>WNGQ01004923.1_pt1 | contig 23551 bp, 26 predicted proteins | sample 5407661 | NCBI WGS metagenome assembly WNGQ01 (sample SAMN13153382, study PRJNA577476) | soil metagenome | isolation source: 60 cm soil or saprolite under Garry oak tree replicate 2 | place: USA:California | collected 2016-06-15 | reverse complement strand
CCTTTGCCGCATGCATGGCCATGTCACGGTCCATTCCCCTGGGTCGTCGACGTCGAGCGGCCGGCGGCGAGGGAGAGTCGGACCCCCCAATCTCTCGACCTCACCGCCGGCCATATCCCGCCAGGACCAGGTCCCCATCTCAGTCCCGGCCATCCCCCGTAGCGCAGGGCCGCAAGCTCGCCCCGCCTTGCCGGTGCCGTAGCCGTCAGGGCGGTCCGGCCGACCTGCTGGTCACTGTCGTTGATAGATGATCCCCCCTGTTCACGGCTGGGAGGTGCGCCCAACCCGAGCACGTTGAGCGGTCGGCTGGTCAACACATCTCACCTGAGAGGGAGCGTTGGCACACCTGGCCGCGTTACACCGCCCAACTGCTCAGGTCATCTGGTCGTCCCCGCCGACCGACCCAGGCTCAACTGCGCTTGCATGCGCTGACGCTTGGCCGGCAAGGGGATCCTGACGGCGAGACGTCCCGATCGCGGCGTTGGAGGATCGACAAGAACATGCACGCTGCGAACTCGACGCTCGCGCGGATTGGGATTTTAATGCCAGGCGATACCCAGCTGCGGCCGATCGGGGGAAGCCCATGACATCTGCAATCGACCATGTCATCGTGCTCGCACTGGAAAACCGCTCGTTCGACCAGATGCTCGGCTTCCATCCCAGCAGCAACCCGGACTTCGATGGGCTGTTGCACGGTGGCCCCTACCAGAACCCGGGCTACGACGGTGGTCCACAGGTCGCCGCTGGACCGACCGGCAAGCACGTCCTCCCTATCGACCCCGACCATTCCCACGACGCGGTCATGCTCCAACTCGGGCTCACCGGCGGCGTTTCTACCCCGACGAACGCCGGCTTTGTCGACAGCTACGAGCGCAAAGGCCGGGGTCTTTCCCAGGCCGCGTTCGACGGGTTGCTTGCACCACTCCTGGACTTGCTGCATGTCGGACAGCCCACCAGCACCGCGACCAACCTCGTCTCCGGCCGCGGGCCGCTGATCATGCGCTGCCTGGCCCCCGAGCACGTCCCCGTGCTGACCGAGCTGGCGGCCAGCTTCGGCGTGTGCACCCGCTGGTTTGCTTCGGTACCGGGCGAGACCTGGCCCAACCGCAACTTCCTCCACGCGGCGACGTCCGACGGAACCACCGACATCGAGCCGCGTTTCTACTACAACAAGACCATTTTCGAGGTGCTGGAGAAGGTCGGCAAGAGCTGGCACGTCTACTACGACGACACCCCCCAGGTGTGGGCGTTCAGGCGCCTGTGGGACGAGGGCCGCGCCCGCAACTGGTTTCGTTCGGCGGAGTTCGCCGAACACGTGCGCTCCGGTCAGTTGCCCAACTACTCGTTCATCGAGCCGAACCACCGACCGCCCGTGCACGCCACCCCGTTCGTCCACGTCGCCGGCGTGCACGGCCACAGCAACAGCCAGCATCCCGGCAACAACCTGGTGCCCGATGCCGACTACGACGCCGCGGCAGCAAGCGGGCACGGCGACTTCGAACGCGGTGAGTCGCTCGTCGCCCAGGTCTACGAGGCGCTCCGTGCCAATCCCGAGGTGTTCAACCGCTCGGTCCTGCTCGTCACCTACGACGAGCACGGCGGATTCTTCGACCACGTGCCGCCACCCACCGGCGTGCCAGCGCCGGGTGGCCGGCTACAGCCCGGACTGCTCGGCCGGCTCGCCCGCTACCTGCTCCACCGCAGGGCCACGGCGTTCGACTTCACCATGCTCGGGGTGCGGGTCCCGGCCGTTGTCATCTCGCCGTTGGTGCCAGCCGGCTCGGTCGACACGACTGTCCGCGACCATGCCAGCGTGGCGGCCACGCTGCGGGCGCTGTTCGCGCCGGACGAGCCGCCGCTCGGCGAACGCGACCGCTGGTCGCCGCCATTCCTCCCCTTGCTGTCGCTGCAGGAGCCGCGGACGACCGACCTTCCCGACCTATCCGCGTGGGTCGCCCAGGAGCCCGCGCCCGCAGCGGTGCCGCCGGTCCTCCCGCTCACACCGCCCGCTCAGCCCGAACCGCCGGTCCCCGCATCCTTCAGCGACCTCGTCGACCTCGCCAGGATGGTTGACCGCGAGCTTCCTGGCCCGACGGCCCCACCGGAACTCGGGCCACGCGCCACGGCGCGCCAGGTCACCAGTGAGTTCCAAGGCCACGCCGAGGCCATCCGTCAGGAAGCACATCAGGAACCACATAGAGAAGGGGAATCGCCGTGAACGCGGCCATCATCGACGTCGTCGTGGGACTCACCTTCCTGTACTTCCTGCTCAGCCTGGTGTCCTCAGGGGTCAACGAGCTCATCGCCGGGTTGCTGCGGCTGCGGGCACGCAACCTCGAGCTGGGGATCGGCCGCCTGCTCGGCGACGAGGAGCTGAAGCGCCGCCTGTTCGATCATCCCCTCATCAAGACACTCGGCCAACCTCGGGGGACGCTCAACGGGCCTGGACGCAAGCCCTCGTATGTTCCCGCGAACAAGTTCACACTTGCGCTGCTTGACCTTGTGGCACCACCGGCGACGGGCACCGGGAAGGCCCCAGACAGCATCCAGGCGCAAGTCCAGCAGGCGATTGCTGAGCTCCCGGCAGACCTTCGGGTGACGCTCACATTGCTATGGCGGCGCGCGGCCGGGGATCTCGACGAGTTTCAGGCTCAGGTTGAGGGATGGTTCAACGAGGCAATGGAGCGGGTCTCGGGCTGGTATCGGCGCAAGGTCCGAGTGCTCCTGATCGCGATCGGCGTCGTGGTCGCGGTTGCGCTCAACATCAATACCGTGACCGTCGCAAGCCGCCTGTGGACCGACGTCCCGCTACGGGCGGCGGTGGTCGCCCAGGCAAGCAAGGCGCAGCTCCCGACAACCGCGGGCGAGCCGTCGGTCCAAGACGCTGCGCGGGCGGTGCAGACTGGCATCGGCAGCGTGGCGCAACTCGGCCTACCGATGGGATGGAACGCGCAGGCTCGGCCGGCGAGCTCCGCGCTGGCCTGGCTCGCTGCGGTGGTCGGCTGGCTACTCACCGCAGCGGCGGTGTCCCTTGGCGCGCCCTTCTGGTTTGACCTGCTGAACAAGGTGGTCAACCTCCGCGCTGGTGGCGCGCCGCCCAAGGACAGCGACGGGACGTGAGTCGATACTGTCGTCGCCGCCGATGGCAGCCAGATCACAAGCCCCTGTCCGGGGTGCCGACCGAGAACCCAGTTGAAGGGGTGTGAGGTGCGCGTACCGCGACTACGGGCCGCAATTCGACGCATTCATCGCCCAGCAAGTTGCGCACCGACGCTCTCCCGAACTGCACCAACTCATTGAGCTGGGTCGATCCAGAGAGGTCAGGAGTGGTGTGCCGAGGGTGGCGGGGGCTTCAGTGGTGGTGCACCCAGCCGGACACAATACGAACCCAAACCCGCTGGTCACCGGCCCGACCATCCAGCTGGCGGCCCCCAATGCCAGAGTCCACCGGGACGGCCATCGCAAGAGGCAGGCAGTCTGACCGGAGGTGCGACTCGGCTGTCGCTGCTCGCTTGGGGCTACTCGCCGTCTAGGTCGAGGTGCTGGTGGGTGTGCAGGTCGCTGCCTTCCATCTGGCTCATGGGGGGCAGCCCGATGGCGCGTAGCCGCGCGGCGAGGCCGTCGGTGTTGGCGGTCCAGGGTGCGGGGCCGGTTTGCAGGCCAGGCAGCTGCGCCGTCGGCGGCGTCGCCGGGGTGGCGCCGGCCGGGTAGGTGGCGGCTGGTCGGTGGAGGCGGCAAGGGCGATGAGCGCGGCGACCGCGAGCACGGTAGCGCCGGCGACCGGCAGGGCGATCCGCAGGTTCCGGGGTCGTCGCGCCAGCTTGGCGCGGCGAGCGGCTTGTTCGGCACGCGCCGCCTGCCGTCGCTGTTGGCGGGTGGGTCGCCGGTCGGTCCCGTCGCGGGGTCCAGGTGGGGAGCCTGGCCGTTGGCGTGGCCGGGGACCGCTACGGTCGGTCGAGTTGCGTGCTGGGGGCTTCGGTTTCATCGGTCGTGACGGTCCTTACGTTACGTTGGCCAGTGCAGCAGGATCCCTGCGACCGCGCCGCCCAGCACGATCAGGGGTTCTTTGATTTTGAAGCGCCACAGCAGCCCAAGGCTTGCCAGTGCGAGCACCGCAGTGGGCAGGTCGATGATTGCTCTGCGGCTGAGCACGATGGTGGCCCCGCCGATCGCGCCGGCCGCGGCGGCGGTGGCGCCGCCGACGAAAGCTTTGACCCGGGGTTGGTCGGTATGGCGGAGGAACCAGCGACCGGGCAGGACCACGCCGAGGTAGATCGGGGTGAAGATCGCTGTGGTGGCGACCAGCGCGCCGGCCAGGCCTTTGACCAGATAGCCGATGAACGCCGCGGTGATCACTACCGGCCCGGGGGTGATCAGGCCCATCGCGACCGCGTCGAGGAACTGGCGCGGGGTGAGCCAGTGGTGCTGGTTGACGACGCCTTCGCGCAGGAACGGCACGATTGCCAGGCCCGAGCCGAAGATGAACGCGCCGGCCTTGGCGAAGAACAGGGCCAGCGCCAGCAGCGTCCCTCCGGCCGCCACGCCGACCGTGGCCCCCACTGTGGCCAGGGGCAGCGCCGGCAGGATGCCGGCCGCCGGTGAGCGGCGGCGAAACGTTGGGAGTTTGGGTGGGGCGTCGAGTGTGATCATGACCAGCCCGGCAGCGACGAACAGCCAGGCGATCTCCGCGCCGGTCACTGCTGTCACGGCCAGCAGCACGGCCGAGATCGCCCACAGGCGCAGGTCGCGTCGGTTGGTGAGCCGGGCGAGCTTGACCGCGGCGATCGCGATGATCGCCATCACCCCCGGGGCGATGCCGTAAAACAGCGACTGCACCACCTGGAGGCCCTGGTAACGAACGTAGACAGCGGCGACAGCGACCACCAGCACAAACGACGGGAGAATGAACGGGACCGCGACGAGCAGCGCGCCGAGGGGGCCGCGTTGCAGGTAACCGACCCACATGGCGACCTGAGCGGCGAGCGGACCGGGCATGGTCTGGCCGAGCGCGACGCCATTGAGGAACTCCTGGCGGTCCAGCCAGCCGCGCCGCTCGACGAGGTCGCGTTGCATGTAGCCGACGGTGGCGATCGGCCCGCCGAAGCCCCAGGTGCCAAGCCCGAGGAAGTAGCGCAGCAGCGCCCACAGCCCGGGACCTCCGGTCCCAACCGGCCGCTCGGCGGAGCCGGGGTCACCGCCGTTGCGAGCGGCATCGCCGTCCGGGTCTGGCGGCTGCGGTGGGGCGGGCTGGTTGGCTGGTGGGGTTGGGCTGTCCGGCACGGCTGCTCCTTACAGGACAAACAGGTCGAGGAGGGCGGCGGCAAGGCCGGCGACCGCGGCAGCGCCGACGACCCGCCTGGCGGGCTGGTCGCGAGCCGCCAGGGTGAGCGCCGCGGTGGCCACGGCGAAGGCGAGCACACCGCTGCCCGCATCGGCCCAGCTCAGCGCGAGCAGCGGCGCGTCGGTGTTGAACCCGTGGGCGTGGGTGGCGTCCAGGGTGAGGTTCCAGGCGGCGAAGCCGATACTGGTGGCCAGCCCGGCCAGCGCGAAGCGGCCCTGTCGGCGTGGCCAGGGCTGGGCGGCCAGGGCCGCGGCGGCCAGCAGGCCGGCGAACGCGGCGTACCCGAGGATGTCGCGGACGGCGAACACCATCAGGCTCCGGGCTCGTGCTGCTGGCACCAGGCGTACAGCGCGTCGTACACGAACAAGCCCCGTTCCAGTAGCCGCTGGTCGTCGGCCTCCACTTGGAGGCCGCCCTCGCCGATCGCCAGCAGCCCCGGGCCGAGCGGGTCGCTGCCGAGATCGGCGGCGATGTCGGCAGCGTGGACGATGCGGGCCAGCCGGGCCAGGGCGGGGTCGCCGCCGAGGTGGAACTCGTCGATCAGGACCTCGAAGGTGCACTGGTTGCCGCGATGGGTGAACTCGGCGTCGGGCGCGTCGAATGTGCGCGCGTCTTCCTGCCTGGCGGTGGTGAGGACCTGGTCGGCGGGGACGTAGCGGATCTCGGCCTGGGAGTCGATGAAGCGGCGGATCAGCCACGGGCAGGCGATCCGGTCGGTCTTGGGACGGGCACGGGTGACCCATTTCACGGCTGCCCCTTCCGGATGGCGTTGGTGCTTTTGATGTCGGCGGCGTCCGCCAACCGGGCTGCCACCCCAAACGCCACCCCGGCCACGGCCAAGCAGCCAAACAATGCCGCATACAGCCGCCGCCGACCGATCCGGTCGCCGAGGGCGCCGACCACCACCGACGCCAGGGCAGTGCCCGCCACGATCGCGGCCAGCAGCAGCCCGACCTCGGCGCTGGACCAACCGCGGGCGGCGAGAGTGACGCCCAGCAGCACCGCGCCGAACCCGTAGGCCAGCGCCCGCAACGCCTGCGCGGCGAGGATCCGGCGAACGTCTCGGGTCACCAGGTCACCGCCCAGGCAGAAGCTAGCCGGTGGATGACAGCAGCACCGTCAGCAGCAACGCCACCCCACATCCACCCAGCTCCGGCGGTGCAGCGCCGAGCGAGCCGACGCTCCGACTCCGAATCGACCACTGGGCAGCCCAGAGCGCGGCAGCCGCCAGTCACGGTCACGACCCACCCCCCGCTCCCGCTAGGCTCGGTGTCGGTGCCATGATGCGCAGCACCGGCTGGCTGCCTTCGCGTTCCAGAGGTAGGTAGACCAGGTGAGTGCGCGGGTCGACCGCGACCGCATGGGCGTGTGGCATAACTCCGGTGCCGCGGCGGACCAGCCTGCGGCCTTGGCCCTGGTCCGGGCTATTGGCGGTCTGGGTCTCGGCGAAGACGGTGACGGTGCCGCTCTCCGATGCCACATACAACAGACCAAGGCCCGGATCGAAGGCGAGCACGTCGGGGGAGCGGCCCACCGGGTAGCTGGCGGTCACCTGCCAGGTGGCAAGGTCGACCAGCAGCAGCCGGGCGTTGCCGTCGCAGGCCACGAACGCCAGCCGGTGGGGCATGTCGAGCAGCAGGCCGTGGTCGTGGTCGCAGCCGGGGAGCCGGACGCTGCGCACGATCTGCTGGCTACGTGGGTTGATGACCGCGAGCTGGTTGCGGCTTTGCACCGCGACCAACACCTGGGCGCCGGACGGGCCGTCTGAGTCGACCGTGACGTTGCCGGCCTCACCGCCGAGGGGGATCGTGCCGGTGCGTTGCCCGCTGGCCGCATCGACGACGATCTCGGCGCCGCCCGGCTCGTCGGAGACAAACAGCTTGCCGGTGCCGGGGTCGTAGGCGATCCCGTCCGGGAACTGCCCGGCGGGGGTACGGGTCAGCACGCGGTAGCTGGCGGCGTCCAGGCTGACCAGCTCGTGCGCGGCGGTCGCCGAGGCGTAGGCGCGGCCAAGCCGCGGGACCACCAGCACGCCGTGCGGCGCGGGGATCCCGACGATGTCGGCTAGGACCATCCGGCGGCGCACGTCGACCACGGTGACCAGGTCGGCGCCGAGGTGGGCAAGGTAGAGCCGGTCGTGAGTGGGGTCGAGGCTCAGGTAGTCGAAGCGAGAGCTGCCACCGCCGAGTGGTAGGTCGGCGACCACTCGCAGCGGCAGGTGGCGCAGGTCCTCATGCGGCGACCGGGCCCGCAGGGTCGTCCAGGCGACGCCGAGCCCGGCGGCCACCACCGCGACGCCGACGGCGACTGCGGCCGTGACGACAGCCGGACGTCGGCGGCGGTGCCGGTGACGGTGACGTCCGCTGGGGGTCATGCCGGATTCCGGCCAAGCAGCAGCGCACGGCGGCGGTACTCGTACAGCCCGTCGAACAGCGGCCCGGTCAGCGCCAACACCTCCTCGTCGCCACAGACCATCGACAGGCCTCGCAGCACCACGTCCACCCCTGGTGCCTCGGGCGCGTCGTAGCGGTCGTCGGCCAGGTCGGCCTCGTGCACGATCCGGGCCAGGTCCCACAGCACCGGGTCGTCCAGGCCGTAGCGGCGCAGGATCTGCTCGAAGCTGCAGTCGCCCTGGTGGTGGGACAGCTCGGCGCCGCGCATGTCGAACGCGGTCGCAGCCGCGGGCACCTCGTCGGGGTCGTTGACGAACAGGAACGCGGCGTCGGGGTCGATGTGGCGGCGGATCAGCCAGGCGCACGCAGCCCGGTCGATGTGCACCCCAGCCCGGGTCGCCCACCTCACGTCGGGGCCTCCACCGTCGTGGCCAACTCCCGAACCGTCCGCCTGGCGGCGTCCCGTTCGGGCGGTGGGAAGTAGTCCCGCTGTCCGATCCGGGCAAGCTCGCGCCGCAACCGGGCAAGCGTGCGCCGCCGTGTGGCCGGGTCCTCGTCGCGGGCTGTCTGGGCCGCGTCGATCAGGGCGCGGTACTCGGCGGCCAGCGCCGCGGCCATGCGCTCGGCCAGTGCCCGCTCCTGTGCGGCCGAGCCCGGCCGGGCGGTCCACACGCTCGCCTCGCCGCCCGCCTCCAGTACCTCGTCAGCCAGCCATTCCAGCTGCTCTTGGGTGCGCGCGTCGCGGGGCAGCGCCGCCAAGCTGTCAAGCAACTGGACCGCGCCGAGCCGCCGGAGCTTGCGCCACAGGGCGATCCGGGGCGTGGACGGCTCCCGCGGCAGCCGGTAGGCAAGCAGCACCCACTCCGTCGACGCTGGCATGCCCGCACCATAGCCACCGGCGCCCTAGATTGCAACCACGGTTGCGGCCTTCGATAGCTCCTCGGCCGGCCACTCCGTGGGCCTTCCCCGTGCAAGCGGCGTCGCTGTAGGCATCCAGCCTCTCTGCATCCGGGGGCGCGAGAATCCATGCCTCACCGCCACGAGGGGGATACACGCCAACTGGCGCGTTGTTGGCTTCGTGACCCGATCATGGCGGCCACGTCCGGACGATCTAGTCGTCCAGGCCGCCGGTGCTGGCCGCGGTGAGCTGCCCGTGGGCCCAGCCGATCAGCGGGTGCAGCTCCCACCAGTTGTGCAGGCCGTCGTGGCGGACGACACCCCAGGCGGTGATGCGGTCGTCGTCGTGGGGGGCGGTGATCGGCAGCTCGGGGATGATCTCCAACACCACGAAGCTGCCGTCGGGTGCTTTGAGGACCACATGGATGTCGCCGTCCAGTTCCCGGTTGACGTAGGTGACCTGTCCGTAGACGCGGGCGCGGGTGGGCCGCCAGTGGCCGGCGGCGAGCTGGTCGATCGTGGTGGGCCGGTACAGCCTGGCGTCGGTCGGGAGCTGGTGGGCGAGGCGGCCGTCGGCGCGGTTGAGGGCGATGCGCAGGCCGTGGTCTTGCACGCGGGCGACCATCCAACCGCCGAGTGCGGCCAGCAGCACCACGGCGATGACCCCGAGGCGGCGCTCATGGCTGGGCGCTGGGGCGGTGCCTGGGGCTGTGACGGTGGTGGTGTGGGTGTGGAGCAGGCGGTCGGCGAGCCGCTGGGCGGGGTGGCGCGCGGGCAGCAGGGCTGCGGTGCAGGCGGCGCCGATGGCTAGGCCGACGAGCACGTCCAGGGGGTAGTTGGCGCCGATGGCGACGCGGCCGAGTGCGACCAGTAATGGCATGCCGACCGCGACGAGGCGCCAGCCCCAGCTCCAGCCCGTGCGGTGGCTGGCGCCCCGCAGCCCGGCGCTGAGCAGCCCGACGCTGAGCGCGGCTGCGGCGGCCGCGTGGGCGGAGAAGAAGGAGCTGTCGCCGCGTCGGGGGCCGATCGGGTGCACTGCCGGGAGCGCCCAGTAGGGGCGCAGCCGGAAGTACAGGTGGCTGACGAGCAGGTTGAGCCCGACCGCGGCGGCGGCGCCCAGCGCGGCCAGGACCAGGAGCGCCAGCCGACGGGAGTCGCGGCGGCGGAGCGCGGCAATGGCCAGCACAAGCAACAGCAGGACCGACACGGCGAGCAGATAGCTGGCTGCAACCAGGGCGAGTAGCCGCAGCGGTTGGTGTTGGGCGGCCCGGTTGAGCGTCTCGGTGATCGACCGGTCAAGGTCAAGCAGGGCCACTCGGCTTCCTTTCGGTCGGTGTGTGGCCAGCCTGCCCGTGCTCCTGTCCCTGTTCCTGTCCTGGTGTGGTCGGCGCGCTGGGTCGGGTGGTGTGCGGCCGCCCGCCGCGGCCGGTCACCGGCACCGGGGCGGGTTCAGGTGGGGTGTGGCGGGGGTTGGGAGTGGGGGCCGGCTGGGGTGGCTGCTCGGGTGCCGTGGTGCTGGTGGTGCGCAGGGTGGGGATGGTGCGGGTCAGGGTGAGCAGGCCAGTCAGCCAGGCGGCTCCGAGCGCGTAGCCGCCGAGCACGTCGGTGAGCCAGTGCGCGCCCAGATACAGCCGCGACACGCCGACCAGGCCGCAGACCACGACCGCGGCGGTCCACAGGGCGACCTTGCGGCCCCAGCCCGAGGTTGGTGATCCCGCGCATGGCCAGGGTGAGCCAGGCTTCCTGCACGGGCGCGTCGACGAGGGCGAGCTCGTCGTGGGCGAGGACGTCTTGGAGCAGCGCGCCGAACGCCCAGCCGGCCGCGGCGAGCACCAGGACGGTGAGGGTCAGCGTCAGGCCCAGGGCGCCTTGGGGTTGGAGGCGGCGGGCGAGGAAGGCGAGCTGGCGTTGGGAGCGGCCGCGGATGCGGCGGATCCGGGGGCGGTCCAGCTGGCGGTCGGCGAGGGCGCGGACGCGGTCGGGGTGGCGGGCGATCCAGCGGGCCGCCAGCACGACCGCGCCGACCACGATGACCAGGACCAGCAGCAGCAGGCTGGCCTGGCCGGCGGTGTGCTCGACATGGCGCCAGCCGCTCCCGGCGGCGTAGCCGAGCAGCACGAACCCGGTCGCCCAGACCGTTCCGCCGAGGGCGTTGTAGGCCGCGAAGGTGCGGTAGCGCAGGTGGGCCATGCCGGCAAGGCCGGGGATGAGCGCGCGGAGCGCGGCGGTGAAGCGGCCCACAAACACTGCGGGGCCGCCGCGGGTGGCCAGGTAGCGTTCGGCACGGTCGAGGTGCTCGGCTCTGACCAGCCGGCCGAGGGAGCTGTGCAGGATCGTGCGGCCCCAGCGGCGCCCGACGAGGTAGCCGATGGTGTCGCCACCGATCGCCCCTGTGATGGCGGCGGCTGTGACGGCGGGCAGGCTGACGCGGTGCTGGAAGGCGAGCACCCCGCCGAGCAGGACGGCGATCTCGCCGGGGACGACGACGCCGACGAATACTGAGGCCTCCAGGGCGGGCAGCCAGAACACCACCGCCAGCGCGGCCCAGCCGTGCAGGGCCAGGATCCGGTCGGCCAGGTGGCCCATGGCAGGTCCCCTCGGAATCGGTAGGCGGTGGCGAGCGACTCCCTCTCGATCCGAAAGCGTAACACCTGCTACAGTTCCGACTCGTGACCAAGACAGGCCAGGACCAGGGCCAAGGGCAGGAGCGGGGCCACCGCCAAGGGCAAGGCCACCACCAGGGCCATGACCAAGGCCTGGATCGGATGCGGTGGACGGTGCTGGTGGTGCGGCTGCCGGCCGAGCCGTCGCGCCACCGGGTCGCGGTGTGGCGGGAGCTACGCCGCGTCGGCGCGCTCATGCTCGGCCAAGGGGTCTGGGCGGTGCCGGCCACGCCCGCGTTCACCCACGGCCTGGAGCGGGCGGTCACCCTCGCCGAGCGTGGCGACGGTGAGGTTGTGCTGCTGGAGGCGGCCGGCCGCGACGAGGCGCAGGCCGCCCGGCTGGAAAGGCTGTTCACCGCCGCCCGGGAGGCCGAGTGGACCGAGTTTGTGGCCGATTGCGGCAAGTACGAGGCCGAGCTGGACAAGGAGATCCGCATCGAGAAGTTCACCCTGGCCGAGCTGGACGAGGAGGAGCAGAGCCTGGAGCGGCTACGGCGCTGGTATCGGGAGTTGAAGGTCCGCGACCTGTTCGGCGCCCCCTCCGCGAGCCAGGCAGAGCAGCGGCTCAAGCACTGCGCGGAGCGGCTGGAGGACTACGCCGAGCAGGTCTACCAGGCGGTGCATCAGTCGTGACCGTACCGGCGAAACCAACGGGTCGCAGTCGCCGACCCCAGACCGCACGGCAGACACGGGACAGGCCACCACGACACGCCAGGACCAAGCCGAGAAGGAGCGTTGACAGCGCATGATCAGCTACCTGCAGGCCATCGTGATTGGCCTGCTGCAGGGCGTCACCGAGCTGTTCCCGGTGTCCAGCCTCGGCCACTCGGTGCTGCTGCCGGCTTGGCTTGGCTGGCATTCCATCGTCGGGCAGCAGTCCGCCGAGGAGTCGCCCTACCTGGCGTTTCTGGTCGGCCTGCACGTGGCCACCGCAATGGCGCTGCTGGTGTTCTTTCGGGCCGAGTGGGTCCGGATCGTCCGCGGGCTGTGGCGCTCGCTTGCCCGCCGCAAGATCGACACGGCCGATGCCGATGCGCGGCTGGGCTGGCTGCTGGTGGTGGCGACAATTCCGGCGGGGCTGGTCGGGGTGGTGTTCGAGCATGCGCTGCGGACCCTGTTCGCCAAGCCGCTGGCTGCGGCGGTGTTCCTGACCTGCAACGGACTGGTCTTGTTGGCGGGGGAGGGGCTGCGCCGCCGCGCGGCCGCCGCGCAGCGGCTGGCAGCCAGGGCCAAGATGGATCCCGAGCGGCTCGCGGTGACCGGCCAGGCCGCCAGCCAAGCCAGCCAGGGGGGCCAGGGTGGCGGTGGTGCGACGGAAAGGCCCAGCCGGGCAGGTGGGGCAGGCCGCGCGGACCGCAGCAGACCGCGCCAGTCCCGGTCCCGGGAGCTTGCCACCCTCGGGTTCGGGGAGGCGCTGCTGATCGGCACGGCGCAGATCCTGGCGTTCTTCGCCGGGATCAGCCGCTCGGGGGTAACGATGGTCGCGGGGCTTTCTCGCGGGCTCGACCACGAGGATGCCGCCCGGTTCGCGTTCCTGCTGGCCACCCCGATCATCTTCGCCGCCGGGGTCTACAAGCTGCCCGACCTGCTCGGCCCGCTCGGCAACGGCATCCGCGGCCAGGTCCTGGTCGGCAGCGCGGTCGCCGCGGTCGCCGCCTACTTGTCGGTGCGGTTCCTGACCCGCTACTTCACCACCCGCACCCTCACCCCGTTCGCGGTCTACTGCCTGGTCGCCGGGCTGGTCTCCGTGATCCGCTTCGCCTGAGCCTGAGCATGAGTACTGGCATGAGCACTGGCAGAAACCGGCGCGTCCCAGGCCGCCCACCCGCGGCTCGCCCGCCGTCATCTTGTGCGTCCTGTTCGCCAGCGGCTCCGGCCCGCGCCTGCAATCTGACACGATCTACGTAACAATTGATACAGTAGTAGCAGTAACGATTCGACTCGACCAGGGATGGGCCGGGGTGTCGCGGGGCGGCCGGCTCGCCTGACGTCTGACCCGTCCACTCCCAGGGGGATCCCTCGATGCAGCCGACCCCGACCCTGACCCTCAGCGATCGGCTGCGCGGGGCAGCCGCCGCCTGCGGCGGCGAGTTCCTCGCTGAGCTGCCGGCCACCTTGCGCCGCGTCCGGCTGCTGCTCGTCGTGTCGATCAGCATCCCAACGTTCCTATTGGGCTGCCTGGCCTTGCTGGCCTGGCGGCTGCTTGGCTGAGCGCCAGCTCGCAACGCGACCGCATGGCAGCCGCCGACCAGCCCCGCCAGCAGCCCGACGCCGCGCTCCAGGTCGATCCCACGGCTCCCACGTCCGGTTTGACGGTGGCGCCATGGCGAGTCTGGCCGCTGCTGGCAGCCGGGTTCGTCACCGCGTTTGGCGCCCACGCAGTCGCAGCCAACCTCGGCCGCTACGCCCTCGACGGCGGATCGGGGGGCGGTCGCCATGCATCACTGCTCGAGCTGGGGGTGCTGCTGGCCCTCTACGATGGCGCCGAGGTCATCGGCAAACCGGCCTTCGGGGCGCTCGCTGACCGCATCGGCGCCCGGCCGGTCCTGCTCGGCGGGCTGCTCGCCTTCGCCGTCGCCTCTGCCGGGTTCGTCGTGGCCGGCGAACCCGACGCGCTGGCCGCCGCCCGCCTCGCCCAGGGCGCCGCCGCGGCCGCCTTCTCCCCGGCCGCCAGCGCGCTGGTCGCCCGCCTGCACCCACCCGGCCGGCTCGGGCGCGCGTTCGGCAGCTACGGCGCGTGGAAGAGCCTCGGCTACACCCTCGGGCCGCTGCTGGGCGGTGGGTTGGTCGCCCTCGGCGGCTTCCCGCTGCTGTTTGGCACCCTCGCCGCGCTCGGCTTGGCCGTGGCCGCCTGGGCCGCCGTGGTAGTCCCGGCCACCCCGCCGCTGCCCCGAGCGCGCCAGACGGTACTGGGGCTGGCGCGCCGCCTGGCCCAGCCCAGCTTCGTCCAGCCGGTCACCGCCCTGGCCGGCGCGACCGCTGCGCTGGGCGTAGGGGTCGGCTTCCTGCCGGTGCGCGGCGCCCAGGCCGGGCTTGGCCCGCTGGCCAGTGGCGCGACGGTCTCGCTGCTGGCCTTGAGCGCGGCGCTGGTGGGCCCGCGAGCGGGCCGTGCCCACGACGCCGGCCGGCTGCCCGCCCGATCGGGAATGGCGACCGGGCTGGGGCTGGCCGCCGCCGGGGCAGCCATCGCCGCCCTCGGGCCAGGCCTCGGCGGGCTGGTGGCCGGGGCGGTCGGCATCGGGGTCGGCGCCGGGCTGGTCACCCCACTGGGGTTTGCCGCCCTGGCCGCCACCGCCCCGCCCGGCCGGCTCGGCCAGACCATGGGCGCCGCCGAGGTCGGCCGGGAACTCGGCGACGCCGGCGGCCCGCTGCTAGTGGCCACCATCGCCGCCACCGCCGGGCTCGGACTCGGCGTGGGCCTGGCCGGCCTGGCCGCCTGCCTGCTCGTGGCCGCGACCAGCGTCCTGGTCCGCCACGACCCCACCGAAAGCCAGCTTCCCGCACAGGGACGTCGCTGACGCGGCTCGGTGTCGGCTGGGCTGGTCGTCGATCGGCGGACGAGCCTGGGCAGACCAGGCTGGAGCAGCAGCCTCTTGTAGTAACTGATGGCTGAGTGATAGCTGCGTGATGGTGATGGCTGCGTGATAGTTGAATGGTGGTGCACCCAGCCGGCCACAATCCTGCGATGATCAGGCCGGTGGCCACCGGCCCGACCATCCGCCTATAGGACTGTCACGGCAACGCCAGGGGTCAACCAGATCCGGTGGTAGTACCGGAAGCGATCCAGGCGCAGCACCGCCAGCGCGGAGCAGTCGTGGGTATCGCGCATCCGATACTTGAAGCCATGCTCGACCAGTTCGTCTTCGTCCGCCAGCAGGTCAAGGGCGGGTGGACGGTCGCCGGTTGGGGTGAAGGTGGCGATCAGCCCGTGGGATGGGTCAGTCCGAGGTCCGACAGCGTCGCCTCCAGCAGCGCCTCCATCGGGGGCCAGGGCATCTCCGGCTTGCTGATGCGCAGGTCGACCATGCCGTGCAGCGCCGTCCAGAGCTGGACCGCCAGGAAGAAGGCGGCCCGGTCCGAGCCCGAGTGGGCGCCGGCGTCCAGGCAGCGTTGGACGCTGTCGATGAGGGCGAAGAACGAGGCGGCGCCTGGGTGTGGGGCCTTGCTGTAGGTCCCGACGTCTTTGGGTCCCAGCGAGATCGCGCTGAACAGCACGCGGTAGTGGCCGGGATGCTCGCGGGCGAAGCGCAGGTAGGCGCGGGAGCGGCGCTTGAGCGCGTCGAAAGGGTCGCTGGAGCCGACCTCGGCCTGGTCGAGCGCCCGGTCGAAGTCCCGGAAGCGCTCCTCCACGACGGCGCGCACCAGGCTGCGTTTGTCCGGGAAGTGGCGGTAGATCGACGGGGCGGTCACCCCGGCGGCCTTGGCGACGGCGCGGATGGACAGCCGCTCGGCGTCGCCCAGCTCGGCGAGCAGACGGCTGGCCGCGTCCAGCAGCTCGCCGCGGAGCCGCTCGCCCTCACCCCGCCGGTGCCGCCGGCGCGGATCTGGTTCGCTCATCGATCCCCGTTCGTCGCTTGTTCCAGCAGTATGTTAACGACCGTAAGTTTACAACCTCGTCGCTCCAGCCACCAGGAATGAGCATCATAGCCTTCGAACAGCTAGAACGATGGTACCCCCAGCATCGGACTGCTCGGACCTCAAAGCGTCGGGCTTGCATTCTCGACTAACGGGTGACAACCTAAAGCGGCTCGGCGAGGCCAGACCGCTCGAATGCGTTGGAGGGCCGGACGCTTGGAGACCATCCTGGTGATTGGCGCCACGGGCACGGTCGGGGCACCTGTGGCCAAGCGGCTGCTGTCGGACGGCGTCGCCGTCCGGTTGCTGGTGCGTGACGTCGACTGGGCTCGCGCCATTCTCGGCCGCGGCGGCGCGTCCGGCGCTCAGGACCAGTACCAGTTCGTGGCTGGTCGGCTTGGGGACCGGGCCTCGCTGGAGCAGGCGCTTGACGGCTGCACGGGCGTGCACATCAGCGTGAACGGTGGATCCGACCCCGCGGCGTTGGAGCGGGTGGAGCTGCACGGCACCGCCATGGTGGCCGACCTGGCCGCCGAGCAGGGCCTTGGCCGCCTCACCTACGTGTCCGGGTTCCTGGCCCGGGAGGAGCTGGCCGCCGAGCACCTGGAGTCCAGGGTCAAGCTGGCGGCCGAGCGCGCGATCGCGCACAGCGGCGTGCCGTTCACCATCTTCAAACCGACCTACTTCATGGAGACGCTGCCACGCCACCTGCGCGGCCAGCGGGCGGTGGTCATCGGCCGTCATCTGCCGCCGCTGCACCTGGTCGCCGGCGCCGACTTCGCCAGGATGGTCGCGGCCGCGTTCCGCACCCCCGAGGCGGCAGGCCGCGAGCTGGTTGTGCATGGCCCCCAGGCGGTCACGATCGCCGACGCGCTGCGGCTGTACTGCTCGATCGTGGCGCCTGGCAGGCGGGTGACGACGGTTCCCCTGCCGGTCATGGCCGCGGTGGACGGCTGGTTCATGGGCGGCCAGCTGCGACGCGCCATCGCGCTGATGCGGCTGTTGCAGCGGGTCGGCGAGCTGGGCGACCCGGACGAGGCCAACCGGCTGTTGGGTGCCCCGACCACCACCGTGGCGCAGTGGTGTCGCCAGCAGGCAGCAGCGGCCGAGGCCGAGCCGGATGCCGGGGCCAGGGGGGCGTCGTGAAGGTCGTGGTGTTCGGCGCGACCGGCAAACTCGGCGGCCACCTGCTCAGCCAGGGGCTTGCCCGCGGGCATGCGATCACGGTGCTGGTCCGTGATCCCAGCCAGCTGGCGCCGCAGCCCGGCCTGGTCGTGCTGCGCGGCGACGTGCTGGACCCTGCCAGCGTGGCGGCGAGCGTGGCCGGCCAGGATGCGGCGGTGTGGGCCGTGGGCGGCCACGACGCCATGCGCACACGGCTCAAGCGGGAGACCCGCCAGCCGCACCTGTGCAGCCAGGGGACGGGCAACGTCTTGGCTGCCATGGACCGCCACGGTGTGCGCCGGCTGGTGGCGGTGACCTCGTGGGGCTTGGGCGATGGGGCGCGGCGAGTGCCTGCCGCCTACCGGTGGCTGGTCTTCCCGTTGCTGCTGCGGGATGAGAACCAGGACAAGCAGCAGCAGGAGGAGCTGATCCGCGCCAGCCAGCTCGACTGGACAATCGTGCGCCCGTCCCGGCTGACCGACCGGCCGGCCACCGGCCGCTACCAGGTTGGAACCCGGCTCCGCTATGCGGCAGCGGCGTCGATCGCCCGCGCCGACCTGGCCGCGTTCCTGCTCGACCAGCTCGACGACCCCGCCGCCACACGCAGGGTCGTCGAGATCACCCAGTGACATCACCCAGTGACAGCGACCGGCAGGGAGGCAGCGATGGACCTACTCGGCCTGGCCACGTTGGTGGTCACCGGCTTCACCGCGTGCGCCGAGTTCGGCTCCTACGCGTTCGTGCACTCGGTGGTGCGCCGCCTGCCGCCGCGGCATCACATCGCCGTCGAGCAGGGCCTGCTGCGCACCTTCGGGCGGGTCATGCCGGTGCTGATGACCGGGTGCCTGGTGTTGGCGATTGTCGACGCGTCCCGGTCTGGTGGTGCGGGCGGGCCGCCGCTATGGCGTTGGCTCGCCGTCGGATCGTTCGCAGCCGCCCTGGCCTCGACGCTGGTGTTCAACGTGCCGATCAACCTGGCCACCGGCCGGTGGGACCCTGAGGACCCGCCTGCCGACTGGAAGCAAACCCGCCACCGCTGGGAGCTGTTCCAGGGCCTGCGGTCGTGGCTGCTGCTGCTGGGCTTCGTGCTGATCAGCGTCGGCTTCGCCAGCAGGTCCGGCGCGAGGTAGCGCGCCTGCACGTTCGGTCGGCAAGGACCCTCACAGACGCTCCCTGCCGGGCTCATATAAGGGTTGCTATTACGCGCGGAACGGTCCTGTCGTTGCGGGGTCTCAGGGCGTCCAGCCGGGCCAGGGTGGTGGCCGAGTTGGGTGTGGCCGGTCGCGAGGCTCACGGGGAGCCGCTCGATTGCCGCTGCCACCGCGGTCTCCACGTGCATGAGCCGGGCCATGAATGCCATGGTTGCCTTCTATCCCATGCTCGGGTTGCTCGCACCTGACGGGTGATTTATCCAAGCTTGGATAGGTTCGGCTGCTGTCCCACCGGGCGTGACAGCGGAGAGGGCTGTTTCGCGTCCCCTGCGTCTTCGGCGTCGGGGGCGACCGGGGCGGCTGGCCGTTCTGACTCTGACATGATGTAGGAGTTATACTACGACGCAGCGTAAGAGGCATGGTGGTTGCAGCCTCACCGCCCTCCGTCACCTGTGGACCCGTCACCTGATGTGAAAGGACGCGTGATGTCTCGGCTCTTGCTGTACCTGCCTGCGCTCGCCTGTCCCGTGCTCATGCTCGCCTGCATGGCGGGGATGCAGAGGATGGGGCGGCTGGGCCGCTCGACCAGCCACGCAGGCCACGCAGGCCAGGAGCGGCAGCCGCCAGCAGGCTCCGATCCTGGCATCGATCCTGGCATCGAGCCTGCCGAGCGCATCGCCCAGCTAGAACGGGAGGTGGCCGCCCTTCGCGCCCGGGACCGGGATCCGCAGCATGACGCCACGCCGCCCGACCGGCACCGCGACCCGGTATCGTAGCCCTGCGCTGCCCACGGAGCAGAAACGCTGAGCAAGACGTCACGAGTAAGACGCCACGAGGACCAGGCAAGGGGGCGAACGCGTGCCGCGGCGAGGATTCGGGGAGCTGGAGCAGGCGATCATGGAGGTCGTCTGGGACAAGGCGACCGATGGCCCGGTGACCGGCCGGGAGGTCGTCGACGTGGTCACCCTATCCCGTCCGGTGGCCTACACCACCGTGCTGACCGTGATGGACCGGCTGGTCCAAAAGGGCCTGCTCGTCAAGGAGCCGGTTGGGCCCGGCCGGGCCCACAGCTACCGGCCGCGGCAGTCCCGCGAGGCGCATACCGCCGCCCTGATGGCGCGGATGCTCGGCGGTACCGAGGACCCGACCGCGGTGTTGCTGTACTTCGTCGAGCAGCTCCCCCCGGCCCAGGCCGCCGAGTTGCGCGGCTTTCTGCAGGCACAGCAGGCACAAGCGGGGCGGCAACCCCGAAAGACGGGACAAAAGACGGGAAAGATGCCATGAGTCCGCTCGCCATGGTGTTGGTGTCGGGTGGGGTGCTCGGGGTCGCAGCGCCTGTGGCGCTTGGCCGCCTGCGCCGGCTGGCGCGAGCGCTGGAGCGGGCGCCGCAGCCGGCTGCTTGGCTGTGGCTGACCGCCACGGTGGGGACGCTCGTTGCGCTGCTGTTGGCGGGGCTGCTGCTGCTCGTGCCGTCCGGCGGGTTGGCCCTTGACCTCGCGGCGCTGCTGCGGACCTGCTCGATGGCGCTGCGGCGAGCGCTCGACGCGCCCACCGCCCCGGCGGGGGTGGGGCCCCTGCGCCCCCTGCTCGGCCTCGCGCTGTTGGCGACCGTCCCTGGCGGGCTGCTGGTCGGGGCGGTGGTGGCTGGCGCTCGGGCCTGGCGGGCCGGCCGTGACCACCACGAGCTGCTGTTGGTGGCTGGCCATACGCTGCCGGGGCTGCCCGGGGTCACCGTGCTGGACCATGCCGTGCCGCTGGCCTACTGCCTGCCCGGCGGGCTGTGGCTGTGGGGGAGGGGGCGGCCGGGCCCGGTAGTGGTGACCAGCGCAGCGCTGGAACGGCTCGACGCCACTGAGCTGGCGGCGGTACTCGCCCACGAGCGCGCCCACCAGACTCGTCGCCACCACGCGCTGCTGCTGGTGGCCGAGGCGCTGCGCCGCGGCTTCCCGTGGCTGCCAGCCGCCCGGACCGGCCGAGCCGCCATCGCACGGCTGGTGGAGCTGGCCGCCGACGACGCGGCGGTCGCCCACCACGGCCGTGCCGACGTCATCACCGCACTCGCCAAGCTCGCCCTCGCGACACCCGGCCCGATCTCACTGCGGCCGGTCGGGCTGGCGGCCAGCGGTCCCAACGCGGTCGAGCGCATCGGCCGGCTCACCGCGCCACCGGCCAGGTGGACCAGGTGGATTGGGGCGCTGCTGGTCGCGGTCCTGCTTGTGGTGCCGCTGGCCGCCGAGCTCGGCGCGGTGACCGCGCCGCTGCTCAGCGTCGCCGGCACGCCGATCTGTCCGATTACCTGACCTGGGCCGTCGGCCGCGGCTGGAGGCGTCGCGAAGACCGAGACCGCCGCTCGTGGCGTCCACACCGTGGCGTGGGGTGACTGTGCGTAGGCTAGACGCTGGTCGGGCCGTCGACGTCCGCGATAGTTTTCCTGCCTTGTTCGTCAGTTCGGGAGGGTCATGGCTGCCTGCGGTGGACGGTCAGTGGTCAGTGAGGTCGCGCTGGCGGCGGAGGTACTCGTCCCGGTCGATCTCGCCGGCACCATAGCGACGCTGCAGCAGTTCCTCAGGTGTCTCACCAGACCGGGGACCGGTGGACCGTCCCCGCAGCCGCAGGCGCCGCATCGTCCAGGCGACGACACCGCTGGCGACCGCGACCAGCATGAGGCCCATCATGAGCCACATGGCCACGCCCACGATCCCAGTCATCATGGCCGCTCTCCTTTCCCTTCTGGCTTGAGGTCCCACCGGCAGGTCAACTGCCGGTCACGGCAGGGCATTGTCATCAGGCCTGTCCCCATTCGGGGCCGCGCCACATCACAGTAGCCGGGCAGATCACGATACGGTCGTGGGCGCCTCCGCGTTCGCTTTCGCCCGGTCAGCTCTGCTGGGCTCGACGGTCGGGAAGGTACGTTCAGCGCTGATCGACGCGAGCGCCGGGTGACGGGCCGTCCTGCGACGACGGTCCAGGGTGGCAAGGCTGACGGTCCCTCCGATGGCTACCAGCAGCGCGGCGGCGCGCAGGCCGGTGGTGTAGCCGTGCAGGAACGCGGCCGAAGGGGTGGCGCCGGCCGCCAGTGCTTGGGCGCGCTGGCCGGTGAGGATCGCGCCGATCACGGTGACGCCGAGCAGGCCGGCGACCTCGCGGGCGGCGTTGAGGATGGCGGCGGCGACCCCGGCCCGGTCGCTGGGGAGGGTGGCCAGGATGCTGGCGGTCAGCGGCATGGTGAGCCCGGAGCCGATCCCGAGCAGTGTCAGGGCGGGCAGCAGGTCGGCGAAGTCGGCGTGCTCGCCGAGGTGGGCCGCGGCGAGCAGTCCGGCCGCTACCAGGGCCATGCCGGCGGCGACGGTGCGGTTGGCGCCGATGCGGGTGGCAAGCGGGGTGGCGAGAGGCGCGACGCCAGCCATGAGCAGGGCCATGGGGACAAACGCCAGCCCGGCCAGGGTGGGGGAGAAGCCGAGCACGGTCTGCAGGTACAGCGCGGTGAAGAAGTACACGCCGATGACCGCAAGGGCCCACAGCACCAGGGTCAGGGTGCCACCGGCGAACACCCGGTTGGCAAACAGGGCGAGGTCGACCATGGGTGCGCGGGAGCGGGCCTCGACCACGACGAAGGCGCCGGCGGCGGTGGCGGTCAGGGCGAGCGCGGCCAGGATGGGCGGGGCGGTCCAGCCGGTGTCGTGTCCCTGGATCAGCGCGTAGGTGGCGCCGAATAGGGCGAGTGTGGTGGCGGTCAGGGCGGCGAGGTCGAGGTGGCGGCCTGCGCTCTGGTCGCGGGAGCGGGGCTGGGGCTGGGGGATGGCCAATGCGGCGATGGCGAGGGTGGCGGTGCCGACAGGGACGTTGATGAAGAAGATCCAGCCCCAATGCCAGTGCTGGCTGAGGAACCCACCGGTCAGCGGGCCGACCGCTAGGGCCAGCGCGGCCACCGCGCCCCAGATACCGACGGCGAGGTTGCGCTGTGCGGCGTCGAGGAAGGTGGCGGGGATGAGCGCCAGCGTGGCGGGGGTGGCCAGCGCCGCTCCGATGCCCTGCAGCACCCGGCCAGTCAGCAGCACCTGCTCGGTGCCGGCGAGCCCGGCTAGCAGCGAGGCGGCGGTGAACAGCGACAAGCCGGCCAGGAACAGCCGCCTGCGCCCGTACAGGTCGGCGAGCCGGCCGCCGGCCAGCAGCAGGCTGGCGAAGACCAGGATGTAGGCACTGGTGACCCACTCCAGCCCGGCCAGGGTGAGACCAAGATCGCGTTGGATCGACGGCAACGCCACGTTGACCACGGTGTTGTCCAGCGAGGTCATGAAGGTGGCCATGGAGACTGCTGCCAGGGTCCATGCGCGCTGTGCGGGGCTCACTGCGGGGCTCATCGGGCGGCTCCTGCCTCCGTGGCGGTGGCGCGCCGCGTGACCCGGTGGTGGCGGCGGCGCAGCAGGGCTGGGGCGGCCATCATCGCCAGCATGCCCAGGGGACACGCCAGGGGCAGCAGCAGGGGCAGCAGGTGCAACAGGTGCGACATCGTCCTCTCCCTCCCGTTCTGTGATCGTCGATCGCAATGTGAACAGTGCTCTCGACTCATAGTGTTCCTCGTTCGCCACTCTTGTCAAGAGCAGCGCTCTCGAAGTTTGCGGCGCTCTCGATTTCTTGGTAGCCTGACGGCATGCACCCGTCCATCTCAGCCGACCCGGTGCCGCTGTCACGCCGCCAGCGGCACCGGCAGGCCACCCTCGCCGAGATCAAGACTCTGGCGCGCCGACAGCTCGCCGAGCAGGGCCCCGGCGCGCTGTCGCTGCGAGCGATCGCCCGACAGATGGGCACCGCCTCCTCGGCCCTGTACCGCTACTTCGCCAGCCAGGACGAACTGCTCAGCGCGCTGTGCGTCGACGCCTACGACGCGCTGGCCGACACCCTCACCAACGCCCGCGACGCCCAGCCGCCTGATGACCACGCCCGCCAGTGGTGGGCGATCTGCCACGCCTTCCGCCGCTGGGCGCTGGAGCACCCCGCCGACTTCACCCTGCTCTTTGGCACCCCACAGCCCGGCTACCAGGCACCCGAGCAGGTCACCGGGCCTGCCGCCGGCCGCGCCACCCAGGTCCCGCTGCGCGTCTACGCCGCGGCGGTCCACGCTGGCGCCGCCGACTTGAATCGCACGCAGCTCCCACCCACCCTCGAGCTCGAAGTCGGGGAGCTGCTGGTAAGCCTCCTCGGCGAGGCCGTCGGGGACACCGTTGGGGACACCGCGGCGGACTATCCAACCCGCCTGACCGGCATCGCGCTGAACGCCTACGCCAGCGTGCTCGGCTACCTCGTTGCGGAGATCTTCGGCAGCCTGCCCCGCCTCATCGCCGACACCGACCGGCTCTACCAGGCCCA
>WNGQ01001577.1_pt1 | contig 23553 bp, 19 predicted proteins | sample 5407661 | NCBI WGS metagenome assembly WNGQ01 (sample SAMN13153382, study PRJNA577476) | soil metagenome | isolation source: 60 cm soil or saprolite under Garry oak tree replicate 2 | place: USA:California | collected 2016-06-15 | reverse complement strand
TTTGCCCCCGCGGAGCTCGACGACAGGAGCGCCGGAGCGCCGCTCGAGCGTGGCGGCGATCGCGCTGCCGATCGTTTCGCTAGCTCGACGTGCCGGACTAGCGTCGATGTGTGCGTATCGTTGAGTTGTTGATGCGACGCGATGACCTAACAGCGCGCCTACGAGCGGCAACCCAATGCCGGCGCCGACCCCGATCGACGCGTGCGTATGCCGGAGAGTATGCAGCGAAACGCCTTCAAGGCCGGCATACTGCACCACCTGTCGCCAGGGACGATGGAGATCCCGTCGCGGAGCATCGGCGCTCTCGCCGACGATCATGAAGTCACCCACACGGATTTGGGACAAGTCCTCGAGCACGGCGAGTGCGGCCGCATTCAACCAAACCGGCCGCGATCCCGTCTTGCTGTCTTCGAGCACGAGGAGTGCCTGCTCGAAGTCCACCGCATTCCATTTGAGGCTTAGGATCTCACCTAGCCTGCAACCGGTGAGCAGCAACAACCGGATCGCCCCGATCGCGTAGGGTGAGATCCGGGACCGCTGGTTCTCCGGCTTACGGGCGTGTTTGCTGTTCGGCTCGGTGCGGTAGGGCAGCCCGTCAGTCTCGGCGAGAGCAAGGGTCTCGCCTAGCCGCGCGATCTCAGCATCCGACAAGTAGCGGGTGCGGGCCTTCTCCTTGAACCGAGTGACGTCGCGCGCCGGGTTCATCCCACGCGGGACCTCCCCGGCCTTGCCAGCCCAGCCGTACAAGCTGCTGACCAACTCGATCGCGCGGTTGGCGGTCACCTGTGCGCCGCGCGCGCCGATCGCTCGGTGCAACTTGGCCACGTCGCTATGGCTCACCTCCCGCGCCCGCTTCCGCCCGAGCGACGGCGAGATGTGGTTGCGGAACAGCTTTGCGTAATAGCGGGCGGTGCTCGGTTTGCGCGCCGGCGCCTCTTCCTCCAGGTAGCGCTCGATGATCGCGTCAACCGTGGGCGCGCCACGCTGGTCATCACGAGCGCCGGCTGGATCTTCACCGAGACGAGTGCGGTGATAGAGCTCCTCGGCCCGGCGCCGCGCTTTGGCGTAGGAGAGGGCATCGACACGTCCGAGCGTCATGCGTCGCGTTGCCGAGCGCCGCCCGCCGCCAGGGCGGTAGTCGAAGATCCAGGAGCGCACGCCGTTGGGTGTGACACGGCAGCCGAAGCCGGACGGTGCGCCATAGCAGACGTACGGCCGGTCGCCCGGCTTGAGCGCCTCGGCGACGGCTTGGTCGAGCTTCTTTGGCATGGGACTCGCGGCCTGATAGTTCGAATACTCCCGGCCACCGGTTGCGTCCGTGTCGGCACCATGTCGGCACCGCGAGAAGAAATCGGGGGATACCGGGAGCGATCAGAAAAAATCAGGTACTACGAAAACGCCTGTCCCACAAGCAGATTTGACACGCGGTGCTATTTCAGGCAACAGCGTCATACGACCTTAATCAGGTTTGGGTACTCCAGGTCGCAGGTTCAAATCCTGCTGCCCCGACCACGTTGTTCGAGCGCGAGCAAGCGACAGGCCATGATCGCACGCATCTACAAGCCCGCGAAGACCGCGATGCAGTCCGGCACGGCCAAGACCAAGGAATGGGTGCTCGACTACGAGCCGGAACAGCCGCGCCAAATCGAGCCGCTGATGGGCTGGACCAGCTCCGGCGACATGCGTCAGCAGGTGCAGCTGCGCTTTGACACTGCCGAGGAAGCGATCGCGTATTGCGAGCGCCACGGCATTGCCTATCAGATCTTTAAATCGAAGCCCGCTGAGCGGCGCGGCATCTCCTACGCCGACAATTTCGCCGTCAATCGCCGCGATCCCTGGACGCACTAATTCCAGGGGACGGAGGTCAGTAGTCAGTGACTACTGACTAGTGATCTCCGCACCACCTGGCTCGCTGCCCACAGGGCGAGGCTCGCGAACGCGGCGATCAGCGCGATCATCAGAAAAAAGTTCGCCTTCGCCATGCTGCTCCAGAAGCCGCCGAGGAACCCTGCGAGAACATCGGCGGGCAAGGTGGTCGCAAACCAAACGCCCATCATGATGGAGGTCGTGCCGGCGGGAGCGAGTCTCGAGATCAACGCCAGCCCGACCGGCGCGAGGTGAAGCTCGCCGATCGTCGCAAGGACGAAGTAGCCCACAAGCCAGAGCGCGCTTGCCTTGCCGGCCGCGCTCCATGCCGCGCCCGCCATCACCAGATTGGCGAGCGCGACGCAAAGGCAGCCGAAGGCCATCTTGCTGATCGGGAAGGGCTCGGTGCCGAGCCGGCCCTGGCGTGCCCACAGCCGCACGATCAGCGGCGTGAACACGAAGATCATGAACGGATTGAGGGCGAGGAACCAGGGCGATGGAAACTCGCCGCGCCAAAAGCCGAGGTCGACCGACCGGTCGGTGAAATCTTCGGCCCAGAGCAGGATGGTGTTGCCTTGCTGATCGAAGGCGGCCCAGAACAGCGTTACCAGCGCGCAGGTCCCGATGAGCGCGAGCACGGCACGGCGCTCGCCGGCGTCGAGCGGTTTGTTCTCGCGCGCGAGCGCGCTGTCGCGCGATCGTGCGTCCGCCGGCAGCGTCCGCCGGCCGTAGAGATAGATGGCGAGGCTCACGAGCATCCCCACGCCGGCGGCGCCAAAGCCGTAGTGCCAGCCGTATTGGACGGCGAGCGTGCCGCACACCAGCGGGGCCAGAAACGCCCCGATATTGATGCCGAGATAGAAGATCGAGTAGGCGCGGTCGCGCCGATCGTCCCCAGGCGCGTAGAGCGCGCCGACCTGGGTCGAGATGTTGGGCTTGAACGCGCCGATGCCGACGATCAGCATCAAGAGCGCAAGGAGAAACAGCGCTTCGAACGCCATCATGAAATGGCCGATCGCCATGAACACGCCGCCGATGACCACGGTGCGATGCTGACCCAACCAACGGTCGGCGACGAGGCCGCCCAGGATCGGCGTGAAATAGGCAAGCCCGGTGTAGAAGCCGAAAAGCTGGGAGGCGAGCGGCTGCGGCTCGAGCCGTCCGAACAGGAATTCGAGCGCGGCTTTGACCGCGTCGAGACCGAGCACCACCTCGACCCGGCCGGGGTCGAAGAGATATTTCGTCATGTACAGCACGACCAACGCGGCATTGCCGAAATAGGAAAAGCGCTCCCAGGCCTCGCTCGCAAACAGGACGGCGAGCCCGCGCGGATGGCCGAGAAAGTCGCGGCCAACAGGGGGTGTTGTCGCTGCCTCGCGCCGGACCTCCGGGATCATGCGCGACTCCCCGGCAGGCATGCGTAGATGTCGCCAGAATTAGCGGCTTGCGGCAGGGTGCGAAGCCAGACCGCGATCTCTTCGGCGCTCACCCAGGCACGATAGACGAGGGCATGGCTCTCGCCGAGCACGGCGTTGTAACGCGTATAGCCGAGCTCAGCGCAGCGGCTGACGCAAGCCTCCGCCACGCCGCGTTGGATGGTGGTGAATTCGAACGATAGGGTCGGGGAGGGGCGCGTGAGCCCAGCCAACGCCTCCGATTCGGAACCCTCCACGTCGATCTTGATGAAGGCGGCGGCCCCATGCCGCGCGACCAGCGTGTCGAGCGTCATGACCGGCACGTCGATGGTTCTGCTCCATGCTTGTCCTTCCCAGCCCGGCGCACCGTCGGCCGCCTTGCGGAACGCGTCCGAGGCGGTCGAGACCGTTGGGTTGTCGACGTTGAGGCTGAACTTGAGCATTCCCGCGCTGCGGCCAATCGCGACCGGCTCGATCGCGACCGCGCGATCGCGGCCGTAAAGGAGTTTCAGCGTCTTGACCAGCGCAGGCTGCGGCTCGACCGCCACCACGCGCGCGCCCAGGTGGCGCAGGACGGCGATGCGGTCGCCGACATGCGCACCGATATCGAAGACGAGATCGCCCGGTCCCACGAACCGGCCGTAAAGACGCTCCATCGCCGCACGGCGCGGGCGGTTGCCGTAATAAATCCGCAGCGAACGCGCGACGCCACGGATGGTCCGCCAAGAGTCGGACCAAGAGTGGTACCAAGACTCGTACGAGGCCGCGTCCATGATCGGTTTATGACGCTGGCTGCGACAGCTCGATCGCAGGCAGCTTGAGCGCGCGCAATTCGGGCGGCGGCAACGTCTCCTCCGGCAACCGGTCGAGCCCGGCCGCGATCAGGGCGCGCCCGAGCGCGGGCGCGGCGGTCGCCACCGCAAGCGGGATCGAGAGCAGCGGGCCGGCCGCGATGAGCAAGGCATAAGGAACGGCGGAAGGCGCGGCGACCGCGAGCAGCAACACGGGCGCGAGGGCGATCAAGGTCTGGGGCCAGAACTGCCGGCAGGCGAGCGACCACGGCACCTCGTGGTCGTGGCGCGCCTGCGCGCCCCAGTCGAGCGTGCGGCCCAACAGCAGACGCACGAGAAACAGCGTGTGGCTCGCCCACATGATCGGTGCGACCAGCACGACGAAGATGATCGTAATCATGAAGCTCGCGCTGAACCGCACTCTCCCGCCGAACAGATGCCGCAGCTTGGCGCGGGTCAACACGTCGATCACGGTGGCGATATTGGGCGCGAACCACATCGCCAGCACGAGGACGAGAACGGCAATTCCCGCATCCCACCGCATGAAATCGGCCGGCGTCGGCGCGAGCGCAACCGCCGCGCTGCCGATCAGCAACAACCCCATCCAGGCCGGAGAGCCGAGGAACATCAGGATGGCGAAGGCGAGCTGGTAACGGGACAGGAACGGCAATCCCGGCATGCGCAAAAAGTGCCAATACTGCATGTTGCCCTGGCACCAGCGCAGATCGCGGCGGATGAATTCGACCAGCGTGGGCGGATTCTGCTCGAAGCTCGAGCCTTCCCCCGCCAGCACGCGCACCCCGTAGCCCGCGCGCCGCATCAGCACCGCTTCAATCTGGTCGTGGCTGAGCACGTGGCCCTTGACCAGCGCGCGGTCCGCAAGCACCGGCAGCTGACAATGCGTCGCGAAAGGAGCAATGCGCACGATGGCGTTGTGTCCCCAGTATGGCCCGCAATCGCCTTGCCACCAGGCGCTGCCGATGGTGTAGGAGCGCATGCTAAGCCGCATCCCGAATTGGAAGATACGGGCAAAGGCGCTGGCCGAAGGCATCCCGATCACCAGGCTTTGCACGATGCCGAGCCGCGGATCGATCTGCATGATACGCACGAGCTTGAGCACGAGGTCGATGGTCATCACGCTGTCGGCGTCGAGCATGATTGCGAGGTCGTGGTCCTTGCCCCAGCGCTCGCAGAAATCGCGGACATTGCCGGCCTTGAACCCGATATTTTGCGCACGACGCCGGTAGGTCAGCGCGACCTGCCCGCGCCATGCCGCCGCCAGCGCCGCGAAGCGCGCGTCCTCGGCGGCGGCGATGTCAGCCTCGCTGGTGTCGCTCAGCACATAGACATGGAAGCGCTCGCCGACGCCGCGCGCGGCGAGGCCTTCCATCATCGGCTCGAGCATGCGCACCACCCGTTCGGGCGGCTCGTTGCGGATGCACAGCAGGACCGCAGTCGATGCCGTGATCGGCTCGTCCCCTCGCACACGGCCGGCAACCGGCATAACCGCCGCGACCGGATCGCGCGCAAAGCGCATGATCAGCAGGCCGATGGTCGCATTCCAGAAGCCGATCACGTACCAGGGCAGCGTGACGGCGAAGAGCACGACCAAAACGAGGTCGACTGCGCCGAAACCGCCGGGCGAGAGCGCGATCACGGCGAGCCAGATCAGGCCGGCCATCGTCAGTGCGATGCTGAGGAACACCAGCATCGGACGCCATGCGGACAGGGCAGCGGGCGCGGCGATCACGACCTCGTCGCGGGGGGAACGTTCGAGCATGGAAGGGCTTTGCGTGTCTTTTCGGGCGTTTGAGGATATAGCGGTGTGCGTCCAAGTCCAATGCGGTGGGAGGCGTGACGCGTGTTACACTTTATTTGTACCGCATGCCGGCGCCGCGGGGGCATCTTCCGGGGATAATGACAACCGAGACTATGGCCAAGATGCAGGGCAAGGCCCTTTGGTATGTCGGCCCCGGCCGTGCCGAGCTGCACGAGGAGGTGGTTGGCGCGCCCAAGCCCGGCGAGGTGCAAGTGCGCGCGCTGTTCGGCGCCATCAGTCGCGGCACGGAGCGGCTCGTCCATGCCGGCCGGGTACCGGTGAGCGAGTACGATCGCATGCGCGCGCCTTTGATGGGCGGGACATTTCCCTTCCCGGTGAAATACGGCTACGCGACCGTCGGGCGGGTCGAGGCTGGCGCCGCCGAATTGCGCAAACGCGTCGTTTTCAGCCTGCACCCCCACCAGAGCCTGTTCACCCTGTCGGCGCAAGCGGTGGTTCCCGTTCCCGAGGATGTGCCGCCGCGGCGCGCCGTACTCGCGGCCAATATGGAGACCGCGCTCAATGCCGTGTGGGACGGCGCGCCCGGCCCGGCCGACCGCATCGCGGTCGTGGGCGGGGGACTCGTGGGCCTTTTGGTCGCCTATCTATGCGCGCGGTTGCCGGCGGCTGAGGTGACGGTGGTCGATATCGCGTCCGGTCGCGCCAAACCCGCGCACGCGATCGGCGCCCGCTTTGCCGGACCCGACGGCGCGCCGAGCGATTGCGATCTCGTCTTCCACGCGAGCGGCACCGCCGCTGGTCTCGCCACCGCGCTGCGGCTTGCGGGCGAGGAGGCTCCCATCGTCGAGTTGAGTTGGTATGGGAGCGGGGACGTCGCGGCGCCGCTGGGCGAAGCGTTCCACAGTCGGCGGCTGCGGCTCATATCGAGCCAGGTCGGCAGGGTCGCGCCGTCACATCGCTCGCGGTGGACGCATCAGCGGCGCCTCGCGGCGGCGCTTGCGCTCCTCAACGAGCCGGCGCTCGATGCGCTCCTGGCGCCCGCCGTGGCTTTCGACGAGCTGCCGGCACAATTGCCTGCGGTTTTCGGTTCCGACTCGAACGTGATCTGCCCGCTGATCCGCTACCCGGCGGCCGATGACGCACACTGACGCAGAGGAAAACCCGTGTACGCGGTTGAAGTCTCCGACCAGATCATGATCGCCCACTCGTTCCGTGGCGAAGTTTTCGGTCCGGCCCAGAAGGTGCATGGCGCGACGTTCGTCATTCGCGTGGCCTTTCTCGCCGATGAACTCGACGCCCATGGCATCGTCGTCGACATCGCGCGCGCCCACGAAGTGCTCAAAGAGGCGCTCGTCCCGCTCAACTATCGCAACCTCGACGAGTTGGCGCAGTTCAAGGGCATCAACACCACCACCGAATTTTTGACCAGGCACCTCTTCGAGCACCTCGCGGGTGCGGCGCGCGCGGGCAAGCTCGGCCGCGACGGCCGCGAGCTCAAATCGATCCGCGTGACCGTCGCCGAATCCCCGCTTGCGCGCGCCTGGTACGAGGCGGCGTTGTGGTAAGGGAGGCCTTCTTCGCGGTGCCGGGCGACCTTGCGACCCCAACCGGCGGCTATGCCTATGACCGGCGGATCATCGCCGAGCTTTCGGCGCTCGGTTGGCGCATGGAGGTCGTCAACCTTGGGGACGGATTTCCGTATCCCGCGGCCGATACCCGCGCCACGGCCTGCGCACGACTTGTGGCGCTGCGGCCCGGTCATCCCGTCGTGATCGACGGCCTCGCCTTCGGTGTACTGCCGGAGGCCGCCGAGGCGCTGCGGGCGAGCCATCCATTGGTCGCGCTGGTGCATCATCCGCTCGCGCTCGAATCGGGGTTGAGCGCGGCCGAGTCGGCCTGCTTGCGCGCGAGCGAACGCTCGGCGCTTGTCTGCGCGCGGCACGTCATCGCGACCAGCGCGACCGTCGCGCGGCTCCTGGTCGACGACTACGGCGTTGCGTCCGGACGGGTGAGCGTCGTGGAGCCGGGAACGGATCGCGTTTGCCCACCGCCGCGCGACAGCAAAGGCGCGGTAAATCTGCTCGCGGTCGGCTCGGTGATCCCGCGCAAGGGCTACGATGTGCTGGTCGCCGCACTCGCCCGGCTCAGGCATTTGCCCTGGCGGCTCGTCATTGCTGGTGATTGCGGGCGCAGCCCGCAAACGTCTCGGCGGCTCAGGGCTGACATCATGCGCCTCGGCCTCGCCGACCGCATCACCCTGCTCGGCGCCGTGGCCGCCGAGCAGGTTGCGCCGCTTTACGTATCGGCCGATCTGTTCGTGCTGCCTTCGCGCTTCGAAGGCTACGGGATGGCCTACACCGAGGCGATCGCCCATGGCGTGCCGGTCATCGGCACGACCGCCGGCGCGATTCCGCAGACGGTACCGGCCGACGCGGGCGTGCTCGTGGCGCCCGACGATGTCGAGGCGCTCGCGACTACGTTGCAGCGGCTCATTGCTAGTCCGGACGAACGTGAGCGCCTCGCCGCCGGCGCCCGCGCCGTCAAGTTTCCAGCATGGAACGAGCAGGCCGCGCTCTTCGCCCGCGCGCTGGAAAGCCTTGCATGAACGGCTTTTCCGCCAAGTGGCTGGCGTTGCGCGAGCCCTATGATCTCGCCGCGCGCAACGCCCAAGTGCTCGATACGGTCGCCAACGCGTTCCTTGGGCAGGCAGCGATCTCGGTCGTCGATCTCGCCTGTGGCGCGGGCGCGACGCTGCGAGCGGTGGGACCCCATCTTCCGCCGCGTCAGAGCTGGCGGTTGGTCGATAATAGTCTCAGTCTTCTGGCGCGGGCCTTTACGCCCGGACATCCGCCGCACGTGACCGTCACGACCACGCTGCTCGATCTCGCGCGCGACCTCGAACTCGCCCTCGATGGCCCGCTCGATCTCGTCACCACATCGGCGCTGCTCGACCTCGTTTCGCCCGAATGGCTCGATCGTCTCGTTGTCGAAGTGGCGGCGCGACGGCTGCCGTTCTATGCGGCGCTGACCTATGACGGCCGTGCCGTCGCCGCACCGCCGCAGCGCTTCGACGTCGAACTCCTGGCCGGCTTCAACCTCCACCAGCGCATCGACAAGGGCTTCGGTCCGGCGCTCGGGCCGAGCGCGGCGGTGCGGGCCGCCGAGCGGTTCGAGCGTTTCGGATACGCCCTCATGCAAGGCCGCTCGGATTGGGTATTCGGGCCCGACGATCGGGCCATTCAGGACGCCCTCTTTGCCGGCTGGGCGGAGTTGGGGCCGCTGACCACGGGCTTGTCGGCCGACGAGATCGCGGGATGGCTCGCCCAGCGTCGCGCCCATCTGGCCGCAGGCCGTTCGAGCTTGCGCGTTGGTCACGTCGACATTTTTGCCCGACCGATCGGCACGCGTTGAGCGCTGAGATCGCAGTCGAGCAGCACGTCGCCCCCGAGTGTGTGGACGCGCATGGGCGCGCGCACCGCCTCATCGACGCGCTCGATCGGCGGCAGCGTGAGGCTCGATCGTCCGCCGCCCAGGATGATCGGAGCGACCAGAATATGCAGGCGGTCGAGACAACGGGCAGCGAGGAACCGCGAGACCGTATCGGCCCCGCCCTCGATCAGCATGCGCTGGAAACCGCGCGCGGCCAGCGCGGCAATGATGGCGGTGGGGGCGAGTTGGCCGTTCGTCGCGGCAACCGGCACGATTTCGACGCCGACGGGAAAGCGCGTGCGCGTGCCGGCGGCGGTGACCACGAGCCTGCGCGCACCATCGGCCGCCAGCACTCGCGCGGTCAGCGGCAGTCGGCCTGTCGGATCCACGATGACACGCGCCGGGTTCGGGCCCTCGACGCGCCGGACGGTCAATAGCGGATCGTCCGCGATCGCCGTGCCCACGCCGATCACCACCGCGTCGACCAGCGCCCGCAGCCGGTGCAGATGGGCGAGGCCCGCCTCGCTGTTGATGTAGTGCGAGTGTCCGGTGAGCGTGGCGATGCGGGCGTCGATCGACTGGCCGCATTGGCCGACTAAAACGAGATCGTCGATCACGCCCTTACGCAGCGGTCCGAAAATGTCCTCCCAGGGCGGAGGCAAGGAACCATCGGCGGTGCGAAACGTTTTCGGTACCGGCGCCCACGATAAGGCGGGGCCGGAGCGATCTTTAGTGCCACCGGGTTCACTCCGATCCCGCTTGGCAGAGCGGCCACCCGCCATCGTCGAATACCTGCTTTCGGAGCTTGTCGCTTCATGCCATGATATTTCGCGCGAACGTCAGTGCAAACGCGCGTAACGAAAAAGAGGCTACCAGCGGAATAAAATCCGCTGGGGTGCGTTGTTATTCCGTCGATGTGGTTTTGCGGGTGCGACCCAAAGACGTGTGTATGTGTCATGGCTGGGAGTGAGACGTCGGGGCTGTTTGGCACGCCCAAGCAAGTCGCCGTAGAACGTGGTCTTGCCGAATTTCGGTCCGGGCGGCCGGTCATCGTGACATCAGCCGACGAACGGGTGGTGGCGGTGCCGGTCGACGGCATGACCGACCAGGGGCTTGCCTCCTTTCGGACGTTGTGCGCGCCGGGGCGGCCTCGTCTCCTCGTTACGGCGCGCCGCGCCCGCGCGCTTGGGCTCGATGCTGCCGGCCCCACGGGTTTGGCCATCGGTGATCTCCACAACGCGGCGGCGATCTTTGCGCTTGCGGCCGAAGCGCAAGTCACCCGGCATCTCGAGTTCGTTGCCGTCAGCAAAACCGCGCCGGCGGCAATCGAACTCGCCAAGCTCGCCCAGCTGCTGCCGGCGCTGCTCGTTGGCGACGGCAGGACGGCGACGGTTGACGCAAGCGACCCGCCGCTGGTGAGCGTGGCCGCCGACGCAGTGGCGCAATTTCGGCACGCCGCCATCGAGTCGCTTGCCGTCGTGGCCGAAACGGCCATCCCTCTCAATAGCGGACTCCAGGCTCGGTTCGTGGTCTTTCGCGACGCGATCGGTGGCACGCCCATCGCCGTCATCGTCGGAAAACCGGATCTCACGCGGTCAGTTTTAGTGCGATTGCATTCGGCTTGCCTGACGGGAGACGTGTTCGGCTCGCGGCGATGCGACTGCGGCGATCAGCTTCGCCTGGCGCTCCCGCAACTCGAGCAGCACGGCGGTGGGATCATTCTTTACTTGGAGCAGGAGGGCCGCGGCCTTGGCCTCGCCAACAAGATCCGCGCCTATCAACTGCAAGACGCCGGTCTCGATACCGTCGACGCCAACACCGTGCTGGGCTTCGACGACGATGAACGCGATTACGGAGTCGCGGTGCGCATGCTGCAATTGCTCGGCTGCACGCGGGTGCGGCTGCTGACCAACAATCCGGCGAAGCTCGGCGGCCTCTCCCATGCCGGCATCGACGTATCGGGGCGCGTGCCCCTGCATGGGCCGATCAATTCCGACAACCGACGCTATCTCACCGCCAAGGCGACGCGCGCCGGGCACCAGCTCGATCACCTCCTCGGCGTGCTCGCCGAGCCTGACGAGGAGCCGGGCGAGCGCTGATCCGCACTCGGCCGATTCGGGGCCTGGTCGCAGCGGGCGAGCATGGCCGCCACGGCGCCGGCAATCGTTGCGAGCACGCACCAATAGGCATAGCGGAAGTCGGCCGCCACGCCGAGCACGAAGAAGGTCATGACATAGACGGTGGCGGAGGCGGTCACGCCGAGGGCGAAGGCTCCCGCGGGCGTCGATCGCGCCCGCCAGGCGCAAACACCAACCACGACGGCAAGGACGAGCCAAAGCCCGGGCCGAAACAGCAAAGTCGGCTGGAGTTGGTCGTGGAGCGCAACGAGGGGGGTGAAATATGGACTGTGGCCGTAGGCCGAGGCCGGATCGAGCCAATCCCAGACCGGCAGGACGAGATTCGACCGGCCGAGGAATTGCCACATGAAGGTCGCGCGGTGGCTCAGATAGGCGACGGGGTGCGCCGCGAGCGCATGCCACCATGCCTCGATGAGCCGCGGCGTGCCGAAGATCACGTCGTCGGGGCGCTCCAGCCACCGCATCACGAACGGGCAGGGCTCGACGTGCCAATAGGAGTCCCAGCGAACCGGGTCGTAGCATTTGCCGATCAACAGCGCCGTCTGATCGCGGCTCCATGATACCGGGAACTGGTTTTCTCCGGCGAAGTGGGTGATGCCGCCGAGATCGAAGACCATGATCGAGTGCAGCGGATTCTGCCGTTGCGCGTCGAGCAAACCGTAATAGACAAGGGGGATGAGCGCATAGAACAGGACGAGCGCAGGCAGGAAGACGATCGCCACTCGTTTCAAATCGAAGCGCATGGGCCAAATGACATAGGCGGCAAGCAGCGGCGCTGCGACCACGGCATTGGGCCGCAGCAAGACGCCGAATGCGATTAGCAGCAGCGCGAAGGCTTGGATGGGCGCGCGCCATCGCGCGGTGCGATCGGCCGCCGCGAAGGCGAGCACCGCCGCGGCGAGCCAAATGACGGCGAATAGGACGTCGCGCCAGATCATGCCGACGAAAAAGAATGCCGGCGGCATGAACGCGAGCAGCGCCGTCGCAAGCCCGAGCGAGAGCGAGCGGCACGCCGCCATGAGCGCGAGCGTGCCGAAGGCGAGCCAGTACACGGCGGCGGTCAGCAGGAACATGCTCGACGGCCCGGGCGCAATCGGATCGATCAGCCGCCAGAGCACCGCCATCGCGGGCGATTGCCAATCGCCGAAGCGCCAGGCCATGGCGTCGGCGTAGACATAGCGGGCATCGGCGGTGCTGTAGCCCGGGTAGAACACGAGCACGGTCAGGGCATAGCCGGCCGCCACCATGACGAGGACAAGCAATGATGCCCTCTGCCGCGACAGAGCCTTGCGTGCGATCGCCTCGCGATGCTCAACGGCAGCCATCACCATGATCCAATGCGGGCTGGTATCTCGGCCTACATTGGGATCATAGCGTAGACCAGCGCCGCCTCGAGCCGACGTTGGCGCTCAAGGACAAGATTTTGCGCCGGCACAGGATCGGCGGGTGGGCCGATCTGGGCGCTTTACTTAGAACGGGTGGGCCCAGTATTCGGCCGGAAGGGTTCTGCCCTGCTTGACCATGATCTCATGGGGCGAGACCGGCGCCGACGTCTCGGTGGCCTGCACGGGGCCTGCACCTTTCGACCTGGCGAACGTGGCAATCGACCAGACCGCGGCCGTCGCGGTGACGACCACTATTGCGGCGAAAAGAATGCTCTTGCGCATCGTGTCACCCTTTTGAGCGTGATGAACTGGTGATTGCTTTGGCATATCGTCCGCGGCCCCGAGGTGAGCGGCTTCACACAGGCTGATTTTTTCGTCATAGCCCCTAGCTATCGCGGGCGTCGGCCGCATGGGGCGGTTGACGCGCATGCAAACGCTCGGGTGAGTTCGCAGCGGCCGTCGCGGCGTGCATCGCTCGAAGCTTGGCAGCGCGACTCTTTACGGACCGGCAAAACGGCTGAAGTGGCGTCCCCGGCAGAAGTAGCGGAATTGAATGATTGCTGGTGACGAGTACTGCTGTGGAATGAATGCAAGCCAGCGCGATATAATGTAGTTCTCGCGCTTTTTTGACAGTCACTGGGGGGTGATAATGGCGGGTCGAACCGGTGGTGAGCTCATCCAGGATTTTCTTGCGACCTATGAGATCCCTTATGTGTTCGGCAATCCCGGGACGACCGAGACGACGTTTCTGGCGGCTGTGGCAGCCTCGAAAGCCACTTATATCCTCGCATTACACGAATCGAGTGCCGTCGGCATTGCCGCGGGTTACGCGCTCATCACCGGCAAACCCTCAATCGTGAGCCTGCACACCTATCCAGGCCTTGCCAACGGCATGTTCAATATGCGCAATGCGCTTATGGCGGGGGTGCCATTGCTAGTTATCAATGGGCAGCAAGATTCACGTTTTCTGATTCACAATCCGGTGCTCGGCGCGCCCAACACTCAGCTTGCCCAAACCGCTACCAAATACTCTTACGAAGTAACCAGCGTTGATGATCTCGCGGTGGCATTGCAGCGGTGTTACCTCCAAGCGCGCCTCCAGCCCACGGGACCGGTGTTCCTCTCGATCCCGATGAATTTCATGCTGGACCGGACGGCGCATACGACATTCAAGAAGACTCGGATCATCGAGGACGCCGTGCCGCGTTCGGTTGGCGAGGCGGTGCGTGCGCTGAAAGCCGTGCCAGCCAAAAAGCTGGCCATCGTTGCAGACTATGCGGTGGGCGCGGGGCAGGGCATCGATGCGCTAAGCCACATTGCCACCGCTCTCGATGCTGATACCTACGCCGCACCTTTTCATGTGCAGGGAACCGTCGATCCCCTGCACCCAAAATTCCGCGGCCAATTGCCGCCAACCACCCGCGAGATCAATCAGGTTTTGAGCCGATATCACACGATGCTGCTGGTCGGCGAGAAGGTCGACACGTTTACTTACGATGGGTGTTCGGCGCTGCCCGGCGAATTACAGGTCATCCAGATCGCTCCAGCGACGAGTCAGCTTGGATTTGATTACCCCTGTGATATGGCCGTGCTCGGTGAGGTCAGGGCCACCCTGGAAGCGATCGCGACCGAGCTTGCCGCAAGTGCCGCAGTCCCCAGAGCTGCGGAGCTGGTCCCCGATGTTGCCGCGCTCGAAGCGAAATATCCGCGCTCCGGCAAACGTCCGAGCGACGCACTGATATTGGGCATACTGCGACACCTTGATCCGACAATCCATGTCATCACCGAAGGCTCATCTGAAGACGCCGTCGTGCAGGACATGGCCGTTCGACTTGGATTTCGGAATGTGCACTTCTCGCCTCGCGGCGGCGGGCTCGGCTGGGCCATGCCGCTCTGCGTGGGTATTGGACTGGCGGCCGATAAGCCCGCGGTCTGCTTCGTTGGCGATGGCGGCAGCCTCTTCTCGATTCATGCGCTTTGGACAGCGGCCAAATACCGCGTCCCGTCGGTATTCATCTGCTTCGTCAATCGCGAATACCGCTTGCTCAAGGACCTCTGGTGCCACGCCATGGGTACGACGATCGAGACCACGCGCTTTGTCGGGATGGACTTCACCGACCCCGATGTGAACATGCAAGGCATCGCGGTGGCTCTTGGCGCACGCACCGAAATAATCGATGACCTTGGAGCCATCGGCGCCGTTTTAGAGCGCGCACTGGCACATGCCGGCCCGAGCTTCCTCCTCATCGATCGCGAGCCATAACGGAAAAAGACTGTTGAGCGGAATGGTGGGCGTGCGCAGGGGCTAACATGTCCGGAGGGGATCATCCACGACCGAGGCGGCGGAACCCCGCCACTGGGCGAGAGTTGTGGCGGGGTTCCGGCCCCGTTGTCATTTGGAGAAGGATCGGGGCGCCTGGGCAACGCTTCCGGCGATCCTTGTGTTCCGTATCGGAAGGGGCCGCCCAGGTCATGTCGCGCCCGCAAAGAAACCCCCGCCACCTGACGCAAGGGGTGACGGGGTCTCGGTATTTTAGATTTTGCTTTTCGAGGGCGGTCACATAAGCAATGCGAGTACTCCAATCATACCCATTCCGATAACCAGCACTGCGAGTGCTACGGGATCGTAGTCCAGCCAGTACATTCTTTGTTGCATGGTACGCCTCCCTGTTCCCAACCCTGGTGAGCGAGAGGACCCCAAGGGCAACGCCTCCGGCCGCCTCGTGTTCCCCCTGTCCGCCGGGGGTTCCGGGCTAGGCGCCCAGTTTCGATAGGATCGAGCCGGTCACGACGCGCCGGCCGGTGGCGCGCCGATCGGCCTATCCCTGTTCCGGCGTTTCGAGTTGCTTGACGAGTGAAGCGAGATGCGGGGGGACGGGGGTCGCCAAGGCGTCGTACTGGTCTTTGAGGCATTGCCCAATTGCTGACAGGCCAACGCGTCTATCGCGAGCGGAATTCAATTTGCTTTGAGAGGGGGGATGGGTTCCGTAACAGGACACCATCACATGCCGACGAATCCAGTAGTCGATCCGATCGGCTGCGGCAGCGAGATCGCGCATGGGGCGCTCCCCACCTTTCCGCCTCCTGTTCCGCGCTAAATAAGCCAACGCGCGCACCGTTGGTCTGGTTCCCGACAAAGGGCAACGCCCTGGCGTGTCGTTCGCCAAAACGAGAACCCCGCCCGGTCCGAGGTAAAGGGCGGAAGTTCCTCACGGTGTGCTTGCAACTTCACCAGCCAAACGCCCGCTTTTTTGCTAGGGTCGTCTCGTCATGACCGGCCGCCCAGCGGGTCGTGGCAAGTCCCGGCCCGCCTTGCGCCTCACAACCGGGCGGGTCGGGGCGCTTACCGCGAGGGTGTGATGGAACTCGGAAGCGAAGATCGCGATCTCGTTCACCTAGACGCGTCTTCGACGCCCAAGACCGAAGCTGACGCGTATACCGCGCCACTTATTCAGAAGATTGGCGCTCCATCGATTGCGCAAATCGAAAAGCTGATCGGGGAGCTGCAAGAAGCAAAAAATCTTCTCGAATCCGAGGGCGAGCGAATTCAGCGAGAGATGGTTCGCTATATAAAATTCGCTCAGTTGGCTTCGGCCTCGGTAAAAATCATCTTTGAAACCGTCTCCGGATGGCGCCAGGAGGGCCACCCCATGCGCAAATTTGTATCACCGGCCCGCGACAGCACCGGCGGTTCGCATATGGCCAGCTCTTTTGATTCCCCGTCCGACGCGTAACGTAGTTGAATGCACCGAACCACGCGGCAAGCCGCTGCGTTGGTTAGCTGGTCATCTGCGCCTGCCGACCACTCGGGGCAGATGTTCGCGCCCGTGACGGGTCGGAGCGCTTACTTACAGCAGCAAGAGAGCGTCCAATGGCATTCAAGTGGACCAAGGCGTCGCGCGCAAAGCTAAGTAGAAGCCAGAAGGCGAGATGGAAGGAACGAAAACGGCAGCAGCGTCGGAAGCGCTCTAAACGTTCCTCCCGATAATGTAATTGGCGTCGTCAAAATTGGCCCTTCCGTCGCTGGCAGCGGCGGGCCGGGGCGCTTGTACGATCTCTCTGTCAGTCCCCGTACAAATGCCCGCGCAATTGCTCGATTGCGCCCTGGCATAACACATCGGGATTACACTCGCCGGCCTTGGCAAGTTCGACGATTCGTTTGACGATGATTCCGTCGGCGAAATTGTCTCCAAGCCCAAGGGATACGCGAGTCATTTTAAGCGCGACATCCAGAACTCGCTTGGTTTCGGGATCGACATCGAAGTCGTCTAGGTAAGGAGTGATGGGCATGTATGGGCGATGACCTCCCTTCAGGACGCCAGCCCCACGATTAATTTGTTAGCAAGCGCTCAAAGGAGCATTGATCTAAATCAAAAACGGGCTAGTGGCTCGTTCGTTACCGGGGACACGGCCGGAACATAGGCGCTCCTTGAAAGCCCCGGCACGCCCTAACAGTAACCCCGGCGGCCGAGGCTTCTCTGCTTCGGCCGCCTTCTCATTCAGCGCCTCAACGGTCCCGATATATTGGCCGCGCTTTCGGATGATCGAGACGCGCCAGCTTCGCAGCTTGGCGGCGGCGGACTTCTTTTTCGGGGCTTTCATGTCGCACTCATGTTGCACGGAGCCGCCGCGACTGATTGACAGCCGTTGAAAACACTTGGAGATATTTGATGCAACATGACGCGACATGGACTGGCGCTTAAAACCTAACTTTTTGATTTTATTGGCGTCCCCGGCAGGATTCGAACCTGCGACCTGCGGATTAGAAATCCGCTGCTGCTATCCAACTGAGCTACGGGGACGCGACGGGCAAGCTTTTACCCCAAGATCGCCTTCGTCTGCCAGCGCCGCATAGGCCGGCTTTTGCCATACTGCCCGCCGATCAGCGGCATGAGCCGATTGCCGGCGACGCGCGGACATTTTTTCCTTCCAGTCTTTCCGCTCGGTGCGAAACTGGCGTAATTTCCCATGACCATGAGAGCAAGCATGCACGCGAGAACGCCTAACGCCGCGCCGCGGGGCGCAACTCTGGCTCGCGCGCGCCGGTGCCAGCGATCGGGAGGGAACCGATGATCGCGGTGCGCAGGCTCGGCCATGCCACGCTCACCACGCCCGACGTCGATCGGCAGGTTGCATACTATACCACCGTCGTCGGCCTCACGCTGGTCGAGCGCGAGGGCAAGCGCGCCTTTCTCGCGAGCAAGCAAGGGCTGGAGGCGGTCGCGCTCGAGCCCGGCCCACCCAACGCGCTGTCTCGGCTCGCCTTCCAGGTTGCGCCCGGAAGCGATCTCGCCGAGCTTGCGCGCGAGCTGGCGAAGCACGGAATCAAGAGCGAGCGACGGAGCTGCATTTCCCCGGGGGTCGCCGAGGCCGTAGTGTTCAAGGATCCGAAGGACACGCTGATCGAAATTTTCTGCGAATATGTTTTCGCCAAGGAGGACTGCAGCCAGCTCGGCATCATGCCGCTCAAGCTCGGGCACGTGGCCTATCGCGTCAACGACGTGCAGCAGGTGGTGAAGTTCTATACCGACGTGCTCGGCTTTCGGGTGTCGGACTGGCGCGATGAGACCTTCGCGTTTCTGCGCTGCGGGCCCGATCATCACACCGTCAATTTCGTGGTGGATGAAATTCCGCAGCTCCATCACATCGCGTTCGAGGTGAAGGACTGGGCGGAGATCCAAAGAGCCTGCGAGTGGCTCGCCAAGAACAACATTCATCTGGTTTGGGGGCCCGGCCGCCACATCATCGGCCACAACATCGCGATCTATCACCGCAACGCGGATAAGGTTCGGGTCGAGTTCTTCTGCGAGATGGACCTCATGAAGGACGAGGCGCTCGGCTATTTCGACCCGCGTCCCTGGCACCAGGACCGGCCGCAGCGGCCGAAGGTGTGGGGACCGGATACGCTGCGCAATTACTGGGGGTTTGGCTCCGAACGGATCATCCGCGGCTACCAGACGGTGGAGTGAGACATTAAGGCCCCTTGCGGGTGATGAAATGATCTGCAAGTCAGGCGTTTACGCACGCCGTCCGGGCTTTGCACTCGCCGGCCGGTCCGGCGACGGGTGGCGTCGCTCGGCCACGACCTCGACACGTTTTGACGTTGATCTTGCCCGCCCCGTCCGGCTTCCCCACCCCGACGGGAATGGAGGTCCCCCCATGCGCGCGTTCGCTCGCGCTGCCTTTGCAGCCGCGCTCGTCCTGCTGTTGTCCGTCCCCGTCATCGCCGCCGACAAGCCGTTCAAACGCGACGACCTCGCCGACGCGGCGATCAAACTGGAAGCCCAGATCAAGGCCGAAGCGGGGGAGGTGACGAAACCCATTGCCGCGCTGCGGCGCGAGGTCGACGCCGCCTTCCAGCGCGGCGACGACCGCGGTGGCGTGCAGATCCTCGGGCAGATCGTCGCGATCGCGCCCGACCGTAGCGTAACCTGGCTGCGGCTGGCCAGAAACTTGCGGCAGCTCCGCCCCAGCGATTACAGCGAGAAAAACCTGCTGCTCGAGCGCGCCGCCGCCGCCGCCTACATCGCGTATCAGCGGTCCGGCAATTCCGCCGAAGAGGCCGAGAGCCTGGTGGTGATCGCGCGCACCTATGCCGACCGCATGCTATGGCGTCCGGCGCTCGATACACTGCGCGTTTCGCTCGAGACGCGCGAGGTCGCCGAGGTGCGTCAGCAATACGAGCGCCTGCGTGAGGATCACGGCTTTAGGCTGCTCGACTACACGATCGATTCGGACGCCGCCTCGCCGCGCGTCTGCTTCCAGTTCTCCGAGGACCTACCGAGCAAGCGCGCCGACTTCTCGCCGTTCGTCAGCGTCGGCGGGCAAGACAAGCCCGCGCTTTCCGCGCAGGAGCGGCAGCTCTGCGTCGAGGGCCTCAAGCACGGGGAGCGTTACGCCATCACGCTGCGTGCCGGCATTCCCTCCCAGGTGAAGGAGACGCTGTCGAAATCCGCCGACTTCAACATCTATGTGCGCGATCGCAAGCCGCAGGTGCGCTTCACCGGCAAGGCTTACGTGCTGCCGCGCACCGGGCAGCGTGGCATTCCGGTGGTCAGCGTCAATACCGCGGCGGTAACGCTCGAAATCTACCGCATCGGCGACCGCAATCTGCTCGAGACGGTGGTGGGACGCGATTTCCAGCGCAATCTCGAGCGCTACGACCTCAACCGTCTCGCCGAAGAGCGCGCCTCCCAAGTGTGGAAAGGCGAGATGACGGTCGAGCAGGCGCTCAACACCGATGTCACCACCGCTTTTCCCGTCGCAGACGCCATCGGCGCGTTGTCGCCGGGGGTCTACGTCATGGTGGCGCAGGTCGCCGGCGCGCCCCAGGATGAATTCGATACGCTCGCGACCCAGTGGTTCATCGTCTCCGACCTCGGTCTGACCGCGTTTTCCGGCAACGACGGCATCCACGCCTTCGTGCATTCGCTCGATACCACCCAGCCGAAGAGCGCGACCGAGGTGCGACTGCTCTCGCGCGGCAATGAGGTCCTTGCGCGCAAAAGCACCGACGAGACCGGCCACGTGCAGTTCGAAGCCAACCTGGCGCGCGGCGAGGGCGCGCTGGCGCCGGCCATGCTGATCGCGAACGACACCGCGGGCGATTACGCGTTCTTGAGCCTGAAGGCGCCGGCCTTCGATCTCACCGACCGCGGTGTCGCTGGCCGCGTGGTGCCGGCCGGGCTCGACGCCTTCGTCTATACCGAGCGCGGGGTCTACCGCTCCGGAGAGACGGTGCAGGTGACGACGCTCTTGCGCGACGGCCAGGGCATGGCCGCGCTCGACGTGCCGCTCACGCTCGTGGTCGAGCGGCCCGACGGCGTCGAATACCGCCGCGCCGTCGTTCCCGATCAGGGTCTGGGCGGGCGCGCGCTGCCGGTTGCGCTGGTGTCATCGGCCCCGACCGGGACGTGGCGCGTACGCGCCTTCGCCGATCCGAAGCGCCCGCCGGTCGGAGAGGCGACCTTCTTGGTCGAGGACTATGTGCCCGATCGGATCGAATTCGACCTCACCTCCAAGGCCAAGGGCGTCTCCAAGACGAGCGCGGCCGAGATCGCCGTCGACGGGCGGTTTCTCTACGGCGCGCCCGCCGCCAAACTCGAGCTCGAGGGCGAGGTGATCGTTTCGCCGGCGGGCGAGCGGCCGGGCTTTGCCCGCTACCAGTTCGGGCTCGCCGACGAGGACGTCGAGACCACGCGCCAGCCGCTCGAAAACCTGCCGGATACCGACAATAACGGCAAGGCGAGCTTTGCGGTGACGCTTGAAAAGCAGCCGGAGACCACGCGTCCGCTCGAGGCGCAAGTCGTCGTGCGAATGGCCGAGCCCGGCGGGCGGGCGGTCGAACGCAAGCTGACGCTGCCGGTGATTGCGGACGGGCCGATGATCGGAGTAAAGCCGCTGTTCTCCGGCCGCTCGCTCGGCGAGGGCGAGAGCGCGACCTTCGACGTGGTGTTCGCGGCGCCCGACGGAACGTCGCTTGCGCGCAACGGCCTGCGCTACGAGCTGCTCAAGGTCGAAACGAAATATCAGTGGTACCGCCGCGACGGGGTCTGGGACTTCGAGCCGGTCAAGACCACGAAGCGCGTTGCCGACGGACAGGTCGACGTGGCTGCGGACAGTCCGGCGCGCATCTCGGTGCCGGTGCAATGGGGACGCTATCGCCTCGAAGTGTCGACCGGCGATCGCAACGGGCCGCTGACCTCGGTCGGCTTCGATGCTGGCTGGTACGCGGAGGCGAGCGCCGACACGCCGGACCTGGTCGAACTCGCGCTCGACAAGCCGGAATACGTGCCGGGCGAGAGCATGACGGTCGCGGTGACCGCGCGCACCGCCGGCAAGGTTACGCTCAACGTGATCGCCGACCGGCTGGTCTCCACGGTCACGCAGGACGTGGCCGCGGGCACGGCGCAGCTGCGCGTCCCGGTCGGCAACGACTGGGGCAGCGGCGCCTACGTGGTGGCAACGCTGCGGCGGCCGCTCGACAGCCGCGCCGAGCGCATGCCCGGCCGGGCCATCGGCGTGCAGTGGTTTTCGATCAATCGCAAAGCGCGCACGCTTGCGCTCGACATGAGCTTGCCGACGCTGTTGCGCCCCAATAGCGCGCTGCGCATCCCGATGAAAGTCGATGGACTCAACCCCGGCGAGGAGGCGCGCATCGTCGTCGCCGCGGTCGACGTCGGCATCCTCAATCTGACCGGCTACAAGCCGCCGGCGCCGGACGACTATTACCTCGGCCAGCGCCGGCTCACCGCCGACATCCGCGACCTCTACGGTCAGCTCATCGACGGCATGCAGGGTACACGCGGACAGATCAAGACCGGCGGCGATGCCGCGGTCGAGCTGCAGGGCTCGCCGCCCACGCAGAAGCCCCTAGCGCTTTATTCCGGCATCGTCACCGTCAAGGCCGACGGTACCGCGGAGGTCGTGTTCGACATCCCGGATTTTGCCGGCACGGCGCGGGTGATGGCGGTTGCCTGGTCGAAGGACAAGGTCGGCCGCGCCGCCGGCGACGTCACCATACGGGACCCGGTGGTACTCACGGCGACGCTGCCGCGCTTTCTTCTGCACGGCGATCGCGGCACCATGCATCTCGATCTCGACAACGTCGAAGGGCAAGCCGGCGACTATCGGCTGGAGGTAAGGAGCGAAGGCGTCGACGTCGTCGGCAGCGTGGCGCCGCAGATCCTCAAGCTCAACGCCAGAGCGCGCAACTCCACCACGGTGCCGCTGTCGGCGCGCGGCGCCGGCAATGCCGCGGTGACCGTGCGCGTCAGCGGGCCGGGCGCTTTTGTCCTGGAACGCAGTTACGAACTGCCGGTGCGGCCCGCGACGCAAATTCTTGCGCGCCGCACCGTCAAGCCGCTCGCCAAGGGCGAAAGCCTCACGCTCTCCAACGATGTGTTCGCCGACCTCGTGCCGGGGAGCGCAAGCGTCGCGCTCTCCGTCGGCGTTTCCAACGCGCTCGACGCGGCGGCGCTCTTGGCGGCGCTCGATCGTTACCCATTCGGGTGCTCGGAGCAGATCACGAGCCGCGCACTGCCGCTGCTCTACGTCAACGATCTCGCCAGCAGCGCGCATCTTGCGCTCGACAGCGCTGTCGAGCCGCGCATCCGCGAATCGATCGAGCGGCTGCTCGCGCGTCAAGGCTCCAATGGCTCGTTCGGGCTGTGGTCCGCGGGCGGCGATGACGTCTGGCTCGACCCCTACGTCACCGATTTCCTGACGCGGGCGCGCGAGCGTGGCTTTGCCGTCCCCGATATCGGCTTCAAGCTCGCGCTCGATCGGCTGCGCAATTTCGTCGGCAACGCGGACGATCCCGCGAAGGACGGCGGGCGCAATCTTGCCTATGCGCTCTATGTGCTGGCGAGGAACGGCGCGGCGCCGGTCGGCGATCTGCGTTACTTCGCCGACGCCAAGCTCGATGCCATTGCAACCCCGATCGCGAAGGCGCAGATCGCCGCGGCGCTCGGCATGCTCGGTGATCGCGCGCGCGCCGAGCGCGTCTATGCCGCGGCGCTCGCGTCGATCGCGCCGCGGCCGGTGCTCGACTACGGCCGCAGCGACTATGGCTCGGCGCTGCGCGATGCGGCGGCGCTGGTGACGCTCGCCTCCGAAGGCGGCGCGCCGCGGCCGACCATCAGCGGCGCGGTCGAGCGGGTCGAGGCCGCGCGCAACCTCACGCCGTATACCTCGACGCAGGAGAACGCGTGGATGGTGCTCGCGGCTCGCGCGCTGGCGAAGGACGCG
>WNGQ01002252.1_pt1 | contig 23573 bp, 24 predicted proteins | sample 5407661 | NCBI WGS metagenome assembly WNGQ01 (sample SAMN13153382, study PRJNA577476) | soil metagenome | isolation source: 60 cm soil or saprolite under Garry oak tree replicate 2 | place: USA:California | collected 2016-06-15 | reverse complement strand
TTGAGGAGAGAGAGTCGTTGATCAGTCTTTGAATGTCATATTCAACAAAGTTCGGCTTCGCCTGTTTCGCATAGTCTTGCAGGTCGGACACTATCTTGTTCATGAAATCGGCCTGCTCCCGGATCGTCTCCAAGGCACTCTCAACACGAGGGTCCTTCTCCGGCGTCGATGCTGAATTCGCTTTCATAGCTTCCTTCGCTAGATGAATAGTGTTGATTATCGTCTGCAAGGGGTTTCGGAGATCATGGCCCACCATCCCCGCCGTTTCTCCAATTGCCGCCAACCGGGTCGCGTTGCTTAGCATCCTAGATCTTTCCTCAACCAAGTCCTCCAAGTGTTCAGAACGTGCCCTAAGCTTCGCCTCACCCTGTTTCAAACGGTCGATATCGACAAAAGCCAAGACCACTCCCTCGATCTTGTTATCCGCCGTCCGGTATGGCCCCATCCGGACCATATACCAGCGCCCCTGCGGGCCCTTGGCCTCTATCTCCTTGCTGATGGTGTTGTCGACTACCTCGTTTATTATCGCTTTGAAGTCCGGTAGCTGGACGCCAAGGTCGATGTCAAAAATTGATCTGCCTAGATCACTGGCTTTCAAATTGAACAGTTTATCGGCAAGCGGGCCCCAACTACGCAGTCGCAGGTCGCTTCCCATCATGAGGACGGGCACGTTCGCACTCGCATTGAGGTTTGTCATGTCATTGTTAGCCTGCGTAAGCTCAAGGTTTCTGTTCTGAAGCTCCTCGTTAACGGTGGTCAGCTCTTCATTCGTTGACTGAAGCTCCTCCTTGGCTGTTTCAAGCTCCTCGTTGGTACTCTGCAACTCCTCGTTGCTAGACTGTATCTCCTCATTGGCTGCCTTGAGCTCCTGATTGGACGCGTCCTTGTCCTGGATGATTGACTGGAGATAGTCTTTAGTCGAGGAGAGTTCCCGCTGCAGCCGGACAAGCTTGAGGTCTTCCGCCCTCCTCTCCTTCCCGCTCTTCTCGCCTCCAGCTCTTCCCAACGCCGCTGAAGAAGCAGGCTTTGGCAAAGCTTCCTCGAACGCCACTAGAAAATTGGGACGAGCTCTATTGGTCTTCAGCGGCACCACCTCTAGGTTCACATCCAAGTATTTCTCATCGGACCTGATCGCGATCGCTTCCTTTCGAACTGTCACGCCGCTTTTTCTCGCTCTGTCTAGCGCACCTCTGAGGTCCGTCATCATGCCCTCACGGGCCATCTTCAAGACATTGAGACTGGCTTTTCCGGGTGCAGGCTCGAGGAAGGCGCCTGTGCGTCCCCGAAACTGGATAATCTCCAGCTCACTGTTCACGATAACGCTGGCCGGCGAGTACCTCGTCAGCAAGATCCGATCCACTTCCTTGAAGATCTCCGGTTCCGGTGCCTGACTCTCAGCTGGTCGATTAACTGTCGGCTTGCCAACTTGCCTCTCAGCAATATACGTCGTCGAGAAGTCAAGGGGCTTACGGCTGACCACGGGTCTCTTGGAATAGATCTTGGAGCGCTTCTTAGCCACCTTGAAGATGTTGTCGAACTCACCTACAGTCTCGAAGTCTCCCAAGACAAGGAACCCCGCAGGCTTGAGCGAGTAGTGGAATATTGGGAGAAGTTTCTTTTGTAAAACTGGCCCGAGATAGATCAGCAGGTTTCGGCAGATGATCAGGTCAAGTTTCGAAAACGGCGGGTCCGCCGTGACGTCCTGCTTGGCGAAGACGCACATCCGGCGAATCGTCTTGTTCACCTGGTAGGAGCCGTTGGTCTTGACGAAAAAACGTCGTAGACGTTCAGCCGATATCGAAGCGGTTGCGGATGCGGCGTAGATGCCATTCCGAGCCTTCTCCAACACGGTCTCATTCACGTCGGTTGCAAAGATCTGGATCGGCGGATGGACCGAAGAATGGTCCAGATACTCCACGAGACTGATGGCTAGTGAGTAGACTTCTTCTCCGGTCGAACAGCCAGGAATCCATGTCCTGATGGGGTCATCAGCCGACCTTTTCTTCGTAATGCTGGGAAATACTACCTGCTTCAAAGCATCGAAGGTCTGGGGCTCACGGAAGAATCCGGTCACATTGATCAGAATGTCCTGGAACAAGGAACTCAGTTCCCCAGGGTTTGTCTTTAGATTGTTCAGGTAATCCTTCATCTTGTTCGTCTTGAGGATCAGCATTCGTCTCAGGATCCTTCTCTTTATGGTTGCATGTTTGTATTCTGCAAAATCGACCCCTGTTGCTTTTCTCAGTAGAGCGAAGATCTTGTCGAGGTCGGTCTGCGGTAGCAGCTTCTCCGCCGTTTCAGTTTCCAGGTAAGGCACGTAGGGGTGCTGGCTTAGCTTCACAAGCTCTTGCGCGATGTCATGTGGCCGCAGAATCAGGTCGACGACACCTGCCGCGACCGCGCTCCGGGGAAGGTCGTAGTACTTGGCCGACTTCTCGTCTTGGGCAATTGTGATTCCTCCCTCATCCTTGATAGCCTTCAGCCCATGTATACCATCCATAGAAGTCCCGGAGAGTATGATACCGATCGCTCTGCTCTTCTGGTCCTGAGCGAGGGACTCAAGAAATATGTCAATGGGAGTATGCCTACGGTCGGCCTCGACGCGAGGGTTGAGGTGCAGAACATGCCTGGAAATGGTCATGGTTGTGTTCGGCGGAATTACGTAGACATGTCCAGGCTTCACCCGGGTCCCGTCAGTAACCTCTTCCACCGCCAGCTTGGTCGTTCTGGAGAGAAGCTCTGTCAACAAGCTCTTGTAGGTAGGGTCAAGGTGCTGTATCAGTACCAGTGCCATGTGAAGGTCTGAGGGGAGATTCTGGAGCAGGAGCGTGAAGGCTTCGAGCCCTCCTGCGGAAGCACCGATTCCCACTATTGGGAACGAATCAGTACGAGCTCGCTCACTGACAAGAACCTCCGAGGTCTTTCGTGTCGTCGACTCCACAGGCCGAAGAACCCGTTTTCCCTTACCGGCACCCGCATGCCTCTTCTTCACACGTCTTCGCTCGGCAAGCGTTTGGGCCAATCGACCAACTCTTGAGGAATTCCCGCAACGGACTTGGCTTCGGAGAATATAAAAGAACGCCCCACGACCTATACAACGACGGTTGGAAGCGTGATGAGTCTTCGACCGTCTCTTTCATAGTTGACAAGAGATGGTTACTCATGCTGAGGCAAAGATCCACCGTGTCGGCCCACGACACACCATATACCTGGCCAAGGATCTAGTCGAGGACAGCACCTTTCCATTCCACGCTGATGAGGATCTTACCGTGAGGATCGAAGGAGACGCTCTGATAATAGACAAGGACGGAAAGAGTGGCCGCCGGCCAACAAAGCTGGACGAAGCCCATAGCGATAGGGACAAGATATTGACAAAGACTCTAGGCGTCCTCGACTTTTCCCCCCTCACCTCAAAAGCGGAGAGAATCAACCAGATGCTGAGCGAAATTCATGAAGCGGAAACGCTCGAATCACGAGTTCGACATATGCCGAAAAACGAGCACGCCATTTTCCTCTGGGAGGAAGAGACATTCCTCGACATGGTCCTATCAGAATTCTTCGATCCAGGAGCAACCGGCAAAGCCCCAAAGGGGCTATTCTCCTCGAAACCTTCAGCATTCGAATCCGTGAACAACTTGGTGCAAAAAGACGTCTCAGGTCTTGATAGGTCCGGAGCGATCAAGAAGATTAGGGGTTGGATTGCCGAGGTCCACGCAACAAACGAGACCGATCTTCCCACCAGAATCGCAGTGGAAGACTACTCTTGGCTCTTACAAAACGGATTAGCGAAGGGACTGATTGACTTTGTTTCGAAGCTAGCCGATACCAAGCCTTTGGAGACACTGATCGGTTTCCATGGCTATGCGCTTCTAGACCGGCCATTCAGAGCATACAGAAGAGAAGCGGCCCGATGAAAATTGTCTAGACGAGATCGGAAGGAGGCTTTCGGGGCAGATTCGAGTTGGTGTATAAATTGTTATATACCTAACGGGCGAGCATGGAGACGGGGGCATTAGCCATCGCCAAGTTCATGCTATCCATTCGAGAAGAAGCGTTCCAAGTAATATCTGGGGAAGCGAGGGAGAGAGGCGTATCAGTGCAAGAATTGTTGAGAGCTGTGGTCTTGCCGGAATGGGTTAAAGACAATATCGGACCGTCCACCTTAACACGGCCTTTGAGAGTAGCGGCACCACAGACGGCTAGGTACTCGATACCTTCGAAACGACCGGACCCCTTCATTAGAGTCCCGTTGGCCCGGTCAAAGATCTAGGCCGCGGAGCTCAAGACTCGAATTCCTAGCTCGGCCCTTCTGAAAGGGAACTAGGGGAAGTCTTGGGATCTCTGGTCAGGTGTATAAAATGTTATATACCAATTGACCCCTCATGGAGTATTCTTGGAATCGCAAGCTATGCCAGATTTTGGGAGGTGACATGATGGAGAAACTCAAACCCGGAGACAGAGTGTGGGTCAAGAACCCGCGCATGGTGGCAGAGCGAAAGATTGGCACGATAGTGTCGACGAAGAAAACAGGGAACGGCCTAAGATACATTGTAGAATGGGACGTTGACCTGGAAGAAACCCCGAACCACCACCCTGGATACCTTGAAAAAGAAATAGCTCACATGAGCCGCCGAGACATCGACCAATAGAAGAGAAAATTGAATCGTTCCTGCTTCAGGATGGGCCTCAGAGACTTTGCAGAGATCGAGAAACAGTTCGACGGCATCCTACGGGACGCAATAAGCACGAGAATATCACTTGGTGAATTCCAGAAGGCCTATGCGCAGAACAAGGATAACATCAAGACCGTTATCCGATTCAACAACTAGAGACAAGATCTATCAACAAATGGGTGTATCGTCGCGGTCAGAGAGAAGATGAAGCGAGATTCAAGCTTCTGTCTTATGTGGAGTTCGGACTCCAAACCCAGTGCTGCTAGGGTCGGCGATCGCCCTCGCTAGCCTAAATCGAAAAACTCATCTTCGCGGAATTCGGAGTTCTTCTAGGTGGGCGAGGCGAGATTAGTTTAACACACGCCCTCACACTCACACAGATATTGTAACATTGGAAGAGGATATCGTCTTGTTTCTCGCAGGATGGACGAAAATACTAAATTGTTAAAAACCTCGGGGCTTCGGCTTATACCATGGAAGATGTAGTAGAAACCACAAAGAAAGCAGTTCTTGCATCGCCTGACGACAATCGGGTGCTTGATTCACTGTTCGGAACCTTTAGCACCACATTCCACGACGGATTCGGGCCGAATGAAGCTTTCTTCATTCCTTCCGACCTAAACGTACCCAAGAAAGAAGCGAAGTAGCCACAACACGTCTTGAATGCCTCAGTCTTGGCAGCACCAAGCGAGACTTTCATACCGAGGCCGCCGCATTTCGAAATTCTCGACAGACGCGGCGATGAGGTCCTCATAATGTTCCCCGAGATTCCCTATTGGTTTGCAACACCATTCGAATCGATAGATGTGCTGGAACTCTCAGATGGGTCTCGGACCATCGAAAATGTCGCAGAAACTCTTGAAACTCGTCACAAGATCTCCCGAGAGAGCGCTATCGAAATCACGGAAGGAATCGCTGAGCTGTTGAACAGAATGTCGAAGATTGGAGGACCGATGCTTTCGGAGCGTGAAAAGGAGAGTGGCAAGGGACTTCAAGCTAACCAGATAGATCTCACCTATCGATGCAATCTCCGTTGCAAGCATTGCTCAGTATGGGGAGGTGATCCGGAGTTCACAAATGACCCCCTCACAACGGAAGACATCAATGGCTATGTTGCTGAGTGCGTCAAATTCAAAGCACCTCAAGGAAATCTAATCCTCGCTGGCGGAGAGCCGTTCCTACGCAGAGATCTGTTTGCAATCGTAGATCATGCGATAGATGTAGGCTACACTCCGGTTTGTATCCTAACAAATGGATTGCTTCTGAATGAAGAGAACCTCAGCAAGCTAGTCGACCGACGCGACTCCATCAAAGTGCAGGTCTCTGTCGATGGGTATGGGCCTACACACGATTGGATGAGAGGACCAGGAACCTTCAGCCGAACGACAGAAGGAATCCGAAGGTTAACCTCGAGATCTATAAAGACATCAATAGCGATGACTGTTCACAGTGGCAACATTCAAGATATTCCCAAAATGGTCACGCTGGCACAAGAGCTTGGAGTACAGAAGCTCAGCCTTCGCAAGCTAACCGACATGGGTCGTGCAGTGGAAAGCAAGCTCAAGTTTGAGCCCCGTCATGAAATAATCGACATGCTCTTGGAGGCCGACGGCGCAGAGAAGACATTCGATGTTGGAAATCCCTTGTTCCAGTTCGCTACTACCCTTCGAAAGAACATACGATTCAAGAGTTGTGGGATTGGCTGGGAATGCCTGTGCCTTACCGCGGAGGGGAACGTATATCCCTGCCAAAATGCCTACGGGGCAGATTACATGATGATGGGAAACATAAAGCGAGAGCATATCACTGATATTTGGAATAGTTCCAAGAAACTCGAACTCTTCAGGAGTTTGGATATCGACAGTATGAATCCAACTTGTGCATCTTGCCCCGTTCGGTATTATTGCGGCGGGGCATGTAGAAGTACAACTTTCCAAGTAACCGGAGACCTGAATGCTGTGTCGCCGGAGTGTCTTGAAATTCAGCGCTCAATCATAGGAACAATGTGGGGATTGCGGGATAATCCCCAGTTGATGAGGGACCAGATCGTTAGGCCAAGATATTAGCTCTGTCTTGACCTGACCCTCAAGAAGTTTGCAATAGTGATCGACGAGTAGTCGTGAACTGCTGCAAGCTTCTTTAGCTCCTCTTGAAAGGCCCTATTATCGCTTTGAAAAGCTGAATCAATTACGCTTACCGATCGGACATAAAGTGTGTCCCCTTTTCTCAAGGCATAATCAATGGATCCTACCAACCAACCATTGTAGATGATCAAATCTCGCAGATTGCAGCGCAACTGTCTTCTCAATTGCGACAGTTTTGATTTTGATAATACTCGCGCAATCGGATCTTGAGCAGGAATTATCCTAACGTATTCTTGTCGTTGATTCGCCGAGGGCATTAACGGGCGCTTAGGTTCACCCGACATCTGATACTCTCTACCAGAGGAATCGGCGAGTGATACGATGTTGTCGTCGATTAGATCCTTCATAGGTTCGCGAAGCCTTTGCCATGAAAAGCCGAACCATCTCGTCAACTCCGGTCGTGAGACCGTTACGAGAGACCTCACCGCGATAGTGAGGAATGACTCTAATGCTTCTTTCCGGTCCGGGCTCAGACCGAAAGTGGAACTGTCAATGGGAAGTCGGTCAACGACCTCCCAAAGCCATGGGAAAACGAATGCTCGTTTCGCCCTTCTGAGTCGAAATATCCACAAGTCACTTTGAAGAGTACTCACCGTTTCATGAATTCGACCAAGTGGCAACATTAGTCTACTGGCCAATTGAGATGTGGACAGAGGTCCGATTTCTTTCAAAGCGTCAAGCACTACGCGTTCAGTACGCGAGAGCGTTCGTTTGATTCTGTATAACGAGATTAAGGGGGGAACTTGCTTTAACGAGACCAGAAAGATTCGTCCTCGCATGAGGGGGAAGTTGACTATTAGATTCTTGCTTAGGATATCTCGTAACACTTGAAGGTCAAAGGATTCGGTTCGAGCAATCATGCTTTTGATCGGGATTGGGCCTAATTCATTAATCAGTTTCTGAGCGTCTTGGTGGGAACCACGGTACCGATTGCCGGGGGTCAAACCCTGGCGAAACAATCTCTCTGGATCGATCTTGATCCCATGAAAATCCGAGAGTTTCAACGGTACCTACGCAAGATGTGATAGCGAGAGGAATAGTCTAGCAGCATCAGAAAGGACTGATCCAAGAATCAAGCCCATAGCTATCTGTGCGAAAGTCGGGCCTTCTGAGGGTCGCATGCGATCCAGAATAAATCTAGCAGTTCCTCCTAGAAGTATTGCCAAACCAAATGCGACAGGTAGCAGGATTCCCAAAGCGATTCCTGTTGCTGACAGCTTCTTGGTGTACGGAAGAATAATTCCTATCCCCACAGCTGTGAGCAAGACCGGCAGAGATGCAGAGGGGGAGTTGCCCAGCGTACCCGCCGATAGAACGTCCAGTAAGGCAAGCTGTCCAAACAGGTTAGGCACAGGTACCTGAGAAGATCCAAGTCCAAATGCAACCGTAAGGCCTGCAATGGAAATGACTGATGTAACTGTGGAGATGACGATTCCTATTATGGCTGACTTCAGTACAACCCTTTCTGGGACACCGAGAACTCTTGCAACATATAACTGGCCTAGTGTGAATGATACAACAAAACTGTTGACGAAAATCATTCCGGCGTAGGCGCCGTAAGCTCGATAGCCCACAAGATAGATTGGTATTAGAAGTAACACAGTGTTAAGCCCCCCAACAGCACTGCCAGTTTCGGCGACGAGCGAAGCTTGAGCTAGACTAATCGCGAGAGCCGCCACAGTGCTAAGGAAAATCACCAGAACCAAGGCTAAGAATAGAGGCAGAGGCGCAAGAATACCTGATCCAAGCGCATAGATTCCTGCCAAAGACGCCAACAAAGCGAAAACAGAGTAGCTCCCTTTCCATCGAGTCGCTTTGGAGAAGCTCGTTCCACGAAATAGGCTCATCCCAACTGAATGTGTTACATATGATCTTAACTTAGGCATCCACTGCTTTAATTCAACTGCCAAGCTGGCTGATACTAGAATGACTACCGCCGGAAACATGAACAAGTTAGCTTCTGCTGCTGAGTAGAAGCTTGGCCAGGTCGATTGTGGCTGAATAGAGCCGGAAAGCACTGCAAGAGGGACGATCAGGAGCCAAGCTCCTACCGTGCCAACTCCCACCGAAAAGCCTACCCGTGTACCCATTAGGAAGGCGGTCGCTAGGAATACCAAATTGAGTGCAATTCCAAAGGATAGCCGTCCTCCGAGGCTTCCCGTGATGTCGATTAGCTCACTATTGAAAAGCCGATCCACCAACGCCCATTGAAGTGTGTTCAGTGCGAAGCCGACGATGAGCGCCTTGGCTATTACGCCAGGTGATTTTGGAAGGTTCTTGATTGTGGTCGCGAGAAATGAAAAACTAGGCCATCGGTATGCGTCCGGATTCGTGAACTTCTTTCGAAGAACCCACGCAAGTGTTAGAGCTAGCAGGGCAGCGACCAATCCAATGAAGATGTAGGCAGCGATCGGTAGTAACCAGTAGGACCATGACGCGCCCCCACGCGCCACATTTTCAGGCACCAGCCACGATGGCAAGTTGGCTTGCGGTCTATTCTGCCGTATGAAAATGGAAAGTGCAAAGCCACTTACTACCACCGTCGAAGTGGCAATTACTTGGGCCTCCACGATTTCCTCGACTGACAAATCCTTCCTGATGGACTTCGACAGTCCCACAATAACTGCTACACTGAGTGCGGCGAAGCCTGTGACAAATAGGACCCCGAGTGTCAGCGTGAGGTACGTATTGACGAAAGCAAAAAGAACCGCTAACCCCGACGCGATTGTCTTACTCCAAAGACTCATTTAGGAACTGAGCACCACTTCGATCTCGCTAAACGTATGAGTTTTCCCTCGACGACACTCGATAACCTCGCAACCAGGCTTTGCTCTTCGGCCCGAGTCTCGAAGCGAGACATGGTGGTAATCTCCGCATGGAACCACGTTCTTGATATAGCAGAACATGTCGCCTTTGAATGCAATCGTCTGGGAGCCAACCCCCTAATAGTTCTTAGTAGCAATTGGTATGAAAAAAGAATAATGAGAGAAGGCGCCGCTTCACCGATCGGTTTACCAAGAAAACACTTCCTGGGTGCAGTCGGCGGGTCTGACGTTTACATCACAATTTCGGGGTCCCAAGAACCAAGCGCGACCTTTGGACTGAAGCCAAGATTTCGGAATGTCCTCGCGACAAAGTCACTTTCCCTTGAAAGAATGCTAGAGAGAGGGCTTCGAATGGTAGAACTTCCTGCTGGGCTGTTGACACCGGCTTGGGCAAAAATCTACAAAACAAATCTCTCTAAGTGGAGGAACTCGTTTCTCAGAGCGGTCCTCGTGGATCCAGAGATTCTTCGTAAGAAAGCACAATACGCGAAGAGAACTTTGGACAATGGAAGCAGTGTAAGTGTAGTCAGTAATAATGGCACGGCATGTACATTGTCGATTGAAGGGCGTCGAGCACTGGTAAACGATGGAATGATTGACTCGATCGATATGAAGACCCGTAGGCTTTACTGCTCGCTGCCAGCAGGGAACGTAATAGTGGCTCCCCTCGAGGCAAGTACGAATGGAACCATAGTCTTAGACTCCCCTCCCATCAAGCTCGGCATAAGCAAAGGGCGCGTTACTAGAATGACAACACCCAATCCTGAAAAACCGATCCCTCAATTCCTTCAGCGAATGCCCCCCAACAAGCGGGTCGTTGGTACTTTCAGCATTAACGTCAACCCGTATGCCGACAGAAGGTTTCCGCTGGTGAATTACAGTTCAGAAGGCACAGTGACTTTTGGTTTCGGTGCTAACAAACCTTGGGGAGGAAAGAACAGCGGGGGTGCGATATTTCGTGGATCTATCTTCGTTTCGACAGTGAAGGTTGACGGTCTACCACTGATTCGTTCAGGCGTGCTACTTTCCCGATAGCCTAGTCAGTGGCGAACTGATGTTCCCGAGGATAGCCAGGTTTTTCTCTGACAGCTGCGGCCACTTTGGTCCTCGATGGCCGGGAGATAATGCAACGGTCGTCGGCTTTATCCGCGAGATATTTTAGTGCCCACATCTCGTTAGGTTAAGTTGAATAATCATTGTACCGAAAAGTGATTTTGATGATCTAATGACGAATTCAGATAGCCTCAACAAAATCAAGGTTGTTTACTCCCCGGTTTTTCATCTAGTAATCGACAACCTGCTGGGTCAAAGGATAAACGAGGAAATCTTCAACCACATAATTTCACTGAAAGATCATTTCGTGACCGCCCAGATCAGTGGCAACGCGATTGATCAGAATCTCAGGTCAAACACTTTGGTGTATCTTGACAAGCTGTTTGGAGAGGCTGGCCACATCGCAAAGAAAACAGACGCCTGGCCGAGAGTCAAAGCCATTCGGGCAAAGCGGTCTCCTCTACTACGAGAGCTGGATAACCTTGTAGAGAATCCAATTCTTAGCGAACTAATGGAAAGCGCACCTTTCCCGCTCTGTAAGTTCAATCAGATGGACACATGGGAAACTCAGTTGAGCAGATATGGGGACGTTGGCCAATTTTTCCTATGGCATTGCGATAGGACGAAGAGTGACAAACGCGCCGTATCGGTGATTTACTACGTCTTCAAACCGCCTCCTAAATTTACCGGTGGAGAGCTATCCCTGACCAATGGATTGCACTTTAGAGGCAGATTGATTGGAAACCCGGAAATCGCGCAAGTGAGCCCGACAAACGATAGGCTCGTGATTTTCGGCTCAAGGACAGTTCACTCTGTCCAGCCAACAAGCTCTCCCATCCAGTTCGAGGATGGAAGATTCTCCGTAAATATTTGGATAGGAAGAGAACGACTGCAAGACCTCAACGACGTCTGGTAGTTCGGTTTCGTATGTTTTCGCAGGAGGAATCGCGCCCGTAGTTGGCCTGACCTTCTCTATCAGGGCCAGTTAGAAGACTGAGAACTTAGTTTCGCATTCTTGTGCGGGACCGTTGTCGTGGCAGCAAGTGCCTTCCTCAGTGCGTGCGCAAAAGCTCGTCATCTGGTTATTCGTTCTCAAATGCTCAGAAACAACTGAAAATAGCGCAAAATCGGAGGACGACCGCCCGCTTGCGGGAGCTTGACCTTCCTTCTGCGTCCGAGTTTGCCCATCACGGATGGGGGCATTCAGCGCTACTGAAGCTCACGAAGGCCCAGCTCTAGGCTTGGGGAAGCCCGAAATAGATCATCTCTTCAACCCCCAACCCGAAGATGATATCTCCTTTTAGCGGCCCAGACAGGAAGTGTCAATTTGACGCCCTTTCATCTCGAGTGAAGGCATGCCACAAATGCGAGGGGCTGAACATTGAAGGAGTTACTGAGAGCGCTCCCGGTTTTGGTAACCTTCTCAGCAGAATAGCCATAATCGGCCAGAGCCTCTGCAAAGAGTGTATGAAGACGCAGATACCTTTCACAGGAGGGTGCGGACGCGTACTCGATCAAGCCTTCAAGTTATCGGGTATTCGTAAAAGCGATGTTTTCATGACAAACGTTGTCCACTGTCACACTCCTCGGAATCGCGAGTCATTACCGAGCGAAGTAGCAAACTGCAGGCAATACTTGTTGGAAGAGCTCGAGATTGTCAAACCAAGGGCTATTGTCACGTTGGGTAAAGACGCATCCACAAGCCTCCTTGGAGAAAGTTGTTGGCCTTCGCTGGTAGGGAAAGATGTTCGCCAAGGTGCCCGAGCAATCTACCCGTTATACCACCCTTCCTACATCTTGAGACTGGGCTCAGTCAAGACCCAGAGATACGTCGATTCTCTTGCGGGGATACTAAGATCACACCGAAACTAGCTAAGATATCGCTCCGCGAGGCAAAGCTTCGACCGGGTAACGGGAAGAAGTTGTTGAAAAGAGAATGAATGTCGCGGTTATCGGCGGGGGAATAACCGGACTCTTTTGCGCGCACTACTTGATGAGGGACGGACACGAGGTTTCAGTCATCGAACGAAGAAGTACCGGGTCGGTCACTTCCATCTATAATGCCGGGCTCCTTACCCCATCACTTGCCCCGACTCCAAAAATCGGGCTAGGCAGAATTCTTTCGACCTATCTCGGTCGAGACGACCCTGTCCACATCTCGCCGAGGCAGATCCTCGGGAACCCGAGATTTTTTCGGACTGCTCTGAGAAAAGATCTCACCGGCTACGAGGACAAGATAGCGAGGATGGGACACGAGAGCCTCGAATTATACAAAGAGTTCTTCACGGAAGTGGGCTCTCGTCCCGATCTGATCGAGGGAGTTGCCGCCGTTTACTCAGACGAAAGGGACGCAAGAATGGCACAGGCTTCACTGGGCGGAGAGCTTCTCGATGAGGTATCGATCAGTCGAATGGGGTTCCGAGGCTTTCGTGGAGGAGTGATGTTTAGAGAAGAGTGGTCGGTAAACCCTGCCAAACTGTACAAGTCTCTGTGGGACGCTGTGATTACACATGGCTCTGCTCATCTTTTGGTCGGAGATGATATCAGACTGGCTGCTGAGAAAAGCGGCAGCCAGCGTGCTCTCGTGTACGTGGACGGAAAAGAGATTCACAGCGATACTGTACTCGTGACCGCTGGTTCCTGGACTCGCGAGCTATGCAGATCGCTAGGCTATGACCCTCAGATTTTACCCGCCAGGGGACTTGCGATAGTGTTCGATACCAGTGGAGAGGAAATTGTCACGACTCCGGCACTACTGGAAGACTATGGCGTTGGGCTGGCCCAGCACAACAAGACAACACTCCGAATCACAGGTTTCTTCGAAATGGTCGGATTCCGAACCGATTTTTCCGAAGCTCGGAGGAAATGGCTGCTGGATAAGTTCTACAGGCACGTCGTTAAGTCCGACAAAGCCAAAATTGTCGAAGAGGGAGTTGGCTTCAGACCCTGCACTCCGGATCAAATGCCCCTTATTGGCCTCATTCCCGGGTACAAGAACGCCTACATCGCATCCGGGAACTGCAGACTGGGAGTTACTCTCGCCCCGGCGTCAGCACGTTTGCTGGTTTCGATGCTAAACAGGACGCAACAATCTCAGGATCATGTGTACTCGAGTCAGTTGTCTTGGTACGACCCGAACAGATTTGTATTTCGCTCTAGACGACGGTGAGTATCTCGAGATGATAGCGCGGGCGGGATTTGTTCGGGAGTCATTCGTGCCACCACGGCGTCTTCCAACAATGCTAAAATACGCGATACGGTCAATTCGACTCGAGGCTTCTCGGTGATTTCTGACAGTTGTCCTAAGCACACGCTCGTCTCTCATGTCGCCGTCTTGCACCACAACTCTGCTCTTCTCGTAAAATATCGGGAGATGCCTGATGGCCAAAACGGCTGGTTCCTTCCAAATGACGACCTGAAGCATGTTGAGCATCCTGAGGAAGGAGCTAAGAGAATATTGAGAGAACAGGTGGGGATTGAACCTTCGACCCTGAAGCTGGCTCAGATAGAATCCTTCGTCGGCAACAACAACAGCTGGCACCTGGTCTTTGACTTTCTCGCATTCCCATTATCCATGAAGATCACCAAGGCACCGAACCTACTGGACGCTCAATGGTTCGAAATAGACAAACTTCCACCCGCATCCGAGTTCGCCCACCACGGATGGGGCCACTCAGCCCTACTGAAACTCGCAAAGGCCCAGCTCTAGGCTGTGGGAAGACCGAAATATAGGCATAGGGCAGGACGAACAGGACGACGATTCTCCCCGCATTCCGATCAAGCTAATTGACCGAGCGACAAGCAACCACTTGTGCGTTCTAGTTGATCGGGACTAGTGTCAGTTCCCAAAAGCAGGATATGAATTCGAGACAGTCTCCACTATGCTTTGTGGTAGAAGATCATTTCCTAAGCTCCCGTTCCAGGCGATGACGCATGCCGCAAGGTTCGGGTCTAAGGTTCCCTTAACGTGGTCAGCTGAGGGGCTAACCAGAAGAATGCGCAATCGGGGATTTATTCGAATGGCATCAATGAAGGCATTGTTTATCGCTACATCTCTGAAGGAGTAACCTATTACGATGCAAAATTGTTCAGCTTGTAATGCGGAACGCAGTTGTCCCAGTGTTTCGTAGAAGGGCCGCCTCGTAGCATACTTCTCCCCCATAGGGTAGATCATCATTTGCTCTTTGACTCGATCTCCGTACATATTGGTATGTTTAAGCGGGGCGTTGGATTTTACAATCTTGCCATTTTCCATCAAGTAGTAGTTAATTGAACCATGCAACTTGAAGAGTTGAACCTGCTGATCTGACAATAAGTTTGCAAAACTATTCTCGCCCGAGTCATCAACCCTGAAGCCATCGTCAAAGCCTATTTTTTCTGATCTTAGAAAAATTTCAATAGAGAGGTCGTAATCGGTTGTGAAAATTCTCTTAACGAGGGCGCCTGCCGGGAGTATCGTCCTCGCATTCTCCTGGTAGCGAATCGATATTGGAGCACTGAGCATTTTCCAAAGTCTAGAGTATAATTTCGTTGCTAACTGAGGAGCAACTTGTGAGCAGATGTTGTAAACTGAATTCTCAATCTCGTTCATGACCACCCAAGCCACGTCTTTCGCCGGAGCCTCACGAAACTCCGCAGGGAGCTCAATCAGTTGAGCCCCGAGATTTTCCAAGTTCTTCGCGGGCTTAACCATACCATCAAGAATTGTGAGAATGGCTTCGATGTCCGCCTCGACTCCGAATTTCGTGACTCCAGCCTGAATGGTGGAAATCACTTTTTCGAAATTCACCTTACGCCTTTCCATGTCTTCGAGCACCGCCCGCGTGAACTCTTTCATTGTGGGTATGCCCAAGGGTTTCGAAGCACCGGCGCCGAGAAAGAGCATTTGTTCAGTGAGTCTTGGCTCTCTTACTTAACAGTCCCCACTCCTCAACTAGAACGTGAACGTCAGTTGCCCATCGGAGTAGCTAGCGAAGTCAAAGGTTGCAAAAGTCAACTACCGAAACTCTGTCCTGGTTGTGTGCGATACTATTGCCCGGCGCCATCGCGAGCACAAAGAGTGGTTTGCCCGGAACGAATTATCCAATGTAAGGTCAAGTGCCGGGCATAGACATGACGGAACTCCGATATCCGTAACTTAGGCAGACCGCTGATTCTTCGCGGTCATTCAGGTAAGATTTATAACTTGTTGCATCGTGCGGCCTGAATGCCATGGAGAGAGTCGAGCTTATCCTCGGAGATATTCGTTCCTATGTCAGATCAATGGCTGTCAATGCAGTACGACCTACTGCCGTGAGTGTTCTAGACCAATACGAAAAAGCATTGGTGTATGACAAGCTTGGGCTAGATGGCAAGACTACTGGAGCAAGTCTTGGACTTACGACCAAGATCGCTGAGTCTACGATCAGCGATTGGCTGAGCAAGTTCACAGAAGCTGGCATAGCGTCCCCGCCCGATGATGCTCATCGAGGCTATCGGGCATTGTTCACTCTGCAAGAGCTAGGCATCAACCTTGCAACCCTCAAGAAGAAAGCGATCAAGCCACAACAATTGGAGAGCAAACGAGTCCCAGTCGCCTTGGAGGTCGCATAGTTGGAAGCAAAACAGTTTGCCACCCTTATTGACAAGATAGACAAGCTCCTGAGACTACAAACTATCGCCACCGTGAAGGATCTCGCAAGTGAACGTGAAAAAGTGGAACTATTGGACTCGATAGGGTTTACCGCAACCGACATAGATCGATTTCTTGGAAAGACTCCGGGGTATGCCAGCTCCGTCCTCTACCAGATGAGGAAGAAGAAGCAGCCCAAAGAGACAGAGCGAGGCCCTGAACAAACACCTGTGACAGCCCCAGAGATGACAGCTTGAGCACTCAGCTAACCCCGGAAGTCGAAGTTCTGAAGGAAATCCTGAAGTGGATAAAATTCTCAGGAATGAAACAGGCGAAAACCACACTCGAAGAAGTCTTGGATACTGACCAGAAGAGACTCGCGTATCAGCTAAGTGACCTGACAAGAACGACGAGAGAAGTTGCTGGCCTGGCTGGTTTCGGAAGCAAGACCACTGTGGCAGACATGTGGAAAGCGTGGTATCGCCTTGGACTTGGAGAAACAATTACTGTGCAGGGCGGTGGAGATCGCTTCAAGCGTTCTTTCAACCTTGCAGATTTCGGAATCCCTGTACCCAAAAGCAAGATTTCAGAGCCAACGCTGGATCAGAGAGGTGACGAAGAGGTGAAAGATATTGTCGAATAGCGAAGAACTGAAAGAACTGAAATCGATAAAGAAACTGCTTGTTCTCATGGCGCTTAGAAGCGGAGCCAGCTCAGAGGATGTTGACGCTGCCACCGGTATGGGTGCTGGAAACATTCGGGGGTTGTTCCCCACCAAGAAACGTGAGAAGAAAGAGAGTGCCGCAGAGCCGGCCGCTATAACCTCGGTGAGCGCTTGACAACAGAGACAACTGATGTTCGCTCTAATCCTCAAGAGCAGATCCACCATGCCGCCACGGCAATCGGTGGTTCGCACGACCGAAGAAAGGTGTTCGAAGCCATTTGCTTCGGCAAGAAAAAGGTCAAGGTTATCTCCGAAATAGAATCTCGAACTGGACTCTCCCATAAGCGGGTGCTGGAAGAAGGAGCGAAACTCCACAATGCCAGATTGGTTAGGAAGACCAAGATTAATGACGAAATGGCCTACGAAAAGGACGATTTCCTCAGTTCCAAGCTCAAGCTAATTCTGAAGCTGTCCGAAGACCCAAAGGCGATGGCGGCGTTTCCTACGAAGAGCAATCCGAAGTCATCACAGAATATTAGAGTAGACTTTCATGTCCACAAGGACTTGGTCAACGCTGAACATCTGAACATAGACATCATTGACTCGTTCGCGAAGGTCAAAGACATTCCGCTAGCAGGCCGACCTATCGTTCCGATTGATGAAGAAGTGTTTCAACAAGGACTCCAAAAAATAATCGGAGAACAAGGTATCTTTACAGACTGGGGAGGCGAAACAGATGACCTGTTCTCTACTCGGCTGTTTTTTAGGGGTCAACGTGCCACCGTTGCATTTGGCCTGAAGGGAAAGGGCACACGTGGCATACTAGTACCCGCCAAGATGGGAAAGAACGGCGATCAGATTCAAAGACTCTTCAGAGCGCCTGCTGAGATTTTCTTGGTGCAATATTGGGGCCAAATTGATGAGAGCATCTTAGAACAAATGAAGAATATGGCGATTACGAAATCTCTCATGGAGCAGGGTAAGACGATATACTATGGCATAATAGACGGGCAAGACACGCAACGAATCATGTCAGCATATCCACAATATTTCCAAGTCGAAACGCAAGCAGCTTCGGTCACTTAGGATTCTCCCGTTCTCTTTTTTGGGGGAACCACCATGTCCCGAGGGTTGACAGCCAGAAAAACAACTAATGTGTCCCTAAGAGCTAAGAGAACCAAAAGTAGGACATATCAGAGTATGAATGCTTTACTACCAAAGCAGGATCGAGTCCATACTCTGTTCCACCAACAGCTACTATTTCAGTATCCACGGGAACAGCCCCAGCGTCAGCAGCGGTCATAGTTGAGAAAATCGCAACGTGAAATCCTGGCGATAGAGGTGTAAGGTTCTCTTTGATTAGTTGAACTGGTGTTCCACTTCCCAAAGGATTCCTTAAGAATCGCGACCTTCCGCTTAATGCCATGATTCGGTGGAGACCGCTCTCCTTGTGAGAGTAGCGACGATGGTTCGGAGAACCTCTGCTGGAAGTGGTCGGAGCGGAAAGGCCACTTTCGTTCTTGTCGGCGTTGTGCTTGCAGTCATGCTCATGCTTCCATTTCTTTACGCTACGTATACTGGAACTGCTGTCGATTTCAACGCGGTCTCGGCTCTCTCCGGGGTCGTTGCTGCAGTGGTGGCTGCGCTGGCGCTTATTGCTGAGAACCAACGATCGCGATTCTCGACTGGAGTTGATCTGCTTCTCAGCCTTGACGATCGATTCAACAGTGAAGGGATGAGGAACGTTCGCAGAATGGCTGCTCAAGAAATTATAGGTAAGAAACCAGCTGAGAATGTCGATGAAGTTCTGGATTTTTTCGAGATGGTCGGGTTGCTTGTTCACAAGGGAGCGCTAGATGTATGGATTGTCTGGCACGAGTTCTCCCCATGGATTAGGCGTTATTTCTACGCTTTGAAAGACTACCTTGACAAATGGCGAAAGGACGACCCCACAGTCTATTCGGACTTTGTCACGCTACATGAGGAGCTAACGAGGATAGAGATGAAAGAGACGGGGTGTTCACGACAGGACGACATTCCTAGCAAGGGCGCGTTAGATGAATTCCTCAAGGACGAACTAAATCTTGCCCCGACCCGTTAACACAAGGGAGCATGCAAGGTCTACCAATACTGGTGAACTCAGGGCCAACCCAACCGCGGGGCTCTCTTGCGAGTCTTACTGTTACGACAACACATCCAGGTTTGACCCCTAAAGCGGTTGGCATGGAGAGTGTAGAAGCGAGCACAGGTAGTAGAAGGAGAGCGAGCGTCCTAAGGGTAGTTCTGGACATATGTCAACTACGACAAATGAGATTACCAGTGTGATAGATGCGGTGCCCCTAGGGTCCGTGGTTATGCTCGAAATGAGATACACCGGAGATGACGAAGAGGAAAATTGCCAGCAAGGCACTTGTCAGTGCGGTTTGGAAGAGAACACCATTCAACTGGTTGGAGGCGTAGCGTGGGTAGAGGAAGACCAGCACGAAAGTGAATACCGCTAGGTTCGAACCGATTAGTGTGATTGAGCAGCCCCTAACGTCACCAGCCGAGCGCTCTAAAGCGAAGAGTTGTTGCCTACGGAAGATTCTTGGAAAAAATGGGGGAGAGTTCTAGTGGACTTGGATGTTGCCCGATATCCTAATAAGCCATAAGACCGGAAATCGTCATTTTAGAGGGTCCAACTAACGTGACGCCCAAATGATTCTGGGAATCGGCGATGGAGATACAGCCGTATCTCTCTCCGTAATTTTTTCTTCCAATCTTTTTTTCTCGTAGCCTTTCTCTTCCCTAGACCACGAAGTATGCAATTCTCGATTCATTCATTTTCAGGCGCTTGTGTGAACGTCGCGTCCGTCCTTTGCTTGGGTTTCATGCTTCGGGCAACGATAAGCAGGATTATCCCCGTGATGATAAGACCGGTACCAGAGAAGAACGAGGCGCTCGGAATCCACCAGTACCACGGCAATACGCTCGGGGGACAACCGGAGACTGGGCAAGCAACATTCTGTTGCGGACCACCTAGAAGACCGAGCAGAAGGAGCAAGATGCCAATGAGAACGAGAGCGAACCCTAGCGTTTGGAGGGTATACTTGTCAAATCGCTGCATCAAGTCAACCTCGCAAGAAAGAGCCATGGGAGCTAAAGAAAAACTACCTGCCTTTAGGCTCCTACGTTCTAACCATTTTTTCCCGTAAATTTTCTCTTCTCTCAGATCAAAATTAAGTATTCTTTTTCTAGTGACCCCCCCGGGTCCTATTTTCCCGCGCCCCGCCCTTCGTGGCCTGATGATCTACATGACAGGAAATCGCCCATTATCAGCTCTTATCTCGAATCTGGAAAGTTCTCCCTGGGGTTCACTTGCGAGGCTGATGCTTACAGACGCTTGTATGATTAGGGAAGGTTCCAAAGTCCGGCTAGAGGGAACCCCTGCCCAGCGACTATCAATTAGAGCCGCATGTCAGGCTGGCCGCCCCGGGGCCGGGGCTTCGGTTACGCCATTCCCTTTACGAGGCAAGCCACAGTCTACTATCCTGAATTGTGTCAGCAATGGCCAACCCCATCAAATCCTTTGAGAGGAAGAGAAAACGAAACCATGACATAGCCTACCTCACCGTACTACTAGTCCTATCCCTCGGAATCTTCCTCTTCGTAGCATTCTATGTCACATCCCTCCTTCGGACCCTCCCGATCCCACCGTGAGCATTCAGGCTCGGGCAAGTCTCACCCTGAAGTCCTCCCCAGCCTCGAACTTCTGTATCAAACAACCTGATTAGTCATCTTTCGCAATCTCCGGGTGGCTTCCTCTGGTTTCTGTGGAGGTTTTGTCTGTGCTTGCGCGATGGCATTGAGCAGGATTTGGAGATCGCTTGGGCCTTCAACGAGGACGGTTAGGTGCGGGAGGAGATCTGGGCGAGTTTCGTGCCGCAGTTCTTGCAGAATAGTGCGTCGGCAGGATTAGCTGTCTTGCAGTTCTCGCAAATCTTTGGCCCTTGCACGGGTCCAGTTCGTGGAGTGTCGTCCGGCCATGGCAGAATAGTATTCTCCATCGTGTTGCCCTCCAGCGTCCGGTGCGCCAGAACCGAGCCGTAGCCTCCTAGAAATCCCCAGACTGGAATCGTGAGGATGAGGAAGAGAACTTGTTCTCCTGCCATCGAAGCACCTAGTCGAAGCCCGTTCAGTATCCCGTATACGAGTCCTATGACAACACCAACAATCGCACCACTTTCCATAACCCGGCCAGAGGATGTGACTCCAGCAATCGCACCTGCAAGAGCAGGCACCGCGAAGAAGATCACTAGATCAATGGGCTGAAAATTTGACAATGGGTTTTCAGATGCAAAGACAACCAGTAGTGTTCCTGATAGTATTCCAACTAGGATTGAGAGATCTCGGTGTTGGAATCTTGCTGTTGCTGTTGCGATCGATTGTTCCATTGAGTCAGGATTCGAAGATCGTTTAGTTCTTATCTGTTGCTTTTGTGGAAAACCAAAATGCGAAAAGACACAAATTTACAGAAAAAAGTATACTACAACATTCAACATTTCCATTTCTCGCGATATTCGAAAACTCAATTCAGACGTTCGACATCAGAACCCGAAACCGGCTTGGTTTTTGTCCACCGAGAGTCTATGTTATCTCATAGTGATCAGTTCCTGCTGACCCGAAACGTATTCACAGTCGAACACGACAGTCATAGGCGCTGAGAGCATACGGATCCTAAACTGAAGCATTGGGACACAGGACTGGTATGCGAGTCATGCAAACGAAAGGCGGCAGGTCTGACTCTAATCAAACCCGGCGATCTTAGGAATGAGCTCTTGGTGGGGAAGAGAATATGCTACACTTGCCTAACTCGAGCGTTCAGATCTCCGGAACCGGACACCTTCGAAATCCGTTGGCTTCTCATTGCTGAAATAGCCATTTTCGTCGCTGTCGCCACTAGCCTGGCCACAACAAGTCTGTTGAGACTAGATTCGACGATTCCGGCCGTACTCTCCCTGCTCTCGCTCGCATTTTTTGCATCTGAACGCTATGTCAGGAGAAAGCTGGGGAAGCCACACAAGCCTAAGACATTGAGGCGTTCCGAGGAACTCGTTAGCGTTGAGAAATTGTTTGATTCGTGAATTGGGATAAAGCGAAAGGACACAAAATCTGCTGGAAAAAGTATACTGCAAAATTCGACATTTCCACTTCTCGCGCGACTCTTTCGACCGAAGTATCCCCCAAGGACAGAAATCGGACAAGCCAAGGCCTTTGTCGAATAGTAAGAAGATGCTCTGATGAATTCAGGAATCCAACGATAGCCAGCTTCTACGTATCATGGGTGCCGAATTCATCATTCCCAGCGGAAGTAACGGATCGCTATGAATGTGAAGATAGGTGCGTAAACGAGCATCGTAACTATAGCGGTAAGCGGCGGAGTGGCATTAAAGACCGAATAGAATAAAGCCCTAACGGGCGCGCCAGACGGAGAATAGTACATGATCGTCGCCAACGGCTCACCCACTATGGCAGGCTGAATCCACAGGCCTGAAAGCAGGAGCAAGAGAAAGAACAGCCCCCCAGACAGGCCGCTTGCGACCGTCTGTGATGGAGCCACGGACGCTACAACCAAACCAAGAGAAAATATCACCGCAATCGAGAGAACGATTGACAGAACAAAATACGGAATACTTACCTCAAAAGCCGCCCCAAACACTAGCTCGCTTCCAAAGATGACAATCAAGATTGTCACTAAAGCAAGCACAAGGTTGAGAGTCAATTGAGCTGCGAGTAGTCTTGAGGGAGGTGTTGGAGTCGTTGAGACTCTTCGCAGCCACCCCATCTCCCGATACCTCACCAGAGTGACAGGCAAGGAACTGACTCCGAGGGAAATAAATCCAATAACCATGATTATTGGAACGTAAATGTCCAAGACTGTAAGGCCTGTACCAGCGACGTTCCCTGGCACTGCTTTTCCAATAAGCCCGAATACCACGAGCAAAATGACTGGAAAACCGATTCCCATCGCCAATCCTGTCGGTTCTCGGAGGGCGAGCTTTCCCTCGACCTTGAGGAGTTCCGCAAAGTGACCTTGAAATCGGCCGTGCTTCGAATCGCCTTTGTTCGAAGTCATGATTGAAGCCTCTGAACCCTAGACGTGTCGTCCCTGGTCAACTTCACGAACGCGTCGTCAAGATTTCCACCTCTCGACTCTATATCAGAGACGTGCACTCCGATCCTCGCAAGGGAGTCGATGACTGACGCGGCTAGGTCGCCGGTACCGATGACCGTAACGTAGGCTACTTTCCTCTCGATCTCTTTCACGCCAGGTATTGCATACAAGGTCTTGTCATCTACCGGCTTCGACGGAACGAAACGCACCCTGCTTCCTCCTGCGTGTGCTGCGATAGCCTCGGGCGCGTCCAGCACTACGAGCTTACCGTGGTTGATGAGGGCGAGGCGGTCGCACAATCTCTCCGCTTCGTCCATGAAGTGTGTCACGAGTATCACGGTTACGCCGCGGTCTCTGGCACTCTCGATGAGAGCCCACGTCTCACGCCTAGCCTCCGGGTCGAGCCCAGTGGTTAGCTCATCCAGTATGGCAATCTTCGGATTCCCCAC
>WNGQ01001575.1_pt1 | contig 23576 bp, 21 predicted proteins | sample 5407661 | NCBI WGS metagenome assembly WNGQ01 (sample SAMN13153382, study PRJNA577476) | soil metagenome | isolation source: 60 cm soil or saprolite under Garry oak tree replicate 2 | place: USA:California | collected 2016-06-15 | reverse complement strand
CTGGTCGCGCACACGATCGGCCGCGCGGCGCTGGCCGCGAAGGCGAACCGGCCCCGCCGCGCGATCCCCGCCGCGCTCAGCGCCGTCTTCTCCGGCCCCAGCGTGCGGGCGCACGCCCGCGTCGGCCCGGTGCCACGGCGGGTCGCCGCCCTGCTCGCCCCGCCCCCGCCGCGCAGGCTGGTGCTGCTCGCGGCCGTGCTCGCCCTGGTCGCCCTCGCCGGGATCTGCGCCCTGGAAGCGGCCAACGACCTGCAGGACCTGCTGTCCCTGGCCAGCGCCCATCACTACCACTGACCCGCCGCCACGACATAGGCGCCACAGGGGCGCGGCACTCCGACGGCCGCATCGCCGCCCTGCCCTACCGGAAGGGGTCTACGTGGGCTGCTCCAAATCGCCGCCCTGCTCGGCGGGATCAGCCGCTCCGGCGTGTGCATGGTCGGCGGCCTGTGGCGCGGGCTCGACCACGAAGACGTGGCCCGCTTCGCGTTCCTCCTCGCCATCCCGATCATCCTCGCTGTCGGCGTCCTGAAGTTGCCCGGCCTGGCCGGCTCTGCCGACGCGTGCATTCACGGCCAGGTGATCGTCGGTGTCATGGTCACCGCCATCGCCGCCTACCTGTCGGTTCGCTACCTGGTCCGGTACTTCCAAACCTGAACCCTCACCCAGTTCGTCGTCTATTGCCGGCTCGCCGGACTGCAAGCGTCCTCCGCTTCGCGCTCTGACCAGGACCGCGAGGCGGCGGCCAGCGCGGCGTCGGGCGCGTTCAACTGGATGGTGTCGATGCGCACCGGCCGCGCAGCCCATCTGATCGAGCGGTTCAGTACCAGGGTTTCGCTCACGCGACGGCTTGGTGCCACGCAGGCGCGCGTGCGGGGCCGCCTGGTGGGGCGCCAGTCCTTGCCGGATCCGTGGTGGGGCCGGGCGGCCGTGCCGGGCCGCCCACCAGCCACGCGCTTTGTCGATGACTGAGGGCCAGTCGATCACGATCATGGCGATCACCAGGGCGACACCGATGAGGTCGGTGGTGATCGCCTGGGGCGAGAACAGGCCCTTGCTGAACAGGCGGCTGAGCTTCTGGTGGGCCGCGGAAGCAGTGCTGACGTAGATCGAGTAGCTCACCAGCCGCCCAAGGAAGAAGGCCGCCAGCAGATGACCTAGCCGGATGCGCGCAAGCCCGGCCGCCTCGAACATCTGGGCTGAGGGCAAGGGTGCGACGGCGAAAAGCGCGAAGCTGGCGAGCAGTCCCCCGCGGCTCTCGCCGATGGCGTGGCCGAGGACCTGCAGGCTCTCCTGGCGCTTAGCTGGGAGTTTCGTTCCGAAGGCGCGGAATGCTAGGGCGAGCAAGAGGCGGCCTGACGCGGCGGCGACGGCGCCAGCAACGATCAATGCCGGCGCGGGTATCTCTGGGTAGCGGAACCTGAAGAAAACGAGCACCGCCCACGTCGGTGGCCCGAACGCGGGCATGAGATTGACCCCGAAGACCACGGTGACAACGAGGAGCAAGTGCAGAAGCACTACGCCAAACTACGCGGGGGCCCCAGCCCAGGCAACGGTCCGTCCAACCGTCCGGTCGCCGGGAGCCAGCCACCATTCACGACGCCGTACGCAGGCCAGCCGCTGAGATGGGCGAGCCAACTGGTTATCGAGCCCAACCGGCTGCCCCCTTGAGTTGCTGGCGTTGCACCTGAGGATCCTGTCCACTCGGACAATCCGTCGCCGGGAACCATATCCGCAGCGAAACCAGTTCAGTGTCAGTGGAGCATGGCTGACCGGAGGCCGAATGTCGACCGCCCATGCCGCGTTGTCCCTGCTTGCACGGCCTTGCCATGATCTAGTAGGCAAGCATGCGTCCAATGCTGCCTGGGAAGGGGACGGTGATGCCAGCCAGGCCTCCGCCGTTCTACCCGATCACCCCGGCCGGCGGCTACGTGCGGCAGCAGAACGCATTCACCGGGCAGATCACGAGGGACGGGTCGAGCGGATACCTGGCAGAGCCTGCGCGCTACCAGTTGTATGCCTCGCTCGCCTGCCCGTGGTCGCAGGGGGCACTGATAGTCCGCAGGCTGCTCGGCCTCGAGCAGGTCATCGGGCTGTCCCTGACCGACCCGATCAGGGACGAGCGCGGCTGGCGGTTCCCGGCCAGCCAGGGCGGCCGGGATCCGCTCACCGGCGCGCGGTTCCTGTCCGAGCTCTACCAGGCCACCGACCCGGCCTACCAGGGCTGGTGCACGGTTCCTTGCGTGTGGGACACCAGGACCCAGCGCATCGTCACCAATGACATTCCGCAGATCACCGTCACCTTCGAGACCGAGTTCGCCGACTTCCACCGGCCAGGGGCCCCGCAGTTGTACCCGCCCGGGCAGCGCCGCGAGATCGAGGCGCTCAGCGCGCTGATCTTCCACGCCGTCAACAACGGCGTCTACAAGGCAGGCATGGCGGTGACCCAGGCTGCCTACGAAGAGTCGTTCGACGCGCTGTTCACCACCCTGGAGGCGCTTGAGGAGCGGCTGGCCAGGCGCCGGTTCCTGCTCGGCAATGAATTCTGCGAGGCTGACGTACGGCTCTACCCGACGCTGGCCAGGTTCGATGCCGTCTACTACATCCACTTCAAGTGCAATCTGCACCGGCTGGTGGATTATCGCCACCTCTGGGATTACGCGCGGGATTTGTTCCAGCGCCCCGGATTCGGTGACACCACGGACTTCGTCCAGATCAAGCGGCACTATTACCAGTCGCAAGACTGGATCAACCCGTCCCGGATCGTGCCCAAGGGGCCGTTCGTCAACTGGCTCGAACCGCACGGCAGGGAACGCCTTTCCGGCTAGTCCCGCTGCCCCGGCGGGGACGCGCTGAGCACCGCTCCTGGCCGTCCCGGCGGGTAGCCTTATGCGCAGTAGAGCAAACCTGTATTCCACGGAAGAGGGCGATGTCCGCCGTGTCTTCTGAGTCTCCGCGGACATCCGCGGATCTCATCGAGCAAACAGACGGCCGTTCCGCATCGACGGCGCCGGCCGGGCAAGACGGGGCGCCGACCGCGCAGCCGCCCTCGGCTCACCCGGCTGGCCAGTCGGCGGGCAGCGATCGGTCCGCGGGCAGGAACCAGCCAGCGGGCACCGGCCATTCAGCGGGCACCGACTTCGGGCCGAACCAGTGGCTGGTGGATGAGCTCTACCAGCGCTACCAGGCCGACCCCGGCTCGGTCGACACGGCCTGGTGGAACTTCTTCGCCGACTACGAACCGCAGCCAGCGGACGAGGCCGCCGCGAGGCCTGCCGAGGCCGCGCTATCGCAGCGCGGGCCGGCCAGGCCAGTCCCGGACGCGCAGGCAACTCCAGCCGCGCAGGCGCAGGCAACCCCGGCCAGCCCGGGGCTCGCCGCAGCGGCCCCGGCACAGGCCCCCGTTGGCCCGGCGCAGGCTCCAGCAGGTCCGGGGGATGCCCCAGCGGTCCCGGCGCAGGCCGCCGTTGGCCCGGCGCAGGCCACAGCGGTCCCGGCGCAGGCCGCCGTTGGCCTGGCGCAGGCCACAGCGGCCCCGGCGCAAGCCCCGGCAGGCCCCGGGCAAGCCCCAGCAGGCCCGGCCCAGGCTCCGCAGCCGCCGGCCGGTCCCGCAGCGGCGAGCCGGGCAGCTAGCCGGATACCGGCCGATCCGCCGGCCGCCACGGCGCGGGCCGCGGCCGGGCCAGCAGCGACCAGGCCAGCCCCGGCCGCAGCGCCGGCCCGGCCGGCCGGCGCCAAGGAGGTTCGGCTCCGGGGAGCCGCCGCCCGGACGGCGCTGAACATGACTGCCAGCCTCGCCGTCCCCACCGCGACCAGCGTCCGGGCCATCCCGGCCAAGCTGCTCGTGGACAACCGCATCGTGATCAACAATCACCTCAGCCGTGGCCGGCGCGGGAAGATCTCGTTCACCCACCTCATCGGCTACGCCGTGGTCAGGGCGCTGGCGGCCGCGCCGGAGATGAACGATTCCTATGCCGAATCCGACGGCAAGCCGGTGCTGGTTCATCCCGAGCACGTCAACCTCGGCCTGGCGATCGACACCAGGAAGGACGACGGGTCGCGGCAGCTGCTGGTGCCCAGCATCAAGTCCACCGAGGGCATGGACTTCCGCCAGTTCTGGATGGCGTACGAAGACGTGATCCGCAAGGCGCGGGCCGGCAAGCTGACCGTCGAGGACTTCGCCGGCACCACGATCACCCTGACGAACCCGGGCACGATCGGCACCGAGCACTCAGTGCCCAGGCTGATGGCCGGGCAGGGGTGCATCGTCGGCGTCGGCGCGATGGAATACCCGGCCGCCTATCAGGGCGCGTCCGAGGAGACCATGGCGAGGCTGGCGATCAGCAAGACGGTGACGCTGACCTCCACCTACGACCACCGGATCATCCAGGGCGCGCAGTCCGGCGATTTCCTGCGCCTGATCCACCGCCTGCTGCTCGGCGAGGACGGCTTCTACGACGAGATCTTCCAAGCCCTGCGGATCCCGTACGAGCCGGTCCGCTGGGTCAGGGACATCCCGGCCGGTCATGAGAACGATCTGTCCAAGGCCGCCCGCGTGCACGAGCTCATTCACGCCTACCGGGTCCGCGGCCATCTCATGGCGGATACCGACCCGCTGGAGTACAAGCAGCGCAAGCATCCCGACCTGGACATCAACCAGCATGGCCTAACGCTCTGGGATCTCGAGCGGGAGTTCGCCACTGGCGGCTTCGGCGGCAGCCCGCTGATGCGGCTGCGGGAGATCCTCGGCGTGCTGCGCGACTCGTACTGCCGCACCATCGGCGTCGAGTACATGCACATGCAGAACCCGGAGGAGCGGGCCTGGCTGCAGGCGCGGATCGAGCGGCCGCACGGCCGGGCCGACCACGACGAGCAGATCCGGATCCTGTCCAGGCTGAACGTCGCCGAGGCGTTCGAGATGTTCCTGCAAACCAAGTTCGTCGGCCAGCGCAGGTTCTCGCTGGAAGGCGCCGAGTCGCTGATCCCGCTGCTCGACGCGGTGCTCACCGAGGCGGCCCGAGCGCAGATGGACGAAGCTGTCCTCGGCATGGCGCACCGGGGCAGGCTGAACGTCCTGGCGAACATTGTCGGGAAGTCCTACGCGCATATCTTCCAGGAGTTCGAGGGAAACCTGGATCCCAGCAGCACGCAAGGCTCCGGTGACGTGAAGTACCACCTGGGCGCGGACGGCGTCTACGCGCCGGGCGACGGCACCAGCATCAAGACATCGCTGGTGGCGAACCCGAGCCACCTGGAGGCGGTGGACCCGGTGGCCGAGGGCGTCGTCCGGGCCAAGCAGGACGTGATCGACATGGGCGAGCCTGGATTCACCGTGCTTGCCGTGCTCATTCACGGTGACGCCGCCTTCGCCGGCCAGGGCGTTGTCGCCGAGACGCTTGAGCTGTCCCAGCTGCGCGGCTACCGGACCGGCGGCACGGTGCACATCATCGTGAACAACCAGGTCGGCTTCACCACGGCCCCTGAGTACTCAAGGTCGAGCGTGTACTCGACGGACGTCGCCCGGATGATCCAGGCGCCGATCTTCCACGTCAACGGCGATGACCCGGAGGCGGTCGTCCGGGTCGGCAGGCTCGCATTCGCCTACCGGCAGGCGTTTAAGAAAGATGCCGTCATCGACATGATCTGCTACCGGCGGCGGGGGCACAACGAGGCGGACAACCCGTCGTTCACCCAGCCGCTGATGTACGACCTGATCGACGCGAAGAGGTCAACACGCAAGCTGTACACCGAATCGCTGATCGGCCGCGGCGATATCACGATGGAGGAGGCCGAGCAGGCGCTCCGCGAGTACCAGGTCGAGCTTGAGCGCGCCTTCACCGAGACCAGGGACGCGGCCAGCGCCCCGGCCGAGCCAGCCGCACTGGTCGGGCCGCGGCCAGCGGCGCCGCAGCCCGCGGGACACGTCCAGGTCCCCACGGCGATCACCGAGGAGAGCGTCAAGCGCATCATCGATACCCAGCTGAACATGCCCGACGGCTTCACCCCGCACCCGCGGCTGCTGCCGCAGCTACAGCGCCGGGCGACGATGGCCGAGCAGGACGCCGTCGACTGGGCCACCGGCGAGCTGCTCGCGTTCGGGTCCGTGCTGCTCGACGGCCACACGGTGCGGCTGGTCGGGCAGGACAGCCGCCGCGGCACGTTCGGCCAGCGACATGCCGTCATCGTGGACAGGCACACCGGGGCGGAGTACATCCCGCTCCGGCAGTTCAACAGCGCGACCGCCCGGTTCCACGTCTACGACTCGCTGCTGTCGGAGTTCGCCGCGGTGGGATTCGAGTACGGCTACTCCGTCGCCAGGCCGGACGCCCTGGTGTGCTGGGAGGCGCAGTTCGGCGATTTCATCAACGGCGCGCAGACGATCGTGGACGAGTTCATCAGCTCGGGCGAGCAGAAGTGGGGGCAGCGCTCCGGGGTAGTGCTGCTGCTGCCGCACGGATACGAGGGTCAGGGGCCCGACCACTCCTCGGCCCGCGCCGAGCGGTTCCTCGGGCTCTGCGCGCAGGACAACATGACCGTGGCGATGCCCACCACCCCGGCCAACTACTTCCACCTGCTCCGCTGGCAGGCACTGTCGCCGCGGGTGAAGCCGCTGATCGTGTTCACCCCCAAGTCGATGCTGCGGCTGAAGACCGCGACCTCGCCGATAGCGGCCTTCACCACGGACTCCTTCCGGCCGGTGCTAGGCAAGCAGCCAGCCGGGGACGATGCCGAGGTACGCACGGTGCTGCTCTGCGCCGGCAAGATCTACTACGACCTGGCAGCAAAGCGGCAGGCAGGCGGGCTGTCGGAGACCGCGATCGTGCGGGTGGAGCGGCTGTACCCGCTGCCAGCCGACGAGCTGCTCGCGGAGCTGTCCCGCTACCCGGGCGCCACGGAGGTCCGCTGGGTGCAGGAGGAGCCCGCCAACATGGGCGGCTGGCCGTACATGGCCCTGCGGCTGCCCGAGCTGCTGCGCCGGCCGATCCGGCTGGTCTCGATCCCGGCCAGCTCGGCCCCGGCCGGCGGCTCGGCCAAGGCGCACGCGGCCGAGCATGCCGGGCTCATCGACGCGGCGCTGCGCAGGGACCGCTAGCCGATGTACTTCACCGACCGTGGCATCGAGGAACTCGCGGACCGGCGCGGAGATGACGAGGTTACGCTGGGCTGGCTGGCCGAGCGCCTGCGCGAGTACGTGGATCTGCATCCCGAGTCCGAGGTGACGGTCGACGGGCTAGCCAGCTGGCTGGCGCGCATCGACGAGGACGAGGAGTAGCACGCGGCCCTGCCCCGGCACGGCGGACCATCCTGGGCGGGCCGGGGACTACGCGGCCGGGCGCGGGGAGAAGGAGCACTACCCGGTCGGAGTAGCCGGTCACCGCCGGCCGGCGGCCGGTCACTGTCGGCCGGTAGCCGATCACTGACAACCGGAAGAACTGACGGAATCGAGATACATCTTGACTTTGCGCTAACACGACATATCGTCTGTATCGTTAGCATCACGGAGCGGAGCCTGCAGCGCGCAGCGCCCGCGGGCCGGGGAGGGAAAGGAACCGCAATGCCGCGCTGGATCATCGACGCCCCTAAGACTCTCGAGTTCGACGGCGTGGCTGCCCTGCGAGTGCGGGTCATCTCCGGCACGGTGGCGGTCCTTGCGTCCGACAGCCCGCCTGCCGTGGACGTCGCGCGCCTGTCCGGCCAGCCGCTGCTGATCAGCCACGAGGCCGGGATCCTGACGATCACTTACGAGGATCTCTCCTGGGAGGGCCTGCTCGGGTGGCTCCGCCCGCAGCGGCACTCTGCCGAAATCACCGTCACGGTGCCGCGTGGCTGCCCAACGCAGCTCGGCGTGGTAAACGCCAGCGCTATCGTGTCCGGGATCGCCGCCCATGTCTCCGTCAAGAGCGTCTCCGGAGACATCACGCTTGATAGCGTCACCGGCAAGGTGGACGCGAAGACCGTATCTGGCGACCTGGAGGCGCGCGGGCTGGACGGCGGCGTCAGCTTCAATTCGGTCTCCGGCGACCTGACGCTGGCCGGCGGCTCGGTGCAGGATCTTGATGCGAAGACGGTCAGCGGCAAGGTCACCGCCGACGTGGACCTCCGCTGCGACGGCAGCCTGCGGGTCACCACGGTCTCCGGCGAAGTCGCCGTCCGGCTGCCCGCCGACGCCAGCGCCGAGGTCGACCTGCGGTCTACCTCGGGCCGTGTCCGGACCGGGTTCGACGGCCTGCGGACCGCCCGTAGCCCGGGCTCCAACACCGTGGCGGGAACGCTCGGGGCCGGCGCGGGCAGGATGACCGTCGCTACCCTCTCGGCGCCCGTCACCCTGCTGCAGCGAGGTCAGCCGCCCTGTCCGCCGGGCGCGCTCGGCAGTCCGGCGGGTGATGCCTGATGAGCCCGGTCTTCAGGCACGGGCGGCTTCGCCTCTACCTGCTCAAGCTGCTTGACGAGGCGCCCAGGCACGGCTACGAGGTCATCCGGCTGCTGCAGGACCGCTTCATGGGGGTGTACGCCCCGTCGCCCGGCACCATCTATCCCCGGCTGGCCAGGCTGGAGGAAGAGGGCCTGGTCACGCACGACGAGGTCGACGGCAGGAAGGTGTACCGGATCACCGACAAGGGGCGCGAGGAGATCCAGGCCAGGCTCGATGACCTTGCGGACCTGGAGGAAGAGATCACCGAGTCGGTCCGGGACATTGCCCGCGAGGTCACCGAGGACGTCCGCGACACTGTGCGGAACCTGCGGGAGGAACTGACCTGGGCATCACGGGAAGTCCGGGACGGCAAGGAACGGGCCCGCGAGACGGCTCGGGAGGCCGCCAGGCGCGCCCGCGAGCAGGTGCACGACAGCGCCAGGCAAGCCCGCGATGAACTGCACGGCGAGTCCCCCGCTGACCCGGCCGGGACGGCCGATAGCGGGCGGGAGCGGGCCGGCGCCGGCCGGGAGAAGTCCGGTCGCGGCCGGGAACGGGTCGGCACCGGCCAGGAGCGAGGTGGCGGCCGGGAGCGCGCCGGCGCCGGCCAGGAGCGAGGTGGCGGCCAGGAGCGGGCCGGCGGCCGTGAGCCAGGCGACTGGCCAGGCTGGCAGGACTGGGCAGGCTGGACAGGCTGGGCCGGCCGGCCGGGCTGGCGCGGCTGGCCCGATCCGGCGGGACGGCCAGGACACCCGGGGAAGCCCGCGGCATCCGGCCGGCCGGATCTCGGCATGGTCAGGGACCTGGAGCGGATGGCGCTCGAGTTCGCCAGGGAACTCAGGGCGGCCGCCTGGCACACCGAGGCCGTCGGCGCCGACGCCGTCACCGGCCTGCGCGCGATCCTGGAGGACACGCTGACCAGGATCAGGGAAGAGATCTTCGGCGGCGGGGCGCCCCGGGACGCCGGCCAGGAAGGCGGCAGCGGGAAGGACAGCGACGACTGACGCCGTGGCCGGCCCGGCGGCTGGCGCCGCAGGGCGGTCCGGCGCGGCCTAAAGGGTGAAGACGACCTTGCCGAACAGGTCGCCGGAGATCATCGCGGCGAAGCCGTCGGCGGCGCTGGCCAGCGGCAGCGTGCGGTCAATCCTGGGCCGGACGCCGGTCTGCTCGCAGAACCGCAGCAGCCGCCCGAGCTGGTCTCGCGTCCCCATCGTTGACCCGACCACGGACAGCTGCAGGAAGAAGACCCGGGACAGGTCGGCAGGCGGCATCGAGCCGCTGGTCGCCCCGCAGATCACGATGGTCCCGCCCGGCTTGACCGCGCGTAGTGAGTGTGCCCAGGTGGCCTCGCCCACGGTCTCCAGCACGGCATCCACCCGCTCGGGCAGCCGGGCACCCGCCGGGAACGCCTGGTCGGCGCCGAGCCCGGCGGCCCGCTCGCGCTTGGCCTCGCTGCGGCTTGTCGCCCACACCCGGTAGCCTGCCGCGCGGCCGAGCAGGATCAGCGCCGTCGCGACCCCGCCGCTTGCGCCCTGGACCAGCACCGTCGCACCGGGCTGCAGCCCGGCCTTGTCGAACAGCATGCGGTAGGCGGTCAGGTACGCGGTCGGCAGGCACGCGGCTTCGGCGAAGGACAGGCAGGCTGGCTTGGCCAGCAGGTTGCGCCGCGGCACCGCGACCCGCTCGGCGAACGTTCCGTCGTACCGCTCGGAGAGCAGTGACCGGGACGGATCCAGAGTCTCGTCGCCGCTGCCCGCCTCCGGGTCGCCGACGACGGCATGCACGACCACCTCGTTGCCGTCCGCATCGAGGCCAGCCGCGTCGCAGCCGAGGACGATCGGGAGCCGGTCCGCTGACAGGCCGACGCCGCGCAAGGACCAGATGTCATGGTGATTGAGCGCCGTGGCCCTGACCGACACCGTCGTCCAGCCCGGCGGCGGCGCGGGCTCGGCATGCTCGCCGATGGCCAGCCCGGCCAGCGGATCATCGGCATTGATTCGTGCGGCAGTGACAGCGAGCATGCGTGGACCTTAGCCGAGTGAGGTACCCGGCAGCGAGTGTGCCCTGGGGCGAATGAGGCGGGCGCCGCCGAAGGCAAGACTGCCCGCGGATTCGTGTGCCATACTGCGGAGCGGGCAAAGGCCAAATACCCCAGCAGGTGAAGGATTCTGGGTGGATCTCACCTCCTACGCTGAGCTAGCTGTGCGCCTCGTCAACTCCGCCGGGACTGGTGAAGGCCACGACGATTCGCTCAGCAATCCTGATGCGTTCCGCGCGCTGATAGCGGATCGCCCTGATCTGCATGGCCAGATCACGCACAACGACGTGGCCGCCCTCCGCCAGCTCCGCGACGAGCTGACCGGGATCTTCATGACCGCGGCGGAAGGCGACGAGCCCGCGGCCGCGGAGCGGCTGAATGCGCTGCTCGTCCGCCACCCGCTGCACCCGGTCATCTCCGGGCACGACAAGCAGCGCTGGCACCTGCATCTGAGTGACGGCGGCTCGGTTGCCGACCGGTACGCGGCCGGCGCCGTCTTCGGCCTGACGACGATCGTCACCCAGTTCGGCGCGGACCGGCTGGGCATCTGCACGCTGGCGTCCTGCCACGGGGCTTTCATCGACGCGAGCACCAACCGGTCCAGGCGCTATTGCTCGGATCACTGTGCGAGCAGGGCAAATGTCACCGCATTCCGCGCCAGGCGGCGGACTGGCACGGCTGGTCCCGCGTCAACCGCAGCGGGCTAAGGGCGGCAAGCGCCGGTCACTTTGGCCAGCGTAAATCACCAGCGGGCCCGGTCCCCTATCACGGGGTGATCTCGTACAGCCCGCTGCCTCCGGCCAGGCCATCCACTGACGCGTCTGTCACCTGCGTTACCGAAATGACGCCAACCGGCTTCTTCTCATCCCCCGGGACGATCATTACCATGAAGCCTACTCACAGGGCGTATGGCCCACGCACGCGGACCGGAAAGAAGGTTCGATCATGGCAACTGAGTCAGTAGCCGCGGTTACCAGACCGGCGGACGTCGGCCTCAAGCGCGAGATGGGGCTGATCGGAGCTACCTGGGCATCCGAGACCTCCATCATCGGCTCGGGCTGGCTGTTCGGCTCACTCTTCGCAGCGCAGGCGGCCGGAACCGCGGCCCTGCTGGGCTGGGTCATCGGCGGAGTCGCGGTCATCATCCTGGCCCTCGTGCACGCCGAACTCGGCGGGATGTTCCCCGTGGCCGGCGGCACCGCGAGGTTCCCGCACTTCGCGTTCGGCGGAGCGACCGGGATCTCGTTCGGCTTCTTCTCCTATGTGCAGGCGACCACGGTGGCACCGGTCGAGGCCTACGCGGTGATGCAGTACCTGTACTACTACTGGCACGGCATCTACGACCCGGTCAAGGGAAACGTGACAGGGCTCGGCTTCGCGATGTCGGTCGTCCTGATGGCCATCTTCACCGGGCTGAACTTCCTCGCCATGCGCCTGTTCAACAAGGTCAACAGCGCGATCACCTGGTGGAAGGTCGCGGTCCCTGTGTTCGCGATCATCGTGCTGCTGTTCAAGTTCCACGGCAGCAACTTCGACGCGGGCGGCGGGTTCATGCCCTACGGGATCAAGGCGCTGTTCGGGGCGATCCCGTCGGCGGGCATCATTTTCGCCTACCTCGGCTTCGAGCAGGCCGACCAGCTGGCCGGGGAGATCAAGAACCCGCAGCGGAACCTGCCGCGGGCGATCATCCTGGCGGTCCTGATCGGCGTCGCGATCTACGTCATGCTGCAGGTCGCGTTCATCGGCGCGCTGCCGGCCAGCCAGCTGACCAAGGGGTTCGCGGGGATCAGCAACCCGGACATCCTCTCCGGGCCGTTCGCCGGCCTGGCGGGCGTGGTCGGGCTCGGCTGGCTGGCAACGCTCCTGCGGGTCGACGCGGTCATCTCCCCCTCCGGCACCGGCCTCATCTACCAGACCTCGAGTTCGCGGGTCGGCTACGGCCTGGCCAGGAACCGGTACTTCCCGCAAATCTTCCAGCGGACGGATGCTCGCGGCGTGCCGTGGGTCAGCCTGATCGTCGCATTCGTGGCCGGGCTGTTCTTCCTGCTGCCGTTCCCGAGCTGGCACTCCCTGGTCGGCCTGGTCACCGCCGCGAGCGTGCTGATGTACGCGGGCGCGCCGCTGTCCATGGGCGCGTTCCGCGGGCAGGTCCCCGAGGCATCCCGGCCCTACCGGGTGCCGGCCGCCGCCGTGTTCGGCCCGGTCGCGTTCATCATCGCCAACCTGATCATGTACTGGTCCGGCTTCGAGGTGCTCTGGAAGCTCGGTGTCGTGATCGTGATCGGCTACGTGCTGATCGGCATCTCGATGAGATTCGACCCCGACCGGCCGCCGCTGGACTGGAGGTCGGCGCAGTGGCTGCCGGTTTACCTGATCGGCATGGGCATCATCTCGTGGCAGGGCCAGTACAGCGGCGGTGCCATCCAGGCGCCGGTCAACACCAACAACATCCCGTTCTGGTGGGACATGGTGATCGTGGCCGTGTTCAGCCTGGTGATCTACTACTGGGCGATGGCGACCCGGTTGCCCAAGGAGGAGATGCAGCTACTCGTCTCTCGGCAGGCAGCGCCCGCTCCGGAGCCGACGACAGGCGGCTGAGACAGGCCACCCGCACCAGCTCATCAGCTGGCCCTGCCCCCGGTACCCGGGGGCAGGGCCAGCTCGCATTAGCGTCGCCGCAGCGGCCAGTAGCGCGCCAGCACGCGGCCCTCGATCAGCTCCGGCCGCACCGCGCCGAAATTCCGGCTGTCCACCTCGCCCACGCCGGTGTTGTCCGATTCAAGCCACCAGCCGGCCGGCCCGCACCGCGCCGCGCGCTTCACCAGCAGCATCTCCGGCCGCCCCGGATGCCGCGCGATCACGACCTGGCCGGGACGGACTCGCGGCGGCCGGCCTGCCCGCACCGGGCGGCGCACAAGCAGCCAGTCCCCCGGCCGCAGCGAGGGCTCCATGGACCGCTCGGCCACCGCGACCCGCCATAGCGGCCAGTGCATCGAGCCCTCTCTGATTGCGGTCACGCCCACCGGGTACTGTCGGAATCCGGTACCCATGATCTGACATGAGAGAAGGAGATCAATGAGGTTGCTCGCACGTCTCTTCGAGCCGCGCGCCGTCGCGCATGCTCACTGCGACCTTCCCTGCGGCGTTTACGATCCGGCCCAGGCCAGGATCGAAGCCGAGTCCGTCCGCGCCATCTGCGAGAAGTACCAGCAGAACGCGGATCCGGAATTCCGGGCCCGCGCGCTGCAGATCAAGGAGGAGCGGTCTGAGCTGGTCAAGCACCACCTGTGGGTGCTGTGGACCGACTACTTCAAGCCCCCGCACTTCGAGAAGTACCCGCAACTGCACGAGCTGTTCAACGAGGCTACCAAGCTGGCCGGGGCGGGCGGCACGAAGGGCAGCACTGACGTGGCCACGGCCGACAAGCTGCTCGCCAAGATCGAGGACATCGGGAAGATCTTCTGGGCCACGAAGCAGGGCTGACCCTGCCACCACCCGATATCCTGCTTACTAGTCAGGGGCCGCGCGGACGGTGACCGCGCGGCCCCTGACTAGTAAGCCGTCGGCCGCGCCGGGCCGGCCGGGCTAGGCCGGCCGGGCGGGCGCTCCCGTCCGCCGGTTGCGCGCCGCGCGGCGCGTCAATGCAGCGGTGCGCTGACGGTAAGTTGCAGGCAGGGCCGGCGGCCGCATCAGCAGGATGCTGGGCCGGCGTCGTGGGAGGGCAGACGTGACCGAAGAGACGACCGCATCGGCGACCAGGCAGGCCGCCAGCGCAACGGCGCGTGCCGGAGACCCGGCTCCTGGCACCAGCCATGCTGGCGTTGTTCCCGCACCGCCTGGCAGCGGCCGCGAGGCGCGTGACCAGGTGACGGTCTGCATGCCGGCCGAGGGCGCGTACCTGTCCGTGCTGCGCACCGCGACTGCCGGGCTGGCCGCGCGGCTGGATTTCACCCTGGATGAGATCGAGGACCTGCGGATAGCCGTGGACGAGGCGTGCGCCATGCTGCTCAGCCAGGCAGTGCCGGGCACCGGCCTGGAATGCACCTTCACCCTCGGGCGCGACCTGATGACCATCTCGGTCTCGGTGCTGAGCCAGGCCGGCCGCCCGCCGGCCAGCGACACCTTCGCCTGGACCGTGCTTTGCGCGCTCGCCGGAAGCGTCGAGGCGCTGGTGGGGCCGGGCAACCGGCTCACCATCGTGCTGCAGAAGAGCCGCGAGCCATCGGGGTCGGTGTGACGGGAGAAATCGAGGTGCGGCTGACCGAGGAGTTCGATCTCCCGGTAGCCAGGCCTGCCGGAGACCACCCGGATGGAGCCGCGGACGCATCGGCGGAAGTGCTCAGCTTCCGGGCTGCGGCCGGCCTCGATCCTGCCGACGCCGAGGCTGGCCCCGACGCCGCGGAGCTGGCCGCCGAGCACGAGGTGTCGGTCGCGTCGAAGGTCCATGCGGTCCGCGAGCGGGGACATGCCAGGGACCTATTCGAGCAACTGGCCACGCTGCCCGACGGAGATGACGAGCGGCTGCGAATCCGTGGCGAGCTTGTCGAAATCCATCTGCCGCTTGTCGAGTACCTGGCCAGGAGATTCCGCAACCGGGGCGAATGGCTCGACGACCTGACCCAGGTGGCCACGATCGGGCTGATCAAGTCCATCGACCGGTTCGACCTCAGCCGCGGCGTCGAGTTCTCCACCTATGCGACGCCGACCATTGTCGGCGAGATCAAGCGGCACTTCCGCGACAAGGGCTGGGCGGTCCGCGTTCCGCGGCGGCTGCAGGAACTCAAGCTGGCGCTGACCAAGGCCATCGGGGACCTCGCCCAGCGCGAGGGGCGTGCGCCGACCGTCGCGGAACTTGCCGCGCACCTGCAGATGAGCGAGGAAGAGGTACTTGAGGGCCTGGAATCGGCCAACGCCTATTCCACGGTGTCGCTCGATGCCCCCGATTCCGGTGACGAGGACGCGCCTGCGGTCGCTGAATCGCTGGGCATGCTCGACGACGCGCTGGAGGGCGTCGAGTACCGGGAATCGCTCAAGCCGCTGCTGGAACGGCTGCCGCCCAGAGAGAAGAAGATCCTGCTGCTGCGGTTCTTCGGCAATATGACGCAGTCGCAGATCGCCACCGAGCTCGGCATCTCGCAGATGCATGTGTCCCGGCTGCTGGCCAGGACGCTGACCCAGCTGCGCGAGGGGCTGACTACCGAGGACTAGTCTGCCGGGCCCGGCGGGCCCGCAGGCGGCACCGGCCGGCCGCCGGTCAGGGCCCGCAGCGACGGCGGGACGAGCAGCGTGATGAACCCGCCGGCGGCGAGCACGAGCACCGGCACCCCCCAGCCGTACTGGTGCCCCTCGACGAGGTAAATGCCGACGATGCCGGTAAAGAGCTGGGTCAGCAACGCAGGGGTCCGGCTCCATCGCCTGGCCCGGGCCAGCCCGGCGGCCACGAGCCCGAGCAGCGCCGCCGTGCCGAACCCGATCAGGGTCAGCGCGATGCCGCTGCCCGCCTGGTAGGAGAGCCCTGCGGCGGCATCAGCGGCGGACAGCGCCGATGCCGCGCACACAACGGCCGCCTCGGCCGCCTGCACTGCCGCGGCGGCGCGGACCGTCGGCGGACTTTGCATTTTCATTACTCCTCACGCGAATCGCTACCCTGGGCGCGTGCGCGCGCTCTTGATCGTCAATCCACGGGCCACGTCAACGACCCCGCTGCGCCGGGATGTCATCGTGCGGGCCCTGGCGTCGGCCGTGGATCTGGCCGTGCTGGAAACACGGTACCGGGGTCACGCGACCCAGCTTGCGGGTAAGGCCGCCGGCACTGGTCACGGCCTGGTGCTCACGCTCGGCGGAGACGGCACGGTGAACGAGGCCGTCAACGGCATCGTCCGGGCCGGTCGCGACGCCGCCGGGCGGCCGGCTCTGGCCGCGCTGCCCGGCGGCAGCGCCAACGTCTTCACCCGCGCGCTCGGGCTGCCGGCCGACCCGGTGGACGCGGCCGGCCAGATCATCAGTGCGCTGTCCGCGGGCCGTGTCCGGAGCATCGGCCTCGGGCTGGCCGGCGACCGGTATTTCACCTTCAACGCCGGCCTCGGGCTCGACGCCGAGGTGGTACGCGCCGTGGAGGGCGTGCGCGCGCAGGGCCGCCCGGCCACCCCCGTGCTCTACCTGCGGATGACCCTGCGCCAGTTCTACCGGGTCACGGACCGGCGCCATCCGACGCTGTCACTGGACCGCGACGGACAGCCGCCGGTCGGCCCGCTGTTCCTTAGCATCGTCTCCAACACCGCGCCGTGGACCTACCTGGGACGCCGGGCCGTCCAGACCAGCCCGCGGGCCGGCTTCGACACCGGCCTCGACGTGTTCGCCCTCCGCAGCCTCCGCACCGCTGGCACGGTCAGAACGGTCCGGCAGATGCTGGCCGGCGGTGAGCGCCCGCCCCGCGGACGGCATGTCGTCAGCCTGCACGACGAGGCTGAGGTGACCATCCGGGCCGGCCGGCCGGTTGCGTTCCAGATCGACGGCGATTACGTGGGCGAACGCGAGTGCGTGACCTTCCGGTCTGCCCCGCACGCGCTCCGCGTCATCGTCTGACTGGCCGCCCGCGGCCAGCCAGCGCGGCTGATGCCCGGCCAGCCAGCGCGTTCCCGACAAAGGCGTATCCCCGGCCAAGTCGGCCGATCTCGGCATCCGGCCAGAGCCTTGCACTGCCGCCCGCGACGCGACTCCTGCCAGGAAATGTGACTCATCTGACACTGAAATCCGTCCGAACCTTTGCCGAAGACTCTTGCGGTTGATCGGCTGGCTTGAGAGGCTTGTACCGCTCTTGGGGGCGGTACGCCAGCCACGTGCCGCAGCCTCCGAGGATCATGACTGCATGGTCACGATCCGGATGCCTTCGCCTAGGAGCGCACCGGGGCGAAAGCTCCGTTACATAACCAATAAATTGAGTTCGGGGAAATAGGTCTATCCCCGGTGTACGGCCTAGCTCGTGAAATCATTCACAAGCACGACTGAGGTAACGGGCCACTGGCCACGGCTCCGCCCTCACAGAGGAGTGGACCCTCATGGACTGGCGTCATATCGCCGCCTGCCGTCACGAGGACCCAGAACTGTTCTTCCCGATCGGGAACACCGGGCCCGCCCTGGTGCAGATCGAGGAGGCCAAGCTCATCTGCCAGAGCTGCCCGGTCATTGAGCCGTGCCTGCAATGGGCGCTGGATAGCGGACAGGACGCCGGCGTCTGGGGCGGGCTGAGCGAGGACGAGCGCCGGGAGCTCAAGCGGCGGACCGCCCGGGTCCGGGCGCGCGCCCACGCCTGACCCGCGCAGGGCAACACCTGTATCGCGCCCGCGGCCTGGCCTGCGCGTTCGCTTAACGGCTCCGGCCAGCGGGTCAGGCGAGCGGGTCAGGCCTGCGTTGGCGTGCCTAACCGGGCGGCTGCTGCGCGCCAACTCCGCCAGGCGGTTCTACTGGCAGGTCAACGAGCACAGCTGTGCCCCCGGCGGCGCGCGGTGTGATCTCCAGTCGGCCGCCGAGTTCGGCCACTACCAGCGTGCGGACGATCTGCAGGCCCAGGCTGGTGGACGTATCAAGATCGAATCCCGCGGGCAGCCCGGTGCCGTTGTCGGCCACCGTCACGATAAGCCGCTGAGCCCGCCGCTGCGCGGTCACCTCGACCAGCCCGGCGGGCATTCCGCCAGCCGGACGGGACAGGCCATGCTGGACTGCGTTCTGCATAAGTTCGGTCAGCACGAGGGCAAGCGGCGTGGCAACGGACCCGGGCAGCAGGCCGAACGTCCCGGACAGCACCGGGGCGACGCGCGCCTCCGCCGCTGACACGTCGCCCGTCATCATCGCCACGCGGCCGGCGATCTCGTCGAAGTCGACGGCCTCCTCGGGCGCCTGCGAGAGCGTCTCGTGCACGAGCGCGATCGAGCCGACCCGGCGCACCGCTTCCTCGAGCGCAGCGCGCGCGTCCGGCGCTTGCAGCCGCCGGGCCTGCAACCGCAGCAGAGCGGCCACCGTCTGCAGGTTGTTCTTGACCCGGTGGTGTATCTCCCGGATCGTCGCGTCCTTGGTGATCAGCTCGCGCTCCCGGTGCCGCAGCTCGGTCACGTCCCTGAGCAGGATCAGCGCGCCGGCCCTGGCCCCGCCGACAACCAGCGGGATCGTGCGCAGCTGGACGACCGAGCCGTTGCCCTCCACCTCCGCTTCCCTGGCCGCCCGGCCGCTGGCGGTCAGCATCAGCGAGTCGTCGCGCGGGGCGTGGCTGGAGCAGAGCCGGGCGGTCAGCGGGCCGAGTTCGGCGCCCACCAGGTCGGCGGTCAGGCCGAGCCTGCGGTAAGCGGACAGCGCGTTCGGACTGGCATAGGTAACCTTTCCCGACCGGCCGAGGCGCAGCAGGCCGTCCCCGACCCGGGGCGACCTGACCAGCGCAGGGGTCTCGCCCAGGCACGGGAACATTCCCGCGGCGACCATCTGGGCCAGGTCATCGGCGGCCCGCAAGTAGGTAAGTTCCATCCGGCTCGGCGTCCGGGCGGAGCTGAGATTCGTCGACCGCTCGACCACGGCGATCACCTGGCCGTCCTTAGCGACGGGAATGGTTTCATGGCGCACGGGCACGCCGTCCATCCATTCCGGGTCGCCTTCCCGGCAAATCCGCCGTTCCCGCAGTGCGACATCGAGGAAGGGCCGTTTCCCGGCGGGCAGGACCGACCCGACCACGTCATCGGGAAAGGCGGTCGGCCCGGTTGTCGGGCGCATCTGGGCCAGCGCCACCCAGCCGGCCCGCTGCCGCAGTGGCGCCCATAGGACAAGGTCGGCAAACGACAGGTCGGCCAGCAGTTGCCAGTCGGAAACGAGCGCGTGCAGCCAGTCAAGGCCGGCCTCGGTGAGATCCGCATCCCGGCGGGCGAGGTCGGTCAGGGTGGGCATCTCGCCATCATCGCACCAGGCCAGGTCCGTGGCATCCGGCCATGCCCGGCGGCCAGCTCCCCATGCCCGGCGGCCGGCTCCGGCGATGCCCGGCGGCCGGCTCCGGCGATGCCCGGCGGCCGGCTCCTGGTGCGGAAGTCACACCCTCCGGTGCCCGCTCACCGTGATCTGGCGCATTCGATTGGCATGCCGGTTTCCTGGCCGGCCGGGGTGGGACATCATGGCCGGATAGCCCCTCCAGCGGGAAGGTAACCGACCGTGACTGCCTCCCCAGTTCTGCCAGCCGTCCGCGGTGCCCTGCTCGGCCCGCCGGACCCCAGGCTGCCCAAGTACTACGGCGTAAAGCGGCAGTTGCTCGAGCTGACCGGGACAATGGCTCCCGGCACGGCGGTACCGCCAGAGCGCGAGCTGGCGCGGCGCTACGGCACGTCCCGCACGACGGTCCGGCAGGCCCTGGCCGAGCTGGCGGTAGAGGGCAGGCTGCTCCGCATGCAGGGCAAGGGAACGTTCGTGGCCAAGCCGAAGGTCGCCCAGGTCCTGGAGCTCACTAGTTACACCGAGGACATGCGGGCGCACGGCCTGCAGCCACAGACCGTGATCCTGGACACCGGCTACATCGCGGCCGGGCAGGAGCTTGCGGGGCACCTCAGCATCCGGGCATGCGGCCGGGTGCTGCGCGTGCACCGACTCCGGCTGGCCGATGGCGAGCCGATGTCGATCGATGTCTCCTACCTGTCCGCGCGCCGCTTCCCCGGACTGCGCCGGAACCTGAAGAAGAATTCCTCGCTGTACGAGACGCTCGCCTCGGCGTACGGCGTCGAACTGGCGGAGGCAGAAGAGACCATCGAGACGGTGCTGGCGGATCCCGAGGACGCCCGGCTGCTCGGCGTGGATGTCGGGCTGCCGCTGCTGCTCGTCAGCCGGCATAGCTTCGACTCATCCGGCTCGCCGGTGGAGTGGGCGCGGTCCTGGTACCGGGGCGACCGGTACAAGATCGTCACCAGGCTGCGCAGGCCCGGGCCGTGAGTGGCGGCGGCCCGATGTCAGGCTGGTAGCGTCGCGCGCATGACCGAGGCCACGGCAGGTTACCCGGACGAAGCCGGCCGGTCCGCGCCGGCCGGAGCAGGCGAGATCCCGGCACCCGGCGCCACCGGCCCGGCAAGCGATGCCCTGGGTCCGGCAGGCGGCTCCCGCGGCCCGGCACCCGGTGCCCCCGGCCCGGCAGGCGGCTCCCGCGGCCCGGCACCCGGTGCCCCCGGCCCGGCAGGCGGCGCCGGTCAGTCCCCGGCGCATGGTGGCGCACACGCGGTGGCCGCCGCGCAGCGGCATGGCGTGCGGACCATGTTCACGCTCTCCGGCGGTCATGTCTTCCCGCTCTACGACGGCGCCGTCAAGGCCGGCCCGCCGATGCGGATCGTCGACGTGCGGCACGAGCAGACGGCGGTGTTCGCGGCCGAGGCGACTGCCCGTCTGGAGCGCACGCCCGGCCTGGCCGTTCTCACCGCGGGCCCGGGAGTGACGAACGGCGTGAGCGCGATAACAACAGCGCACTTTAACGGGTCGCCGGTGGTAGTGCTCGGCGGCCGCGCGCCCGATTACCGATGGGGCTCGGGGAGCCTGCAGGAGATCGACCACCCGCATCTGCTGACCGCCGTCACCAAGCGCGCCTGGACCGAGCACGAGGCAGGCGGGGTCGGCGCATCGGTCGACGAGGCATTCCGGCTCGCCGCCGCCCGGCATCGCGGGCCGGTGTTCCTCGACGTCGCGCTTGAGGCGCTCTTCGGCGCTGCCGGTCAAGCCAGCCCGACGGCGCCGGGCGTGGCAGGCGTGGCGGACACAGTGAGTGCAACAGGCCCGGCGGCCTCGGGAGCGGGCGCGGCAGGCAAGGCGGGCACGGCGGGCACGGGCGCGGGCATGGCGGGCACGGGCATGGCGGGCCCGGCGGGCGCGGGCACGGCGAGCCCGGCGGGCGCGGGCACGGCGAGCGCAGCAGGCGCGGGCGCGGCCGGCTCGGTGGTCAGCGGCCACGCTGGCGGTGCCGCCGGTGCCGTTCCAGGCCCGGTGCCCGCCGACGGCGACCAGCGGGATGCGCCCGATCCCGGGGCGATCAGCGCCATCGCCAGGCTACTCACCGCTGCCGAGCGGCCGGTGCTCGTCCTCGGCTCGGACGTCTGGCTGGACCGGGCCGACACGGCCGCGCGGCAGGCAGCGGAGGAACTCCGGCTGCCGGTGATCGCCAATGGCCAGGGCCGCGGCGTGCTGCCCGCCGGTCATGAGCTGCTCGTAACCCGCGCACGCTCTGTCGCTTTCGGCCAGGCTGACCTGGTGATCGTGGTCGGCACCCCGCTGGACTTCCGGCTCGGCTACGGCGAGTTCGGCGGGCGGGACGGGGCGCCGCGTGCCCAGGTCGTGCATGTGGCCGACGCCCCAGGCCAGGTCGCGGCCCATTGCCAGCTGGCCGGGTCGGCCGCCGGCGACCTGGCGGCGTTCTTCACCGGGCTGGCCGTGGCGGCAGGCTCGGCGGCGCGCGGCTGGACGCGCTCCTGGCTGCCGATGCTGCAGGCGGCCCGCGACAAGGCCGTGGCTGCCGACGGGCCGTTGCTGTCCAGCGACGCCGACCCGATCCATCCGATGCGGGTCTACGGCGAGCTGGCGAAGGTACTCGACGACGACGCCGTGGTAATCGGCGACGGCGGGGACTTCGTCTCTTACGCGGGCAAGTACATCGAACCGAAGCGCCCCGGCTGCTGGCTGGACCCCGGCCCGTACGGATGCCTGGGGACCGGGCTCGGCTACGCGATCGCGGCCAGGATCGCACGTCCGTCCGCGCAGGTGGTGCTGCTGCTCGGGGATGGCGCGGCCGGGTTTTCGCTGATGGACGCCGACACCCTGGTGCGGCACCGGCTGCCGGTCGTGATGATCTGCGGCAACAACGGAATCTGGGGCCTGGAGAAGTATCCCATGCAGGCGTTGTATGGCTACGACGTCGCGGCCGAGCTGCAGCCGCAGTGCCGGTACGACCAGGTGGTCGCGGCTTTGGGCGGGGCGGGTGAGCTCGTCACCAGCCCGGCCGACATCGGCCCCGCCCTGCGCCGCGCGTTGGACTCCGGTGTCCCCTACCTCGTCAACGTCGTTACCGACCCCGGCATCGCCTATCCGCGCTCCACCACCGGAATCTGACCTGCCCAGTCGAAGGTTCTAGTGCAGGTCGCCGGCTAGCCGGATTCGCCAGGCTCGCGTGCAGCACGGGCGCGAGCAGGCCGAGAGCCGCGAGACTGTCGGCTGGACCACTGACTAGCCCCTTCTGCCCCCCTAGTCCCACACCCACCACTAGCCCCGACCCCGAGCCTTCCCCAGCCCAGGATTTCCATGATCACGGAGGGTTTCGGGGTTGCGCACCCCCGAAACCCTCCGTGATCATGAATGGGCGGTCGGGGGTGGGGCCAGGCGGCGCGGGCGGGGGGGCGGCGGCGAGGGTCAGTGAGCGCGGGCAGGGCCGGCGCGGGCGGGCGGCGCAGACGGGCGGCGGCGAGGGTCAGTGAGCGCGGGCGGGGCCGGCGCGGGCGGGGCGTCGGGGGCGGGCGCTAGGGAGCGGTAGGCGGGTGGGTGGCGCGGGCCAGGAAGCGCTCTCTGGAGATAACTACTCGCTCGATCGTGCCGGCGCCAAGCACGTGCTCGTCGCTGTCGCCCGGCTGGCCGGGCGACTCCTCGCGGAGCGCGATGAAGCTGAATACTAGCCGCCGGCCATCCACCTCGGTCAGCTCGGCCTCGACCACGAGACCCGACCCCACCGGGCTGGCCCGCCGGTGCTCGAGCGTCACCGACGTGCCCACCGTGATTTCATCGGGGGCAAGCTGCGCGGCCACCGCCGCGACCGCGGCGGCCTCGGCCAGCGCGAGCAGCCGGGGGGTGCCGAGCACCGGCACGTCTCCGCTGCCCAGCGCAGCAGCGGTGTCCGACTCGCTGACGACGGCGCGCACGGAGGCGTTCAGCCCGACGAAAAGAAGCATGCTGGCCACCTAGATCACCCGATCACGGCGATCAGGTCGCCTTCCTGGACGACGTCGCCTTCGGCCACCGCCAGGTTAGTCAGGATGCCGTCGCCCTCGGCAAGGACGGGAATCTCCATCTTCATCGATTCGAGGATGACCAGGGTGTCGCCATCGTGCACCTGCTCCCCCGCAGCCGCCACGACCTTCC
>WNGQ01004813.1_pt1 | contig 23585 bp, 18 predicted proteins | sample 5407661 | NCBI WGS metagenome assembly WNGQ01 (sample SAMN13153382, study PRJNA577476) | soil metagenome | isolation source: 60 cm soil or saprolite under Garry oak tree replicate 2 | place: USA:California | collected 2016-06-15 | reverse complement strand
CATAGCCTTCGGCGAAATACCAGGTCGTATTGACAGCCGTTGTGCGCGTCAGACCTCCCAGGCTCAATTTCAGCAAGTCCTGTGTCAGGCTCAACGCGCTAAATGAGCCTAAACCTGTCGCCAGGTCATAACTGCTTGTATCAGGATACGTCCCACTACTCCCCACATAATCATTGTTATTTACTGCTCCCTGTACAGGCACGATATCATGAAATGAATTGGCATATGATGTGCCCGCCACGCCATGACTGATATAATAGAGGCTAGGATTGAGAAACCCCAGATTGTACCCATTGGCTTTAAGTGCAGCTTCATTGGCCAGGGCCACCATAGCGGCCCAGACAGGCGCCGATGCCGAAGTTCCTCCCAGGACGCGCCAGCCACCACCTGCACATCCACCAACGCTGCAATAGACATCGTAGCCTGTTTCCGGGTCGGCATTGATCGATACGTCCGGTACTTCGCGAAAACCGGTTGAATAGGCATTGGCCACTCCAGGGCCTTGCTGCCACTTAGGCATAGCCCAAACCTGGCTCACGCCGCCTCCACTGGCTCCATCATTAATAGCGCGATCATTCCAGACCTGCTCCGACTGGTACGTATTGTCGGCATTGATGTGCAAGGTGGTACCGCCTACGCCTGTTACATAAGGCTGCGAAGCGGGATCATCTACGGCGGGATTGGTATTTGCGCCCGTCTGCGGATTATAGCAGCCCGTTGCACCCAGGTCACCACTTGCCGCTAAGATCGTCTGCCCTTGCGCGGCGGCCGTCTGGAAAAAGATATTCTCTTGCTGTATCTCGTTCGAAACGCCTGCTTCCTCTTCACAGAAGACCCAACTCGTGCTGACCACGGGTGTTCCATCATTGATGATACGCGCCCAGGCATCGTTATAGGCGGCCAACGAACTGATCGATGCTTCATAGACGCGCAGGGAGGCCAGGCGAGGCGCCAATCCCAGCACCATCTCCATATCGAGTTCAACCTCGGCGGCATTTGCTCCCGCCGCTCCGTTGTAACCATCAATAGGAATGTTCTGGATTGCGGTATTCTTACCACCAAAGCACGATGCATACAGTGCAATGTCATTGGGTGAGAAACCATCCAACTCAAGCAGGCCGACCGTCTGTCCTTCACCCAGGTTACCGTTTGCATAGAGCTGGTTAAAATCGTAGGCCGTGGCGATCTGTGAAGGGGTATAAGAGGTAGGTAGGGTAGTCGATCCAGGCTGGGGACAGGTTATATCGGCTGACACGTTCTTTGAGGGAGCCAGGCTGGGTTTGGCCTTACCATGGCTTAACGGCACGCGACCATACTGTACCAGGTTATCCAGCCCTACTACAGATGCTACTAATGGTGCCAGCGTGCTTGGCAGCGAAGGGGCGCTTGCGTTGGCAAAGAAACGCTTTCCATCTGCCTCTTGATAGTTATTGATCTGTGTTTGAAAGGTCTGCTCCGCCTGCGCCACGGTACCCTGCGCATCAACGACCAGGTGATTGGGATAGGTGGCGGTAATCGTGAAGCCCTGGGAACGTAAATATGAGATGACAGCTGCTTCACTCGAGGGAAGGGGACCATACAGGGCAGCAAAGGTCTCGGCATTCAAATAGTGATGATACAGTGGGGAATGCGGGGTCGTGATTTGTTGAAGATAAGCGGCGAGTTCCGCCTGGTTACGCAAGCTCAAGCCGACTGCCAGGGAGATCTGCTGGCCGGAGGCAGCTTTCGCCAGCACATGACTTTTACTTGTATATTTCTCCATGCTGCTCGGCAAAAGGACACGCCCATCCTGAGATGTGGCATGGGTAAAGGGGGATAAATATGCCCAGAGGACTGTTCCAATAATGATAAGGCCCAGTAGAGGAACCAGGATCATCGGATATATACTACGAAGCTTCATACAAATAAACCTTCTCTCACCTACCTGCATACGTTCACGACAAGACACAAAAATATGCTGAAAATAACTCTACTTATTCTGAACGTTACTCGGCAGATTTTCCGTGGATGTTTGCTGAGAAAATGGAATGTTGCTGATGTTTTGATATAAGGATTGTAGAAGAGCATACCCAGCAAGTAGTATTCCTAACCTCTGATGTGATACACTACTGATAAGGGGACTGATGCTTGCAGAAATGAGGAGAACCCATGATTGAGCGATTACAGCAGGTGCTTACGCGGATTGAACAGCTTCCCCCGGAAGTCCAAGAAGAGGCTGCAGCACAGCTTGAGATACTCGCTGAACCTTTTGAAGCAATCCCGAACGCGAAGACGAACAGAACGCGAGAGAAGGGCAGAAGCCTTGCCGGTGCTTGGCACGATTTAGCCTGGGATGACGAAGCAGAAGCCTTTGACCGCATACGCCATGCGACTCAACCCACGCCCCCTATTGACTTATGAAGCGCTATCTGCCTTACTCGTCTTGGGGGTTATTTTGATGTATTTTTTCGGGCTGGCCCCTACAGTGACTCCAGACCCTCCGGTAAAGGTGCGCGAGCTACAAGGACGCGATAGTGACGCTATGAGCTATATGGCGACATGACTTCTGTCTGAATCAAGCCATAGAATGTGCCGTCAATTTGCCTATCACATCGAGCAAAGCCCGCACGTGAAATGGTTTGACGATCACGTGGTCTACAGCCAGGGTGGCTGCATCGGGGCCGGTAATGCCCGCAGTAATGATAACAATGGAGGGGAAGGGATGGGCAGCTCCCCATTGAACACGCAGCCGTTCCAGGAATGCGCTTCCATCCATAACGGGCATGGCCAGATCAAGGAGAATCACATCTGGGTAGCGTCCCTCACGAGCAGCATTATCCATCCAGGCTAAAGCCTCATTTCCTTCAGCAGCTTCGGCCGGTTCATAGCCGTCTAATTCAAGTGCCCAGGAGACCATATCCCTGATGGCAGGGTTATCATCCACTACCAGGATAACAGGATGATGACCTTCAAAGTATTTTCGTGATTTACTCATGTACCCCCTTTATGTTCCTCATCGACTTGCCTGAACATTCCTCCTACTCTGTGACGCTCCTCTGAAAAGAAGAAATGTAGTGGCGGGGCTTGCCCCCGCCAGGCTACAACGCATCAAATGAGCTGTGATGCTCTTAGAATGAAGTGCGTAAAAAACTGTCTAGAGCTTGAAGAAATGCTTCTGGTTGCTCTAAATTCGAGAGATGACCTGCATTTGGGATTACCACAAATTGTGTGTTGGGAATATTGGATGCATACTCCTGCGCTACATTGGGGGGAGTCAAGGCGTCCTGTTCACCGGCGATCACCAATGTTGGAAAGGCGATATTTGCCAGCAGGTCGGTTGAATCGGCCCGCTGCGCCATACCACGCGAGGCAGCGGCAATGCCCTGGGGGGTTGCGGCATTGATCATCTGCCGGATACGAGCCTCGACCTCGGGATGCTGCTGGCGTGTATACTCCAAGATCAATTTCGGTAACTGCAGGTCGGCAATGGCCTCTGTCCCTTTCGACAGTGCCAGGCGCGCGACATTTTCGCGGTTCGCTCTGCCCTCGGCAGTATCTGCCCCCGGGCGCGTATCGGCCAGGATCAAGCCTTTCAAGCGTTGGGGGTATTTACGCAGAAAGGCCAAGGCCACATAGCCGCCCATGGAAAGGCCGCAGAGAATGGCATCTTGCATGCCCAGCACATCCATCAGCCCGGCAACATCGTCAGCAAGCTGCTCCATTGTCGAGATGTCGCTGGTGATATCACTTTCCCCAAAACCACGCCAGTCCAGGGCGACCAGGCGAAAACGCTCCTCTGCGAGAAGCGCTACCACCTCACCACTCCACATGCTGCGATTGAGGGGAAAAGCATGCAGGAAGAGGACGGGCTGCCCAATACCATGATCGTCATACCCTATATTGATATTGTTGACGACTGCTCTCATTACTCACCTGTTACACTCATTGTTCCCGTTGCCCCATCAGCTTGCTCGTGGGCATGATACGAGCTGCGTACAAATGGACCAGACTCTACGTGCCGGAAGCCCATTTTCTTGCCTTCGGCCTTCAGAGCGGCAAATTCCTCGAGCGGGACGTAGCGTTGAATGGGGAGATGCTGAAACGATGGACGCAGGTACTGTCCAATGGTCAGGATATCGACGTCGTGCTCATGCATATCGTGCATGACCTCAATCACCTCGTCCCATGTCTCGCCCAGCCCCAACATAAAGCCAGATTTTGTGGGTGCAGCAGGATTCATCTCTTTCGCCCACTTGAGTACCTGGAGCGAACGTTTGTAAATGGCCTGGGGTCGTACACGCTTATAGAGCCTGGGAATGGTCTCCACATTGTGATTATATACGTCAGGCCTGGCATCGATAACCACCTGTAAGGCTTCGTAGACTCCCTTAAAGTCGGGGGTTAAGACCTCCACTTTACAGGTTGGGTTCAACCGGCGAATCCAGCGTACCGTGGCGGCGAAGACCGCTGCACCGCCATCCTTCAGTTCGTCACGGTTGACCGAGGTGACAACCGCATGACGCAAGCCCATCTTCTGCACCGCTTCCGCTACCCGTTTTGGCTCTTCCCAATCCAGGCCTATGGGCCTTCCTGTTTCCACCGCGCAGAAGCCACAACTGCGAGTGCAAACCCTCCCCAGAATCATGAAAGTGGCGGTCTTATGGCCCCAGCACTCTCCAATATTTGGGCAGCGTGCCTCCTCACAAACAGTATGCAGTTCCTTGCTGCGCATGAGGTGCTTGAGATTGTCGTAGTTTTCCCCTTTGGGAGGGCGCACTCTCAGCCATTCAGGACGGCGCTCCGGAATGATGGTCGTCATGATAGTTTCCTTGTCACGGTAATGGGCACAATGAATGCGCCCCTACTTAATATACGTCTATTTCACGTCCGTAGTTCTGTAATTTTGTGCGGACGGCCTGTAAGAAGCCGCCGGCGCCGGCGCCATCCAGGATACGATGATCGAAGGAGAGGCATAGGAACATCATAGAGCGCACAGCAATTGCATCCTCTTCAATCACTACAGGCCGCTTGACCACAGCGTCCATGCTGAGGATGCCAGCATTTGGCTGGTTGATAATCGGCACTGAGATAATTGTACCAAATGTACCGGGATTATTCACGACAAACGTGCTGTTTTGCATATCCTGGATTGTCAGTTTGTTGGTACGTGCACGCTGGGCTACCGCCGCAATCTGTTTAGCCAGGCCGGCCAGCGTATACTGATCCGAATCGTAGATGGTCGGCACCAACAATCCCACGTCTGTAGCAACGGCGATGCCAAGATTGATGCGCTTCTTGATAAGAATCTTATTATCTTCCGTCCAGCTCGAATTGATTATGGGGAATTTGCGAATTCCCTCGCAGACCGCTTTCATCACGAACGGTACATAGCTGATGCCATAGCCTTCACGCCGCTTGAAGTCTTCCTTATTCTTCTCCAACCACTTGGCAATGTTAGTCATATCGACCTCCACTACGGTCGTGGCGTGAGGAGCGGTGCGCTTGCTGCGCACCATATGTTCAGCAATTGCCAGCCGCATGCGGCTGGGCGTTACCACCTCTACATCCTCTCCTGGAGCAGCCGCGGGAGCTGCCTGCGTTGCAACAGGTTCGGGTACAGGCGCAACAAAGCGGGCGCCTACGGGAGCAGCAGCGGGCTGCGGCACCTCCCTGGCCGGTTGTGCGTATTGAGTTGTGGTAGCCGTGGTAGCCGAGACAGGAGCGGCCTGTCGTTGTTCTACATACGCTAAGATATCTTCTTTGCGCACACGTCCACCTGTCCCTGTACCTGCGATCTTGCTCAGGTCGACGTCGTGCTCCCGCGCCAGGCGCCTGGCCAATGGCGAGATGCGCTGTCGCTCTTCCTCTTCTCTTTGCGGTGCACTGGCTCCTGCACTGGCTCCATTCCCTGAGCTCGTACTCGTACTTGCCCTCTTCTCCTCCATCACCGGAGTAGCCGCCTGCCGGGTATCTTCCACGGGGGCCGCATCTGGTCCCGGAGCTGGTTCCGCAGGTGGCGCAGCCGATACATCAGCGTTCTCTTCTATGAGTGCGATATCCGTACCTACAGATACCGTCTGGTCTGGCTGAACCAGGATCCTCTCCAGGCGGCCAGCCACAGGCGATGGTAACTCGGCATTAATTTTATCGGTAATGATTTCGGCCAGCGATTCGTCTTTCTCGACCCAATCGCCTTCGTTTTTAAGCCAGGACCCCACAGTCCCCTCGGCAACCGATTCCCCTAAACGTGGCATCTTCACCGGCGTTGGCATATATCACTCCTTTGTAAATCTGTGATTTCGATATCAGCCACGATATAGCCAACCATGATGACCTCCTATTGCGTCCTAGTACGCGGCGAGTTTGCGCGCCGCCCCTAGAATCTTCTCGGTATTGGGTAGATATGCTTCCTCCAGTGGGGGGGCATATGGGAACGGTACATCGGGGGCAGCTACTCGCGTGATGGGACCATCCAGGTACTCGAACAAATCTTCGGCCAGGATGGCTGCCAGTTCGGCGCCAATACCTCCGGTCAATGTATCTTCGTGCACAATCAGGACCTTATTGGTGTGCTTGACCGATTCCATGATGGTTTCACGGTCGAGCGGCGTCAGGCTGCGCAGGTCGATCACCTCAACCTCCAGGTCGTCCTCTTCCTCAAGCGTCTGAGCAGCTTTCAGTGACTGGTAAACCATGGCACCATAGGTCAGGATGGTCATATCCTCGCCTTCCCGGCGTGTAATCGCCTTGCCTATGGGCACGGTGTAGTCTTCGGATGGCAACTCCTCACGCAGTTCCGGCAGACGATACAACAGCTTATGCTCGAGGTACAACACGGGATTATTGTCGCGGATAGCCGCTTTTAACAATCCCTTCGCATCATAGGTTGTCGCAGGAACAACAACTTTGATGCCCGGCGTATGAAAGAACCAGGCCTCTGGACTGGCCGAGTGGAACGGGCCACCCTTGGTACCACCGCCAGATGGACCACGAATGACTATGGGAACGGGCATACCTACGCGCCAGTACATCTTGCTGGCCATGTTGATGATCTGGTCAAAGCCGCAGGTAATGAAGTCGATGAACTGCATCTCAGCGATGGGACGCATACCCATTAAGGCTGCACCCACGGCTGAACCGATAATGGCTGCTTCGGCCATGGGGGTATCGATGACGCGCTCCGGCCCAAATTCTTCCAGCAAGCCTGCGCTCACCTTGAATGCGCCGCCATAGTCACCCACATCCTCACCGAGGAGGAAGACGGCTTCATCACGACGCATCTCCTCGCGAATGGCCTGCCCGATTGCTTCTAAATATGTTACTGCACTCATCGCCTTCCAACCTCCTGGGGCGCGGTAAATTGGGCTTCTCCAACTGCGCTGAACGGTTCGCCTGTACGCTGGTCGCGTGCATTGAGGTAGCGCGGATTTCCAGCGCCAGGTTCGCCAATAATGGCAATAGGCCCATCGGGAGCGAAAACGTAGTCGGCTACGGTTGCGCCATCGGGAACCGGGCTTTGCTCAGCAAAGCTCACGGCATCATCGACTGTCGCCTTGACCCTGGCCTCTATCTCGGCCTTGTGCGCTTGCGTCAAGAGGTTCTTCCTGGTCAGGTATTCTTCAAAGCGTTTAATTGGATCTTTCGCCAGCCATTCGTCTCGCAGTTCCCTTGGCACATAATCAGCTTTATCGGCCTCCGAATGTCCTCGCACGCGGAGCGTTTTGCATTCTACCAGGGCTGGACCTTTGCCGCTGCGTGCATGTGCTGCCGCTCGCTCGACGGCTTCGATCACCGCCAACACATCGTTACCATCGACAGTCTCTCCCGGCATGCCATAAGCCAGGGCGCGCTCAGAGAGGTTCTCAAGAACGAACTGTTTATAGGTAGGCGTTGAGTAGGCATAGCCATTGTTTTCTACGACGAAAACTACCGGTAGTTTCTGGACGGAGGCGAAGTTGAGGGCTTCGTGGAAGGGACCGGTATTGGTCGCGCCATCGCCACAAGCAGCCAGCACAATCGTTGTATGCTGGCGTATCTTCATAGTCAAGGCCACGCCGCATGCCACCGGTAGAGATTCGCCGAGCATACTTATCGGCGGCACAATACCGTGATGCATATCGCCGATATGTAGCTGTCCATCACGCCCCAAAGTGGGGGAGTTACCGCGAGCCAGCCACTGGCACATGACGGCGCGTGGCGAGGTGCCGCGTACAAGATGCATCCCCAGGTCACGATGCTGCGGGACAATGAAATCACCATCGCGCAGCGTCATTGCTGCTCCCACGGATGTGGCCTCGTGCCCCTGTGCTGTGTAGACGCCGCCCACGAGACGTCCCTGTAAAAATAGTGTGCGTGTGCGGTCTTCTATAGCACGGGTGAGGCGCATAAAGTAGTAGGTCTGAATTAACTCTTCTGTGCTCATGTGCACTCCTTTGTGAACTCACCTGCATCATATCACATTGCTTACTATTTTTACAGCGACGTGTAGGCTTCGAGCGATCAGGCAGCAAGGCAATCGGCTTCTGGCGTTCCAGATCCACGACCATAGCCCCATAGCGTTGGCCGCACTTACAGGCCCAGTCGTCGATGAGCTTGGTAGTCACTTTCAAGCAAATCAGCCTCACGCTGGTAGGAGACTCCATCAGACTGATAAGAGTATTTCAGCAGGAAAGCAAGCGTCTTTTATACATCTGCTGACAATCTGCAAAAGCTGACGCCCTATGCTGAGGCTGAGATAGTCAGTAGAGGAAATCTAAGTTTCCTCTACTGACTATTATAATACCCCTCCAGAGGCTGATTGAGAAAATAACTACTGAAAAGCTAGCTTTTCAGTAGTTATTGTGGTTCCACAACTATGTAGAGCGTGATCTAAGCGGGTGTGTTTTTGTATGTTTGGCTCCTGACTATCTTTTTTGAGCCTGGCGTCATTCAAGTCAGCTAATTATCTTGATCAATTGAGCTTGAGGGTAAATTGCGTTCAATAATTTTAAGAGCATCGTCACGAGTGAGTGTACAATTAACTAAATCGTGAAATTGCTTAGAAGTTTTAAGGGCTAATTGATGGGCCATTTCCGCTACTCGATTAGGCCCCAGCGAGTGTTTAGCCCCTTTGGAAAGGCGCGTTTTAGAGACTTGCTTTTTTTGATCGTTATAGATGAGATACTTCCAATCTTTACCTTCTCGACGCTCTGCTTCCATCTTTCTGAGCAGCATTCTTTCCACTTTATCCGATTCAAGTCCAGCCATTCTACTTATGCCGTTCTAATAAGCTTACGGAGATATTGAAGCTCTAACTGAAGGCGTGGTCCCAATTCCTCTTCATCAGCTGTAAGTTCGTCTAATTCCTCAGAAAGAATACGCCTAAATTCTGTTAACGCCTCTGCTATTGCAATCAATAGGAAGAGTTATTCCTTGTTGCTCTTCTTGCTCTGCTTCACTCATGAGTGTTTGCTCTTTCTCAACTAAAACGGGCTTGTCCTAACTATAATCCATATCGTCAAAAATCGCAACCTATTGATCAGGTCCTATCAATCAAGAAAGAAGCGGCGTACGAAGTCGGTAGAGCAAGGGGCTCAGAAATCTGCGTGTTATTGGTGTTGAGAATGATTCCGTTGCCATTCAGTGAACGCTTCTTGATAGCGTTGGAGCAAATAAAAGCTTGAATGCAAAACATCCGATAGCTCAAAAATCACTCGTCCGGTAGCCCTACTTGTCCTCGCCCTGCTCTTGCTACCTCGAGCGCCGGCCTCTCATTTCTCCCTGTGCTATCTCGTGGCGTAAGCGCTTGATGCGCTGGCGATAGGCATCTTCCGGTTGGACGTACCCAAGTTTGGGCTTATCGCCCATACTTACGTGCCATTTGCGGAATGCCAGGCCGATCTCTGTCTGGTAGAGCGCCTTCACACGCAGCCATTGCCTGAACCCATACTCGCGAAAAACCCGCCGCTCGGTCTTTGTCCGCTGAAACGAGTTCTGGAGCAGGGCATACTCATCCACCTTGACTATGCCATTGCTGACCTCGACCGCCAGGAACTCACGTATCACCGCCGCTTCATGCGCCAGGGCCTTGATGAGGATGTAGAGCAAAAACACCTGGGCCAGGAAAGGAGGAATGTAGTCACCGATGAGGGCAAGCAGCGATAAAAACGTGACGTTACTATCGCCATGGGAGGTATTCAAAGCTATACTGGCCTGGAAATCAACGAAATCAAAGAAACTATGCAGCCCGACAGCGCACAAAAAACCCAGGAGAGGTATCGCTATCTGCCACGAGCGCACCCGGATATGCCGCACATAGCCAAGCGCCGCACCAAAGCAAACGGTAAAGGTCGAATGGCCCAGCCAGCCGAGAACTATTCTATAGACTATAAGAAATACGGGGAAACTCTTAAAATCAAGGGCAAAATAGCGGAAATTCTCCACCATGGCAAAGCCCGCACCGATGAGCGCACCATACACAATACCATCGGTGACATTATCAAATTCGTCACGTAATATAAAGAACAGGAGCAGGAGACCCAGGCCCTTGATGGTTTCCTCGGTGACTCCAGCATTCAATCCTTGAAAAGCTGAACGCAGCACATCGCTCGAATTTGGCCCAAGGAGATTTTGCAGCACCGCATCTACCCTCCTTTCAACCACGAGGGCAAAAGGAATAGCAATGACCGCTCCCCATAAAAAAGCGCCCAGGCGCAGAAACCACGGCTCGCGCTCAAAACGATCCATAAAATTGACCAGCAGGTTGATACCTACGGCAGGCACCACAGGTATGAAAATAGCAGCTAGCAGGTTCGGCGCGCCATAGTCGGCCAGTGCAGAGAAACCAATGAGAAAATTAATGATCAGCGTTATCGTCGCGCTGGCGACAAGAAAGGCTATACCGATCCCTGCGATCAGCCAGCGCATGCGTACCCCCATACGCTGTGGCAGGGCAAATTGCAAGGTCACGCCGGCGCCGAGTAAACTTTCTTCATCCTCATAATCCCAGGTCTGTGCCACGAGTTCAGGCTCAGGCTGTATGGGCAGAGGGGTCAACTTGGAGAAATCAGCACGCTGCGACTCCTTGGAAGTGAGAGATGGAGGAGGCGCTTGGGACTTCTCTTTTTGGCTTTTCCATTGTGTAGGAGCATCGCTGAGCTTTGCCGCTGAGTAATCTGGTTTCACAGTGGGCTTTACGGGCTTTAAAAGAGGCAATCGATCCGTTACAGCATCAGGTTCTGAGTCTCCATCTTGTGAGTCTCCATCCAGGCCAGGGGCCCCGAGAGGGTGAGATGGTTGAGGAGCAATCAATTGAAGCATGGTGCTGCCCAGGATAAGAATATCCTGTGGCTGCATGCTGAGAGTGCCGCCGCTCGGTACCGAACGGCCATTGACTCGCACAACATTATGGGTGGTCAAATTGGTGATATGCCAGCCAGAGGCATTGAGCACGAGGCGCGCATGTTCGCGTGATACGGTCGGGTCCATTAAAATGATATCGTTATCTAGCGCCCGCCCGATGGTCGTCTCACCCCGGGTCAGCAGATGGACCAGCCGTTCTTCTGGTAACCAGCCTGAGGGATATTTATCCTGGAGATTTGCCGTGGCATTGGCAGGTGGGCGCACCCGCACAACCCGCAACGCGCCGTAGTTTTGCTTCATAACTTATAACCAGCTTCTTCTTCAGAATCCCGGCGGAAATCCTGTCTGGGGACAGGTAACCATGAAACCATCACGATGCGACATCATCCCCAAAGTCTACGTCCACCACCGTCTCCCCGGCATACTCCTCGAGCAAGGAGCATACTTGCTCCCACTGCATGATTATGGCGGCATAGCGCTCCCGGTAATCAGCTGCTTCCTCTTCCACCTGTCGCCAATGGCTATACGCTTCATAGCTTGCAAAGGTACTGGTAAGGACATAACGACCCCTGCCATCACCACCCACTCGTACTAGTGCGATATGTTTCACACCCGGGATCCAGCGCTGCATCTCTAAGTAACCGGAAGCCATCAACTCTTCCAGTTCGGCCCCCGTACACCCCGGTTTAAGCTGCCACACCCGTACCAGTTGATAAGCATCCATATCTACCCCCATTATGTAACTGCTTTAGTTTACTATACACGGGAACCAGCCAACTGACAAGATGGAGGTTTTGAGAGGACAGGAGATATTGACGTTCTTACTTGCAGTATCTATAATGCCCCTGGATGACCTTTCCCTTATAAAGGGCCCAGAACCCATCGAAATACATCGTGTGGACCTGCTCATCAGCTATGAAAGGGCACTCCAGTGAAGAGGCGCGACTCTATGCCTATGAAAAAACAGTACGCATGCATCTTACCTCAGCTCATAGGCAAGGTGCTTTTAGTGTTGCTTAGCCTGCTGATGATCGCTTGCACCAGCACATCTATGCCTGCCCACAGTACATCAACTCCCCCACAGAAGACACCTCCCACTGAGCCAACAGCCGCGCCCGGCTCGGTAGCCGTCTATGTCTCGCTTGTCGAGTTTCGTATCTCCTCCTCGCGGACGGTCTTTCATGCTGGCACCCCCTACCATTTTGTGATAACGAATCGCGGACACGACATTCATGAATTCATGATCATGCCCGATAAGCCAGATGGAAGTCCACTCCCACCGGATGTGCAGTACAAGGGCATGCTCATGGAGCTTGAACCAATTATGCCTGGAACAACCTGGACCACCAATTATACCTTCTCACCTTCTGCCATGGGCAGATACGAAATGGCCTGCCAGATGCGCGGCCACTATAAAGCCGGCATGAGGCTCCTTATGTTGGTCAGCAGATAAACGGGGGTGCAGGGGGCGAAGCCCCTTGCCGGAGCGCGAGGTGTCCTCGCACTTTTCTCTCCCCAAGGCGGGCCGGAGGCCCGCAAGACAAATTATGAGTGGATCTCAGCTTTTTGCTCTTGACAATCGCTTGCCCTGAGTATATACTGTTGGTACACATCATTGTTAGTAACATCCATTGTTAGTAACAACTATTTTTCGAGAAGAAATGAGGATCAATGTCAGTGTACTATCAGTGGCATCGCCAGCCGCCTGGGAATTGACCCCACAACAGTGGTGCGCACCGTTGATAGCCTTGAAAAGCGCGGACTGGTAGAACGTCGCCGGGATCGGCAGGATCGCCGCCAGGTCTTCGTTGAATTTACTGATGCAGGCCGCGCCGCACTCCTGGAAACTCATCAACAATTTATCGCGCGGGTTCGCGCAATTTTTCTCGCTATGAGTGCAGAGGGGCGCACCTCATTGTTGAGCGGATTGGAAGAATTTATACAGGTAGGGCTGGAGATACAAGAGGCACCAGTAGAGCCAATCCCTTGACAAATAACGATATATCGTTATACTGAGAAAGAGAAACCGATATATCGGTAATTGGAATGGAGATAAAGAAATATGATCAAATTGCTGCGATTCATGAAACCGTATCGACCGATACTCGTGCTTGTTGTGGTGCTCGCCTTTTTGCAAGCCATGGCAAACCTGTATCTGCCCACTTTGTTTGCGAATATAGTCGATAACGGCATTATTAAGGGTGATACCGGCTACATTTGGCGAACCGGCGGCATTATGTTGCTAATAACTCTCGCAGGTACGATTGCCGCGGTCGTGGGCATTTTCTTTTCTTCTCAGGTCGCGACCGGCTTTGGCAAAATCATCCGTGCCAGGTTGTTTACCCACGTGTCACAATTTTCGCTTCACGAGTTCGACAGCGTGAGCACCTCCTCTCTGATTACCAGAACCACCAATGATACGACGCAGGTGCAGCAGGTGATGATCCTGGCGCTGAATATGATGATCACTGCCCCATTCACGTTGATTGCCGGGATTATTCTGGCGCTCAACCAGGATGTCGGACTCACCTGGATCCTCGTAGTGGTCATTCCAATCCTTGTGGGCACTATTGTGCTCCTTATGAGCCAGGCCATCCCGCTGTTCCGTATTATGCAGAAGAAGCTGGATAAGCTCAATCTCATCCTGGATGAAGGTCTGACCGGGGTGCGCGTGGTGCGGGCGTTTGATCGTCAGAAGTACGAAGAGCATCGCTTCGACGAGGCCAACCTGGATCTGACCAATGTCGCTATCAAAGTGAACAGGTTGGTGGCGTCGCTCATGCCGATTATGATGCTGTGCCTGAACTTTTCCAGTGTTGCTATTCTCTGGTTCGGCGCTATCCGCATCAATAATGGACAAATGCAGGTAGGGGCCCTCATCGCCTTCCTGCAATATGCTATGCTGATTCTGTTCGCGTTGCTGATGATCTCGATGATGTTCATCATGCTCCCGCGCGCCGCCGCATCCGCAGACAGAATTAACGAGGTGCTGGCAATCGAGCCTGAAATCAAGGATACCGACCACGTGAAGCGCGCCGACAAGCAAAAGGGGTATGTGGAGTTCCAAAATGTGACCTTCAGCTATCCCGGCGCGGAAGAGCCAGCGATCTCCCACATTTCATTCAGCGCTGTCCCTGGCGAGGTGACGGCCATCATCGGCGGCACCGGCTCAGGCAAATCGACGCTGGTAAGCCTGATCCCGCGCTTTTACGATATCGACGACGGGACAGGTGGCCACCTCCTGGCTGACGGTGTAGATGTCCGCGAGATGTCGCAGGAGCATTTGCGCTCGAAAATCGGTTTCGTGCCGCAAAAGGCCGTCCTCTTTTCGGGAACGGTTGCGGAAAACATCCGCTACGGCAAGGAGGATGCAACAGATGAAGAAGTAAGGCATGCCGCCGACGTCGCTCAAGCCACCGAGTTTATCTCGGAGATGCAAGACGGCTTCAATTCCGTGATTGCCCAGGGAGGCACAAACGTATCAGGCGGACAGAAACAGCGCCTCTCGATCGCACGCGCCCTGGTAAGAAAACCTGAGATTTATGTGTTTGACGATAGCTTCTCGGCGTTGGACTTTAAAACCGATTCCAGGCTGCGGGCCGCACTCAAACAGGAAACACGTGAGTCAACAGTGCTGATCGTCTCCCAGCGCGTCAGCACAATTATGGACGCGGACCAGATTATCGTCTTAGATGAAGGTAGGATTGCTGGGATAGGCACCCATCGAGATCTGATGAGATCCAGTGAGGTCTACCGCGAAATCGTGTCATCGCAGCTTTCGTTAGAAGAAATTGCGGAGGAAATCGCATGAGTGTAGAGCGTAGAGAACAGAGATCTGGCGGCATGCAGCAGGGTGGTCCTATGGGTAGAGGTGGATGGGGCGCGCTGGGCAGGCCGGTGGAGAAACCCAAAGATTTTAAAGGCACGGCCTTGCGCTTGCTTGGCTACTTCCTGCCGCAGAAATACCGCCTGATAATCGTGCTCGTCACGTCCATTATTGGTACCGCGTTCAACATCGTGGGTCCGAAGATCCTGGGTTTAGCGACCACCAAACTCTTCAATGGCCTGATCGCAAAATACACGGCGCTTCAACATCACCTGCCAGCGCCAGGGATCGATTTCGGCTATATCGGGAGGATCTTGCTGATTTTGCTCGGATTGTACATCATCAGCGCGATCTTTCTGTACATTCAGCAGTATGTGATGGCAGGCGTGGCGCAACGCACGATGTACCGGATGCGCAGGGAGGTGGATGAAAAGCTTTCGCGCCTGCCACTGAAGTACTTTGACTCGCGCACGCACGGAGAAATCATGAGCCGTGCGGTCAACGATATGGATAACCTCAGCACCACGCTCCAGCAGAGCATCACACAGTTGATCACTTCGGTGGTGACGCTGCTGGGCGTGATTGTGCTGATGCTGCTGATCAGCCCACTCCTCAGCTTGATCGTCTTGCTGACCATCCCGCTGAGCTTGGTCGTCACCATGGGGATTGCGAAACGCTCGCAAAACTACTTCAGGTCGCAACAGAGAGCGCTTGGTGAGCTCAACGGTCATGTCGAGGAAATGTACGCGGGCCACAAGATCGTGAAAGCCTTTGGGCGCGAAGGGCAATCCGTTGCCGAATTTAACGAGCGCAACGAGAAACTGTATAATGCGGGCTGGAGAGCCCAGTTCGTTTCGGGCATTATCATGCCGCTCATGCGCTTTATAGGCAACATTGGCTACGTCTTTGTGGCCGTGGTCGGCGGCATCATGGTCACGCAAGGAACGATTGCCATTGGCGATGTACAGGCTTTTATCCAATACGCCCAACAGTTTACCCAGCCGATCACTCAACTGGCCAATTTCGCTAACGTGATTCAATCGTCGATGGCGTCGGCGGAGCGTATCTTTGAACTGCTCGATGAGCAGGAGGAGGTCCCTGAGGCAGCGAATGCCAAAGTTATTGAGCATCCAGACGGGGCGGTCGAGTTTGACCATGTCAAGTTCGGCTATGCACCGGACAATATCCTGATGGAGGATATGAATATCAATGTCCAGCCGGGACAGATGATCGCTATTGTCGGACCGACCGGCGCCGGCAAGACAACCCTGGTCAACCTGCTGATGCGTTTCTATGAAGTCAACAGCGGAGAAATCCTGGTAGATGGCGTGAATATTACAGAGATCAAGCGTGGAGCGTTACGCCGCATGTTTGGCATGGTACTCCAGGATACCTGGCTCTTCAACGGAACCATCCGCGCGAATATCGCCTATGGCCGAGAAGACGCCACGGAGGAAGAGATCATCCGGGCAGCCAGGGCTGCAAACGCCGACCACTTTATCAGGACGCTGCCGGAAGGCTATAACACGGTTCTCAACGAGGAAGCCAGCAACATCTCGCAGGGACAAAAGCAGCTGCTGACCATTGCCCGTGCTTTCCTGGCCGATCCCGAGATCCTGATCCTGGACGAAGCCACCAGCAGTGTCGATACCCGAACGGAGCTGCAGATTCAGAAGGCGATGGCCGAGCTGATGAAGGGCAGGACTAACTTTGTGATAGCCCACCGCCTCTCCACCATCCGCGACGCCGATCTGATCCTCGTCATGAATCACGGCACAATCGTCGAGGAAGGAACCCACGAGGAACTGCTGGCAAAGAATGGCTTCTACGCCGATCTGTACAACAGCCAGTTTACAGGCCGAGCCCTCCTTGAGGAGGCAGTGCAGTGATGGACTGGGCGTAGGGATGCGATAAAGAACTTTCACAAATTCATCCGGCAATGACTGTAGGGGCCGATTTATCGGCCAAAAGGCGGGTCAAAGATACTCGGATTATTTTGTGAAACCGCATTATTGCGTCCCCCAGGCGGTGGGGTCACCTGGGCACATACTACGCCGGCGGCGGCCCCACCCCCTTCAGCGCGGGGTACGCGGCAGAACTACTGATTCGATGTATAGACGCCTACGTAGTCAACGCTCATATGGGTGAGATGCGGTTTCCAATCTATGTTCCTGTATTTGGATCCTATACTCCCGGATACTTGCTTTTAATAAACTGCTTGTCCGTATCCGTGAGGTCCTTGTTCCAGCCAACTTGGACGCCATCTGTGGTAAGTCCAGCCGGGATCGGATACTGCATAATAGAATTTTTATCCCAGGCGGTGAATTGTGTTGTCGGAGTGCTGTACTTTTCAAATACCTGTTGATCTACATCCTCTTTGGACCAGCCTTGGGTAGTCTCGTAGTAACGATAGGTTGCCTCCTTATTCCAGTGAATGTCAGACGCTGGACTTGCCTGCTCATGGATACAGCCGAGCGCGTGGCCAAACTCATGCACAACCGTACGTCTGTATTCGTCGTCTGGGGTCGTTTGGTCAAACCAGCCATAGTTCATCGTTGGCTTGTTCATGTCTTCTTGCAATGCATCGGTGCCGATATAGGACCACGAACCGGGCTCCTTGAACGTTATGCGAATCTCGGCGTCAGGATCAGTGCTGACTTCGAACACGATATTCGCATACTGGCACCATTCTTGAGCATGCTGAATCACTTTCTCTTGAATAGACGGATCACCGTCCAGGAAGCGTATCCGCAAGGTCGTACCCGGCTGCCACATCTTTGCTGTCTCGGCTGCCAACGGCTGTCCGCTGCTATCTTGCTTCGGGGGTTTGTCTATACAGGCTTTTATGATCTCATTAGCCATCTCAGTTTTCCTTTTCTTATTCAGGGATGATATGCAGAATGAAAAGGTTACTTATCATTCTTGTTCGATCCCTCGTGACGCAATTTTTTGATCGTAGATGGGTCTACACGAACCCTTTCTTCTTGAGGGGTAATGCCTTTTTCCACCTCCTTTTCTTTGATCGACTTCACTCCAGCCAGCGTCTCAGATGCCGCAACATCGCCCAAAGCTTCATCGTAGAGATCGAACCAGGGCAACTTATACTCAGTGTAGGTCTGTGCACTAATGGGCGTCGGAGGAGGTATGAGGCCGATCAACTCCTGGTATTGTCTACTATTCACAATATGGATAAAGACAGAGCCATAATTTTGTGTATCCCAGGTGTCGATACCATATGGGTCGGGGTAGATTTTCTGCTTCATCCGCCCTCCCGCTCCAAGGCCCATCTCCCCTACCTGGCCTGGTGATGGTGTGAAGAAAATTCCAGGTTTCTGGTCACGTTTTGGTGGAGGCTGGTCGGGAAACCGGCCCGGTTTCGGCTCGTAAACCAGAAGCTGAATCCCTCCAAATTCCTCCACTCCACTTACCTGGGCTTCAACTGTATAGCCCAACCCTAGAGGCATAGCAACAAACTGGCGAATGAAACCCTGGCCAGCATTAATACCATCCAGCCAGGGCTGATTTGGACAAACAATATAGTCTTGCGGATCGCTGTGTAACTGTTCATTCCAGCCTCCACCTGAGATCGCATTGATTTGACCAACCGCGACCTTTACCGCATTCGGTTTCCAATCTGCTCCATCGAAGCCAAGCCAGAGAGCCTCTCGCTGATACATCGGAATGAACACCGCATTATGCTCCTGCCAACTGGTAGGGAGGAGTTCCGCATAATCTTGAACACGACTCAGTGGGAAAGCTCCTAATCCCGGCGGTAGTGGATAGTCCTGGCCATCATCTGGAATCCGTAGTGTGCGTTGGAAGGAGACGGAAAACCTTTCTCCAATATGAATTCGATTGTTAGCCACTGTCACGCTCAACATTGGCAACTTCTCCTTCGTAAAGCTATTTCACATTCAGCACAAAACGCTTGTGAACTGGCGAAGGCACTTAGAAGTCAAGTAGGTGGGAGACCTGAATTGTTGGGAATAATCTCAAATGAGTGTACATTATTTTGTGGTATTTGTCAATCCCATTACCTCTTGAATATTGTTGAAGTGTATGTTAGTCTAAAGAGACAATCGAACTCAGAATAAACTCTGCTCGCTAGTTAATTTATTCATCACTTTCAGCGTCTTGTGTAACTAAAAGTGAATAGGAAAGATTCCCTATGGTGCAACGTGAGATAGCCCAACCGGGAGAGAGTACGCTGACACCTCCTGAGCCGCCTCCACCTCTAAATGGTGGTCCCCCGGCTATTCGACCGACTCGTACCATTCCGATCGAGCGTCCACCATTTCGTCGACTGCGCGGGTATGCCTTTGACCCCAGCCTCTCGACGCAATTGGACAGCGCACTGATCAATATAGTAACGATGAAGGTGCCTTGGGAGTTTGATCCCAAAACAGGGAAGGACATCTTACAGCCAGGCCCAGTCGGCGAGTACCTCGAAGTAGTTGACGTTGACCCGCGATGGCATTGTTTCTATGCGCCGGTCGATCTCAATTCGCCCTATTTACTGGCCCAGGATGGACTAGCTCCGTCTGAAGGTAATCCACAGTTTCACCAACAGATGGCCTATGCGGTCGCCATGACGACCATTCGCAACTTCGAGCGCGCTCTAGGCCGGGAAGCATTCTGGTCACCCCGTTTTGTCAAGGGAACAGACTCACAGGGAAAGCAGACGATAACGGAAACTTACGTGCAACGCCTGCGCATTTATCCGCATGCCCTGTATGAGAACAACTCCTATTACAGTCCGGACAAAAAAGCGCTGCTCTTAGGCTATATTCGCTCATCCTCAACCGATGCGCGTTACCACCTTCCCGGTGGCATGGTCTTCACCTGCCTCTCGCACGATGTTGTTGCTCATGAAACAACGCATGCCTTGCTCGACGGCATGCACCCCCGCTTCATGGAGCCAGGTAACATTGACGTGCTGGCCTTCCACGAAGCCTTTGCCGATATCGTCGCACTTTTCCAACATTTTTCCTTCCCTGAGGTCTTGCTTAATCAAATTGCTAAGACGCGGGGTGACCTGGCCAGTGAAAACTTGCTCGCAAAACTCGCCCAGGAGAGCGGGCAAGCTTCCGGGTCTTATGGAGCACTGCGTGATGCGCTGGGCGGGTTCGACGCAAACGGCATTTGGCGGCCAAAGGTGCCCGATCCAACTGCGATCGACAAGACATTCGAGCCACATGCACGAGGTTCTCTGCTCGTAGCAGCTATCTTCAATGTGTTTGTGTCGATCTACAAGTCCCGCATCGCCGATCTCCTGCGCATCGCGACGAGTGGCACCGGCATCCTGCCCCCCGGACAGTTGCACCCCGATCTCGTGAACAGGCTGGCGAGCGAGGCCGCTAAATCTGCTAAACATGTCCTCAACATGTGCATTCGTGCCCTGGACTACTGTCCTCCGGTTGATCTGACCTTTGGTGACTACCTACGGGCACTCATTACTGCCGACTACGATCTCGTGCGCGACGACGATTTGGGCTATCGTCTCGCCGTCGTCGAGGCGTTTCGTGGGTGGGGGATCTATCCACGCGACGTGCGCAGCCTGTCCATTGACAGCCTGCGCTGGCAAGAGGCAACGAACCAGAGTTTCCAGCCGCTTTTGCTGCCGATGGTTCAAGAATTGAGCGGGATAATCCAAGAATGGAACCTCACCAATAAGCGCGAGGAAGTGTATAATGTAGTCCGGTTCCATCGGGGCAAACTCCAAGAGTGGCTCGACAAGTGGATTAAAGGCCCAGCTCAAGAGCTCCAGGTTGTCCTGGGGTTGGACTTGAGAAATGATGCCACGTTTGAAGTGCATTCGCTGCGACCTGTGCGGCGTGTAGGTCCGGACGGGCAGTTGCTGGTCGATCTCGTGATTGAAATTATGCAGCAGAAAGCAGGCTATGACGATTCGACGATCCAGGAGGAGGTCGACACCGGGTCCAAGAATCCAGCTCCGCCTCGGGACTTCACCTTTCGTGGTGGATGTAGTCTGCTGGTTGATCTGGTGACTTCGAAGGTACGCTATTGCATTGTCAAGAGGATCAGCAATGCGAAGCGGCTGTCAGATCAACGTAACTTCCGGAAGCTCTATCCCCAGTATTCCAAAAGTGGCCTTGCGGAGCCGTTCGAATTTCTGCACAGTTCGGTAAAGTAGCTTCCGTTCATGGGCCTGACCTGAAGGGTAGGTGCGATTGCGTTGTTGGAGCATGGCTTTCAATAATCGCAAAGGAGGAACTGGTATGAGCATATTAAATCCACCCGCTTCCGGGGTCACCGTGCGCATGTATCGGGTGGGACTGGGCGATTGTTTCCTGCTGGCGTTTCCAACTGGACAAGCTGGAAAAGCCTTCTACATGTTGATTGATTGTGGAGGGATTTTCGATACGGAGAATCCGGAACAGAAGTTGATGGATGTTGCCTCAGACATTGCAGCGGCGACCGGTGGACATATTCATTTGTTGGTGGTTACCCATGAGCACTGGGATCATCTGTCTGGCTTCATACTGGCTAGCGATGTTTTTAAGAGCATCCGGGTTCACAATCTCTGGCTTGCGTGGACACAGGACTCCTCTAACCCTTTGGCACAGCGGTTGAGAACAGCATTCCACGATAACCGTGAAATGCTGCGCATGGTAGTGGAAGATGCTTCCGATTCCATGGATACGGACGTGATACTAATCATGAAGCTGCTTCACTTCTTCGAACCTTCGATCAGACCTGGCCATGCCAAAGGTAGCACTGCTACGGTCGATAGCGGTACTGCTCTTGAGGCGGTTCGCGGTTTCAATGCTTCGCTACAATATTGCCATCCTGGCGATGCGCTGTCTCTGCCGTCGGATAATGGAGCACCGGATGTTCCAGGCGTGCGTATATACGTTCTCGGCCCACCCCACAACGAGCAAAAGCTCAAAGATATCAATCCTGCTGCGAAAGGACAGAAAGTCTATACACAAGGTTCTGCACCGACCGCCCAGAGCGCAAATCAGTCAGCCAGCGATGATGATCCAAGCTATCCATTCGACCATCATCTAATGATTCCACTCACAGAGGCAAAGCAATATGAGTTCTTCCAAACATACTACAGCTTCGATTTAGCATGGCGGCGTCTCGACGACAACCGCTGGCTAGAGGCGGCAGAAGACTTTGCGCTCCAACTCGACAGCTTTACCAACAACACCAGCCTTGCACTTGCCATTGAGCTCGTCAACACGAAAAAGATGCTGCTGTTCGTCTCGGACGCCCACATAGGCAACTGGCTCTCCTGGGACGATCTTTCGTGGTCGGTCCCTGGTGCGACTGGGGCCATGCAATCCATCCGCGTCGAAGACCTGTTAGCACGGACGGTGCTGTATAAGGTTGGTCACCATGGCAGTGTCAACGCGACCCTCGGTGCGAATGGCCAGGACAAAAAGGGCCTGGAACTGATGATTCACCCAGACCTGGTAGCTATGCTTCCCGTCGATCATGAAATGGCAGCAACCAATAAGTGGAACATGCCTTTCGATCCGCTACTACAGCGCTTGCAGGAAAAAACCAGTCAACGAGTCATGCGGACTGACGACCCATTTCCAAAGCCACAGCCAGATGGCATGAACGATGCAGCATGGCAGACATTTAAAGCCAACTTCGAAGAAACTCCACTCTATATGCAATACACTGTGACCGATTGAAAGAGATCTGAATTTGCTCATCAATACATGAGGACGTGGTCGGCAAAGCCGCTGCCGGGGGCAGATAAAGGCAGGCACGGTGAACCAGTCCCTATGCGTTTGCCAGGCGCCACTCGTCTAAAAGCTGCTGTTCACGTTCAGGTGTGAGACCGGCGCGCAAGGCGTAGTCCGCCGGGCGTGTGGCGTCCCAGGCAAGGGTGTCCTGGATCGTCTCGGTCAGCGGACGAAAGCTCAGGCCCGCGGCAATGGCCTTCTGACAATTGATCCGCGAAAAGCCTACCATCTCGCCGGGCACCCAGAGCGGCAATTGCAGATAAGGCTCGACTTCATGCTCCAGGAGAAACTGCTCGCTCACCCACTCAAAACTTGCGTTGCTGCCACTCACCTCGCGGCAACGCTCCAATAGCCGGCTCATAGTCAGGGCACCAGCGGGTCCCTTGGCGTTATAGACGCCGGTCTGACATGCCTCGACCATCGCGATGCTCCACGCTGCAAGGTCGCGCACGTCGATGAACTGAACCGGCTGCTCTGGATCGCCTGGCGTGAGTACCTGCCCACCCTGGGCGACGCGATGCGGCCAGTAGGTAAAGCGATCCGTGGGATCGTGCGGCCCCACGATAAGGCCGGGGCGTATGACCAGCACGCGGTTGGGCAGTGCCTGCTCCGCGTAGTGCTAGCAGAGCACTTTGCGCCCACCATAGTTTTCCGGCTTCATCACCTCACTGGCGGAATCTGCCAGTTCGCAAACAGGCGAGTGCTCATCGATAGGC
>WNGQ01001907.1_pt1 | contig 23594 bp, 21 predicted proteins | sample 5407661 | NCBI WGS metagenome assembly WNGQ01 (sample SAMN13153382, study PRJNA577476) | soil metagenome | isolation source: 60 cm soil or saprolite under Garry oak tree replicate 2 | place: USA:California | collected 2016-06-15 | reverse complement strand
CGACGCCCTGTGGCGCCGGCGGACGCTGGTCAAGACGGTCGGCCTGCGCGGGACCCTGCATCTCCTGCCCGCCAAAGAGGTCCCGACGTGGATGGCCGCGAACCGGCTGCGGTTCGATGCGGACCGGCGGCGCTACGTCAAGCTCGGCATGGACGTGCCGAACCTCGACCGCCTCGTCGATGCGATATCCGAGGTCGTCGGCCCGGAACCGATCGACCGACGCTCGCTGGAGTACGAGCTCGAGTCGCGTATCGGGAAGTGGGCGACGAAACGCAACCAGGCCTGGGCCGGCAACTATCCGAACTGGCCGCTGGCGCTGGGCTGGGCGGCCGCGCTCGGTCGCGTGTGCTACGGGCCGGGCGAGAGCGGCAGGGCGACTTTTGTGAGCCTGGCCGATTGGTCCGGGTGGCGCGAGGAGGATCCGCACGAGGCCGGCCAATTCGCGCTCAAGAAGTTCCTGCGTGCATATGGGCCGTCGACGGTCGCCGAGTTCGCCCGGTGGTTCGCGCTCGAGCAGTCCCTCGCGCGGCGTCTGTTCGCCGAATCGCCAGGCCTGGTCGAGGTCGAGGTGGAAGGCGGCAAGCGGTGGATGGCGGCCGGCGACGCGAACGAGGCCGCGTCATCCCACCCGAACGCCGTGCACCTGCTGCCGCACTTCGACGTGTACGTCGTGGGATCCCATCCGCGCGACCAGCTGATCCCGCGCGAGTCCCCTCTCGCCGCGACGCGCCTCGGCACGGCCGCGCCGTTCGCCGTGCTGCTGGTTGGCGGCCGCATAGGCGGCGTGTGGGAGCGGAAGCCGAAGGGCAAGAAGCTGCAGATCCGGGTGGCTGCGCACGTGCCGCTGAACCGAAACCAGCGGCTAGCCGTCGAGGCGCAGGCGGAACGCGTGGCGGAGATCCTCGGCCTTGAATGCCAGCTCGAATTCGGCGCTGTCTCGCTCAAGCGCCACCTCTGAGCATCAGGGCTTGAGGAAGTCGACCTGCTCCTCGCGCCCGTCCCAGACGACGGTCGTCTGCGCCGGCTCCGTGCGCGCCACGACGTTGCCCGCGCGCACCACAAGCTTGCGCGGCGCGACCAGGCGGATCGCGTCCATCTCCGTCGGCGCCGCAAACGCGCACAGGTCGGCCCGGCAGCCCACGTCCAAGCCGTAGCCCTCGAGGCCGAGGGCCTCCGCCGGGTTGCGCGTGATCATGTCGATCAACGTTTGCAGCTCGCCGTGGCCGGACATCTGGCCGTAGTGCGCGAGCACGAACGCGGCCTGCATCGGGTCGCCGTAGCCCAGCGGGTACCACGGATCCATCACCGAGTCGTGCCCGACGCAGACGTTGACGCCCGCCGCGAGCAGCTCTTTGACGCGCGTGTGCCCGCGGCGGATGGGGTAGCTGTCGAAGCGGCCCTGCAGAGTCGCGTTGTCGAGAGGGTTCGTGACCATGTGCATGCCCGCGCGCTTGAGGTTGTTGATCAGCCGGTATGCGTAGGCGTTGTTGTACGAGTGCATGGCGGTGGTGTGGCTTGCGGTCACGCGGCCGCCCATGCCCAGCCGGATCGTCTCCGCCGCCATGACCTCGACGAACCGCGAGTGGTCGTCGTCGGTCTCGTCGCAGTGGATGTCCACCCGCAGGCCCTTGTCCGCGGCGAGCGCCATCGCGAACTTGACGGACCGCTCGCCGTACTCGCGAGTGAGCTCGAAGTGGGGGATGGCGCCGACCACGTCGACGCCCATGTCGACCGCCTTGCGCATCAGCTCCTCGCCGCCTTCGAAAGAGAGGATCCCCTGCTGTGGAAAGGCCACAAGCTGCAGGGTCATCTGGTCGCCGATCTCCTCGCGCAGCTCCAGCAGCGCGCGCACCGCCCGCAGCTCGGGGTCGCATACGTCGACGTGGCTGCGGATGAACTGAACGCCGTTGGCGAGCTGCCAGCGCAGCACGGTGCGCACTCGGCGCTTGACGTCGTCGACGCTCAGCGTCTTCACGCGCTCCGCCCAGATGGCGATGCCTTCGAAAAGGGAGCCCGTCTGGTTGTGCCGTGGCTCGCCCACCGTGAGCACGGCGTCGAGGTGGATGTGCGGCTCCACCAGCGCCGGCGTGACCAGCGCGCCGCCGAGGTCGACGACCTGCCTGGCCTCGGGCTCGGCGGGAGCGATCCGACCGTCCCGGATACCGATCTCCGTGTCGGTCGACTCCCCGGGCCGCCTCGCGCCGCGGAGGAGCAAATCCAACATCGACGGAATCCTAATCCACGCTTAAACTTCGACCGTCCGAACCGGCGGCTAACTCAAGGGGGAAGCGTATGGCCACAGCCCAGGACGTAGAGCAGCACGTACCCATCAGGGAGGGCGACTACGGCGAGAGAGTCGCCACCGTCGAACCGGGCGGCGTCGAATACATCGCCCTGAAGGAGAGGCACGGAAAACCGATCGACCTCTTCTGGACGTGGCTGTCGCCAAACCTCGAGTTCGCCACGGTCTTCGTCGGGGTGCTCGGCGTGGCCGTGTTCGGGCTCAGCTTCTGGGAGACAGCGCTCGCCATCCTCATCGGAAGCGCGCTCGGGTCGCTGACCCACTGGGTTCTGTCGTCGTGGGGTCCCAAGTTCGGCGTGCCCATGATGGTGGAGAGCCGCGGCGCGTTCGGCTTCCTCGGCAACATCCTCCCCGCCGGCCTCAACGCCTTCACCGGTTCCATCGGCTGGTTCATCGTCAACAGCGTCAGCGGCGCATTCGCGCTGCTCGCGCTTGTCAACCTTGGCCCGACATGGTTCTGGCTCGGCTTCCTCGTAATCGTGGTGGCGCAGGTGCTCGTCGCTACCTACGGCCACAACTTCATCCACCTGTTCGAGCGATTCGCTTTGCCGCTGCTGGGCATTGTGTTCATCGTCGCGACCGTCTTCATCTTTTCGCACGCCAACATCGGCGCGGGGGCGGCCCCTGGCGTCAACCACTTCGCATCCTTCACGCTCCTGCTCACCGCGACGTTCGGATACGCGGCCGGATGGAACCCGTACGCGGCCGACTACACGCGGTACCTGCCTCCCACCGTCAACCGCAATGCGGTCGGCTTCTGGGCGGCGATGGGAGTTTTCGTTTCGTGCGTCGTCATCGAGCTCGCGGGCGCGGCGCTCGCGACGGTTGCAGGCACCAAGTGGGGGCCGACCGACATCCCGACGGTGCAGCTCTCGGTGGCGATGCCGAGCTGGGTGTACTACCTCACGTTGCTCTGCATCGCGATCGGCGCCGTGTGCGCCAACGCGATCAACATCTACAGCGGCACGATGTCGCTGGTCGCCGTCGGCATCCGCGAGATGGGCATGACCCTGAAGCAGCGCCGCGCGGTGCTCGCCGTGGCGGCCGGCGTGCTGGGTTACCTGATCGGCATCATCGGCCAGGCCAACGTGGGCCCTGGCAGCAAGTACGAATACTTCCTGCTCCTGATCAGCTACTGGATCGGCTGCTGGCTGGCGGTCGTGCTGGTCGACTACTGGATGAGAAAGGGCGACTACGGCGATGAGTCGATCTTCTACAACACGCACTACCAACGCTGGCAGGGTTTCGCGGCGATGCTGATCGGCCTCGCCGTCTCGGTGTACCTGTTCGGCAACGTCTACGGCGTCTGGGTGGGACCGATCCCGACCAGCAACCCGGGCATCGGCGACATCACATTCTTCGTCGGGTTCGCGCTGACCGCCGTCCTCTACTACGTCTTCCAGACGGTCACACGAAGCCAGTCGGCGGCGGCCCCGGTCGGGTCACGCGCATAGAGATCGAAATCAGGGTCTCGAGGTTGCGCTTCGTGGCGCGCCTCGAGACCCAACTCGCGCCGAAGACGTGCTCGAAGTTCGTCTCCATGCTGCCGCTCGGGACGCAGATCATCCAGGCTCGCTGGAGCGGCGAGGCGGCATGGATCCCGTTCGGGGAGATGGATCTCGACCTCGGCTACGAGAACCACACCAGCTACCCGGCGCCCGGCCATCTTCTTCTGTATCCCGGCGGGATCAGCGAGACTGAGATCCTGTTTCCCTACGGGTCCTGCGTCTTCGGCAGCAAGATGGGCCAGCTGGCCGGCAACCATTTCGCGACCATCCACGAGGGCGCGGAGCACCTTGGCGAGCTCGGCCATCTCGTGCTCTGGAAGGGTGCCCAGGAGATCTCCTTCACGCAGCTTGCCGGCTGAGGTGACCAGCGCCGAGACGGTCATGGCGAGGTGCGACGAGCTCGCCGCGTGCAGCGAGGAGGCCGAGCGCATCACTCGTCCGTTCGCATCGCCGGCGATGAAGGCTGCGCAGGAGCTGGTCGGGCGCTGGATCCTCCAGGCGGGCATGAACGCGAGCCGCGACCACATCGGCAACGTGCGCGGCCGTTACGAGGCCGCCGCCCCGGGCGCCCCGACGCTGCTGATGGGCTCTCACCTGGACACGGTGCGCGGCGCGGGCAGGTACGACGGCATGCTCGGCGTCCTCGTGGCGATCGCGGCGGTGCAGGCGCTGAACGACGTAGGTCACAGGCTGCCGTTCAGCATTGAGGTGGTCGCATTCGCCGATGAGGAGGGGCTGCGGTTCGGCTCCACGTACCTAGGCAGCCGTGCACTGGCCGGCATCTTTTCGCCGGCGGACCTGAACCTGGTCGACGCTCGCGGCATCAGCCTGGCGCAGGCCATCAGCGAGTTCGGCGGCGACCCTTCGCGCATCGCGGAGGATCGCTGGGGTGGCGGCGACTTGCTCGGCTACATCGAGACCCACATCGAGCAGGGGCCGGTGCTGGAGGCGCGCCGGCTGCCCGTCGGGGTCGTGACCGCGATTGCCGGCCAGAATCGTTACGCGCTCACGCTCAAGGGTGAGGCGGGACACGCCGGCACGGTGCCGATGAACGGCCGGCGTGACGCGCTCGCCGCGGCCGCCGAGATCGTGCTCGCCGTCGAGGCCGAGGCGCTCGCCCGTCCGGGCCTCGTCGCGACCGTCGGCAAGCTCGACGTGTTCCCGGGCGCGACCAACGTCATCCCCGGCCAGGTCGACTTTAGCCTCGACGTCCGGCATTCGGAGGACGCCAGCCGCATCGAGACGTGCGCGCACATCCTGGAGCGCGCGCAGGACGTCGGGGCGCAGCGAAACGTGACCGTGACGGTCAAACCCGTCAGCGAGAACGCCGCGGTGCCGTGCTCGCAGCGACTGTCGGAGCTGCTGTCACGAGCTGTCGAGGACGCCGGAGTTGAGGTGCTGCACCTGCCCAGCGGCGCGGGCCACGACGGCGTTTCAATCACGTCGCTGACCGAGATCGGGATGCTGTTCGTTCGCTGCAAGGGCGGCGTGAGCCACAGCCCGGCGGAGTCGGTGACCGTCGAGGACGTGGCGGTCGCGATCGACGTTCTCGACCACTTCCTGGAACGTCTGGCCGCAGCTTGACCAACAGGGTCGACGCCGTCGTGCGCGCCGGCCGCGTCGTCACCGCGTTGGGAGTGATCGAGGCGGACGTGGCCGTGACCGAGGGTCGCATCACAGAGATCGGGCCGCGCCTTGACGTCATTGCCGGTGAGGAGATCGACGCGTCCGGCCTGCACGTCTTTCCCGGCGGAGTCGACGCTCATGTGCACTTCAACGAGCCGGGCCGCACCGAGTGGGAGACCATCGCGTGCGGTTCGGCCGCGCTGGCCGCCGGCGGCTACACGAGCTATGTCGACATGCCGCTGAACAGCCTGCCCGTGACGATCGACACTGGCGCGTTCGACCTCAAGCTCGCCGCGGCGGAGAAATCGGCGATCGTGGATTTCGCCATCTGGGGCGGCCTGGTGCCCGGCAACGTCGACGAGCTCGATGCGCTGATCGATCGCGGCGTGCTCGGGTTCAAAGCCTTCATGTGCCCGAGCGGCATTGACGAGTTTCCGGCGTGCGACACGATCACGCTCCGCGAGGGCATGGCGCGGATCGCGCGCCGTGGCTCGATATTGCTGGTTCATGCCGAGGACCCGGTGGTCCTCGGCCAGAATGTCAACGCGTTCGGCGGCACGACCGCGGGCGATTTCATGCGCTCACGGCCGCCCGACGCGGAGCTGGCCGCGATCGCGTCCGCGATCGAGATCGCGGCTCAAACAGGCTGCCGCCTGCATGTGGTGCACGTGAGCACGCTCGCGGGCATGCAGATGATCCGCGCGGCGCAGGGCCGCGGCATCGACGTCAGCGGCGAGACGTGTCCTCATTACCTGCTCTACGTCGAGGACGACCTGCAGCGTCTGGGCGGCGTGGGGAAGTGCTTTCCGCCGTTCCGGACCGCGGCCGACAGAGACGGGCTGTGGCGCCTGCTCGCAACCGGCGTGCTGCCGATTGTCGTGTCGGATCATTCGCCGAGCACGCTCGAGCTCAAGCAGGGCGATGACTTCTTCAAGATCTGGGGCGGACTGTCCGGCTGCCAATCCACGCGCAGGCTTCTGCTCGCTCACTCGCTGGATGCGCGGCGGCTGGCCGCGGCCACCGCAACCAACGTGGCGCGACGATTCGCGCTGGCCGGCAAGGGCGAGATCGCGCCCGGATATGACGCCGACCTGTGGCTCGTCGACCTCACGCACACCGACGTCTTGCGGCGCGAAGAGCTTCTCTACAAGAACCAGTTCAGCGCGCACGAGGGCCAGCCGGTTCGCGGCCGCACCGTGCGTACGATCCGGCGAGGCGAGACGGTGTTCGCCGACGGCAAGGTCGTGGTCGAGTCGGGCGGGCGCTTCATGCGCCCCGCAGCCGAGCGCTCGTAGCCGCGAGCTCGCGGGCGATCGTTTCCTCGTCGGCGCTCAGCAGCCTGCCCTCGCGCACCACCACACGCCCGTCGACGATCACGGCCTGAGCGCGCCCCGGTGGCGCCAGCGCCAGCGCCGCCACGGCGTCAGCCGAGCCCGCGTGAGCGAGGTCGTCGATGCGGAAGCAAGCGATGTCGGCGCACTTGCCTGCCTCGAGCGTGCCGCAGTCGTCGCGTCCCAGGCACTGGGCCCCGCCTTGCGTGGCGAGGCGCCACGCACCTCGCGCGTCGAGAGCCTGTGGCGATGTCTCACGCGCGCGTGCCAGCAGCAATGCCTGGTGCACCTCGAACGCAAGGTTCGAATCCTCGTTGCTGGCAGCCCCGTCGACGCCCAGGCTCACGTGTGCTCCCGCTCGGACCAGATCCGCTACGCGGCACATGCCCGCCCCAAGCCGCATGTTGCTCGAAGGACAGTGCGCGACGCCCGAGCCCGACTCGGCGACCCGGTCCACCTCGGCGTCGTTGAAGTGGATTCCGTGCGCGTACCACACGTCGCCGCCGGTCCATCCGAGGTCGTCCATATGCTCCAGCGGCCGGCGCCCGAACTTTTCGATGCAGAAGAGCTCCTCGTCCAGCGTCTCGGCGAGGTGCGTGTGCAGGCGCAGGCCGAGGCGCCGCGCCAGCTCGGCGGATTCCTCCATCAGCGCGGGCGTCACCGAGAACGGCGAGCAGGGCGCCACGACCACGCGGCACATCGAGCCGGGCGCGGCATCGTGGTAGTGGCTGGCCACCGCCTCGGTGTGGGCGAGGATCTCGTCGTGCTCCTCGACCACGCCGTCCGGCGGGAGCCCACCTTTCGACCTGCCCAGTGACATGGAGCCGCGGCACGGATGGAACCGCAGGCCCATCTCCCGCGCGGTTTCAACCAGCGCCTCGAAGATGCCGGGCCGCCCCGGCGGGAAGACGTAGTGGTGATCGGTCGAGAGTGTGCAGCCGCTGAGCAGCAGCCTGGCCATCGCGGCCCGCGCCGCCACCCGCACGATGTCGGCGTCGATTTGCGCCCAGACCGGGTAAAGCGCCTGCAGCCACTCGAAGAGCGTGCCGTCCGGAACGTATGCGCGGGTGGCCCATTGGTACATGTGGTCGTGCGCGTTGACGAGCCCGGGCATGGCGACGCAGTTCGGCTCGTCGACGACCTCGTCGGCGTCGGGCGCCGGTCCCGAGCCGACCTGCTCGATCACGCCGTCGCGCGCCAGCAGCCAGCCGTTCTCGATCTCCTCGCCGTTCCCGGTGACGAGCAGGCCTGCTCTAACGAGAAGAGTCATCGACGCCCCCTCCTGGCCTCCCCGCTGGCGGGGAGGGATCGGGTCGACGCCCCTCAAAGCGTCAGGTCGTGAGGCCGGATCGGCACGCGCGTGATCGGCCGCCCGGTGGCCGCTCGCACCGCGGCCGCGATGGCCGGGCCCGACGAGATCGTCGGGGGCTCGCCGACGCCCTTCAGGCCATAGGGCGAGTTCGGGTCGCCGAGCTCGAGCACGTCCATGCGCACCGGCGGCATGTCGAGGATGGTCGGAAGCAGGTAGTCGGTGAACGACGCGTTGCGGATCACTCCGTCCTTCAGCTGGATCTCCTCCATCACGGCAAGCCCGAGCCCCTGCGCCGAGCCTCCCTCGATCTGGCCTTCGACCGCCTGCGGGTTGATCGCCTTGCCGACGTCCTGCGCGGTCGCGAGCTCCACGACCTTCAGCAGGCCGAGCTCTGTGTCGACGTCGACGACAGCGCGGTGCGCCGCGAACGCGTACTGCATGTGAGCGTCGCCCTTGCCGGTCTCAGGGTCTAGAGGAAACGTCTGGCGCGGATGGAACTCGCGTGTCTCTTCGATGACCTCGTCGCCGAGGAGCGTCGCGAGCGGCACCACCAGCTTGCCTGTACCGGTCACGACGTTGTCGTTCTCGATGTGCAAGCCGCTGGGAGCCCGCAGCTCGGCGCGCGCCATGGCGATCACGCGGTCGCGCACCGCCTCGCTGGCGGCCTTCACCGCACCGCCCGTGATGTACGTCTGGCGCGACGCGGACGACGAGCCGGCCGAGCCGACATTCGTATCGGCGTCGAGCACGACGACGTCGTTCACGCCAAGCTCGGTGCCCGCGATCTGGGCCTGCACGGTGACCAGGCCCTGGCCGACCTCGGCCGCGGCGGTGTGCACCTCTACTCGCGCCTTTCCGTCCTTCGTGAACAGGCGGACCTTTGCGGTCGAGTAGTCCTTGAAGCCTTCGGAGTAGCCGATGTTCTTGAACCCGATGGCGTAGCCGACGCCGCGCTTGACGCCCTCTCCATGCGTCGTGTTGGAAACTCCGCCTGGCAGTTTTGTTAGGTCAACATCCCCTCCCTTGCCCTCCCCGCTTGCGGGGAGGGGCATGGCAGCAATGCTTTTGAGTAGTTCTGCTACGGGGACTGGGCCGTCGATTGTTTGGCCCGTGATCAGCTTGTCGCCGGTCTGCAGCGCGTTGCGCATTCGCAGCTCGACCGGGTCCATCTTCAGCGCGGCGGCAAGCTTGTCCATCTGGGCCTCGTGCGCATAGCAGTTCTGCACCGACCCGAAGCCACGCATTGCCCCGCACGGCGGGTTGTTCGTGTACGCGACGATGCCGTCGATGGTCGCGCTCGGCACGCGGTAGGGACCGCACGAGAAGCACGACGCGTTGGCGATCACGGCCGTCGAGCTCGAGGCGTACGCGCCCCCGTCGAGCACGATGCGTGCCTTCACGTAGACGAGGCGCCCGTCGCGGTCCGCCCCGTGCTCGTACCACAGCTTCCCAGGATGGCGGTGCACGTGCCCGACGAATGACTCAGTCCGCGAGTACGACATCTTGATAGGCCGACCGGCCTCCAGCGCCAGCAGGCAGGCATGCGCCTGCATCGACAGGTCCTCGCGCGCGCCAAATGCGCCGCCGATCCCGGCCATCGTCAGGCGCACCTTCTCCGGCGGCAGCCCCAGCACGGCCGCCAGCTGCTCCTGGTCGACGTGCAGCCACTGCGTCGCGATGTAGAGCTCGACGCTCCCGTCTTGCTCGGGCACGGCGAGGCCCGACTCCGGTCCGAGCGGCGCCTGGTCCTGCATGCCGATCTCGTATTCGCCACTGACGACGAAGTCCGCACGCGCGGTCTGGTCGCCGTGTCGGATCTTCACCTGGCGCGTGATGTTCCCGTCGGGATGGAGGTTCGGCGCGTCGGACGCCAGCGCCGCCTCGGCGTCAGTGATCGGGTTCAGCACCTCGTAGTCGACCTTCACCGCCTGCGCCGCGCGCCGCGCCTGCTCGGGATGATCGGCGGCCACCAGCGCGACCGCCTCGCCCCAGTAGCGCACAAAGTCGTGCGCCAGAACGGGCTGATCCTTGATCTCCAGGCCGTACAGGTTGCGGCCGGTGACGTCCTTGTGGGTCAGCACGACGTGCACACCAGGCATCGCACGCGCCGCCGAGATGTCGATTGCATTGATGCGCGCGTACGGGTGTGGGCTACGGGCAGTTGCGCCCCAGAGCATGTCGGGGGCATGCAGGTCCGACGAATACTCGAAGCGGCCGCGCACCTTGGCTGCGCCGTCGGGCCTGCGGGCGCTCTCGCCGACTCTCATGCGCGCCCCGCGGCCAGGTTCACCGCATCGATGATCTTCACATAGCCGGTGCACCGGCAGATGTTGCCGGCGAGCGCTTCACGGATCTGCGCCTCTGTCGGTTTGCGCACCCGCTGCAGCAGGTCGTGCGCCGCCACCACCAGGCCGGGCGTGCAGAAGCCGCACTGCACGGCGCCCGCCTCGACGAATGCCTGCTGCACGGGGTGCAACCCGCTCGCGTCAGCCAGGCCTTCCACCGTGACGATCGTCCGGCCGTTGGCCTGGCCGCCCAGCACCAGGCATGCGCACACCAGCACGCCGTCGAGGAACACCGAGCACGAGCCGCACTCGCCCTGCTCGCACGCGTTCTTCGATCCGTAGAGACCTAAGCGCTCGCGCAGCACGTAGAGCAGGCTCTCGCCCTCCCACACGCCGTCGGCCTCGCGTGCCGCGCCGTTCACGGTGCATGCGACCTTCATGCCCACCCCACCCGGTAGTCCTGCCAGGCCCAGGTGAGGCTGCGCCGCGCCATCACCGACAGCGCGTGTCGCCGGTACGCGGCTGTGCCGCGCACGTCGTCGATGGGCTTCGCGGCAGCCGCCGCGAGCTCGCCAAAGCGAGCGACAGCAGCGTCGCTTGGCGGCTGCCTGCCGTCCCAGTCCAGCTCGCCCTCGATGAACTGCTCGGCCTCGGACGCCGGCAGCGGGGTCGGTCCGGCCGAGCCGATGCCGGTGCGCACCCGCCGCCTGCCTGCGTCGAGCGCGAGAGCGAACGAGCAGACAGCGATGACCATCGCGTTGCGCGTGCCGACCTTCGAGAACGTCTGCGGTCCTGTGGCAGGCTCGATGAGGAAAGCAGCGATGAGCTCGTCCTGGCGCGCCGCGTTGCGCTTGGGGCCGGTGAAGAAATCGCGCACGGGAACCCGTCGCGTGCCCGACGCCGACGCCAGCTCCACCAGCGCGTCCGACGCGAGCAGGGGCGGATGCGCGTCGCCCGCCGGCGATGCCGTGCCGAGGTTGCCGCCGACGGTGCCGCGATTCCGGATCTGCGGCGAGCCGACAGTGCGCGACGCCATGGCCAGCCCCGGCATGCGATCGCCGAGCTCGTCGATGATCCGCGTGTACGTCACGCCTGCGCCGACCCGGACGAGGCCGTCCTCGGTCGCCCATTCGGCCAGGTCGGCGATGCGGGTCAGGTCCATCACGGTATCCGGCCGGTTGTGGTCCAGGTTGATCTCGACCAGCACGTCGGTGCCGCCCGCGATCGGCAGCGCCTCGGGGTGCGCCGCCTTCATCGCCAGGGCCTCCGCCCACGTGGACGGCTGGAGGAAGTTCATCCCCAGGCGAGCCCGGCGGCGGGCGCTCCCTCACGCATGAGGGTGCCCTCGATGAGCCCGTACGGGCGGTCGGACGCGTAGAAGACCTCGTTCTCGTTGGTCAATCCGAAGGGCGACAGGTCGACCACGAAGTGGTGCTTGTTCGGCATCGACATCCGTATCTCGACGATCTCCGGACTCGCCTTCAGCACCGCCTCGCCCATCGCGTACAGCGTCTGCTGCAGCGACAGGCTGTGCTTCTGCGCAAAAGCCTCCAGCAGCAGCCGGCGCGTCTCGCTGAACGACCGGCCCCAGTCGTTCTCTGTGCCGCCGTAACGCCACCGAGCCGTGACCGCCGTCGCGAGGATGCGGTCCTTCGTCTCCGGGAGCGTCGTGTAACGATCGCGCGGGTAGCCCCAGAACTCCGATCCGGCCGACTTCAGGACCACGAGGTCGGTCAGCCCCCCGACGACCCACGCTCCGTCCTTCGCGCAAGTTACCGTCGCGAGGCGCTTCTCGGAACCGGCGCGAACGAAGGCGTGGCCGTCGATGCGGTCCCACGGATGCTCCTCGATCGCCACCCGCGCGCGCTCCACTGCATCGAACTCGCCCACGAAATGTCGGGCAAGGCGCAGCCCGAAGTCTTCGATCTCACCGATGCCGTCGCGCGCGAACGCGAACACCGTGTTCTTCTGCGTGTCGGTGGGGAGGACCTTGCTGTTGTCGCCGGTCAGGTGCGTCGCGGCGAAATCGCCCGCCAGGGCGACGCTGACGGTCAGGTCCTTGATGTCGTCCTGGGCGCCAGACCGGGTGACCCGCACGACATGCGTTTCCGCCTTGCCGTACTGGTTGTCGCCGAGAACTATGCCTCCCACGCCTACACACCTTTATATGTGGTGTAGCCGTACGGGCTCAGCAGAAGAGGCACGTGGAGGTGGCCAGGGTCCTCGATGGTGAACACGACGCTCACCTCCGGGTAAAAGGCGCTCAAGCCCGAGCGCTCGAAATACCGCTGCGTGGCGAAGAGAAGCCTGTAATCACCCGCGTCCAGCGTGTCCTCGGTGAGTTCGCGCACCCGGCCTTCCGCGTCGGTCTCGGAATGCGCGACCTGCGTCCAGTCGCCGTTCGGCTCACGGCGGCTCAGCGTCACCTCGAGGCCGGCAGCGGGTGTGCCGCGCATCGTGTCGAGGACGTGGGTGGACAGGCTCACGCGGTCACCAGGCCACGGAGCCGCATCAGGGCGATCTTGCGCAGCTCGCGCTTCGCCTCCTTCAGCTCGGCCGCGGGGTCGTTGTTCATCCGCCGGCGCAGCTCCGACAGGATCTCCTCGCCGCCGCGGCCGCTCGCGAAGATCAGAAACACGTGGCCGAAGCGTTTCTCATAGCGACGATTCTCGGCCGCGAGCGCGGCCAATGTCGCGGCGGATGTCTGCATGGCCCGGCTCTGCTCCCGCTCCGAGCTCTTCGGCGCGTCGCCTCCGCGCTCGCCGATTCGAGGGTGCGCCTTCATCGCCTCGAGCCACTCGTCGTCAGTCAGCTGATCCATGGCATGGTCGGCCGGCTCGCCGGCCGCGACCGCGTGCGCCCAGCGCCGGCTGGCAAGGCAGCTGTACAGCCGGTCCTCAAGATCGTCACTCAACGCCGAGCGGCACCAGCTCGAATCGGCCGACGTCGACCAGCCCGCGGTCCGTGATCTTCAGCTCGGGGATCACCGAGAGCGCGAGAAAGCTCAGCGTCATGAAAGGCGAGGCCATGGTGGATCCCATCGTGACGAGCCGGCGCTCCATCGACCGCAGGCGCTCATGCACCTCGGCGAGCGGCCGGTCGCTCATGAGTCCCGCGATGGGCAGCGGCAGCTCCTCCACCGCCTTGCCGCCCTCGGCGATGACGATGCCGCCGCCGATCTCCGCAAGTCGCGCTGCGCAGGCGGCCATGTCGCCATCGTCGGCGCCCAGTACCACGACGTTGTGCGCGTCGTGCGCGACGGTGGATGCAAACGCGCCGCGCTTCAGCCCGACGTTGCTGGCGAAGCCCAGGCCCACGCGCCCGGTGGCGTGGTGGCGTTCCAGCACGGCGATCTTCACCAGGTCGCGTGACGGGTCGGCGACCAGCTGTCCGTCGCGAACGGACGGCTCCACGGTGTCCATGCCTGTAAGCAGCTGCCCTGGGATGACACGGATGACGCGGATCCTCTTTGGACCGGACGGGATGCGGAACGACGTCTCATCGACAGGTCCGAGGTTGACCGTCTGGCGAACCCACTCCGGGACGTCGAGCTTGGTAAACCGCGGCGGCGCTCCGCGCTTCAGCACGTGGCGAGGACGGAACGACGTCAGGTCGTCGAGCACGAGGATGTCGGCCTGGTAGCCCGGTGCGACTGCGCCAAGCTGCCACAGCCGGTGATACATGGCCGGATTCAGGGTCGCCATGACCAACGCGTCCTCAGGGCTCACGCCCTCCTCGACCGCGACGCGGACCATCTGGTTGATGTGCCCCTCCTCGACGATGAAGTCGGGCTCGCGGTCGTCGGTGCAGAACATGCACTGGTTGGTGCCGTACTGCTTCACGAGCGGCAGCAGATCTTTCAGATTGCGCGCGCCTGTGGCCTCGCGCAGCATGACCCACATCCCAAGGCGCCTCTTTTCGAGCGCCTCCTCGAAAGTCGTCGACTCGTGGTCGGAGCGGATACCGGCTGCGAGGTAGGCGTTGAGACGTGGGCCGCGCACGCCGGGTGCATGCCCGTCGACGTGATCGGTGAGCCGAGTCCCGAGCTTCGCGAGCTCGGTCTCGGCCCCGGCGATGACGCCTGGGAAGTTCATCATCTCGGCGACGCCGATGGTGCGGTGGCGGCGGAGCAGGCTCTCGATGTCGCCCGGCGTGAACGGCCGCCGCGGCGACTCGAATGACGAAGCTGGCACGCACGACGACGCCATGACGAAGACATCCAGCGGCACGTTGTCGCAGCAGTCGAGCAGCCAGTGGATTCCGTCGGTGCCCAGCACATTCGCGACCTCGTGCGGGTCGGCGACCACGGCGGTCGTGCCATGGGCCAGCACCGCGCGTGAGAACTCGTCGAGCATGAGCTTGGACGACTCGATGTGCATATGGGCGTCGATGAAGCCGGGCACCAGGTACTTGCCCGAGACATCGAGCTGCTCGCGGCCCTGATAGCGTCCGAGCCCGACGACGAAGCCGTCGACCACGGCGACGTCGACGTCGAGCCATTCCTTGGTGAACACCGACAGCACGTGGCCGCCGGCGAGCACCAGGTCGGCCGGCTCGTCGCCACGCGCGACAGCCATCCACTTTGCGTCGATGCCGGGGAACCTAGCACGCCGGGACTGTCGAGTGCCGGCGCCGGGCTCCGCTCGAGCGGTTTTTGCACCGCGAGTGCCGGCACCCGGCCAAAGATCCGTATCGTGGCGGCGTGAGCTCAGCGGAACGCGCGGCGGGAGAGCGCTCGGCGAGAGATTCGGCGATCCAGGTGGCCCAGATGCGGGCGAAGCTCCGAGCAGCGGAGCGAGCGCATCTAGTCGACTGCGTGAGCGAGCAGCGGAGGAGCTGAGCCTGCAGATGGGCCGCATGGGCGCCGAAGATCCGTCGAGCGTCTCTCCCGGCCGCGCGTCAGGCCGGCTGACGATGCTCGAGCCGCTGGCCCGCGTGTATGAGCAATCGGTTCCGGCTGAGCCCGCCGACGCCGGGCTCTTCGGCCCCGGCAGCATCGTCTGGCGCGTGCACCGCGACCGCAGCTTCCCGCTCGCGGGGATGCGCGCGCTGATGGTCCAGGCCCTGCACCCGCTGGCGATGGCGGGTGTCGCTCAGCACAGCGACTGGCGCCGCGACCCGTTCGGCCGCCTGGCGGCGACGAGCGGATACCTGCTCACCGTCACGTATGGCGACCGCGCGTCGGCGAATGACGCCGCCGCGCGAGTGCGTGCCGTGCACAAGCACGTGCGCGGGACCGACCCCGAGACCGGCCTGCCCTACGCGGCGGAGGACCCGGATCTCCTGCTCTGGATCCACGCCGCCCTGGTCGAGTCGATCATGACCATCGTCCAGCGCTACGGCCGAGGTCTCGACCCTGCCGACGGGGATCGCTACGTGGCCGAGATGGTCCCGTTCGCCGAGATCGTCGGCGTGCCAGGCGGCATGGTTCCGCGATCCGCCGATGCGCTGAACGAGTACCTGCGCTCGGTCGAGCTGGTGCGGATCACCGGGGCCGCGCGTGACGCGATAGCGGTCGTGCTCGACCCGCCGGGCCTCGACGACGGCACGCGAGAGCTCTGGCACGACCTGTCCCAGGTCGCCACAGGAACGTTGCCCGATTGGGCGCGCGACGCGTATGGCTTCGCCATGCCGCCGCCACAGGCGCTCGAGAGGGAGTACGTGCGCCAGCTGCTCGGCACGCTCGACCTGGCCTTCGAGTCGCTCGACGGCGTGATGGAGGCGCGAAGGCGCATCGAGCTGCGCGCTCGATCGTGAAGAAATCCGAGGCTGCGATGGTGCAGTCGCGCGCCGGTCGCGGCGCGGCGCTCGCGCGCCTCGCGCTGCGCATCGGCGGCCGCTACGTCGCGCGCTCGCCCCGGCTGGTCTTCGCGTCCGTCGAGCGCCGGCGCGAGCTGCGACACGACCTTGCCCTGCGCTCGGCGGACGACGTGGCCGAGGAGCTGGGGGCCATGCGTGGTGTGCTCATGAAGCTCGGTCAGATGGCGAGCTACATCTACGAGGACCTGCCGGAGACGGTTCGCACGACCATGGGCCGGCTGCAGCAGACCGCACCGCCGATGAGCGCGGAAATGGCGGCCGGCGTGATCACTGAAGAGCTCGGCGCCCCGCCGGAAGAGGTCTTCGCGAAGTGGGATCCGCTCGCATTTGCGGCCGCCTCGATCGGTCAGGTGCACCGCGCCATCACACGTGACGATCGCGCGGTGGCGGTCAAGGTCCAGTACCCGGGGATCGCGCGGAGCATCACGTCGGACCTGCGCAACGTGTCGCTTCTGCGGCGCATCATCGGCACCGCGTTTCCAGGCCTCGACACTCGCGCGCTGGTGGAGGAGCTCGCTGAGCGACTCGAGGAGGAGATCGACTACGGCCTCGAGGGTCGCAGCCAGGAGCTGTTCGCGAGCTACTACGAGGGCCATCCGTACATCCACGTGCCGCATGTCCTGCCCGAGCTGAGCACCGCGCGCGTACTGACGTCGGATCTCGTGTCGGGCTCGCGCTTCGAGGAGATGCAGGGTTGGAGCCAGCGCGAGCGCGACCTGGCCGCTGAGACGATCTACCGGTTTGTGTTCCGCAGCTTGTACCGGATCCACGCCTTCAACGGGGACCCGCATCCGGGCAACTACGTCTTCCACGGCGGCGGCAGCGTGAGCTTCCTGGACTTCGGGCTGACCAAGACCTTCAGCGACCACGACCTGGCGCCGCTGGTGGACGCTGTCCGGCTTCTCGTCTTCGACAACGACGCCGGCGGCTTCCGCGACGCGCTGGAGCGGGCGGGCTTCCTGAAGGCGGGCGCGCCCGTTGCGACCCAACTGGTGGTGGACCGCTTCGGGCATTTCTACGGCACGGTGCTGAAGGACCGCCCGATGACCATCACCCCCGAGTACTCGTCGGCGATAGTGCGCCGGTTCTTCGACGCCCGCAGCCCGCTGGCGCCGTACAGCGACGTGCCGCGCGCCTACGTGGTCATGCAGCGCATCAACCTGGGCCTCTACGCGGTGCTCGGCAGCATGAACGCGACCGCGAACTGGCGGCGGATCGCCGAGGAGATCTGGCCTTTCAAAAACGGACCCCCTTCGACTCCCATCGGCGAGGCCGAAGCGGGGTGGGAGGCGGGGCGGGCGATCGCCGTTTAGACCGCCCCTCCGGGCGGGTAAAACAGCGTCGTGCACGCTGTTTCCCAGGCTTTGATTTGGCATGACCGTCAGTCGGACGACGTCGTCGAGCGCCCCGCCCCGATCGAGCCCCCGGCCCAGACCGACCTCGAGGACCCCCTCGGCTCCTACCTGAAGGAGATCAGCCGCGAGCGGCTGCTTACCAAGGAGGAGGAGGTCGTGCTGGCGAAGCAGATCGCCAAGGGCTCGCGGGAGGCCCGCCGCCGGATGACCGAGGCCAACCTCCGCCTTGTGGTCTCGATCGCCAAGAAGTACCAGAACCGCGGCATGCCGCTGCTCGACCTCATCCAGGAGGGCAACCTCGGCCTGATGCGGGCGGTCGAGAAGTTCGACCACCGCCGCGGCTACAAGTTCTCCACCTACGCGACCTGGTGGATCCGCCAGGCGGTGCTGCGCTCCATCGGCGACCAGGCGCGCACGATCCGGCTGCCGCTGCACATGGGCGACCGGCTGAACAAGCTCATGCGCGTCACCCAGCGCCTGACCGAGGGTCTCGGCCGCGTGCCGACCGACGAGGAGCTGGGCGAGGAGCTGGCCTCGACCAAGCTCGAGGTGGAGGAGCTGCGCAAGCTGGCGCGGGATGCCGTCTCGCTCGAGACGCCGATCAGTGACGAGAGCGACACCGAGCTCGGGCACCTGCTCGAGGACGAGACCGCCGAGTCGCCGGCCGAAGCCGCCACCGCCGCCGACATGCGCCGGCAGCTGGATGAGGTGCTGCAGACTCTCGACCCGCGCGAGCGGAGGGTCGTGCAGCTGCGCTTCGGCCTGCTCGACGGCCACCAGCGCTCGCTTGACGAAATCGCGCGCCGGCTGGGCGTCAACCGCGAGCAGGTCCGCAAGATGGAGCGGATGGCACTCGACAAACTGCGCCGCGCGGGCCAGGCCGAAGGCCTGCGCGAGTACGCGGGCTAGCTAAGCGCTAGAGCGCCGACACCGCCACGTCCAGGTGGCGCGTGCGCGGGCCGTCCCACTCGCAAAGGAAGATCGCTTGCCACTGACCGAGTGCGAGGCGGCCGCCTCTCACCGGGGCGGTGCATGCGCCACCAGCGTGGTCTTGATGTGGGAGTCGGAGTTGCCCTCGCTGTGCTCGTAGCCGGCGTCCTTGGGCACCATTCGCGAGAGCTGGGCCTCGATGTCACGCCCGACGTCAGGGTCGGCGCCTTCGTTGATGGTCACTCCCGCCGTCGTGTGCGGCACGAACACGTGACACGTGCCATCGGTCACACCTGACTGCTTGACCGCCTGCGCGACCTTCTCCGTCACGTCGACGAGCTGCGCGCGGCGGCTGGTGCGCACCTCGAACGTCACCCAGCCCACGACGTCAATCTATCGCGAGAAGCTGAGCTGGGCCTCGACGGTCACGGCCGACTGCACGGTGGTGAAGCCGATCGACGGCGGCTGCACGCCGAAGTCGGTCATGTTGGTCTGGATGGTGGCGACCAGCTGCGGCGTGCCGTTGACGACGCGCAGCTGCACGGTCGCCGTCACCGTCCTGGTCACGCCGTGGATGGTGAGGTCGCCGATGACCGGGAAGGTGACCGTCTGGCCGCTGTCCGCGCCGCTCGGGATCGTGACCGGCTGGAGCTTGAGCACGGCGCTCGGAAACTGGTTGACGTCGAGGGACTGCTGCACGATGCGGTCGCGATTGGTCACGTTGTAGCCCGCAACCGAATCGACGCTCGCGAGCCCGCTGAGCTGGACGGTGACCGTGCCGCTCGAAAGCTGAAACGAGCTTCCCGACTGAGTGATGGTCAGCTGCCCTGTCACCGAGCTGGTGCGCGCCACGGCGTCATGGGTCGACGTCTGGCCGGCGAACTGTTCCTTGACGCGATATCCGGCCAGCGATCCCGAGGCGACCTGCCACACGCCGGCGAAGCCTGACGTTGAGGTGCTTGTGGGCGATCCAGGCGTCGAAGGTGACGGCGATGCAAATGAGAGCGCGGGCGGGCTGGTGCGCAGCCCGGAGAAGAAATAGACATAACCCACCGCGCCACCGCCGAGGACGACGAGGGCGAGAACAGCGAGAACCGGGATCAGCAGCCTCCGTGGCACGCATCGAATGGTGCGCCGTGGGGCTGGGAGACGGCTGGGCGATTGCTGAGGGAACGCTGGGAGAGAACCGGGCGCCCGTGCCAACCGCGCGCAAAAGTGCTAAACCAATGATGGCTGCCGGTTTCGACAAGTTCATATGCGGGGGTGGTTTGACATGTCAGATGTCGCGTCCTATTCGGCCATGGCGCCTGAGGAACGCCGAAAACAGATGTTGCGGGCGGTCGTCGCCAGCACGGTAGGCACCTCGATCGAGTGGTACGACTACTTTCTCTTCGCGACGATGGCGGCGCTCGTTTTCCCAACGCTCTTCTTCCCGAAGTCGGACCCAGTTACGGGGACACTTAATAGCTTCGGCATTCTCTTTGTCGGTTTCCTGGCACGGCCCATCGGCGCCTGGCTTTTCGGAACGTATGGCGACCGCATTGGCCGCAAGGCCACGCTCATCGCGACGCTGCTATTCATGGGGATCGCAACGTTCCTGATCGGCCTGATGCCGACCTACTCGACACTCGGCCTGGGTGCCGCTGTAATCCTCATCATCCTCCGCGCGTGCCAGGGCCTCGGCGTAGGCGGTGAGTGGGGCGGCTCGGTGCTGATGTCCATGGAGTGGGGAAGCCAGAAGCGCAAGGGCTGGCTCGGCAGCTGGCCCCAGTTTGGAGTACCGATCGGGCTCGTCCTCGCCAATGGCATCACGGCCCTGACGGTGACGATGGCCGGTACCGCGACTTTTAGCGCCTGGGCATGGAGGGTGCCCTTCCTTTTGAGCATCGCTCTCGTCGGCGTCGGTCTCTACATCCGGCTCGGGATCCTGGAAACGCCTGTCTTCCAGGCACTGCTACAGGAGCGCCGCGTCGAGCACGCACCTGTCAGGGAGGTTATCCGGCGCAACTGGAGAGAGATCGTCCTCAGCGCTCTTCTGCGCCTTCCCGAGCAGGCGCCGTTCTATCTGTTCACGACATTCGTGTTCACCTTCGGCGCGTTTGCGACCAAGCTCGACAAGCCGTTCCTGACCTGGGCGGTCAGCACGGCGGGGCTTGTGTCCTTCATCACGATTCCTCTGTTCGGCCACCTGTCAGACGTGATAGGACGCAAGACGATGTATCTGATCGGCATCACCGTCATGGCGGTGTGGGGCTTCGTGTACTTCGGGCTCTTTGCCGCCGGCGTCGCGACCATCGTCTTTGTCGTGATCGCCCTTTCTCTCATCCCCCACGACATGCAGTACGGACCGCAGGCGGCGCTCATCGCCGAGAGCTTCACGGGTCGCCTGCGCTACAGCGGAGCGTCGCTCGGATATCAGCTCGCTTCAGTCATCGCCGGCGGTCCGGCGCCGATCATTGGGTTGTACCTCTGGTCGGGAAAGTACGAGTTGTTCGGCGCTTCATTTGCCTCGCCGTTCCCGACCAAGACCCCCTTTACGATCAGCGCGTACATCCTCATCTGCTGCGTCATCGGGTTCCTGGCCACTCTTGCCCTCAAGAACCGCCAGGCCTTTGACCACACGAAGGAGTACGAGGAGCAGGGGGAGATGGTGGCCGCGAAGAACCGCCAGGCCTTTGACCACACGAAGGAGTACGAGGAGCAGGGGGAGATGGTCGCCGCGGGCGAGCGTCGCCCCGCCATGGGCTGAAAAGAGACATACGTCGGAAATAGGGGGAGGCGCCGCAGCTGCGGCGCCTCTTTTTCATGACGCTGTCTGGCGCTCCAGGCTCTCCGGCACCCGCACTCCTCGCGAGGTGCGCAGGATCACGAGCGAAACGGCCAGCACGCAGGCCGCGAGCCCCGTGATGACCATGAAGTCGGCCCGAAGGCCCGCGGCCAGCTGGGCGTGAGCCGCCAGAGGATCGCGCGCGGAACCGAGGAACAGCTGCAGCAGCACCCCCATCAGCGACACGCCGATCGCGCCGCCGATGGTGCGCGAGAACTGGTTCAGCGCCGTGGCCGCGCCACGCCGGTTCCAGGCCACGCTCGCCTGGATGACGATCAGGAGCGGTGCGGTGAACAGACCCATCCCGCAACCGATGACGAGCGAGCCGGCGGTCATCCAGAACGCGCCGAGCGTGGCCGGCGCCAGCGCGAGGGTGAGGCTGCCGGCGACGAGCGCCAGCGCCCCAGCCAGCACCAGGCGCTGATAGCCGACCCGGACCAGGAGCAACCCCGAGGCGGTCGAGGTCACCGGCCAGCCGATCGACATCGCGCCCACGGCGACTCCCGCCGCGTAGGGAGTGCCACCCAGCACCTGCTGCACGTACAGCGGCACGTATGCGGTGACCCCGAACATCACGGTGCCGCCGATGGCGCCGACCAGGACGGCCGGTCCGATCACCGGGTTGCGCAGCAGGTCGAGGGGCAGCAGCGGCCTGCGGCTGCGCGTCTCGACGAGGCCAAACGCGACCAGCATCGCTGCGCCGATGCCGATCGCCCACCACACCGGCGTCGCGCTCTGGCTGCCGGTGCCGAGGCCCCACAGCAGCAGGCCGATGCCGGCGGTGAGGAGGATCGCGCTGCGCACGTCGATGCCGGCGCCAACGACGGCCTCAGGGCGCCGTTCGCGGTGGCTGAAGATGAGGGTGCCGGCCACCAGGCCGATCGGCAGGTTGATCAGGAAGATCCACCGCCAGCCGATCGTGGACACGAAAACCGCGCCCAGGGCCGGGCCGATCACCGCCGCCACGGCCCACATGCTGCTGAAGAAGCCCTGCAGCCGCGCTCGCTGCGGCAGGGGAAAGATGTCTCCGACGAGCGTGAAGACGACAGGCTGGATGCAGCCCGCCCCGACTCCCTGCAAAGTTCGAAAGACGATGAGCGCGGCCATGCCGGGGCTGGCGGCGCACAGCATCGAGGCGGTCACGAAGATCGCGATGCCTGTCAGAAGCACCAGGCGGCGGCCGTAGCGATCGGCGAGTCGGCCCCAGATCGGCACGGTTGTCGTCGCTGTGATCAGGTAGCCGCTGAACACCCACGGATACAGCTGGAACTCGCCGAGTTCTCGGGCGATCGTGGGCAGCGCTGTGCCGACGACCGTCGAATCCATGGCCGCAACGAAGAGCGACAGCATCAGCCCTGCCATGACGCGCACCAGATCCCCGGTCCAGTTGAGGCGCGTGATCGCCGGCGAGCTCACGCGATCAGGCTAGCGGCAGCTACTCCTACAGCGACTTGAGGAGGAACGCGTTGTGCAGGCTCACCAGCGCGAGAGCGACTGTGCTGCCGCGGATGGCGGCCAGCGTGAAGACGTAAAGGGCGACAGCGCCGGGGCGCTCGGTGCGCACCCAGCGCAGCGTCAGGAGGACCGCTGCCGCCCCCGCCAGCACCAGGGCGAACTTCACAAAAACGAACATCATCAGTCCGCCTTCGTTTATGACTGCGGCGCTGATGGGCATTGCCTCAACGGCGCCGCGAGCTCGTCCCATCGCGGTGGTGAGAATGTCGGTGGACTGAATCGCTCCGAGCAATCCGATCCAGATGAGGCCCAAACGCTGCCACGTGATCAATCAATTTGGACAACGCGGGCGCGCGGCGAAGCACCCTGCATCAAAAGGCGCACAGCAATCCCTAAGGCTCAGCACAGGACATTCTTGGTCGCGCGCGGGATCTTCGCCGCATGTCAATCAACACACGCCCGACCCAGACCGAAGACGTCCACTTCCGTGTCATCGCTCCGCGGCCGACACCCGTCCCCACTCTGCACAGGCCCGCGCTCGACATCGTCGTGCCGGTCCACAACCAGGAGCAGGAGCTGGCGCGCGCGGTTCGGAAGCTGAGCTCATCGCTCCGCCACGCGTTCCCGTTCTCGGCCCGAATCACGATCGTCGACTGCGCGAGCACCGATTCCACCCGCGAGGTCGCCACAGCGCTTGCCGCCGAGCTCGCCGGCGTTCAGCTCATCCATCTGAACCAGGACGCGCGCGGGCGTGCGCTGGCAGCGGCGTGGATGACGAGCGACGCGAGGGTCGTCGCCAGCGCCGGCACCGACCTCAACGCCTCAGGCCTGCCCCAGCTGATA
>WNGQ01002349.1_pt1 | contig 23600 bp, 20 predicted proteins | sample 5407661 | NCBI WGS metagenome assembly WNGQ01 (sample SAMN13153382, study PRJNA577476) | soil metagenome | isolation source: 60 cm soil or saprolite under Garry oak tree replicate 2 | place: USA:California | collected 2016-06-15 | reverse complement strand
ACGGGTCCATGGGCTGGGCTCTTCCTCTTGATCCGACTCGGCGGGTCATTCACATAGGCGACATCAACGAACTCGGGAACATCGTGGCCGGCGCATTCGCACATCCGGATCAGACAGGCAATGGTCAGTATCTGCCGCTTGTCGGTGATTTCCTGAGCTTTAATGAAATCGTTGAGACCCTAAATCAACAAGGGCATAATTTTTCATACAAGCAGGTCCCAAAGGAAAGCTTCGCTGGTTCCTTTCCTGGAGCAACCGAAATTGCCGAGATGTTCAGTTACTGGGAAGCTCATACTTATCTGGGTTCGGATTCGTCCGATCAAATTGCTCTCGCAAACAAAGTAGCAGGGCGGGAACCGACTCGGTTTTCGACCTGGTCTCGGGAGAGTTTTCCCAAACAGCTCAACGCCACTGACGGGGCATTACACTGAAATTGGTAGGGTTTTTGAAAACTATTGAAAGGTACCTTGAAATGAAAATCGTAATCTTGATCGCGCGGCTATTGCTCGGGCTGATCTCTGTCGTGTTTGGCCTCAATGGCTTTTTGAATTTTCTCAGCATGGGGCCGATGCCTACGGGACTGGCCGGACAGTTCATCGGCGCGCTTTTCCTTTCCCACTATTATTGGGTGGTAGCCGCGCTCCAAATCGCGGGCGGCGCGCTGTTGCTCGTGAACCGGTTCGTACCGCTGGCGCTGGTGTTGCTTGGACCCGTAATCGTGAACATCATTTGTTATCACGTCTTCCTGAATCATAGTGGAGCGGGATTCGCAGCTGTGGTAACGGTCCTGTGGTTTATTGTCTTCTTCGGTAGGCGGCAATACTTCTCCGGGATATTTGTGCAACGCACCTGAGGTTTCTGACGGAGAGTGAACGATGGCTAAATGGAGTTTTGAGCCGGGGCATACCGCAGCTGAGTTTCGGGCACGGCACATGATGGTGACTTACGTGCGCGGAGACACTTTAAGAACGTTCTCGGCACGCTTGAGTTTGATCCAGAAAGCCCGTGCAATTCTTCGGTCGAAGTACAGATTGATGCCCGGGGAATCTGGACGGGAGTGAAGGAACGCGACGACCATCTGCGCAGCGCAGACTTTCTTGATGTGGAGAATCATCCGCAGATCACCTTCCAAGGCAATCAGGTGGAGGTCAAAGGCGAGCACGACTTTGCAGTAACCGCAGATCTGACTATCAGGGGAGTTACTCGCAAAGCTACATTGGACGTCCGCTACCTGGGACAGTGGGAGACGCCCTGGTGGGAAGGTGGTGTTAACAAGGGACCGAAAACGCGCGCGGGTTTTGTAGCGACCACTAAAATCAATCGTCAGGACTTTCAGGTTAGCTGGCAAGATACGATGGATCGCGGCGGCATCGTAGTCGGAAATGAGATCGATATCGCCCTCGATGTCGAAGGAATATTGGAAGACTCTTAAGTCGTTTCAGGTTTCTTAAGATTTTCCAAGATCGGTGGTCGCACCGTCAGAAATGTTCCGCCATCTATTATTTTGCCGAAGTTGTCATTGAAGTTGATGGTTATTGATCGGCGTTAACTCAGGATAGGCAAACGAACCGCGATTGGAGAAGCAGCTAAGCAAAACAAAGGAGAGTCATGAGTACGAAAATGAAGGCCGCACAGATAAGCAAACCCGGTGGAGACTGGGAGTTGATAGAGCGCGATGTACCTGAGCCACATCCTGGGCACGTGCGTGTGAAAGTTGAGGCGTGCGGCATTTGTCACAGTGACGCTCTGGTCAAAGAAGGCCTCTGGCCGGGTCTTCAGTATCCGCGCGTGCCAGGTCATGAAGTCGCGGGACGCATCGATGCGCTGGGCGACAACGTGATGGCATGGGCCGAAGGGCAGCGCGTTGGTGTCGGTTGGCATGGCGGGCATTGTTTCGTGTGCGAATGGTGCCGGCGTGGCGACTTCGCCATGTGCGTCAATCGAAAGGTTACTGGCATCGACTTTGATGGCGGATATGCCGATTACATGATCGCACCGGCGACGGCCCTGGCTGCAATTCCTGATGAATTGCCGGCGGAGGAGGCCGGTCCTTTCATGTGCGCAGGCGTAACCGTATTTAATGCGCTGCGGAATTCGGGCGCGCGCGCCGGCGACGTGGTGGCCGTGCACGGCATCGGCGGACTCGGGCATCTCGGAGTTCAGTACGCTCGCCAAATGGGTTTTGAAACAGTCGCTATTAATCGCGGTATTGACAAAGAGCGTTTGGCGCGAAAGCTCGGCGCGCATCATTACATCGATGCGACCGCTATGGACGTCGTGGCGGAATTGCAGAAATTTGGCGGTGCAAATGTCATCCTAGCGACCGCGCCGAACGCAGCCGCGATCTCTGCCTTGGTTGACGGATTGGCGCCCAGCGGCAAACTGCTAGTGCCGGCCGCGCCCGCCGAACCACTCACAATCAATGTGTTCTCTTTAATCATGCGACGGAGTTCAGTCGCTGGTTGGTATTCCGGCACCGCGAAGGATTCGCAAGACACTCTGGAATTCAGTGCGTTGAGCGGCGTCCATCCGATGATCGAGAAGTATCCGCTTGATCAAGTGGCCGAAGGCTACGAACAAATGCACAGCGGACGAGTGCGGTTCCGCGTCGTGCTAACTATGGCCTGACGAACTCAACTGAACGAATGGATTTGTCGAGTTCATTCAACGACCGTAATAAGAAGGAGGTTTTGTATGTCTACGATTACTACCAAGGACGGGACGCAGATCTATTACAAGGACTGGGGCACTGGTCAACCGGTTGTCTTTAGCCATGGCTGGCCGCTGTCAGCGGATGCTTTCGAAGATCAGATGTTCTTCTTGGCTTCGAACGGATATCGTTGCATCGCGCACGACCGACGCGGTCATGGACACTCGGGTCAGCCATGGAACGGCAACGATATGGACACCTACGCCGACGATCTCGCCGAGCTTGCTGAGGCTCTCGATCTGAAAGATGCGATTCATGTGGGCCATCCGGCGGTGGCGAGGTGGTGCGTTACATCGGACGTCACGGCACTAGCCGCGTTACCAAGGCGGTCTTGATCGGCGCCATTACACCGGTGATGCTAAAGAGCGAAACCAATCCCGGCGGCTTACCGATGGCTGTCTTCGACGAGATTCGTGCGAACGTGCTGGCCGATCGTTCGAACTTCTGGAAGGACCTTTCCATTCCGTTCTATGGATTCAATCGACCCGGCGCGAAGGTTTCGGAAGGTCTGCGCGAATCATTCTGGCTGCAGGGGATGATGTGCGGACTTCCAGGCGCGTACTTCTGCATCAAGGCGTTTTCCGAAACCGATCTCACCGAGGATCTCAAAAAAATCGACGTACCGGTCTTGATCCTGCATAGCGATGACGATCAAATCGTGCCCATCGACGATTCGGCAAGACTGTCAGCGAAGATTGTTAGGAATGCGACGCTCAAGGTCTATCCGGGTGCGCCGCACGGAATGTGCTCGACTCACAAGGATCAGGTAAATACAGACCTACTTGGTTTCATAAAAGGTGAGCAAGCGGCGGTCGCGTAATCGCGAAATCCTCCGTAGTGATCGAAATTTTGTGCGAGCAACCGTCTGTTAATCGAGAAGCTTGAGCAGATGCGTCGCCGTGAACTTGCCGACCTTGCTGCCGACTGCGGTACCCACCTCGGTGCTGTTGCGCCAGTGCATGCCGCCCCACACACGCGCGTTGCCTTCCTCGGCATGAATCTCGTTGACGCTTGTGTAGTTGCGAACTGCGCCGCCATTGCCCTTGAACGCCAACGGGAATTGATCGGTGCCGAACCACACCGTGTAAAAACCCAGCACGCTCGCGCCGACCGTGCTGTGAGCCGCGGGATATTCGGGGTGGGACGGCGTGACGATGAAGGGTGTCCACGCCGGATCCGGTTCGGTCTCGGAGTTGCCATCGGTATCGCCTGCACGAATGGCAGTAACGGGCCGCCAGAACATGTAGGTGTACTTCGCGTCCCAACACGCGATCAAGGCATTCGTCACGGCAGCAATGCCAATCGCCTCGAAACGTGCGGCAGTCAACAGGTCCATCGAGCTCGCCATGCTGCGAACGTTGGCGCTCCACAGCGCGCTCGCTGATGGCGACCAGAATAGTGCAGTCGCAGACTGCTCGGCGGTTCGGCCCGTCTCGGTGGCCCGTCCGAGGTCCTTGACCTCGTTGTAGTCGATTGTATAGGTCCTGCTGTCGAGCGCTGGCGGAGCATGGGGACCGAAGCGCGTGGGATCGTCATACCCGAACGGCGTGACGAACTGGAGGAACGGAGTCTGCGGATTCGCGAATGCGGGTGGAGTCGGAATCCACACACCGGGGCCACTGCCGGGCGTGTAGCCCTCGAGCTCCGGATCGTTGCGGTGATCTCCAACGCGCTCCGCGAGCACCGCATTGGCTGCGGCGTCGCCGACCACGATGCCATCGGCGATCGCTTCAGGGCTCGCAGGAACGCCGGCGATCGACGTGTCATAGGCGCTGTTGATCGTCGCCGTTTTCGTCGGGAACTCGTTCAGTGCAACGATGTACGCTGCACGGATCGCCGCAGCTTCGGGTGATGCACCTGGAGCCGACGCGGGCTTCGAAGCGAAGGGTCGGTAAGGCCCGTCGAGGACCGCGTTCACGGCGTCAAACATCGCCATCTGTGCAATGGTGGTGCGGACCTGCGTGCGTAACGCGTTCTCGGGAACCGATGCTCCGAGCGACGTGAATCGGTTTCCCCAATCGTCGAGCACTGCCGGTCCTGAGAGGGCACTGACGGGCGTAATCGGCGCCTGGTAGCTCAATTGGCCGTTGGGACCGCTCGTCATGGCAAATAGAATTGCAGCAATAGCGATTGCTGGGAAGCTATAGAGTCTTAGTTTCACAACTACTCCTTTCTTAAGTTCCTGGTTGAGAATGTCCGTCTACAAGCGCGAGGACTAAGCAAAATCTCAAAGGGCGATTTATTAACTTCGCTCCGAGGAGTAAAATGCCGAGCGCAGGGGGATCCCCCCGAGTGCGTTTTTGTCCAAGCGGCTGGTAGCCAGTGGTGAAGCTACGCCGACCCCTGCACCGATGTCCTTACCCGAACCAGAATTTTTTCGGAACTTTTCTTGAACGGGGTTATGAGCAGGCGAGTCAAACGTTTCTATGAGTTCGGCCCCTTCTGCCTGGACCCTGCCGAACAGACGTTGCTGCGTGAGGGGCGACCAATCCCACTAAGACCGAAGGTGTTCGACATCCTGTTGGTTTTGATCGAGAACCACGGCCACCTGGTGGAGAAGGAAAAGTTGATGAATTCCGTTTGGACGGAGCAGTTCGTCGAAGAAGGGAATCTCAACAAGAACGTCTCAATGCTTCGCCGAGTCCTTGGTGAAGGCGACAGCGGGCATAAGTACATTGAGACGGTACCTAAACGCGGTTATCGTTTCGTCGCCGATGTGCGAGAGGTGAATGACCATGAAGAGAGCGATTTAGTACTCGACGCGGACGAACAGCGATCGAGCGACTCACAAAAAGTTCCTAAGTATCCGGCGTCGGGATCGGAAACCACCCAGGCACGAACTCGACCATTCAACAGAACCTGGGTTCCTTTAATCGTTATAACGATAGTGCTCCTTGCAACGCTCGCGTATTTAGTCTTCATTCGTGGAAAACGTCCTCAGCCGACCCCAAACATCGCATCCATCGTAGTCCTGCCATTTCAGAATCTTTCGGACGACCCTGCTCAGGAATACTTCGCCGACGGTATGACGGATGCTCTGATCGGAGATCTCGCGCAGCTTGGATCGTTGCGAGTCATTTCCCGGACTTCAGCCATGCACTACAAAGGCACCAACAAATCGCTCCCGGAGATCGCCAGGGAATTGAAAGTTGATGCAGTGGTAGAAGGAACGGTGCAACGCTCCGGCGACCGGGTGCACGTGCGCGCACAATTGATCCATGCTGCTTCCGACTCGCACTTGTGGGCGGCCGAATACGATCGAGATTTGCGCGACGTCTTGGCTTTGGAGAGTGAAGTCGCTCGGACCATAGCCAGCGAGGTGCGCATCAAAATCACGCCTGCTGAACAACGACTATTGGCTCCGAAGAGAGTCATTGCCCGTGAAGCAATCGACGATTACCTGCAAGGCCGCTATTACTTAAACAGACGCACAGAACAAAACCTGCGTAAGGCCATCAAATTCTTCGAAGGCGCGATCCAGGCAGACCCAAACTACGCCCAAGCGTATGCAGGGCTGGCTGATTGTTATAACCAGCTCGGCACCGCGATGATTGGTGTATTGCCACCTTCAGAAGCGAGGCGAACTGCAGAAACTGCAGCGAGGAAAGCGCTCGAGATTGACAACGACGTAGCTGAAGCACACGCCGCACTGGGTTATGTGAATTATTTCAATTGGAACTGGACCACAGCCGAGGAAGAGTTCAAGCGAGCCATCGAACTCAACCCAAACTACGCCAGCGCACACAGCCAATACGCCCACTATCTCGTATGTCGTGGTCGCGTCGACCAAGCTCTTGCAGAGATCAATCGCGCCCAGGAGTTAGACCCGCTATCACTGTCCTTAAGTTCGAGAAGGGGATTCATCCTCACGAACGCGCGGCGCTACGAAGATGCTAGAGAACAACTCCGCCGCGTCATTGCAATAGATCCGAACTACTATGAGGCACATTGGGGTCTGGCACTTAACTGTTTCGCTAATAAGCAGGTCGATGAAGGGATCAATGAAGCTGAAAAGGCAGTTGCTGTTTCGGGACGTGCGCCCGCTGCGCTGGGAGTCCTCGGGTTGGCCTATGGTCTTGCGGGTCAAAAACGCAAAGCTAATGACGTGTTGAATGAGTTATTGCAATTGCAGCAGAAACGCTATGTCACACCGATGGCTTTCACATATGTCTACATTGGACTCGGGAACAAGGACCAAGCGTTCGCGTGGCTTGAGAAAGCGTATCAGGAGCGCTCCAATCCCATCGCTTTTTTCAAGGTCTCACCAACAGTAGATCCACTTCGATCCGACCCTCGCTTTGTTGACCTCTTACGACGAACCGGGCTGTATTGAGAATTACGATAACACTAGATCATACCCTCGTCAGTGATCCCAATGAATTCCCAGGTAGATGCGACTCTGCCCCTGGCAACATCAATTGTCTCAATCGAACCTGCGTTCAATTGTTGTTGCGTAGCACCAATCTTTCTTCATCGGAAGTTTCGGACGATGCAACTGACTCTGACTGCGATCCTATCTGGCAAGGTGGGCCAGATTAAGATTTGGTGTCTGTTTGGTGACTATTATTGGAGAGCACTAGAGAGACTATATAGAATAGGGTGCATTGGAGAGAGCAGACCCAACTGATGCTGCCGAAAGAGGTTAACACAATTGATTTATTTTCAATAACTCAGCTCCATCGATGAGATCGAGTTCGGCAAATCAACTTGTAAGTCTAATAGACGCAATCACTTTGCAGTCACCAGTGACATTGTGGGTATCAACCGTTTGAAATAGACACCAAGCGTTTTGCATCACTTCAGAGCTTCAAAGTGGTGCCGAGTTCCGGACTCGACACCCCGCCTCTAACATCTTTGGTTCCAGTCACTTTAAATTCTTGGTGTCTATCGACTCGGCGAAATGTGATCTGGCGACTAAGCTATCGCTTGTTTTTCGATCTCTTAGTCTCGCCGACGAGATGGCTATCTTGCGTGGCAACGGTCGTTGTCATTCTTAAACTCTGACGTCAAAACCTAGCAAGTTATTTCCGACTCAGCTACACTTGCGACTCCATCTAAGTGGACCCGATAGGCGGGTTCCTTTCCAAGCAGGCAGCCAGCACCTTAAGAAAGCAGCAAGTGCGCACATCGATTTCGCCTGGCGATCGAGTAGGCCACTAGGAAATCCGTTCGGCGCGCGCGGGTGAGATCTATCTAACACCCCGGAAACAATCATCGCTTTTTTCATTTATTAGTTTGCCAAAAGAGAGACGCGCTTCGCCGTTGGATACCAGAGGGAAATCGAACCGCGCAGGTAGGGATGACTCCGCGGCGATCCTCGGTACCACGACCTGCTGCGTCGCATGGGGCTCGCCGGCTGCTGGGTCAGGCTTACGACCTGAAAGGTTCTTTCCCGGAAGCTCTCATTTCCTGGCCACGCCTATGCTGCGTCAGGTCAGCGAGATGAGGCGTTGCAAATGCTCAATCAACTGGCTGAGATTGCCGGGCACCGTTAGGTTTCGGCATACAGCGTGGCGATGGTTTATGCGGAACTCGGCGATAAGAATCAAGCGTTGAACTGGCTCGAAAAAGGCTATCAAGAGCAGGCTACAAAAATGGCCTTTCTTAAAATCCCTTCTTCGACAACCTGCGCTCCGACGCGCGCTTTGCCGCTCTGATACGCCGCGTCGGGGTGTCGTAGTGAGATGCACAGAACATGAAACGTTGCCTTTAGGAGTTTCAGCCTCGTGAGAAATGATCAAACAAGCTTTTGGTGTCTTGTTGGCGTCTATGGCCGGCCAAAAGAATTGCGGTAGATCCTCGCATTGCACCCTCTCAAGTCGGGAACACTTCACTATGGGCCGGGTGATGCTACACTTGGCTCGTTAGATCCATTGGGATTGAGGTTAGCGCCGATGAGAATCCCCTCGTCTCCGCATGAAATAACCCAATTACTTGCCGAGTGGAGCAAAGGAAATCAGGCTGCTCTGGACAAGTTGTATCCGTTGGTCTACAAGGAGCTGCGCCGCCTGGCCCACGGCTATCTGAGGCGCGAGCGCAAGGGACACACGCTGCAGACCACCGCTCTGATAAATGAAGCTTATCTCCGTCTGGTCGAGCAAGAGCAGGTTCACTGGGCGAATCGTTCGCACTTTTTTGCCATCTCGGCGCAGATCATGCGCCGCATCCTAATCGATCACGCACGCCGATACGATTACATAAAGCGTGGCGGCGGCGCGCAGAAGATTTCCCTTGACGAGGCGGCCCTGGTGGCGAAGGAACGGGGGCAAGCATTGCTCATGCTGGATGAGGCGCTGAATACTCTGGCCGCGATCGACCCGCGCCGCAGCCACGTAGTCGAGCTGCGATACTTTGGCGGCTTGAACAATGAAGAGATTGCCGGCGTGTTGAAGATTTCCCAGAACACCGTGACCCGAGACTGGAACATGGCCAGAGCCTGGCTCTACCAGGAGTTACGCCGAAGTGTAGCCTGATGCAGCCTGAACGATGGCAAAAGATTAGCGGCATATTCAAATCGGCCCTCGCTCTCGAACCTGGGGAGCGTTCCGCTTACGTCGCGGCCGAGTGTGGCGCCGACGAGTCGCTGCGCCGCGAAGTTGAACGGTTGATCGAATCCCATCACCAGGCGGATAAAGAGAACTTCATCGAATTCCCGGCCGTGGCGGACGTCTCACCCTTGCTCGTCTCGGAAGACAGCGAAGCGGAAGTTACCAGGGACAGATTGGAAAGTGGGCAGCAGGTAAGTCATTACCGCATTATCCGGAAACTGGGAGTGGGCGGAATGGGTGAAGTCTATCTGGCGGAGGACATGCGACTCGATCGCACAGTAGCTCTGAAGATCCTGCCCGCGGATGTCGCCTCTGACAAACGACGGATGCAGCGCTTCAAGCAAGAAGCAAAACTCTCTTCGTCGCTCAACCAGCCAAACATTCTGACTATTTTTGAGTTCGGTGACACGGAGTCACTGCACTTTATCGCCAGTGAGTACGTCGATGGCGACACGCTCCGCGACCACCTTCGTGACACACGACTGAAGCTGCCGGAAATACTCGATATCGGCACTCAAGTGGTCGCCGCGCTCGACGCCGCGCACGAGGCCAGGATTATCCACCGGGATATCAAGCCGGAAAACATCATGGTGCGGCGCCGTGACAGGGTAGTTAAGGTGCTCGACTTTGGTTTGGCCAAATTGTCAGAACCGTCTGCGATAGGGGGCGGGGGGTCCAATTCGGAAGCGAAAACCCAGATGTTACTCCGGACCATGCCTGGCAGTGTGATGGGCACCGTCAGTTACATGTCTCCCGAACAGGCTCAGGGCTTGCGCGTTGATGAGCGCACCGATCTCTGGAGCACCGGCGTCGTCATTTATGAGATGGTCGCCGGCGCGCTCCCTTTCGCTGGTGTAACAAGCAGTCACACCGTGGTCGACATTCTCGAGAAAGAGCCCGCACCGCTCGTAAGTCCTGGCGGGCGCAAAGTGCCTCCTGAGCTGCAACGAATTGTCAGTAAGGCCCTGGCGAAGAACCCCGACGAGCGGTATCAGACAGCGAAGGACATGCTGATCGATCTCCGAAATCTGAAGAAGCGATCGGAGCTGGAGATTGAGATTGAGCGTTCAGCCTCAACTGGTTCGGGCGTCCTGCCTGAGACAAGAGACAGGAGTGTGATCCCGGCAACGGACTCAATAGCAGCACAGTCGAAAGCAGAGCAGAGCGAGAGCGAGCAACCTCCTCGCACAAAACTGATTGCCGGCATGGCGGTGATGTTGGTTCTTATCGTTGGTCTGATCATCGCTTCGAGCTGGTCACGGTTCCGGCGTGCGACCGCTGTGGCCCCGGCCACTGTCCCGGTAGCTGCTTCGGAACGAAAGCTTAGTTACTGGATGACGGTGCAAAAATATAGAAATGGCCGGCCATTCGAAAATCCCTTCCGACTTGCCGGCGAAATAAATTTCGAGAAGGACTACAGAGTCAGATTAAACATCAGCAGTCCGCAACCCGGATATTTGTACATCCTGAACGAAGGGCCTTCGACGGGTGATGGCGCATCCACGTTTGTCGTTCTCTTTCCATCAACGACCGCCAATAACGGCTTGTCTTATGTGGCTGAGAATCAACGGGTCGAAATTCCGGAGCAGAGCTGGTTCCAATTCGACGCCGAGCAGGGGACAGAAAAACTCTGGCTGATATTCTCCGCCGGCGCAGTCCCCGAATTGGAGGCGACAAAACAGTTTGCAAATCCGAAAGATCATGGCCTGATCAAGGATGCGGGTCTGAAGGACAAGATTTACGAATTCTTGCGAACACACTCGGGCCCGAAGCCCGCGGTCGAGAAAGGTGACGAGCTAAAGCAGACGAGTCTGTCGATTGCTGGGTCTGTTCTGGTTCACGCCATTAGACTCGAACATCATTGATTTGTTTCCGACCGTCGTGTTAGCCGCCAACTTATAAACGGTTGACCTTCGCCCATCTCGGGAATATGATGGGCCGCCTCGAAAGCATTTAGCTTGTCAATCCAATCGAGCCTGTCGTTCGCAGTCATGTTTTACTTAGCATGCGCTGCCTTGGTGATTTTTCAAATAGATTCTCGCGTTAATGGGTAGAGGGAAAGGAAAAGGCGATGCTTTTGGTTATATGTAAGTTACCGCTCTAACTGCTTAAAGGTTGTCCCAGAAGGCAAAATCATCAGGACAGATTGAAATCAGCCTACAGATTCAAACTAAAAGAGGAGAAAACAATGCCAACCTGGAATTTCAATGTTACTCATCAGAACCAAACAACGGCCACTGGCAGCAAGAATGTAAGTCCGCCAGGAAACGGGCAATCAGTAACTATCCCGAACGTGCCGTGCTCCTGTGGCTACAATCACACCCTGGTCGGTACCCAGACCGCTGCGACCGCAATGTCTGGGTCTGGAGCCAATTCGGTTGCTCCTGCTAATGATCCACAAGCCAAGGGCTCTCCCATGGCGGACCCTGTTCCCAGCTGGGATGGTGGTCCAGTGAGCCCAGGCCCGGGTAAGCGCCGTCGTAAAAAATCGTAATTGTCTGGGGGTGCGGGTTTCGACGGTTGCCAGGGATGCCTCATGGATTCGTTCCGTGAGGCACCCTGCACCCTCTCAAACTAACCTTCCGCCGGGCTGGACCCGCCGATTTAAATCCTAATCTGAGACATACACCGTGCTGTACCAGGGAAAGCATCAAGCCAAGACTCGTGAATTACTATCAGGACGGACTATGAATCCGGCCGTTCTTCTTACATTGATGGTGTGCTGTTCCGGGGCTTACTCAACACTCTCTGCCGCAGCCAGAGGCCGAGTACCGTCTCTACATCAGGTGCAACACCGAGATGCTGAGATAAGAACGCTCGAAGTAGGTAATCCGATAAAGCGGGAAGCTGACGGAAATATCGTCCACCTCTACCGCGTATCGATTGACACCGGCAATTACATTCGGGTGGTCGTGGATCAACAGGGAGTCGACGTTAAGGTAACGCTGTTCGGACCAGACGGCCGGAAAATCATGCAGGCTGATGGTCCGAGTGGCGCAACAGGACCGGAACCACTCTCCACGATTGTCGAGGCGCGCGGAGAGTATCGCATTGAAGTGCGCTTGCCTGACAAAAAACCACTGGCCGGAGGTTATGTCGTAACCCTGGAAGCGTTGAGATCTCCGACGCAGGCGGATGAAGACAGGGTCGCAGCCGAGAAGCTCTTCTGGGAGGGTTACGAACTATTCAAGCAGCCAGCGATCGAGTCCAGGCGCAAGGCGCTGGAAAAATATCAGCAGGCGCTACCAATGTTTCGCGCTCAGAATGATCGCAGCATGGAGTATTACAGCTCCCTGGTGGTCGGCTTTATTTACCACTCTTCAGGCGAGTCGCAAACTGCGCTTGGGTATTACCGCTACGCCCTCAATCTCTGTAAGAGTTTAGGGAATAAGACCGATGAGCCGATATTACTCAATAATATCGGGGGTGTTTACGACACCCTGGGCGAGCCGCAAAAAGCACTCGCGTACTACGGCGAAGCGCTGGCCCTTTGGTCGGCCAGGAATGAACGCGGCCCGCAGGCTGACACGCTCAATAATGTTGGACTGATTCATTTCAAGCTGGGAGAGCCGCAGCAAGCCCTGGACTACTACAACCGATCTCTTACGCTTAAGCGAGAATTGGGTAATGCGGTAAAGATCGCCAACACTCTCAACAATATCGCGGTCGTCTACGCGATTCTGGGTGAGGAAGGACGCTCACTGGACTATCTCAAAGAGGCGCTCGATCTACAACGTCCGGCAAAAGACATTAGCGGGCAAGCGATTACCCATTATTTCACCGCCTATGTGCATGCCGCGCTGGGTGACCTGACAAGAGCTTTGGAAGACTACAATCAGGCGCTGTCTCTCCAGCGGACCGTCGGCAATCGACGCGGAGAAGGAATCACCCTCGATAGCATAGGAGTGGTCTTCAATTCACTGGGCCAGCGACAAAAGGCGCTCGAATATCATCAGCAGGCCCTCGACTTGCAGAGGGCGACAAAGGACCGTAGGTCTGAGGCAGCCACGCTCGAACATATCGGCTACGTTCATGCTCTCTCGGGCGAATTGGAACGAGCCGTCCAGGATTACGACAAAGCGCTCTCGTTGTGCCAGGCGGTGGGAGATCGGCGCGAAGAGGCAAATGTGCTCCAGGGCATGGCCCGCCTTGAGCGGGAACGACGCGACTTTCCTGCCGCACAAAAACATATTCAGGAAGCCATCGCGAAAATCGAGACGGTGCGTGGGCAGACAGACACTCAATTGCGCGCCTCTTATCTTGGCGTCAAGCATGACGCTTACAGTTTCTATATAGACCTCCTTATTCAGATGCATCGGTTGGATCCGTCGGCAGGGAACGATGCGACAGCATTAACAATCAGCGAACAAGCGCATGCCCGCAGCTTTTTGGAAATGTTATCAGAGGCTCAGGTAAACGTTCGCGAGGGCGTAGATGCCACGCTGCTTGAACGCGAGCGTTCACTCTCTCAGCAGGTCAATGCCAAAGCTGAGCGGCTTATTCAAGCCCTCGAACAGAACGCCAAAGCTCGGGTTGAGGTGTTAAATAAAGAGATCTCCGAGTTGGAAGATCAGTATCAGCAGGCGCAGGCAGCGATTCGCAAGAGCAGTCCCGGCTACGCCGCGATTACTCAGCCTCAACCGCTCGGACTTAAGGAAATTCAAGCGCAGTTGGATCAGGGTACGATATTGATCGAGTACTCACTCGGTGAAGAGCGCAGCTACGCCTGGGCGATTACTCAGAATTCAATAAAGACTTACGAGCTGCCAAAGCGAGAGGTAATAGAGAAGGCCGCACGGCTGGTCTATGACTTACTTAAAGCTCGCAGTCAGCCGAAAGCAAGCGAAAACTCTCAGCAGAAGCAAGAGAGAATCGCGCAGACGGATTCGCAACTGCTCGCCGCCACAAAGGAACTAAGCCAAATGGTGCTCGGACCCATTGCTTCTGAACTGGGAGCAGAACGCCTGGTCATAGTCGCAGACGGTGCTTTGCAATACGTACCATTCGCGGCTCTGTCCGTTGCCGCTGGTCAGTTGTCAGTTGCACAACGTAGCCGCACTAACAACGGATCACAGACCATTTACAAACCCTTGATGCAGGATCACGAAATAGTTTCTCTGCCGTCGGCCTCAGCATTAGCCATCCAACGCCAGGGCCTTCGGAATCGCAAACCAGCGCCAAACGCCGTGGCCGTGCTCGCCGATCCGGTTTTTTCCGGCGATGACGAGCGGCTTGCCTCCCGAGCAAAGACCGCTACTGCAGGACAAGCCCAGGCCGACGGAGCTGCGAATACGCGAATCATCGAACATCTCGCTGACAACTCGGGCTTGATTATTCGGCGGCTGAAATTCACGCGTCAGGAAGCCAATCAGATCCTCGCCGAAGCGCCGCGCGCGAGGAATTTCAGCGCGATGGATTTCCGAGCTAACCGCGCCACGGTCACTGGCGGCGGATTGAGCAAGTTCCGCTATGTTCACTTCGCTACGCATGGATACTTCGACAGCGAGCATCCCGACCTGTCGGCGATCGTCCTTTCGTTAGTTGATGAACAAGGCAAACCTCAGGACGGTTTTTTGCGGGCACATGACATTTATAACCTTAATTTGCCTGCGGAATTGGTCGTGCTCAGCGCGTGCGAAACGGGTTTAGGAAAGGAAATCAAGGGGGAGGGCCTGGTCGGATTGACGCGGGGATTCATGTATGCGGGAGCTCGCCGCGTAGTGGTAAGCCTGTGGAACGTTAACGACCAGGCCACAGCTGAGCTAATGGCCCGTTTCTATCGGGGGATGCTCAGAGAGAACAAGACTCCGGCAGCCGCCTTGCGGACTGCGCAGATGGAAATGGCGCGGCAAAAGCAGTGGCAGTCGCCGTATTACTGGGCCGCGTTCGTTTTGCAGGGCGAATGGAAGTGAGCCGCGAGAACCTTGACGGGAGATGGTGGTTTCTTACAGGATTTCTCGCGTTAATAAGTAGATGTGGACCGGGCATCTCGCCCCGTGAGTCGCGCACAGGATGCGCGTGCCACTTTCAGAGGGAGACGCTCTCAATGATTTTGCACGGCAGGATCGGCACGGACAATGCGGGCGGAAGCAGGTGCCTTAATCATTTAGGCATCAGGCTGTTGGCTTCTCTCGCTCTTTGCACCGTCAGCCTCTCGGCTTCAGTGACCCTGAAGGCCCAGGACGAAGGCACACGCAGACTATGGGATACTGCCTTCATCAATTCCGGCAGTAAGCGAACTTCACCGAGAAAAGCGGCGAAACGCAGTTACCGTGTGGCGACTCCGAATGTGCCTACCGCGGGCGTTAATGGCGAGACTGTTGTCGGCGTCACGCTCTGGCGGCTACGCCGGGCGAGCTCGACTGACTCCGGCGAGCGACTTATCGTGCACGAAGATGCGGACACGGCTGATTGGTTGCCGGAGCGAATTTCCACCAACGCAAGATTGGCCCAGGGCGATCGGCTCCGTATTTCCGTTGAAGCTGCGCGCATCGGTTATCTTTACGTGGTTGACCGGGAACAGTATGCCGACGGTAGTTTCAGCGAGCCGTATTTGATCTTTCCCACCACGCGCACGCTCGGCGGGAACAATCAAGTGACGATGGGAAAGATAATCGAGTTACCCGACCGGGAAGATCGTCCCCCTTACTTTACGGTCAGGCGCAGCAGGCCTGATCAGGTGGCTGAAGTGCTCAGTGTTCTGGTCAGCCCATCCCCCCTCGAGGGTATTGAAATCAGCGACAAAGCCCAGAAGCTGTCCGAGGCCCAGGTGAGTAGGTGGGAAAAATCATGGGGCGGGCGAGTTGGTTTGCTGGAGCTGGAAACAGGCGTTGGGAACGTATGGAGCAAGGAAGAGAAAGAAGCGGGCAGCGGCGTCGCCAGAGTCTTGAAATCTGATGCGCCCGCCCCGCAGGCCATCTACTACCAGCCAAATGCGAAATCGAGCGAGCCAATTTTGGTAAAAGTGCGGCTTCGTTACGGCTATTCAGTAAGGCGCTGAATCCCTGGATCTCAATCGCTTCGAATCACGTTTTGACCATTGCTTCGGATCTCGACACGACGCCGGATTGTTCATAAGGCGCCGCGCTGTTATCTGAAATTCGATATCTCAGGATGGCGCCGACACCGCCGACTTTATCGAGCCGGGTCGAATCTTCGATAAAAGTCACCTGGGCGGAAGACAACTGGTTCGCGCGCCTGACCAACTCGTCTGCAATGGTGCGCGGACTGACCGTCTTGAGCAAATCCTCGTCAGCACCGTAAATCTGCAAGACCTTCTCGACTTCAGCTTGATCGCATTGCAGGCTCGTGGGCTTTGCCGCAATCAGCATTTCTTCGACCTGACCGTTTGATAAGGCGGCCAACGTGTCGGCCACGCCCGCCACCGCGAGATCGTCAGCACGATATTCATTCAAGAACCGCTCGATCTTCTCACTGTCGCTTACCGATTCATGAGTCCGAAAGGCCTTTAGCGATTCTTCAATCAGCTCGTGTTCTGTGGTATCGATGCCCAGGCTCAGCACGCTGATTATTTTGTCCGACAGCGCTCTGGGCATTTGGTCGCGCAGGATTGGAATCACGGTTTCCTGATCCCCGGCGAGTATGATGTGCTCGATGCCCTCTTCCCGAATGGTTCGCTCGAGCTCCTCGACAACTTCTTTGGCGTGATGCAGGTGATAATTTTCTTCATGGCGCTGATACCGCGCCTGTGACCAGCCGCCCACCTTTGCATGTTTTGTCTTCACGCCGTCGATTCGTTCTCGACCGACGGTTTGCCCGGACGCAAATACAAAAATACGGGCCCGATTTCGATCGGCCAGCACGACGGCATAGCGGCGATACCGATCAATGAGCCGCGCCAGCGGATACAGATGCGGCCGATCGTAAACAAACAGCCGGTTGCGTTCGAATGCCGCGTCGAATTGTCCTACTTCGAAATAATCGTCTGCGGCCGAACAGGCAAAGATTGCTATTCCCTGTGCGGACGAGCGCGCGCCGTCTTCGAGATACCGGGCAATGCGTACAAAGTCTGATTCGAAACTTTCTCTTTCCAGTGAATTTATAGGATAAGTTTTTCCGCGCTCGGTCAATTGCTTGCGCGCAAACGGCAAGAAATTCTGGCGCCCATGCTGATCGGCGCGGCCATCGAGATAGAGACTAAGCACCGGCGCCGGCACGGGTTTAAACGCAAGTAAGCGCTCCAACATTTCGTCCGGCGAGGTTAAATCCGCGTGGGATTCGGTTCGATCCAGTGCTTGGTTTGGCGTACTCATCGTTTCCTGCTTTCAGTCAAGCTTTTGTGTGATTGCCGCTAGGCAGCCACTTTTCGTTTTCCGGCGAGGCTCCTCTTGAGCACAGCCACAAGGTCGACGACTTTGCCTTCGTCTCGCTCAGGTTTTTCAACCTCGACTACGTCCTTATGTTGTTTGCGTTTTTTCTCGATCAGCTTCAGAAGCTGTTCGGTCTTTTCATCCTTCAGTTCGGCCAGCGACAGATGTTTGCCGGAGTGCCTGGCAATTATTGTTTCGAATTTCTTCACCGTCGCGGCCGGGACTTTCTTCTTCTGCGGGAGGTCAATATCTTTGGGAGAGCGAATTTCATCGGCAAAGCGCATGGTCTCAGCCCGCAGGATTCCGTGTTCCGGGAAGATCGCCACGAGGTATTCCTTTCCGCGCATTACGAAAGTTGCAATCCCTGCTAAACCGTTTTTGTCCATTGTTTCCGAGAGCAGCTTGTAGGCCTTTTCCGAACCTTCAGAGGGCGCGAGAAAGTATGACCTGTCAAAGTAAAGCGGTGGAATTGATTCCAAATCAACGAACCTGCGCAAATCGATGTCGCGACTCTGTTCCGGCGCGAGTCGCTCCAATTCCTCATCGGTGACAACGACGTATTTGTCCTTATCGATCTCGTAACCTCGAACCATCTGCTCATCATCGAGATCGTCGCCGCTCTTCTGCGAATAGTAACGCCGCGCCAGTGGTTGGCCGTCAGGCCCGAGCATGCGCAGCGGCGCGCGATTCGTGCGATTACCCGGATAGAGATCGACCGGGACACTAACGAGTCCGAATGTAAGCGTGCCTGACCAGAATGGGCGCGCGCCCTTTCCGTCCCCATTCGCGTCATCAACCCTTGACCTTCTTGTCTTTCTTTTAGGCAGCGCGTTTCTCCCTTCTCAATGACTGAATACTCTTTGCCAGGACCTTGTCGAGCGACGCCGCTTTCCGTTTTGGTTTTACAAGTCGCAATTTTGGCGCGTGACCTTTGGCCTTTTTCTCGACAAACTCCATGACCCGGGCTCGATATTCGTCTTTGTATTCCTTTGGATCGAATTCGCCTTTCAGCAAGTCGACTAACTGTTTGGCCATGCTTAATTCTTTGCGATCAGGCGCGCGCCCGGCGGGCCGCGGCAGGTCTTTCGCCGAAAGAACCTCTTCCGCGTTGCGAAGAGTGAAGAGCACCAGGTGATCGTCTTCAGCGCGCAATGCGCCGACATAAGGTTGCTTCCGCATCACCCAGCGTGCGATGCCTTCCTTTTCCTTATTCTGCAAGGCTTCGGCTAACGCAAAATACGTCGCCTGATCTCCGTCCGGTCCGAGATAATAAGGCCGATCATAAAACTCTGGGGCGATTTCGTCCGGAGCCACAAAATGGGCGATTTCGATCTCGCGAGAGCCTTTCGGTTCCAGGGCCTCCAGTTCCTTGTCATCCAGAATTACAAATGTGCCCGGTTCAACTTCAAACCCCTTTTGAATTTCTTCATTAGGAATTTCCTCGCCGGTGTCGGGGTTAATCATGTGCTGCTTCACGCGGGTTTTCGATCGCTCTTCAAGAATATGAAAACGCACGGTCTTGTCCTGCACGGCGGAATACAATTTCACCGGGACTTTCGTTGAATCGAGTTTTAAATCACCTTTCCAAATGGCTCGTGCGGTCACGGTCTCACCCCTCATTTTCAACTGTTGCAAGCTCGCAACTCACACGTCGCGCAAAGCACGCCATCACATGCAGCGCACCGATATTCCGTTTGAAATACATACGTGTGACTGCATGCCGGACAGATTTCTGTTCCTTCTTCCAGCCACCAGGGCCGGTTTCGTTTATTCCTGGACACAGCTTTAAATCGAAAGCACATTCAGTTCCGCAATAGTCCGGTGTGATTTCGGAAGAGAGGGCATATGAAGTGATAGCGGCAAATTGCAAAAAAATCCCAACGCAGTAATCCAGCAGGCGATGGGTTAGAGCATGCAGGAACCCGACCGTAAGGGAAGAAGGCAGTAAGCAGAAGGCAGTAAGCAGCAAGGCAGAAACCCGACCGTAAGGGGTGCTGGTACCGAGCGGTGCGGAATATTTTGCTGGCGTAATCGAACCAAAAGGCTATCGCTGCAAGAAATGAAAAAGCGTATGGGTCAAATAAATTAGTTACGACGCCCCGATTGATTTAGAATAGGCGAGCAGAGAAGTAAGTTTCGCTCCTTCGGGACATTTGATCAGCGTGTTTTGCCACTGCCTCAATAAACAAATCATTCGTCTCGCGGCGGCGTTTGCTTTTGCGCTGATCGTAACGGCCGCGAGCGCCCAGTCTTCGAACCAGGATCTTCCGACTGCAATCCGGTCTATCGAGATTAGCGGTACGATTCCGGCACTCGATGTTGGCGACCCGCGACTCACACATCATTTCTATGCCTTCAATGGAACTCATGGCGACCTTTTGATTACCGTTGAGAGCAACAACCTGAATGGCGATGTTGATGTCTTTACCGCGGTCACGCTGAAACCGCTGATGAAGGTCCCGATGTACGCCGGAGCCGGCACATCACTGACGAGCAAAAGCATTTACATGCGCGCGGAAGAGGTTATGATTCTGAGGATAGAAGCGCGCAGCCCAAACGATGATGATGGCCGGTATCGGATTCGATTCGGGGGCGCTTTTGCGCCATTCAGCGGTGGGATCCCGGTGGCGGAAAATGAGGAGGAGACTGAAACGTCTTCGATCAGCCGTTCGGCCAGCAGGGGCACGCGTCGCGTAAACTCGGTTGGGGCGAGCATCAACGAACCTGTAGTCGAACCGCCCTCGCCGTCAAACCAGCCGACGCCAGACTCAGCAACAGCCGCCGTGGCTTCGAAGCCGGAAACTAAAACTACTGCTTCTTCTACGCCGCCCAGGGTCCGCTCAACAGCGCCGCGATCTTCGCGCAGCCGTCCGCCGGTTACCGCGTCGCGTAGCAGAAAAGGGCCCGCGCCGTCCAAGCCTAAGCCCGATTCGACTGCCGGAACTACTCAACCTCCCAAAACCGAAACACCTGCTGAAGCGGAGCCGAAACCGTCAGGTCCACCCAATGAAAGCCGCCGCAGTAAGCCCAATCCTCCGAAGGCACAGGATATTCCCGCGCCGCCCGGAACACACTTAATTATTGAAGAAAAGGATGGAACCCGAATCGATCACCCGATGGTTAATGTGCGTCGCATCATGATCGACAATGGCCAGATTGTGATCTTCTTCAAAAGCGGCCGCATCGAGCGCGTATCGATGACGAACGTCGTACGCATGGCGATTGAGCCATAGAAACAGTAAGCAGTAGGCAGAAAGCAGAAGACAGAAACCCGACCGCAAGGGAGGGTGCAGTTCTACGGTCACAAACCGCACCCTCCCTTACGGTCGGGTTTCTGCCAGCCTGGAGATTTGTCTTATGCCAAACCGCACCCTCCCTTACGGTCGGGTTTCTGCCAGAGCCTGGAGATTTGTCTTGCGCCAAACCTCGCGGTCTATGCCATAGATCAAAACGTCTCTTCCCACCACCTGGGTGCTGCCTTCGACGGTTTCGCCGAGACGTTCAGCAACTTTGATTGACGCTACATTCTCAGGAGCGATCAAGCTGATCACGTGATCCCGGTTCATGTCAGTGAAAGCATACTCGAGTGCGCGCCGCGCTGCCTCAGTAGCGAAACCCTTTCCCCAATACTCGCGACGTAACGTCCATCCCAGCTCAAATCCCGGCCAGCCGGCGGGATTCATGAATCCGATTCTGCCGACGAGCTTCCCGCTCTCCTTTTCTTCAACCGCCCAAATCCCGTAGCCGCGAAAATACCAGTGGCCCATGAAGGTTGCCATCTGGCGCCATACTTCCATCGGCGTCATGGGTTTTCCGTCGCCGAGAAAACGCATCACTTCAGCGTTCGCGCACATCTCCTGAAATTGCTCGTAATCTTCTTCGCGAAACCAGCGCATGATGAGGCGCTCAGTCTCCAGAATCACTTCCGTCATTTCCATGAGCTGGATTGTTACCTGGAAAACTTTCGTACAGCAAGCGCGATTGGCAACCCGATCCCGAACATGTGGATGAGCAATCCGCTGATCAGCACGGACCTGGGGTACGACCAGGGATAGGTAGTCGAGTGAATGGCGGATAACTGAAGGACTACGCAATTCATGAATAAATAGACGCCCAAGCCATAAAGAATGCCGGAAATTATCGGTCGGGTGACCATAAATCGAAGCACGCGACTCGCGAGGAAGTAAACTGTCGCCGCAATTAATGCGATTAGGAAATGAAAACCGAGACCGAGGGCCGCAGTTTTAGCTCCGCCTTCATAGGCGCTCCGGCCGAGGGCCCCCACTAGCGACCGATTGCAGAATTGTTATCGGCTTCCTTCCGCTGCGAAAAATTGCTAAAAACGCAGGCGTACGTAATGTCCAGCGCCCCGGCGATAAGGCCGCCCACAAGAATGGGTAGCAGAACTTGCGAGACTTTGTTCTCACTTGTCATCGAGTTGGACTTCAAGCCGAGAGACTCCGGCAATCAAATCATTTTTTTCCTGTTTTTATTTGAGCCAGCTGATCGCGAAAGTGCTGCAGGTCCTGGTTTGAAGGATCGGCTTTCGCCAATTTGTTCAAAGTGTCTTCGGCAGCCTTAGCGTCGCCCTTCTGAAGCTGGGTAAAGCAGAGTCCGTCGAGAACTCTTACATCATCCGGCTTCTTCACGAGCGCTGCCTTCCACCATCGTTCGGCTGCCTCAAGGTGTCCGGCATCCATGTTCACCATGCCAAGGCTCGCGATTGTTTCGTAGTTGTCCGGTTGAATCTGATTCGCCTTTAATAAGTACTCGATGGCTTGATCGTAACGCTGAATTTGATAGTAAAGCTCCGCCGCTTTCAGTTGTGCATCGATGTTGTTCGGTTCGCTCCTGGCTTTGGAAAGCGCGGCCTGGACGTCGGCTTGCATCTGTCCCGGGGCGGGCGCTGAATCGCCGACCGTTGGATGATCAGGCGGCAGGTTTTGCGTCCGCGCCGACGTCGCGGGCGTGGCCAGGCGTTGATTCATGCTGTTCGAGAGCATAAAACCCGCGATGAAACCGAGTAGCACCCCGATAATCGCAAATAGCAGATTCTCTCTGTTCATTTTGTTAACTTAATTTCATTCGGCATCCTTCAAAACCGAGTAGCACCCCGATAATCGCAAATAGCAGATTCTCTCTGTTCATTTTGTTAACTTAATTTCATTCGGCATCCTTCAAGAGTGAGCGAAGTTGTTCGCGCAATTCAGGACCGTCCGTGTGCCCATGTGCCGTGACAGCGTGGGCCATCGCTGCGTCCAGGACTTCTTCTTCCGTTCCCTCGATGCTGAGGGTGCAACCTTTTTCGCTGGGGTAGGTTCGGCAATCGATCGTTTTTCGTTCCGGCATTTTTAGTTGTCTCCTTTATTTGATTGCTAAGGCACTTTACTTTGCGCTGCCCTCTTTCGCCAATCGCTTTGCTTCACTAATCCGATCGGTAACGGTTTGTTTGATTTCGGCATCAGACGGACCGGCTTTCAGGATTCTCTGCCAGTATTCGATGGCTTGTTCGTAGTTTTTCGCTTCAAATGCAGCACTGCCGGCGAGCACCAGCGCGCGCTCATTGTTCGGATCAATCTGTAAAGCCTTGTTCGCTAATTCGGTCGGTTTGCCTTCCATTGCACGCCCGCGCGCCATCGCGAGAGCGTACGCATAGTCGGCCCAAAGATTCGCGTCATTCGTAATTAAGGCCGTCGCTTTGTCGTAAGCGGCAGCCGCCTCTTTATAGTTCTGCATCTCGCTGTAGGATCGGGCCAGCATCGTCCAGCCTTGCGCGTCGTTCGGATTGTCCTCGAGCCGCTTGGCGAGCTTTGCTACGTTGGCTTGAATTTGCGTCTGCGTCATTCCGCCCTGGTCTGGCGCGACCGCGGCCGGTCGTACCGAACCGGATTGCCCGGTGAGCGCCTTCGGGTTGCCGACTACAAGATAAAGCGCGACGGCAACGACAGGCATCGCACTCATTACGCCATAGGCAAGCCGCTTCGCCTTGCGGGTCGCGTCGGCCGATTCCGG
>WNGQ01001573.1_pt1 | contig 23600 bp, 19 predicted proteins | sample 5407661 | NCBI WGS metagenome assembly WNGQ01 (sample SAMN13153382, study PRJNA577476) | soil metagenome | isolation source: 60 cm soil or saprolite under Garry oak tree replicate 2 | place: USA:California | collected 2016-06-15 | reverse complement strand
GTTCAATGTTCGGTGTTCGACGTTTTCTCACAACAACTGGTCCGTATCCATCGCCCATGCTCGCGCCACACGGCAGCAGCGCGTATTTATCCGCGACATAGGCGTACGCGTGAATTGAGATTGCAGAAATATGCAACTCGCCGCGCCGCGCCCGCTCATTCAACGTCTGAATATCTTCCAGGGAATGGTCGAACCGATAACCACGGAGGTCGATTTTGTTCTCCGCCATCGCATAGAACATGAACGCGTCATCCGGATCGGGTGAATGGCCCAGGGTAAAGACTTTGGTGCTGGCGTTCGTAATGCGATGCATTGCGCAAACCTATGCCGCGCCGGAAGCCGATGGAACCAAAATCGGGACGACGCGCCGTAGCGCAGACTTCCCCGCCACCGGACGGATTCGCTGCGGCGAACAAGTCTGTCGTATCGCGGGTTTCCAAACCAGCGGGCCGCTCGATGTCGCGTATCGCGCCGATTTGGAAATCGGCGATACAGCAGGTTTGGAAAACTGCGCTACAATATTGGGAACGCCTTGGCTTTTCTCGACGCGATTTGTATTGTCCGATTATGCATCTCGTGAAACCGGATATGGTGCTCGAGGTCGCCTTCAATTCAATTCAGCCCAGCACGCGTCACGTGAGTGGACTCGTGTTGCGTTTTCCAAGAATCAAGGCAATTCGGTGCGACAAGAACGTCGATTCCATCGACACGCTCGATACGCTCGGGATCTCGCACAACAACGCGCGAATTTGCCGCGATTTTGACGAGGCGCGTAAGTAGCGCCTCGGACTTACTGCGGAGTCGGCGACGGAGTTGGGGAAGTGGCCTCGGCCGCAGGAGATGCTGCCGACGGATTTGTAAAAGTAGCCGCAGGAGATCCTGCCGACCCAGACCTCATTCTTTGTACTTGTTCCAGCATTTGTTGCCTTCTCTTCTCTCTTTCAGCTTGCACCTGCGCCGGGTCGGGAATCAGCTTCTGAACGTCGGGGGGGAGCTGTTGTATTCTCTTGGCTCTTTCAGCTTTCAGCTGGGCGGGGTCCGCAATTCGGCCCTGAACCCCGGCGGGAGTCCTCCGAATGTTCGTTGTGGCTTTCTCCCTTTCGGCCAATGCTTTCTCTCTTTCATCTAATGCTTTCTCGCGTGTGTCCAGCTCCGCTTTCCGTTGAGCAAGTTGTCGTTCGGCCGCCGAATCTTGTTTTTGGCAGGAGCAAATCATCGCAAAAGAGATGAGCATCGTCAGGGTAAAAAGTTTTCTCATAATCAGGAGTAAACTGCAATTGGTCTTCCGCAATTCGGACTAAGAAAACGGAAGGCCAACGGGTAGTCAAACGAAACTTCACGTGCCTACGGCGCTGGCGGAGTTGTTTTCCGACCGTTCGAATACCTGCTTCAACGCGACAAGTTGTAGCCGCCGCGCTGTGCCTGCCGCGCCGTAGCTGGGCGAAGGCGGGTCGAGGCGCTCAACCGCATTGGCGACCCGCACGGCGACACAGCGCCGTGGCTACAGCTTGTCACAAAGAAAACAGCCGCCGCGCGGTTTCGCGCGGCGGCTGAGCTTGTATTCAGGAGGCGCTGACTTCTCTAACAGCGCTCCCGATAACAGTTTTATCGATTCTCCACCACTCGGGGCGTCGACCTGACCATCTCAAGCTGGGCGCTCACCTTTTGGATTTGCGCGGCCTGCTCTTTGAGCTGGGCTGTGAGAGTCACTATTTGTTTCTGTTGCAGCTGGACCACTGCTTGCAACTTGTCAACTTTGTCATTCAGCATGGCTTGGTGCTGGGTGGGGCGCTGTGCGGGCGCGCCGGGTGCGCTACGACGCGCAGGTGCGCCACGAGAAGGTACGCTAGGTGCGCTCTGGTTCGGGCCAACATCCCAGCCAAGTTTGTCGTTCGCAAGGTCTAGAGTAACTTCAACAACGGAGCCGCCAACAGGCTGGAAGTTAAAGAAGATACCACCGATGTAGCAGGCTAAGGACCCGGCCCCGTTCCCGTTCGAGAGGTCGCCGATGCGGATCGTACTGCTTTCGTCGGGGGCGAGGGTACCAACGAAGTCGCCGAGGTAAGTGTTATTGAAGCCAGAGACCAAGTTTTGTCCTGACCCTGTACCCACGGCTGTGTTCTCACTGCCACCATCGTTATTGAAGAGCGCCGCACCGCCAACTGCCGTGTTGTTGTTCGCGGTGCCGGCTCCGCTGAAGTCATTAAACGCGAGCGCGACATCACCAATGGCGGTGTTTTCAGCGGCGATATCATTAAAGAAAAGCGCGTCTTCGCCAAAAGCGTTGTTGCCGAATCCGGTAGTGTTAAAGAGGAGCGCAGCGGCGCCGACAGCATTGTTGAAGATGCCATCAGTGTTACTGAACAGTGCCTCAAAGCCAACGGCGGTGTTGTCAAAGGCAGTCGCGGGCAGGGTTCCGGCCGAGTCATTATTGAACAGCGCGCCAGAACCGACGGCGGTGTTGTTCCCCGCATCGTGGTTATTAAAGAGCGCCTGAAAACCGAGGGCGGTGTTGTCGTTGGCAGTGGAGGGCGAGGTTACGGTGAAATCATTAAACAGCAACGCGTCGGTTCCAACGGCCGTGTTGTTGTTGGCAGTGATGTTGAGCAACATCGCTCCCGTGCCGGCTGCAGTATTGGAATTCCCATTGTTGAGGTCCAGCGATCCCGCGCCGACAGCGGTATTGAAAAAGGCGTCCGTTATGAACCCTCCCGAGTACCACCCAAGCCCGGTATTGAACCCGCCGGTCACGGTGGAAGAGTTAAGGGCGTGGAACCCCTCGACGGTGTTGCCACCGCCAATGTCTCCCTCTTGCGCTTGCGCTCTGGACAAAAGCCCAAAGCAGATAAGGACGAGCGGGATGAGAAGGAACCCGCGCCGTAAAGGCAGCGAGCGAGCCGGATCTCGTCCGCATACTAACGTTTTAAGTTGAATCAATGAATACATGGGATGTGTTCTTTCTCTTTCCCGGTCGTGTTTTGTTTTGGTTTTTCTTGTTCACTGGGCTCCGAACGGACAAAGAACTGTACCGGGCAAAAGTCCCGTGTCTGTTTTGGAGCCATGCGCGTTGATACTGAATTTCGGCTTTGAGTGTCAATACTTTTTTTACAATTTTTTAAGGGGGGTGACGGAATTGGAGGGGGCAACGGCCGGCTAGCGTAGCACAGCCATCTTGGCTGTGGGGCCAGCGGGCATCCTGCCTGCTGGATTACAACCGTACAGGGACCAGGCAAGATGCGCGGTCGCCCCACAGGCTGGGAAGCCTGTGCCACGCCGCACTGTCCGAGCGGATTGCTGTTTGCGTTGATGAGGCTGTTCCCGTAGCCTCAGGCCCATGGCACGGTCTGGGCTGGGTAAAGGTCTTGGCGCGCTGATTGGCACGCCTTCCATCGCCGCGAGGACGGATGTGGCCGAGTCGGGTGAAAGAGTGCACCAGATTGACTTGGCAACCATTGTCCCGAGTGCGTTGCAGCCGCGCAAAGATTTTGGACGCGAAGCGTTGCAGGAATTGATCGATTCGATTCGGCAGCATGGGATCATTCAACCGCTCATCGTCCGGCTCGCCACGGCGAGTCCGTCCGGTGGCGGACAGGCAGGCGGGCGATTTGAACTGATCGCCGGCGAGCGCCGTTGGCGCGCCGCGCAGGAAATTGGCCTAGCCACGGTGCCCGCCATAATTCGAAGCGCTAATGACCTGGAAGTGCTCGAGTTGTCCTTGATCGAAAATTTGCAGCGCGCCGACCTCAACCCCATCGAAGAAGCCCAGGGCTACGCCAGGTTAGCCAATGAATTTGGAATGCGGCAGGAGGATATCGCGCTCAAAGTGGGGCGCAGTCGGGCGGCAGTGGCGAACGCGCTGCGGCTTTTGGATCTGCATCCGCAGGTGCAAGTCTGGTTAGCTCAGAATTTGCTTTCAGTCGGTCACGCGAAAGTGCTGCTGGCATTAAAAGCGCCCGAGGAGCAACTGCTCGCTGCGGAAACAGTTTTGCGCCGCAATGCCACGGTGCGTTCCACGGAGCGCCTGGTTGCTCGCCAGCTTGGGATCGGACGCCCTCGCCGGAAATCTCGACGCATCGGGATTGAACTCAGCGCTACGGCAACGGCGGTAGAAGATTTACAAAACCGCTTGCAACAACATCTGGCCACCCACGTTACCATCCATCACGGAGACAAACGCGGCCGGATTGAAATCGAGTACTACGGAACCGACGATCTCCAGCGGATCGTCGCTGCTTTGGGGCTTCCGCCGGCCGAGAGCTGACTTCGCCGCTCCGAAAGCTTTCGGAGTCGAACCGTTAAATCGTTAAAGCGGCATGAACGAAACACTTCAGCCGTTCAACGCGCGGTCATCCCAAACGCAATGAGGGATCTCACGCTGGGTCCGTGGGTTCACAGAATGTACCGCGGGCAATCTTGGCTGCGATTGCGAGGTCCTTCTCTCCGCTCAGGATGACATTTTTTTTGACCATTGGGCGTGGAGTGTTGAGCGTTAAAATCCTCGAAGCAGATAAGCGATGAATAATCGGATAGCGATTGCATTTGCAGCAGCGGTTCTGGCTTTCTTCTTCGCTACCTCAGTGACAAAGAGTGGACCGCCAAAGATTTGGGAAGAATTCTCCGGCGAGAAAGCCTTCGCTCATATTCAACGGCTTGTTGATTTCGGGCCGCGCCCGGCTGGATCGACGGCTATCGAAAAATCCAGAGATTACATCGAGGATCAACTTCGGCGTTTCGGCTGGCAGGTAACGCGTCAAACATTCAGTGACGACACTCCACGGGGGAAGATCCACTTCGTAAATTTGCTTGCCCAGTTTTCCGGCCAAGAGAATGCGCGGGCCTCCTTGCTTTTGTTGTGCTCGCATTACGACACCAAAATGTTCGATACCATTCGGTTTGTCGGCGCCAACGACGGCGGCTCCAGCACTGGCCTGCTCCTGGAATTAGCCCGGGTGATCGGACAGCATCCGAATCTGGCCAGGAAAATTGAGCTCGTGTTTTTTGATGGCGAGGAAGCTGTCGAGCAGTTCTCTCAGGCTGATGGTTTGTACGGGAGCCGCTATTTTGCCCGGCAACTGCAAGGCGCCGGCGCGAAACAATTTCGCGGCGGGCTCCTGTTCGACATGGTTGGCGACCGGTCGCTCGGCATCACGCTTCCCGCGGATTCCCCTGCTGAGATGGCGCGCGATATTTTTGCCGCCGCGGAAGCGCTTAAGTTGCGAAGTTATTTCACCTACCTTGGCCGGGAGCTGATCGACGATCACGTGCCCCTGAACGCGATTGGTATTCCGACGCTCGACATCATTGATTTCGATTTTCCGTGGTGGCACACCGCCGATGACACAATGGATAAAATCAGCGCGCAGAGTCTTCAGACCGTCGGCTCCGTCGCGCTCTATTACCTGTCTGAATTCGCGCTAAAATAAAGATGGGACCTTGCTGTTTGGGGTTGCCCAATTTCGGCATTGCGTCCGACCATTTTTCCCGCCAGTCTGAAAGTGAACGGTCGCCTCAATGGAGCGCCTCGCATCGATGTCCTACTCAACGCACAAAAACATTGGCGTCATCGGCCTCGGGATTATCGGTCGTGCAATCGCCGCGAATCTTCGCCGCAAAGGGTTTCCGGTTTACGTTTGGAACCGCTCGCCGCGGCCTGTTCCAAATTTTGTCGGTTCGCCTGGGGAACTGGCGGGGATTTGCGATTACATCCAGATCTTTGTCTCCGATGACGAAGCGCTGCTGCAGACTGTTGAGCAGCTAAGCGAAAAGCTTACGTCGCGTCACGTCGTCCTTGCGCATTCAACTGTCGCTCCGGATTCGATGCGTGCTGCGGCGGAAATCGTCGAACGCCGAGGAGCGCAGTTTGTCGAGGCATCGTTTACCGGAAGCAAACCCGCAGCTGAAAAGGGCGAACTGGTTTATTACGTTGGCGGGACCGAGGCGGCATTGCGGGAGGCGCGCCCCATCCTCGAGGCCAGCAGCAAAGCGATTATCGAGATCGGAACAGTTGGCCAGGCGAGCGCCATCAAGATCGCAACCAACATGATCACTGCCGCAAGCGCGCAGGCCGCAGCAGAAGCTCTTGCACTGGTCCAAGCGTCAGGTTTGCCGCTGGAGAAATTCGTCGAAGCGATGCGTGCCAATGCCAGTTATTCTGGCACTCTGGCGCTGAAGCTGCCGAAAATGCTCGACCGCGATTTTGAGCCGCAATTTTCTGTTAAACACATGCTGAAAGATATGCAGATCGCCAGTCAGATCGCTTTGTCGCATTATCTGGACTTGGGGGTGACCGCTGCGGCCCGGGACCAGTTGCTTGAGCAAATGCAGTGGGGTCACGGCGACGACGATTATTCATCGGTCGCGCGCAAATATTTGCATGAGCCTGCTGCGGCATTTTACGAAGAGCCGTCAACGGTCGAGCAAGATGAGCAAACCGACGCCGGTCAATCGACTACGGGCTCAGCTGAATCGGAGACGCAAAGCGTCGAACCGCAAGATGCGGGTTCCCAGCAACCTTTACTCGGTTTCGCGGCAGCAGCGAGCGGAGCCGCTAATGAAACGACAGGGCTGCGTCGTGGCTTTCTGAAACAGCTGCTGAGCCGGTTTTCGTCCGGACAAGGATGACGCAGCCGTTCCAAGCCGGGCAAGCGACCTTTCTCGATCTCTCCGCGCGCACAAAGTTTCGTATCGCTGGAACGGACCGATTTCGGTTCCTCAATGGACAAATCACAAATGATTTGCGCAAAGCCAGCGAAACGGTCGCCATCGAGGCGTGTGTGCTCAATGCCAAGGGCAAGATGAACGCCCACATTTTCGTTGGTGCACATGGGGAGTGCTTTTTGGTGGATGCCGAGCAGGAGCTTTGCGAAACACTCCGCGCTCGGCTGGAGCGCTACGTCATTGCCGACGACGTTCAAATTGAAGACGTCACCGATCAATTCTCGCTGTTTCACGTTCTGTCAGAAGAATCGCCAACGCCGGAGCACGGCCGGATCGTTTCCCTGCGCCGCTTGGCCGAGCCAGGTTGGGACATCTGGAGCGATGCCGCGTGTCATGATGCTGTTCGGCAAGAATTGTCCTCGGCATTTGGATTTCTCGATTCTGCCGCTGCAGAGGTCATGCGAATCGAGCATGGTATTCCTCGCTGGGGCTTCGAACTGACGGAGGAGATTATCCCAATCGAAGCCAATTTGGAGCAACGGACGATCGATTACGAAAAAGGCTGCTACATCGGCCAGGAAGTGATCTCGCGAATGAAGATGTCGGGCCAGACGAACAAACGGTTGTGTGGATTGATTTCGGTGAACGATGTCCCGGTTCGGCAGGGAATGAAACTTGCCGTTCCTTCAACGGCTGGGAAAGAAGCGGGCTGGATCACCAGTGCCACGCGCAGCGAACGGCTTGGAAAAGAAATCGCGCTCGGATATGTGAAACGCGGGTTTAACAGCTCCGGGACGAAGTTGGATGCAGTTGGTCCGGGAGATTCCACCCCGCAAACCGCCAGGCCAATCTCAGTAGAAGTGGTTCCGCTTCCGTTTCTCTGAAGCTACACTGACGGAATCGATGTCGTAGCTTCAAAGTCCGCGCAGCCAGTCGCGGGCGAGCGAAATGTCCTCGGGCGTCAAAGCGTGTCCCGCGTTAAGAAATCGGACGGTGACATCTGCACCTGCGTGTCGCAGAAGTTCGACTAGACGCTGGGTTTCCGATGTCGGAATGATGGGATCGTAATTTCCCGCGCCGATCCAGACGCGAACGTTCGCGAGTTCCAGTGGTTTCTGCGGCTCCAGTGGCAACATCGCGCGAAACAGAATCGCTCCTGCGAAAGTCTCCGGGCGCAGCAACAACACGCTCGCAGCGATATTCGCGCCATTCGAGTAGCCGACCGCGATAATGTTCTTTTTGTCGATGTCGTAGGGATCCGCCGCAGCCGCGACAAAATCGGCCAGCTCGTGCGTACGCTTTTGCAGATCTTCCAGATCGAATACGCCTTCAGCCACCCGCCGAAAAAATCGCGGCATGCCATTCTCCAAAACTTTTCCGCGTGGACTCAGCAATGCCGCATTTGGGTCAAGCTCGCGTCCAAGCGGAATGAGATCGCGCTCATTCCCGCCAGTGCCATGCAGGAGTAGCAGCGTGCGATTCGAACTGCCGGGAACGAACTCGTGAATGAAATCCGGCGTCATTGGTTTGTCGGAGGTGCGATCGGCGGCAAACCTTTTTCGATTTGCGAGCGAGACGACTCCAGCCACGGTGGAAGCTGCAAACTTTCGCCGAGTTGATTCAAGTCTTCGTCCAATGTGAAGCCGGGCGGGTCGGTTGCGATTTCGAAGAGAATCCCGCCCGGTTCGCGGAAATAAATTGAGTGAAAATAAACGCGATCGATTACCGGCGTGACGTTGTATCCGAGCGCAACCAAATGCTCTCGCCATCGCCGCTGTTCTTCGCCGTCACGCGCGCGAAAGGCGATGTGATGAACCGAACCGGCAGCGACGCGGCCTGGGTTCGCTTCGGGCATGCAAAGCAGGTCGACCACCCGGCCAGCCGCAGTTTCATTCTGCGAAGCCAATCGAAAGCGATTATTGGACTGATTGACTAACCGGTAACCAAAGCTGTCCGTCAGCAATTTTGCGGTGCGTTCGTATCCTTCCAAAGCTGCGGAGACGCTATGAAATCCGCGAATCGAATGTTCGGCCGGCACTGAACTGCCGTGCCAGCCCTCGACGTTTGGAGGCGCACCCGATTCGATTAATTCGATAAGCAGCCCGTCGGGATCGATAAAGCGAATCAGTTCCTCATGAAATCGCGGACTCGTTCTTTCCGCCGGCACATGTTCCTGCTTCAAGCGTTTCAGCCAGTAGCCGGTCGAGTTTTTTGGAATTGCGAACGCGACGGTATCGACTTGGCCCGTGCCGCGAATCCCGCGCCGCGCACCCGGCCACGCGAAAAACGTCATAATTGTGCCAGGCGTGCCGCGCGCTTCGCCGAAATAAAAGTGGTAGGTGCCGGGATCATCGAAATTCACAGTGCGCTTGACGAAGCGCAATCCGAGCACGCCAGCGTAAAAATCCAGATTGCGTTGCGGATCACTCGCAATCGCGGTGACGTGATGAAGTCCCGGAATTTTGATGTCCATGTCCAATAGTTCTTTGACTGCAGGAACGGTCTGCGATCTTAGCTCTTATTCGGTTTCGCAGAAGCAACCATCTCGCGGGCACGGGCCATGCCTGCCGATGCGCCACGGCGTTGCGGAGTGATTGTCAGAGCACGCTCAAACTCTCGGAGGGCTTCCTGGGGATGATTTGATTCGAGCAAAAGATCACCAAGTTGTTCGCGCGCTGGAACGATCGCCCCGGGTGTAACGGGACGCTTTTCGATGGCGTCTTCTTCATCGGCGGCCGCTCGCATTAGCTTGAGAGCTTCGTCGGCTTTTCCTTCAGTCTGCGCGACCCACGCCAGCGCTTCGTTCATCTGTACCTGTACTTGCGTCGCCCAGTAATCGTTCTTGGCCGCGCGCAATTTTTCGTAAGCGCTCCTTAATTTGTCGATTTCCTGTCGTGCGTCAGCCGGTTTCCCGCTGCGGGCGAGTCCGACGCTTCGCGCCCAAAGCGTGACTGCCGATACTTGCGGCGACGCCCCATCGACTGGAACCAATTGCGCCGCATCTGACCACTGGCGGCGCTCGATCGCGTAGCGCGCAGGCATTGCGCTTGCCGCGTATCCCATCTTGAAATCGCTGCCGTCGAGCCCGCCCATGGCGCGCAATTCATTGAGCACGCGCGCGGCCTCGGCGTCACGGCCAAGTTGAAGATAGGCGTAGGCCAGATAATCCATCGCGTGCAGTTCCTCGCCTTTGTCGCCTTGCTCGCGCGCAGCCTTTTGTGCCGCCAAGTTGGACGCAACCGATTCGTCCCACATTCCCAGTTGCGTATAGATGTGCGATGGCATGTGCAAAGCGTGCGGCGCTGCGGGCGCGATTTGCGAATACGCCTTCGCCGCAGCGACGCCCTGCCGTGCCATCTCTGCATTGTCGCAGGCGTGAATCAGGTAATGCGCGATGCCAGGATGGTGCGGATATTTTCTAAATAAGGGCTCGAGGATAGCAGCGGCTTCTTTCTGTTTTGCATGACTCGCGTCGCTCGGAGGCGCCGTGGCGATGAGCGCGAGCGCATAAAAAATCTGGCACTCGGTGTCGTCCCGATAGCGTCCCGCTAGCTTGCGCATTGCCTCCGCGTAACGATTGAGCCGTTCCTGGTAAGGCAGGGAATCGGCGTTCGCGTAAATCAAACTCAGGGCATCGATGAATCCGCGCTCGCGATCCGAGCTACTGAGCCTTTTTGCCTGTTCGATTTCGGCAAGCCCACGACCGATGTTTTGCGGCGCAACTGGTGGCTCCCACAGCTGATGGAAATAAGTCATGGCCACACCCCAGTGCGGCACAGCGCAACTGGGATCTTTAGCTGCCACATCGCGAAATGCTTTTTCCGCGGCCGAGTATGCGAACGAATGCAAAAGCGCCACCGCTCGCTCGAAACTTTTTTGTACTTTGCTCGAGCACGACGTAGAAAACTGGAGACTGCCGAGCTTCTCCGGGACAGGATGCTCATGTTCCGGGATGGCGGCCAGCGATTGCCAATCACCCCACGCCAGCCAGACAAAGCAAATAAGCAGTGCGAGCATCGCGCGCATTATTAGATTTCGAGGCGTCACGACCCTAATCATCACGCGTCTCCGCCGGATGATCTAATTGTTAATCGCCAAAAACAATTTTGCCACCGACCTCTGTCATCACGATTTATCTCGATGTTCCGGGCTTGACGCTTTGGGAGAGTTCTGACGTGATCGGATGTCGCACGACAATTTTTGAATCAACATGAACGACGAAATTTATTTTGCCCTCTCGCGACGTATTTATAGAATCCTCGTTACCCCTCGGACGAGCAATTAACCTTAACCCTTTGCAGCGTCTGAACCAGACAGTTCCTGAGCTTAGTTTCGTTTTGTTGGCAGCGTGGCGACGCACGGCTGCCGATTACTGATCATGGCAAATTTCTTTCCACGCTGGACGAATTGGGTGCCGATCAAGCTCGTGGTCTGCGGCATCGTGCTCGTCTGCGGGTTGACCGGCGCCACCTGGTATTACGTCACGCCAAAGTACACCAAAGTCAGGTATCAACCGATCCAGCCGGTGCCGTTTCCACACGACATTCACGTTACGCAACTGGGAATGGATTGCCGCTACTGCCACAGCTTTGTGGAAGTCGCGGCGCACTCGAATGTCCCTAACACGCAGACGTGCATGAACTGCCACACGCAGGTGCAAAAGGACAACCCGAAGCTGGAGCCCGTGCGGGTGAGCTGGAAGACAGGTGAGCCTATCGATTGGGTGTGGATCCATCGCACGGTTGATTACGTTTATTACAATCACGCGGCGCACGTGAACCGGGGAATCAGTTGTTTCAGTTGCCACGGTCCGGTTAATCGCATGCCGGTGGTGTATCAGGCCAAGCCGCACAGCATGGCTTGGTGTCTCGAGTGCCACCGGCACCCCGAAAATTCTTTGCGGCCCGAAGATCAGGTCTTCAATCTCGATTGGAAACCGGAGGACGTGAAGCCGGCGGAGTTTGTCGCGAAATACGGCCAGCCAAGAGACGCGCGCGAAGATTTTTCGAAGAAGAAAAAGCTCACGCAAGCCGAGATCGGCCAGACGCTGAAGGAGCGCTGGAACATTACTCCGTCACAAAATTGTCAGGCGTGCCACCGATGAAACGCGTCTTCCAGCATCCACCAGAGCCATTAACCGGAAAGCACTACTGGCGCGGTCTGGGCGAGTTAAATGATACGCCTGAATTCCGCCAATGGTTGGAACGCGAATTTCCACCAGGCGCGGCAGAGCTGAACGGCGACGAATGGTCGCGCCGGGATTTTTTGAAATTGATGGGTGCGTCGATGGCGCTGGCGGGGATTGGCCTGACGAGTTGTCGCCGTCCGGAAATGCATCTGGTTCCCTTTACCAAGAGCGTGGAATGGACGATTCCCGGGAAATTTCTCTACTACGCGACCGCCATGCCTCGGCGCACCGGCGCAATTCCTCTCATCGCGACGACCGTGGACGGACGCCCGATCAAATTGGAAGGCAATCCGTTGCACCAGGCCAGCGGCGGGGCAACCGACACTTTTGTTCAGGCGTCGATTCTCGATTTGTACGATCCGTCGCGGTCGCAACGCTTCGTTCACAAAGGCAAAGCGAGCAATCGCGCGGAGTTTGACACTTACATGGGAACGCTTCGAGGCGCGGTTACCAGCCAACAAGGCGACGGTCTTGCGTTTCTGGTTGGTGAAACACTTTCGCCCACACGTGAACGATTGCGCAGTGAATTGGAAAAAATGTTTCCGAGCATGCGCTGGTGCGTTTATGAACCACTCTTCAGTCAGGAGCAGATGACTTCTGCGCAAAGCGGATTTGGGGCCGGCGCGCGGCTGATTCCGAAACTGGATCGCGCCGATGTAATTCTTGCTTTGGACAGCGATTTTCTCGATTGCGGACAAGGCGATCTCGAATCGGTGCGCGCATTCACGTCACGCCGAAGGGTGAATTCTTCGAAAGACAACATGAATCGGCTCTATGTCGTCGAGAATCGCTTCACGCTCACGGGTGCAATGGCAGACCATCGGCTTCGTTGTCCCGCGAGCCAAATCGCTGCGTTCGCCCATGCGCTCTCACAAAAAATTCTAGGCGCGACGAACGATTCTAGCTTGGGCGGAATCCTCGGAAATCTGCAAACTCCTGCAGGCGGAGCAACCTTCGATGGGCAATGGTTGAGCGAGGCAGCGAATGATCTTCTGGCGAAACCAGGCGCAAGTTTGGTGTTGGCGGGCCCCAATCAGCCCGTCGCCGTGCAGTTGCTCGTTTACGCAATCAACGCTGCGCTGAAAAATATCGGCCAGACTCTGGTAGTCCGGCAGGCTCCGCAGAACCCGCGCACGATAGACATTTCGCAACTCGCGTCGGACATAAATGATGGGCGCATCAAGCAACTCGTCATTTTCGGCGGGGATCCGGTTTACAACGCAAAACGCGGTTTGGTGCAGGACCGACAGACGCAACTGCCGCTTGACTGGGGTGATCTGCAAAAAAAAGTGCCGGAGATTGTGCGACTCGGTTATCACGAGGACGCCACATCGGCGCTCAGCCACTGGCACATTCCGCTCGCGCATTATCTGGAATCTTGGGGCGACGCGCTCACATCCGGGGGCAATTACTTGTCGATCCAACCAATGATCTTGCCGCTCTTCGGCGGACTTTCGGAAATCGAACTGCTCAATGCGCTGCTCGGCGGCCCTAAAACCGAAGGGCCCGAACTCGTGCAGGAAACTTTTCGAGCCACCAATCCGCCAGGCGATTTTCAAAGTGCATGGTCCCGCTTCCTTCACGACGGCTCTGCTTCGCACGTTCAACCGCGCGATCAGACGACCGCACTCAATGCAAACGCAATTAGGTCGCTGCCCTCAAGTTCGTGGACGTCGCCGCCAGCGCCAACGGCAGATTCGCCGGAGATTGTGTTAACAGCCAGTTATGAGATGGATGATGGCCGCTATGCCAATAACGGCTGGCTTCAGGAACTTCCCGACCCAATTACGAAACTCACCTGGGACAACGCGGCGATGCTGAGTCCTGCTTATGCAAAAAAGCTCAGTGTGCACACCGGCGATCTTGTGCAGATCACGATCACAGAAAAAGGCGCGGCTGTGGAGGCAATCAAACGCGAGCTGGTCATCGCGGCACTCGTCTCGCCCGGTCACGTCGACAATTCGATCACAATCCCACTGGGTTACGGGCGAAAGATGCCGGAGTTCTATGAGTTGCCATATGCAGGCGGGGCGCTGAAAGAAAGGCCGGGCATCGCGGAGCAATCCGGCTTCAATGGTTACTTCTTGCGTACAGCGGCAAATCCGCATTTCGCCGTCGCTGGTGGGAATGGAATTGAGAGTGTGAAGGTGAGCAAAGTCGGTCGCACTTATCCGTTCTCGATCACGCAGGAACAGTTCAGCATCGAAGGCCGCGGTCTGGTTAGGGAGGCAACGCTGGAAGGCTATCGCGCAAATAACGAGTTCGCGAAGAAGGTTCCTGGCGAAGAGGAACTGCCACATCCGCCGCCGAGTATTTATTCGCATCCGCCTCTCGACGCGCCGCAGCAGTGGGGAATGTCGATCGACCTGAATGTTTGCACCGGGTGCAGCGCATGTGTGATCGCCTGCCAGGCCGAGAACAACGTCCCTGTCGTGGGTAAGTTACAAGTGACGCATGGCCGCATCATGCACTGGCTTCGTATCGATCGCTATTACGCCAGCCGGAAACCATACAACCAGGATCGTGGTGATTGGCCAGAGAACCCGGAAGTGGTCCATCAACCAATGCCCTGCCAGCATTGCGAAAACGCGCCGTGCGAGACCGTTTGCCCCGTGAACGCGACGGTCCACAGCGAGGACGGCCTCAACGTCATGGCTTACAATCGCTGCGTCGGCACGCGCTATTGCTCCAACAACTGTCCATTCAAGGTACGCCGGTTCAATTATTTCGATTACAACCAGCGACCGGTCGGCAAGAGAAAGATCGCGGGCGCATTAAGCATCTACGAAGAATATTTCGCGCCGCTCACCACCAAGGGCGCGCCGGACATCATCAAGATGCAGAAAAATCCCAACGTCACTGTGCGGATGCGCGGCGTGATGGAGAAATGCACCTTCTGCGTGCAACGCATTGAGGAAGCGAAAATTGCGGCAATCGCCCGCGCAGGCGCTTCTGCCGATAAGCGGATACCGCGCGATTCGTTTACCACGGCGTGCGCGCAAGCCTGCCCCACGGGCGCGATTGTTTTTGGCGATATCAAGGATCCGGAAAGTCGCGTGTCAAAATTGAAACAGCAGGACCGCAATTATCGGCTCCTAGATTACTTGAACATCGGTGCGCGCACCAGCTATCTCGCGCGCATCCGCAATCCGAATCCGAAAATGCCGGACGCGGAGAACATCGGAGTCGCAAGTTTGCTGGAGAAATCACCAGAATGAGACGTTGACCATGGACGGAGCACCAGCAGCGCCGGAAACGATTGAAGAAGCGGAGCAGCAGATCGCGCGCGCGCCGCTTGTTCTGAACCGGCGCAACTTGAGTTGGCTGACGGAGCGCATTTCGGGTGTGGTGGAACAACCGGCGCCGCGCTGGTGGTGGGTGGCGTTTACGATCACTGCAAGCGCGGCGACGTTCGGGCTCTTTTGTCTTGGCTATCAAATCTCCACGGGTGTCGGCACTTGGGGAAACAACATCCCAGTCGGGTGGGCCTGGGACATCACCAACTTCGTTTTTTGGATCGGTATCGGACACGCCGGCACGCTTATCTCCGCGATCCTGTATTTGCTCCGGCAAAAATGGCGTACTTCAATTAACCGTTCCGCCGAAGCGATGACGCTTTTCGCTGTGATTTGCGCGGCGATTTTCCCAGGCGTGCACGTGGGACGCGTGTGGATGGCGTGGTATCTTGCGCCGATTCCTACCAACTGGGCAATCTGGCCGAACTTCCGGAGCGCGCTGATGTGGGACGTGTTTGCGGTCTCGACCTATTTCACGGTCTCGGTCTTATTTTGGTATACCGGTTTAGTTCCGGACTTGGCGACCTTGCGCGACCGGGCAACCACAAAGATCAGGAAGTTCCTTTTTGGAATTTTTGCCCTTGGCTGGCGTGGCTCGAATCGGCACTGGCGTCATTACGAGATGGCATATCTGCTTTTGGCCGGTCTTTCGACGCCGCTGGTTCTTTCGGTGCACAGCGTGGTATCGTTCGACTTTGCAACGTCGATTCTGCCGACGTGGCACTCCACAATCTTTCCGCCTTACTTTGTGGCAGGCGCGATCTTTGGCGGGTTCGCCATGGTGTTAACGCTGCTGTTGCCGTGCCGCGCCATGTTTAAGCTGCACGATGTCATCACGCCGCAGCACATCGACAAAATGGCGAAGATTATTTTGCTGACCGGCTCCTTCGTCGGCTACGCCTACATGATGGAATTTTTCATCGCGTGGTACAGCGGCAATTCCTACGAGCGGTTCGCGTTTTGGAACCGCATCTTTGGACCTTACTGGTGGTATTGGTGGGTTGGCATGTTGTTCTGCAACGTGCTTTCGCCGCAGCTCTTTTGGTTCCGCTGGTGCCGTTACAACGTTTACGTCGTTTATTTCGTCTGCATGTGCGTCAACGCCGGCATGTGGTTTGAACGCTTCATCATTATCGTCGGCGGATTGCATCGTGATTTTATCCCGTCGTCGTGGGGCCTGTTTATCCCGACCTGGGTGGACATCTGGACGTACATCGGCACGCTCGGAATTTTCACTTCGCTCTTTCTGCTCTTCGTTCGGTTTCTGCCGATGATCGCAATGTCGGAAGTGAAGACTGCCGTGCCGGAAGCGGACGTGCATTTGGTCACCACTCCTGGCGGAAAGGAGCGCACACGATGATGCGGACACCTGCCGGTCACAAAGTTTACGCCATGGCTGCAGAGTATCCGAGCGCCGCCGCCCTCTACGAAGCGGCCAAACGCGTCCGCGACGCAGGATTCAGACGCTGGGATGTTTTTTCGCCATTCCCCATCCACGGAATGGACGACGCGATGGGACTGGGAAAATCATGGTTGAGCGGCTGGGTTTTGTTTGGCGGGGTTTCCGGTTTGCTTACCGCTGCCCTCGTCGAATTTGGCCCGTCGTGGGGTCTCTATCGGCTCGATGTGCACGGTAAGCCGTGGAATTTTTGGACCGTTCCGGCGTTTTTCCCGATCATGTTCGAGCTGACCGTGCTCTTCGGCGCGTTCGCCTCATTCTTTGCGTGGCAGGGAATGAACGGTCTACCGCGCTGGTATCATCCCCTGTTCAACTGGGAACGCTTCAGTCGCGTTACCAACGACGGATTTTTCCTGGCCATTGAAGCGCGCGATCCGCGATTTACCGAAAACGGCGTCCGCGAATTGCTGGAACAAACCGGCGGGCAACACATCACCATCGTTCACGAGGACTAACTATGTTGCGTGGATTTTTTGTGATTTTTGTTTTGTGCACGATCGCGATCATCGCGGTGTTTGGGTTTCGCGGACAAATCAGCACGCAACCGCCGCTGGAGGTTTTTCCAGATATGGTGCGCCAGATGAAGGTGCGCGCACAAGCGCCTCTCGATTTCTTTGCGGATGGACGCGGCCCGCGGCTACCGGTCGCCGGGACTGTTCCAATTGGCTACGAAATGCCGAAGCCGGAGACGCCCGAGACGGAGGCAGCCACAGTCGGTCCCTGGTCGCATCCACATGCCAGTTTCAGCGCCGGCACCGATTACTACAACACCGGCAAAATGGGCGATCACTGGGGAACTGGTATTCCGCTGGAAGTGACGCGCGAATTGATGGAGCGCGGCCAACAACGTTTCAACATCACCTGCGCGATGTGCCACGGCGCCGCCGCTGCTGGCAACGGCATCACTAAACAATACGGCCTCGCGACTGTGGTTTCGCTCCAGGATGAGCGCATCCGCAAAATGTCGGACGGCGAAATTTTCAACACGATCACCAACGGCAAAAATACAATGATGGCGTATGGGCCCAACATCATCGTGCCGGATCGCTGGGCGATCATTGCTTATCTGCGCGCTTTGCAGCGCAGTCAAAATGCAGCGATTGCCGATGTGCCGCCCGAACATCGCGCCGATTTGGACAAACCGGCCGAGAACAAACCGCCCGAGGCTAAACCCGCAGCAAAGCAGGAGCCGGCGAAAAAATGAGCGAACGTTCACATACGGTCCCGGCACCGGAAGGCGAATATTTCGAAAGCAGTCGCTTCGCCGGGCTTTCGCTTCTTCTTGGATCAGTTGCTCTCGTCGCACTGGTACTCTGCGCCGTCGGAGCGGTCGTGAATCCGCATCAGTTTAGTTATTCCTGGCTGTTTGCGTTTGCGTTTTTCTTCACGCTCTGCGCCGGCTGTTTTTTCTGGACAATCGTCCATCACGCGACCGATGCGGATTGGTCCGTCGTGGTGCGCCGGCAGTTGGAGAACATCGCCGCGTTGTTGACAGTCCTGGCGCTACTTTTTGTGCCAATCCTTCTTCTCCGCCACCATCTTTATGCATGGATGGATATTCCGCCCGGGCACGAGGCTTCGCTCGATTCCAAACGCGCTTATCTCAACTGGCAATTCTTTCTCGTGCGCGCAATTGTGTTCCTCGGCTTCTTTGCATTTGCCGCACTCGCTTTGCGCCGGTTCTCCGCCCGGCAGGACAAGGACGGCAATCCGCGTTTCACCATCGGGATGCGCAAGGTGTCATTTATCAGTCTGCCGATGTTCGCGCTTTGTCTGACCTTCGGCGCGTTCGATTGGCTGATGAGCCTGAACTACAGCTGGTTTTCAACGATGTTTGGCGTGTACATCTTCGCGGGCGCGGCGGGCAGCTCGATGTCGCTCCTTGTGCTGGTGATCACGGCTCTGCGTCAAGCCGGTTACCTGAAGGACGTCGTCACCGTCGAGCATTATCACATCATGGGGAAATGGATGCTGGCCTTCTCCATATTTTGGGCCTACATCGGGTTCGGCCAGTACATGCTCATCTGGTATGCGAACATTCCGGAAGAGACGCAATTTTTTATCACCAGAAACACTGAGTCGTGGTGGGCGCTCAGCATGCTGTTGGTGATTGGCCGATTCTTCATAGCGTTCCCAATTTTGCTGTTGCGCTCGATCAAGACGCATCCGCACCAGCTCTGCATCGTCGCGGGATGGATTGTCTGCATGCAGATGCTCGACATGTATCTCGTTGTGCTGCCTTCGTTACACGGCACCGGCGTACATATCAGCATTTGGGATTTGCTGTCGCTCATCGCCATCGGCGCGACGCTCGGTTTCGTTTATCTGCGACTCCTGCCAAGGACTTCGTTGTTTCCTGTCCGCGATCCGCGCCTGATCGAATCTCTGAAATTAGTCAACTGAAATGGCCGACCCCGAATCTCTTCGCAACATTGCACGTTCGCGCGCCCCGTTGTCCACATGGTTAGGCGTAGTGCTTCTCTTCGCGTTGTTCGGCGTGATCGTGCTCGCAATAATTGGACCGTCACCGCGGAGCAGTGATTACGAAGAGACGCGAGCGAAAAAGCGCATGGAAAATTTGAAAAACTTGCGCGAGGACGCAGAGAAGGCGCTCAACACCTATGCTTGGATCGACAAGAATAAAGGCGTTGTTCGCATCCCCATCGGTCGCGCCATGGAAGTGACGATTGCGCAGTTAGCCCAGCAAAAACCCGCCGCGGCGGGACCAATCGCCACGCCGGAAACGCAGGCTGCTTCGCCCGCGCCAGCCGGTTCTCCGCAACCGAGCGCCACGCAACCCGCTGCATCGCCTTCACCCGCAGCTCAATCGTCGCCTCCCGCTTCCGCTTCACCCGCCCCGGCCAAAACTCCATGAACGCCACCGGAATTCCACTAAAAGAACCAGCGATCTCCGCTGTCGCAGGAGACACAGAGCAGTTGGAGCGCGCGTACATCGACGCGTCAACGCGCGTGCCAGTGCTGATGTTTTATACGTCGGCGATGGCGTGGCTAATCCTCGGCACGCTGCTGGCCGGTTTCGTTTCATTCAAGCTGCACTCACCTGATTTGCTTTCGGACATCAGCTTTCTGACTTGGGGGCGTGTGCGCCCCGCTCACATGAACGTGATGGTTTACGGCTGGGCGTCCATGGCTGGAATGGGAACCGCGATTTGGTTGATGGCGCGACTGTGCCGCACTGTGTTGCGATATCCGCTGTTGCTCGTTGCGGGCGCTTGCTTTTGGAATTTAGCCGTGCTGCTGGGAGTCGGCGGCATCCTTCTCGGTGACAGCACTGGCTATCAATGGCTCGAGTTCCCCGGCTACGCAGCGATCATTCTTTTCGTCGCATACACGCTCGTTGCCTCGTGGGCGGTGCTCATGTTTCGCTATCGACGCGGCGAACAAATTTACATTACCCAATGGTATTTGCTCGGCGCGTTCCTCTGGTTCCCGTGGCTGTACGCGGCTGGGCAGCTGATGCTCTTTGTCGTGCCGGTGCAAGGCGTGTTGCAATCGGCTGTCGGCTGGTGGTACGCGAATAATCTCCTCTTCCTTTGGTTCGGCGCGATCGCGCTCGGCACGGCGTACTACATGATTCCAAAGGTGATCGGACGCCCGGTTTACAGTTACCATCTGGCCACAATCGGTTTTTGGAGTTACGCGTTATTCTCAAGCTGGACCGGAATGCAGCGCCTTGTCGATGGACCGTTTCCGGCATGGATGATCACCGCCAGCATCGCGGCGACGATCCTCACGATGATTCCCGTCGCGACCGTTGGCCTGAATCATCACATGACCATGCAAGGTTATTTTCCGCTGATGCGCTACAGCCCCACACTGCGGTTTACGGTCTTTGGCGCGATGTCTTACACGGTCTTTAGCGTAGTCGGCGTTTTGATCTCGCTCCGCTCGGTCGCGCGCTATGTCAACTTCACGCAAGCCAGCATCGCTTACTCGCATCTCGGTCTTTACGCATTTTTTACCATGGTGATTTTCGGTTCGATGTACTACATCGTGCCGCGTTTGGTCGGCCGCGAATGGCGTTACGCGTCTCTGATCAAACTGCATTTCTGGGCATCGGCTTATGGCATCGGCCTGATGACACTCATGCTGCTCGCCGGCGGCTTCCTTCAAGGTTCTAGTATGGAAGATCCCTCGCTCGCGTTCAGCGAGAGCGTGGAAACGGTGCTGCCGTACTTGCGCGGGCGTAGCCTCGCCGGTCTTCTGCTCACCGCGTCGCATTTTATTTTCGCGTATCACTTCGGATTGATGCTTTTGGGATTGGGACGCACATCGACTGTCCCCACATTTCTCAACCCGGTTGAAGCCGAGGCTTCTGGAGGGCACTAATGAAAGGCCTCGCCCCGCTCTTTCTCGGAATCTTCGGCACGTTCGCTTTTTCGTGGATCGGATTGACGGTTGTTCCGAACTGGCAAATCGGCCATCTCAATCCGCAGGCCGACGAAGAAGGCACCGACATTTATCCGCAACCGCAGTCGGGAATGTTCGAGCGCGGCGCGCACGTTTACGCCGCGAACGGCTGCATTTATTGTCACAGCCAGCAAGTGCGCGCCGATTACGCGGCGGCCGACATCGAGCGAAAATGGGGAAAGCGTCGCAGCGCGCCGCGCGATTACATTTTCGAGCAGCCGGTGTTTCTTGGGAAAATGCGGGTGGGCCAGGACATCGCGAACATCGGCGCGCGCGCGCCCGCGGAACAGGCGAGCTCTGCTCCAGCTGGCGCTGCCGCTCCTGCAGCTTCGCCGAGTGGAGGAACAAGTCCCGCTGCCTCACCTGCGCCGCAAGGAGGAGGATCAGTCGCTGGTTCGCCAGCTGCGAAACAAGCTCCGAATCCTTCTCCTGCAGCACAGGTTGGCTCGCCTGCACCAGCCGCTTTTCCTGCAGCACCCGGAGGATCGCCAGCAGCGTCTCCGAGTTCGCCTGCACCAAAAGCACCAGCAGCTCCGGCCCCGAAGGCTCCTCTCTCTTCGCCGTCTCCGTCAGCAATAACAAATGCAAGTCCGGCCGCATCACCAAGCCCGGCAGCAGGAGCGCCATGGCCAGTTCAAACCGCGGGTGAGCCACCGATGTACTCTGCCGCGTGGCATCATGTGCATCTTTATTCGCCGCGCAGCATCAATGTCGATTCGAACATGCCGTCCTATCGTTTTCTCTATGAAAAGCGCCGCATCCGTGACGCACGCTCGGCGGACGCGCTGCAGCTCACCGGTTCCGACGCGCCACCCGAAGGCTGGGAAATTGTTCCCAATTTCGATGCGAAATGTCTGGTCGCTTACTTGATGTCTCTCAATCAATCGCATCCGCTGAACGAAGTGAGATCAGTCGCAGGGGCGCCAGCAGCGCCCGCGCCCGCGGGATCGCCACCATCGCCGTCGCCTGCTCCTGCAAAATGACAACGCAATGAACGAAGAACCGAAACCGCGGGCGCGCATAGGCCAGGGAATGGATTACGGCGAACAGTCCGACGTCCAACAGGTGCACGCTGCGGTTCAACGCGAAAAACGCGAACCACGCGTCGGCGCCGAGCCGCTTTCGATTTGGCTGATCGCGATTTACGGGCTGGCAGTCTTTTTTGGAGGTGCATATCTCGGGCGTTACTCTGGAAACTTCATAAGCGGTGGACTCGACCCGATGGGCGCGCCGCCTCCGGCGAAAAAAGCAGCGGCGGGTCCGGGTGGCGGCGAGCAAGCTGCCGAATTATCGCCGCGCGATCGCGGCAAAAAGATTTTCGCAGCGAACTGTCAGACGTGCCATCAAGCAAACGGACTCGGCGTGGCCGGTCAATATCCGCCGCTGGCAGGTTCGGAATTTACGAACGGCGGCTCGCGACGTATGGGCATGATTGTGCTCAAAGGCTTGCAAGGCCCTGTGAAAGTTAAAGGGCAACAGTATGGGTCCGCAGTCATGCAACCGTGGGACAAAACCTTGACCGACCAAAAAATTGCCGACGTCATGACCTACGAGCGGAGCGACTGGGGCAACGGCGCCAGCCCAGTCACAGGTGAACAAATCGCAGCATTACGGAAAGAACTGGCCAATCATCCCGAATCTTTTAGCGAACACGACATTCTCGCCGCTCCTGACGAAGATCTTCCGGGCGGCGCGCCTGCAGGCGGCGCGGCGCCAAAACCCGGCGAAGCTGCAAAGCCCGGCGAACCACCTAAACCGCAAGGCTAGCGCACGCCGGCGCCCGATGACCTTGGGCATTTTGTTATGAGACGCAAACTTGCCGTTTATTCTCTAGTCTTTATGAGCGGCGTGTGCGCGAATGCGCAGCCGAAACCAACGGCAACATTGATCATCACCAATGCCGCAGTTTACACAGTAGATAAACAGCATCCCAGAGCCGAAGCCGTAGCTGTTATCGGCGATCGCATAGTGGCTGTCGGCTCCCGCGCGGAGATCGATTTGTGGCGCGGTCCAGAAACGAAAGTGATCGATGCCGGCCGCAAGCTGGTGTTGCCTGGCTTCAACGACGCGCACGTGCATTTCATTCAAGGCGGAGCGCAGCTCGATCAAGTTCAGCTTACTGATGCTGCGAGCCCGCAGGAGTTCGCGAAGCGCATCGCGGCGCAGGTGGCTAAGACGCTGAAAGGCGAATGGATTTTGGGCGGCCGCTGGGACGAAACCAAATGGGCCAAGCCGGAGCTTCCGACTAAAGAGCTCGTTGACGCAGTGACGGCTGCCACTCCAATTTTTGTTGAGCGCTACGACGGTCACGAAGCGCTCGCTAATTCGGCGGCAATGAAACTGGCCGGCATCGACGCCAAAACCGCGGACGTTCCCGGCGGAGTCATCGTGCGCGACGCAACCGGAAATCCTACTGGCATTTTCAAGGATGCAGCAATGACACTGATGTACAAGGCGATTCCACCGATGTCACGCGAGCAACGGATCCGCGCTACTCGCCGGGCGCTGGAGCATGCAGCATCGCTGGGCGTGACGAGCGTGCAGCACATGAACCCAGAGTTTCCCGACG
>WNGQ01001948.1_pt1 | contig 23680 bp, 31 predicted proteins | sample 5407661 | NCBI WGS metagenome assembly WNGQ01 (sample SAMN13153382, study PRJNA577476) | soil metagenome | isolation source: 60 cm soil or saprolite under Garry oak tree replicate 2 | place: USA:California | collected 2016-06-15 | reverse complement strand
GGTATATGCCTGTATTATTATCTAGTATATCCCTCTTTGGGAAGGCTCTATTTTACACACAATTCGGGATGGCATCAGTTGAAGTAGGTACTCTGGAAGCAGATAATCGTTTACTCTAAATAAGGCAAGACTTTCGTAAATATCAAAAACAATATCTTTATCCACTAAAGCAGCTACTCCTGTTGTTCCACTTTTTGCAAGTAAAACATCTCCTAACTTGGGAGAAACTCGTTTGGATAGTTGGATATGTAAATTTTCTGGAATATATTTCACATTATCCCAATCAATTTTCTTTGAAGTGACATTCTTAGAAGATAAAAATATTACACCTGACTTTGCATAAGTTGGGGTTTGATGCGTCCCGTCAGTTATTCTGTCACAAACTTCGCCTAGAGTTTTTATTTCCCAACCAGGTTCAATTCTGATTGTTGGCAGGTAGTTTTCAACTACTTGCTTAGCCCCGTCAATGATTTTCTGGTAACTCTCAAGCTCAGCGACAATCTCTTGTTGAACTTCGAGAGGTGGAAGAGGTATTTTGTATTTTTCTAACCATTTTGAACTTAGATTTGCTTGAGCAATTCCAGAAGAAGCAAAAAGCGCATGATTTTCAAATATATCATTATTCAAAATCCAAAAAATATATTCATTAATAGCTCTAGAACTTATCACATTAATTTTTCCTACACGTTGATTAAGTAATGCTGGTAATAGTTCAGATTTAATCATGCCAACTCTACCAACATTACCAGTTAAAGAAATTAAAATATCATCTTTTTCCAATAGATATTCTTTAAATTCATTTTGTCTTTCACTATTAATAAATTCAGGGTAATTATCTATAATATCGCCTCTTTGAACATTAGAAATTCTTATTACTCTTAGCCCCGAATCAACGTAGTCAGAACTCTTAAAGGCAAATCCATTCTGAATTTTACATAAATCCTCTAGCTCTACCATCGACCATTGATGATGAAGCCTCACTAGTGTCTCCTTATAACGCTCCCCTGATAAGTTATAATCGCCATTTTTCGCAATCTTCTTTTTTTCGACTATCGTAGCGAGGTTAGGCTCTTCTCCATCGCTCAACAAATCGCGCACATCTCTATTTTCTTGGAGTGCTTGCTTGTATTTTTGCAGGATACATAAAGCTTCGGTGAGGTCATTTTTCTCAATTGCCCGTCTCTGTGCGCCAAGATCAAACCCGTCATTCTCAACTTTTACAAAGAGGATGCTGTCTGCTTTCTTTGCCAGTTGTTTATCCATGAGCAAGATGGAGGTCTTCACACCGGAATACGGCTGGAACACACCAGCAGGTAAAGAAACAACAGCAAATAGATATTTCTCAATGAGCATCTTCCGCAACGCTTTATAAGCATTTCCTGACTGGAAAATAATTCCCTCTGGCACAATCACGCCCGCCCGACCATGTGTCGTTAGGTGCTCAGAGATATAATCAACAAACAACACTTCAGACCTATTTGCTTGAATGGAAAACCGTTTATGTGGACGAATGCCGCCCTTTGGAGACATGAACGGAGGATTTGCCATAATCACATCAAATGTCTCGTCCCAACGCTCTTCATTGGTGAGCGTGTCATATTCAAAAACATTCGGATTAGGAAAACTATGCAAATACATATTCACCAGCGAAAGCTTTACCATGTCAGGAGAAATATCATATCCGACAAAATGCTGCATGAGCTTTGTTTTTTCTTCTGGAGTGAGCTGGTCGCCTAACCCATGAATAGTGTTTTGTCTGAGGATATGCTTGTATGCTGAGATTAAAAATCCTGCGGTGCCACAGGCAGGATCAAGAACAGTATCATCTTTCTTAGGATCAACAACTTCAACAATAAAATCAATAATATGCCTTGGTGTTCTGAACTGTCCTGCATCGCCTTGTGATCCAAGCACTGAAAGCAAGTATTCATAGGCGTCGCCGAGTTTTTCACTGTGTTCATAGGTAAAGTCGTTAATCTCTTTTAAAAACAGATTGAGCGTTTCGGGATCGCGGTACGGTAAGAAAGCGTCTTTGAGAATGTTTCTGAATAGCTGCGGGAGGTTTGGGTTTTGCGGCATTTTCAGAAGTGCTTCAGAGTAAAGGTTGAGCCGGTCATAGCCGCCAAGACGGGGATCAAGCAATTTACTCCATGCATATTTTTCATATTCATTGACAAAAAACCGCGCTTTGCCTCCAAGCTCCTCTGACTCCTTATCCATATCATCCATGAACTTATAGATCAGGGCCGTTGTGATCTGCTCAACCTGCGCTTTCGGGTCAGGAACTTTCCCAACCAGAATATCGCGGGCTGAGTCTATTCTTCGTTTTGTTTCTTGGTTTAACATAGTTTCTTCCTACATGAACGCATTTAATGATATATAGTCTTTGACATATTCAGGGACAATATCACGATAGCCGTTTAACGCCCGAAAGTCTGCCAGGCTCACTTTCGGGTTGGTGGCAAGACGGGCAAACTCTTTTGACTCAACGATCTCTCGCACCTCTGGATCAGTGATGTATGCTTTGAGGTAGGACATACTTATTGTCCGGCTTATAGATTGTAACAAATTTTTCAAACTCCTCCTCTAGCAACTCATCCTTACTCTTGAATTTGGTTATTCCCTCAAAAATATTTTCAATGATCTCCCGAAGCGATATACGCCTGTCAGCTTTGACCGCTTTTCGCAGTTTTTCCAGGGTAAAGTATTCTTCCGGCTTATCTAAAATCTCTTCTTTTACATATTCTTCAACGGATGCGATATCACCATTGTTGTATGCTTCATTGAGAACAGGATTGCTTTTGACTGTCTCTTCAAATTTATCAAATAGCTTGCGGTCAACTTTCATGCCCTCAAGCCCGATTGCTGTTTCTGAAAAAGCTTTCAACGGATCAGGTATTGCGAGAGTAATTTCACTGACAGATATGCCTTGTATTCCCGGCTCTCCTGGTTCACGTGTCCGTTGCGGCAACACAGGAAGCTGTAATACTTCATCATAATTAAACTTCTCTTCAAAGTATTCGCAGTTGGCAAAGAAATCAAACAGCTTAAAGGTTGCCTTTTTCGCGTCGATCTCTCCCGCCTCTCTCGATTTATATGAAAAGGTATATTTTCGTGTTCCCCGTCCTTTGATCTGGATGAAATCAGTGGGTGAGAAAATGGGTCGCATCAGGCAGAGGTTCAGAATATCCTCACAGTCATAACCGGTTGTCATCATGCCAACAGTCACGCACACCCGCGTTTTGCTTGATCTATACCCCTCGACGAAACCGGTCTGCCCGCTCAGATTGTTGTTGGCAAAATTGATGGTGAATTGCTGCGCGTCTGGAATATTTGACGTGACCTGGGTTGCAAAATCAGAATGGTATTTTCCAGGATACAGCCGATCCGCAAACTCATTTAACACCTGGGTAATTTTGAGGCATGGTTTTGACTCACGCAAAAGACAATGCTTTTCCCTATCTCGCCTGTGAGTGGGTCTTTGAGCGCATTTTCCAAGAAAGTCTGGCAAAGCATGATATTGGTTCTCTCAGAAAACAGCTTTTTCTCAAAATCACGCGAGAAAAATGTTTGTTGCTCCTCTATCCCCGCTTCATCTTCAATAAGCAGCGAGTACCCTTTTTCGGACAGAAGTTCTGTTGAAATTTCTGTCCGGGCATCAGCGACAATCGGATTGACAAGATAGCCTTCCTTAACTCCATCAAGCAGGCTATACCGGAACGTCGGGTTGCCGCTTTCGCACCCAAATGTTTTATAGGTATCCAATAGTTGACGCCGCTCCCACTCCCTGGGGTCTTTTTCGCTTAATGCTTTCCGGTCAATTTTTTTGAGGTAATCTTTCGGTGTTGCAGTAAGTCCAAGTTTATAGCCGATAAAATACTCAAAGACTGCCCTGCTGTTCCCGCCAATTGAGCGATGCGCTTCATCTGAGACTATCAGGTCAAAATCAGTCGGCGAGAATAATTTCTGGTATTTATTGTTGAAAGAGAGGCTTTGGACGGTGGAAACGACAATTTCAGCCTTGCGCCAATCATCGCGTTTTTCCTTGTAAATCACACAGGTGAAATCATTTTTGAGATAGATGATAAAGTTTTTCCATGCCTGCGTTTCTAGCTCCAAACGATCTACCAGAAACAATACCCGCTTCGCGTTTCCGGTTTTTAAAAACAGTTTAATGACTGCTGCTGAGATAAGCGTTTTCCCTGTCCCTGTGGCCATTTCAAAGAGATAACGGTCATGGTTCTGCTTTGCAGAGGCTTGAAGCGCATAGATTGCTTGCAGTTGGTAGGGACGTAAAAATTTGAGTTTGTGTTCTTTGATCAACGCATCTCGCTGCGTTTCATTCATCCAGCGCGGATCACTTTGATAGGTTGGATATTGCGTGAGAACGATATAATCCTCCCGCACGGTCTCATCAGCAAGTCTGGCAGGGTTAGGTTTAAACGTACTGAATGTTTTCAGAGACTCTAACGTCGGAAGCGTTGAAATGATTGTCGGGTTTCCTCGCTCCAAGTCCCAAAAATAATGGAGGTTGCCATTTGAGAGAATGATAAACCGGACATTCTGCGATTTGGCATAGCGTCGAGCCTGCTCCTTGCCGTCAAGCGGTGACTTTTCCTCTGACTTTGCCTCAAGGACAACAAGCGGAAATCCTTTTTCATCTAACAGCAGAAAATCAATGTAGCCGTTTTGCGTTTTTTCATAGTCCTCCCCAAACGCATCAATAAGCTTTTGAGTTATTTTGACATTGTTCTCTAAAACAATATTTGCCTTGCCATTTGGATCATCAAAAAACCTCCATCCGGCTTCTTGGAGAAGGTTATTTATTTTAATCCGCGCTTTGGCTTCTTTTTGCATGACGCTTTTTGCATCTCTCTTCTTGAGTTTGAACTATTTTAACATACTTGGTATCTTCGTGAATATAGAGATAAACGGGTACTCTCCCATGTCGCAGATTTGAGAGTGTCCGGCGTGAGAGGCGTTATGCTGCCAGTGGGTAAAGCTCCAAGCCTGGAATGTCTTTATAATCCTCAACGTTGCGAGTAACAAGCATCAGATCATGTTCAAGAGCAATAGCAGCATTGAGAAGATCAAGGGCGCGTGATTTCACCCGCTTCTGCTCTTGTTTCAACTGCTCCCGTAAAGCAGCACACCGTTTTGCTACAGTTAGTGAGAAGGGAAGAACCGGAACGCTCCGGCGGAATATCTGAAACTTGGCGCGGGCTTCTTTTGCGTTCACACTTCGTATAACTCCCTGGTATGCTTCCATGTAGGTGATAATACTGATGGCGATCCCTTGGGTAGCGAGTTTGTCTAACAACTGGTTTGCTTTGGTGACGTTTGCCAGGTGGTCAATAACCAGGTCTGTGTCAATAAGATAAGGCATACATTAGAAGGAGCGACCTGTGCTTTCCTGGCTGCGTTGTGCAGCAAGATCGCCTAACAGTTCCTTACGGTCTACTCCTTGCAATGCTCCTGCACTATGTTTTAGTGCCGCTTTGACACGTTGGGGGTCGTAGTGTGTCCAGATATTCCGCTTCTGTGTTTGGCTTTCGCGTTTTCCTGCTGTTCCTGTTGGCATAAGCATGGCGAGAGTTTCACCGTTTCGCTTGAGAAGACGGGGTTTTCTGGTGGCTTTCACTTCTTCAGCAAGACGAAGCAGGTCTGGTTTGTTGCTAATATCAATACTGGTGATTGGTGTATTTACATTTGTCATATTGCAGAGCTTAGTATATCACATTTCCTCAAGGACAGATTTCTGCATCCGGAAACTGTTGGGAGATGATTTTTCGTCGTTCACGCTCGATGGCGGGGGCAGTAGGGTTCAGGCTGGCTGAGGAGGTTGAGGGATGGAGTGAGGCAAAAGCTTGGGTTTGCCGAAACGCAGTCCATGAGGCTTCTCGCCGGAGCGTAGCGGAGGGTCTTGACCATTCGGATACGCTCGAAGCAGAGAAATGACAAGCCGGGGTGGGGTGGCTGGCATCGGAGTGTATCGGGCGTGTCGTTTCGGCGCGGAGTGCTGAGCCGAATGAGTCAAGACAAGCCTCATGGACGTGCTACAACGCGATCAGGTGTAATGTCTTTGCTTTTCCTGCTGAGTTGTCAACAATAAAAAAACAAGGAAGGATTGTTCCTCCCCTGTTTCTTGTGATGTTCCTGGTGTTACTCTGCTACTGGTTGTTGCAGCAACTATTTGTATGCGTCAACACCAGACTCAAGCCTCGACTTCCATTTCAGGCGACTTCTGATCCTCATTAAATAGAGGAACGTACTTTCAGGATATATACCTACTTGCCAGCACCTGGCTCTGTTTCTCTGCCAGGAGCTTCGACAACCGCAGCATCAGCAGGAACGACTTCTTCGGGCTGAGGTTCGCGCTCCCGCAGCAATTGGTAGATAATGATAGCGCCGAAGGCGGCGGTACCGATACCCCCAAGGGCAAAGCCTCCGATGTTGAGAACAAAGTTGCCAGCACCAAGTATGAGAGCCACTGCGATGGTTATCAGATTACGAGCCTTTGAGAAATCAACACCATTCTGTACCCAAATGCGACCGGCTGTAGCAGCAATGAGGCCAAAGAGCACGATAGCCAGTCCGCCAATCACCCCTGAAGGAATGGTCGCAATCAGCGCTCCAAACTTCGGGCAGAACCCCAGGAGAATAGCCACACCTGCCGCGATAATAAAGATCACCGTCGAATAGATGCGTGTCACGGCCATTGTGCCAATATTTTCTGCATACGTCGTCAGACCTGTCCCGCCGCCTGATGCAGCAACAATGGTTGCAACCCCATCACCGAGGAATGCACGCCCCAGGTATGGGTCAAGGTTACGACCTGTCATAGCAGCAACCGCTTTGACATGCCCCAGGTTCTCAGCGACCAGAATGATAGCGACAGGGGCGATGAGGGCCATTGCGCTTGGATGGAAGCTTGGAGCCGTGAAATTTGGCAGGCCAATCCATGCAGCATTATTCAGGTTGGTGAAATCAATGGGTTTGCCCAAACCAAACCCATTGGCAAACAATAGGTAGGTGAGGTAGCCAATGACGCCACCAAGCAGAATGGGAAGCCTGCGCAATGCTCCTGGAGCATAGGCAGCAATCAGTGCAACGGCCAGTAACGTGATGAGTCCCATCCACGTATCAAACTGGCTGACACTGACATCAGCGATTGCAACCGGAGCAAGATTAAGGCCAATAGCAGCCACAACAGCGCCAGTGACGGCAGGCGGCATCAAGTATTCGATCCACTTGTAGCCGGTGAATATGACAATAAGACCGATGATGGCATAGACAACACCTGCCGCGATGATACCTCCCAGGGCTACATCGATGTGGGGGTTGAGACCTTTGCCTGAGAAGCCACTGGCGGCAATTACCACGGCAATAAACGAAAAGCTCGAACCAAGGTAACTAGGCACGCGGCCACCGACGATGAGGAAAAAGATCAGTGTGCCAATACCAGAGAAGAAAATGGCGGTGTTTGGATTAAAGCCCATGATGATTGGAGCTAAGACGGTAGCCCCGAACATAGCGAGTACGTGTTGCAGTCCAACTAAGATGGATTGTCCCCAGGGTAGCCTCTCGTCTGGCGCAATAATACCCTCTGTCTTGAGAGACCAATGTGGAAAGTATCCCTGTTCTTGTTGTGTTTCAGTTGCCATACTGTTGTCCTCCTTCGTAATAATTTGAGATAATGGGTGTACAGCAGAGCAGGCTTGAAAAGGTGGTGGTGAAACTAGAGATTAAGGATTGTGTGATGCCTCCTTTCCATGTGGGAACAAGGGGAGTGAGAGCAAACTGAGTAGAACTTACGCTTCAGAGAGAAAAAGCTGTTCTTGCTTTTAACCTGGCATGCTCAGCCGTTTCTCAATCATACGTTACAATACTTTGGAGGAAGAGTCAATAACCTTTGCAAGCTGCTCCAATTGGGGTATTTTTGACTATCCCCCGACAAGGTAAAGTAAGATGTTTGATCTATCATTTCACTGGTCATTTTAAGTTGTTGCCTTTCTGTTTTGGCCGTTCCTTTCCGAGAGCGGCAGGAGAACATGGCACATTCCTCCATTTGCGTTGCGTTCATGTCCTGCGGTGTAAATTTCAGCGTAAGCAACGGTAAAGCCTGGTAAGCATTCGTGTACCTCTTGCACTACGCTCTGCCAAGCTTGTTCATACGTGGCCAAAGAGTCTGCATCGTACAGGCTATCAAGCTCGGCAAGAGTATTGAGGAGACGGTGCAGGTCTATCCCCTGCTGTGTGGTACACTGTTTCATGGTGGTAGTTCCTTTCAAGTGCAAAAAAGCGTCAGGGATACCCTGACGCTGTATCTACTAAGAGTCCGGTTGTAGGAGGGAGAGACCTAAGAGGCGGGCTAATTCGGTAGTGAGCTTGTCCAGGTTACTGGTGTGAATAAGGGGGGATTGTCGAGAATATCGGTGTAATGGCTGTGACGCGCATCTACTCCTCGCTCGTCTTCGTTATTGCCGCCGTCGTTGCCATCCTGCTGGGCTTCTCGCCGAAGTTTGGCGCCCTGATCGCGACTATTCCCTCGGGTGTGATCGGTGGTCTGGCTATCGTGCTCTTTGGCCTGATTGCTGCCACTGCCGGACGCATCTGGGTGCAGAATAGGGTGGACTTCTCCAAGGGTCGCAACCTGGTGACTACTGCGGTTGCTCTCACTATGGGCGCAGGCAACCTTGTCCTGAACATCGGTAACTTCGCCCTTGGCGGCATCGGCACCGCGGCCTTTGGCGCGATCATCATCTACCAACTGCTGCGCGAACGCGAACCCCAGCCCGAAGAGGCTGTCACCGCTGATGCTGCGGTCGGAGAACCCGAACAAGAACCCGAACCGGGCGCGGGCGCATAAAAACGTATCCTGGCTGTAGAGCCATATGAGGTCGTATCATGGTAGGCATCCTCCCTGGGGGCAGGTATCCCGATGTTGAAATTTCACCACCAAAACCGGTCATAACTGCCAGGGACCGCTGCCCTGGCTTGTCACCCTGAGCGAAGCGAAGGGTGACAAGAGGCGAGACCTGCCATCGGCGAGGAGTGCCATTGTATTTCGTCAAATAACCTGGATCTGGCCCACTTTTGGTGATGTAGGTAGCAAGCAATCTGCATCACCAGGAGCGTGCCAGAGCCCCCAATTCCCCAGATAGCGCCGATGGTCTACAATTTGTTCACAATCATCGAACACGATCCTTTGTCTAAGAAACCAGAGAAGGCAATTTCATCATAATGAATATGACATCCCGATGGAACATCGTCTTGAGCAAGGGTTAATAAATGTCGAGCCAGCACAATAAGCCCCTCTTTATCGGCTGTGATTGTCACTTCTTGGTGGCGCTCTCCTCTTATTTGTACGTCAAGGTGATAGTCTCCATCGGAGCCAACGGGAACAACCCCATAGGATGATGAGTAACCTGGTATCTCCATCTCCATGTTTTTGAGTGGTCTTTGCCTCAATGTCTCATTCTGCTGCCAATATTGAGGTATCTTTATGCTGATGTTTTCCATTGTGAGCCTCCTTTTTCTCGAAGTATACCTCATGTTTTTGGTACTCTAATCTGCGACAATGCCTCCCAAAAAAGCCAGGCGAAAAGTTGGCAACTTTTGGGAAAATTGTAAACTTTGACACTATCAAAGTTTGCCTAGTAATATAATGTGAAAGAAAGGGTGTATCCATCATAAAGCAAGTTCCACTGAGAGAAGAGACTCTTTGACTCCCATCTTTGGTGGAGGGGAGCGTCCCAACGATGCTCAACGAAAGTGCGTATGAACGCGTTCGGCGTGCCTATCACGTGGAGAAAAAGAGCGTCAACTCAATAATTTTGCCCTCCTCATTGAAGCGATAGAATAGAATGACTCGGTAGGTGACCTGTTTGTTCGACGCCGGGACATTGCGCCAGGGGCCTATGTGCCTGGCACGTTCACCCCCACCAGAACGAGGCCGCGATTATGCCATATAACCCGATGAGCGATAACCCCTCGAGCCACGTCGATTCACCATCATAGATAATAACGGTACTCAGGATCGCAGCGAGCCCCAGCGTCGCCACCAGCAATGGCGGCAGCACCAGCGTCAAATGCGCACCACCTATGATGAAGCTGAGCAGGACCAGGGCCGGTATCAACCCCAGTGCTATTTGGAGGGAACTGTTGAGAATGACGCTGATGGCGTAGTCAGATTGGTTGCGCGCTGCAAATTGGATGCCGACGACATTTTCCACGGCGTTCCCTGCCAGCGCTACCACCACCAGGCCGGTAAAGGCCGGAGAGATGTGCAGGAACGTGATAGCCGGCGACAGCGCAGTCACGAACCAATCGGAGACGAAGGCAGCCCCCGCCCCTGCGCCTACCAGCACTGCTATCGTAAGCCACATCGGCCAGGATTGAGGAGATGCAGCGGATTCTTTGGGAAGGGTCGGCAGGCCTCCCTTAAGAGACGCGGGAATACTCGCGATAAATACTGCCAGCAGGATCACTGCGCAGGCGATGCTGAGCCCTTCCTCGTGCCCGGCAGCTGGTGTGTGTAAACCATTCACCAGTGTTGGTACAGCCAGCGCCGCGATGGCAAGCAGCGTCAGCATAGCTATCATACGCGGCGCTTCGGAGGAAAAACGCTGGGGTCCGTGGCGCAGGCCTCCCACAAAGAATGCCAGGCCGAGCACGAGCAGGCTATTTCCCAGAATAGATCCAACCAGGGCGGCCTGGACAACATTGACAAGCCCTGCTCGCAGCGCGAAAATCCCAACAAAGAGTTCCGGTAAGTTACCAAGAGCAGATTGCAGCACCCCCGTTGCCCCTGACCCAAGCCGCGCCCCAAGCTGGTCCGTTGATTCCCCCACCAGGGCGGCAAGAAGCGCCAGTGCCAGGCCTGATATCACAAAGATGATCACAGCATTTGCCTGCAATAGCGTGAGAAGGCCGGCCAGTACACTGGCGGCAATTGACCCTGCGATCAGTAACCACTCATTTCGACCTGGGAGAGATGATTGCTTTACTTCAGTATGAGACACCTGTTCTATTCCTTCTTACCTTGCCGGATATCCGGTTAGTGAACAATCAAGAGACCTCTTGAGAAAAGGGGTGCAGGGCAAGCCCCTGCCGGTTCGCCAACAGGCAAAGAGGTCTATGGCTTGCTCCAACCGGGATAGCTTGGAAGATCGAAGTCGAAGTCTCGCTGTTCCCAATCGATCACGCGGTGAGGTAAGACGCTGGAGGTCACCAGATGGACGACCAGTGCTCCGTGAGCACTTAATCGGTGATTGAAGGCTTCCAGATGCCGCATGGAAGAGAGAGCCACTTTCAGCACAGCACAATGACTGCCACTGAGCTTATGCATCTCCAGCACTTCCGGGAACTCCTCGACGGCACTCGTTCTTAACAGGCACGAACCTTGATCACAGCGCAAGTGGATCAGGGCCAGTAGCGGCATGCCTACTTTCGCCGGATCTATCTGTGCGCTGTATCCAGTGATCACGCCTGCATCTTCCAGTTTGCGCACGCGCTCAGCAGTCGCCGGAGCAGACAATCCCACTCGTCGCCCCAGCTCGTTAGAGGAGAGGCGCGAGTCCTGTTGCAGTTCGCGTATGATCTTCCAGTCGGTGCTATCGAGCGGCCTTTCTGATTGCAAAGCCATGTCCGCCGTTTTCCTTTCTTTTTGTAAGGAGTATAGCATATTTCCTTTGTGTTTAGCATTCATTTGCAAGCTGCTTTCAGGTATGCTCTCATTCGTGGAAAGGAGGGTGGTGCTTGCTCCCGCACAGATCAGATGCGGGGAGGCACGCCACATCAATCATGACGAACTTTGTTTTGATCCCAGGCGCCTGGATGGGTGCCTGGGTCTGGGAATCGGTGACCGAGGGACTCCGCGCGCTGGGTCATCACGTCTCTCCGGTCACGCTGTCAGGGCTGTCCAGGGGGACCGATGTTTCCAATGTCGGGCTCGCCACCCATGTCAACGACGTGCTCTCGCATATGGCGGCCAACGACCTGCGAGATGTCGTGGTCGTGGGGCACCTCTATTCGGGTATCGTGGCTGGTCAGGTGGCTGACCGAGCCCCCGATCGCGTAGCCCACTCCGTTTTTGTGGAAGCGTTCCTGCCGCATGATGGCCAGTCGATGCTTGATACCTTAGACGAGCGCCAGCGAGAGGACGAACTGCGACAGATTGCCGAACATCAGGGGCGCTGGCCGGCTCCCGACCTTGCGGCGCTTTCAGGAAATGATCTGTCCGCTGAGCAGATGCAGTGGCTGCTCTCGCGTTTCGTTGGGCATCCGGGGCGCACGGTCTGCGAACCGGCGGTCCTTTCCCGGCCACTGTCTGCTCAGCGGGCGACCTACATCGCCTGCACGATGGGAGGCCATTGGCTCTCAGAGGATGTCAAGGCCATGCGCAAGGAGCCCAACTGGACCTTCCGCACCATCCAGACCGGGCACTTCCCGATGGTCTCGACTCCCAATCGGCTCGTCGAGCTACTCGATGAGGTAGCAGCGGGATAATTTACTATGAAAGGCAGAGAGAGCTATGACCAGCGGACTTTCTGATTGGGCAAAGGAGTTTCTGCGCGCATTCCATTTTGCGGTGTTAAGTACCCTCAACACGGATGGAAGTTGCCAATTGACGACCATGTGGTATCTGCTTGAAGATGATGCCACAATTGTCATGAGTACACCTGGCCACCTGCACAAAGCGAAGAATCTTCGTCGTGATCCCCGCATCGCGATCTGTGTGCCAGATGGCAATCGTTATGTCAGCCTCTCTGGGCGCGTTTCCATCATAGAGGACCAGAGCCTTGTTCGCCGGGATATCGAGCGCCTGGTGGAACGCTATGTGCCAGATGAAGCAGCAAGACCGCAAACGATTGAGGCCATCGTCCAACAGGGTCGTATTTCTCTGCGCTTTACACCAGAAAAGGTGATCGAGTTTTCGCTGTAAATGGTGGAAATATCAACCACTGAATTGATCAGGTGGCGAGCCTCGTCTGCGAGATCAAGCAAGTAGTAGGTCAAACTGGCTTGATTCTGGAGGCATTCATCGAGCAGATGCCCTGTTCTGCGCTCCCAGGAGACATACCGGCTCTCATCTCTGATCTGGTACAGCCAGTGGAGAAAACACCCATACTTGAGAACCGTAAAGATGGCAAAGGCACAGCGCACCATTCTGCGATCTCCTCACTAGAGGCCGGGTTGTGCCCTTCGGATGTCTGGGAGAGCACTTTGAGCACCAGTGACCATTCCACCTCCCGCCCCTGATCCCGCCCGATTCCTGTCAGATGATACACACCCCTGGTAGCTGGTCCTGTCCAGTTAGAAGCCCTATGAACCTGGAACTTCAGAAGTTCGATCCTCTGGCAAGCACAAGAAGGCGTCTGCGTCCCTCGCGCTCTTGCAGCGGTTGTGAGACCGAACCTTCAGCTCATTTACCACCGTCAAAAATGACTCTTCCCTGGAGGATTTCTGTAGGGAAGCGTCTATCGACTAGCATTTCACCTATCGAATAGTGTATACTCCTTTTATGGAACATACAACTGAGTCCGGAGAGCAAAAACGCTCCTATCACTCGCAAATGCGCCAACGTCAGGCTGAGGGATGACCTCTCAGGCGAGATCGATCGAAAGAAAGGATGCGCATCATGGATCTCTCCCATCAATCCAACCAGCAACAAAGCGCTGATCCTCTAGAGGGAGGAAGTATGCAAACCAGGACACTGTCGCTCACTAGGATATTGCTGCTCTGCGGAGCCATCGCCGGTCCATTATTTATCCTTACCGTGCTCATAGAGGACTACACTCGCCCTGCTTTCGACCCGCGGCTCCAGCCACTTAGCCTCCTCTCGCTTGGTGAGTGGGGATGGGTTCAGATTGTGAACTTTGTGCTGGCTGGAGTGCTTAACCTCCTCTACGCTGGTGGCCTCTGGAGAAAGTTGCACCCCGGCCGGGCTGGAACATGGGGACCGCTCTTGATCGGAGCATATGGGCTCGGTCTTATTTCGGTCGGTGTTTTTAGAACCGACCCTGTACAGGGGTTTCCGCCGGGTGCTATTGCACCGACTGGCACCTCCTGGCACGGCGCCGTCCATGCCCTCGGCGGCCTCTTCGTCTTCGTTGTACTGGCAGCAGCTTTAGCGGTATTTGCCCGGTTGTTCCTCGCACGGAAGGAGCGTTGGTGGGCTTTCTATTGTATAGCGAGCGCCGTACTTATATTCCTGTTCTTTTTCGGTGGTATTAATAATGCGGTGCTTATGGCGCGCTTCTTGCGGCTCGCAACGTTATTTGGCTGGATGGCCGCATCCGTGATCGCCATAAAGCTTTTATGCGCTCCGGAGACGACTCAACATACGTGAGACCATTAGCCCTATCCCTGCCTATATTCGATCCTTCGCTCATATTACCGCAAGCGGAGAATATGATTCCTCTATAATCACGTTCGATTCCCGGAGTGCATCACATTTTCCAGTCTTGATTGACATTTATGGTATAGTGAAGACGCAGCACCCATAGCTCAGCGGATAGAGCACTGGTCTTCGGAATCAGGTGTCGGGGGTTCGAATCCCTCTGGGTGCGTTTGGACTTCTGTTTAATTTTGTGCCGTTGATAGTAGCTTCTCTTCTTCACACCAACCCCTTATCCACTGCGCTCTTCAATCAGAGATCGCCTGATAGGCCAGGTATGAGTCGTAGTGTAACAAAGTTTGCTATGAGCTATTTTCTTCAGGATTCCGGCCCTATCTCCTTGACAAACTTCCCCCTCCCGGTTACTATATCACTAGCGGATATATCCACTGAAAATAGAGCGCTATGAAAAAAAAGAAATAGCTGGTCGCTCCGGCCAATGCGAGAGGAGAAGATGCTTATGTCAAACGCCGATCGGCGTGCCCCGGAGGCGCTGCTGCCACTCACTCCGGCTGTTTTTCACATCCTGCTGGCCCTCGCTGACGGCCAGAAGCATGGCTATGCCATCATGCAGGAGGTCGGGGCGCGCACAGGTGGCACGATGCGTATGGGGCCTGGAACGCTCTATGGATCGATCCAGCGCATGCTCAAGGACGGCCTGATCGTCGAGGTGCAGGAACGTGCCGATCCTGTCCACGGTGAAGAGCGCAGGCGCTACTATCGCCTGACCGGCTTCGGCCTGCAAGTCCTGCAGGCCGAAGCCCGTCGCCTGGAGCAACTGGTGCATATCGCCCAGAGCAAGCAGGTTCTTCCTGGCATTGGCACGATGGGAGGCGCGTAATGGAATATCCTCCCCCGAGCTGTGATAGCGCCCTTTCCGAGCGCCTTTACCGGCTCCTGCTGTTCGCCTACCCTCGCGCCTTTCGCGAGGAGTACACATCTGAGATGCTCCTGGCCTTCCGCGACGCTTATCGCGAGACGTCGTGCCGGCAGGGAACCCCGGGAGTGCTGCGCCTCTGGAGCGATTTTTTCTGTGATTTCGTAAAAACGGTCTGTATAGAACATGCAAGAAGTTGGATGCAGCGTGGCGGGCGCGACTTCGCGCTGGCCGGAAAGGAACAGTTGGCTATGACCCTGCAATTCACACTGGATGTTGCGCAGCGCACGGATATCGGGCGCAAGCGGGCGACCAATGAAGATAATCTCATCTCTGTTGTACCGCAAGACGGTCATCTCTTGCAAGCAAAGGGCGCACTCTTTGTAGTCTCTGACGGCATGGGCGGCCACAGTCGCGGCGAAGTTGCCAGCGCACTGGCCGTTCAGAAGGTCAAGGAATACTACTACCAGGATCTTCAGGACGACATCCCCACGGCCCTTCAGCAAGCCATCAAGCAGGCGAACGTCACCATCTACCAGGCCAATGAGGCGGAAAGGGTGCAAGGAGCAAGCGGCTTCGGCATGGGGGCGACCTGCGTTGCCGCCGTTCTGCACGATCAGATGCTCTACGCCGCCAATGTCGGCGATAGTCGCGTCTATGTGCTGCACGAAGGTCAACTGCGCCAGGTCACGCGTGACCATTCGCTGGTCGCACAGTTGGTCGAGCGCGGCGAGATTACCCCCGCCGAGGCCCGCACTCACGAGAAGCGCAACCAGATCTACCGCTCACTCGGTCTACCTGAAGTCGAGGCCGACCTCTTCACCGAGCCAGTGCAGGAGGGCGACACCCTCATCCTCTGCACTGATGGGCTTTCCGCTGTGGTGCAGGACGAGGACCTGCGCGCCATCGTCGAGCAATACGGCCCCGAAGAGAGTGTGCAGCACCTCATCGCCCGCGCCAACGAAGAAGGTGGACCTGATAACGTCACCGCGATAGTCGTGCGCGTCGCGGCGGCGTAGCGAAGACTAGCTGTGTCACCACAGGGCGCATCGAAGGCGGCAAAGGGCGCAAAGCGTTCGAAGGAGAGCAATCCCACTGCGCCTCTTGCACCTTCGTAGAGTCAAATACGGCATCACCGGGGTTGACAGAAACATCGGCAACTGCTATTCTGGCATGCAAGATGATGCTGGAAGAGATACGCAAAGGAGTCCTTGGATGAGCACGCCGGTCGATCCACCCGAAAGCAAGAATGTCTATTTTAATAATCCCGAGAGCGGAGCAGAAACAGCGCGCTTACTCGATCAGGACCGTTTCATTACCAGCGGCATGGGCGGCCTCTTCTCTGAGCGGGAAAACCTCTCGGGTATCCATCGCATTCTCGATGTCGCCTGTGGGCCTGGCGGCTGGGCGCAAGATGTGGCTTTTGCCTATCCTGAAATCGAGGTGGTGGGGTTTGACATCAGCCGGGCGATGATCGACTATGCGAATGCCTTCGCGCGTGTGCAAGATTTGCACAACCTCAGCTTCCTGGTGATGGATGTACAGCAACCACTTGATTTCGTTGATGCTTCATTCGATCTGGTTAATGCTCGCTTCCTCAATTTTCTCCCGGCAGCATCCTGGCCAAAGCTCATGCAGGAGCTGCAGCGCATCACACGACCTGGGGGCACTATCCGTCTCACAGAAAGTGAATGGTGGTACTTCAGCAACAGTCCCGCTCTAGAGAGCCTGAACTCCATGCTCATTCGCGCGCTCAAAGTTCAGGGAGAGAGTTTTTCCCAGAGTGGGCGCTTTACCGGCGTCTTGCCCATGTTAGGGCGCTTCCTACTCGATGCAGGCTGTGTCAACATTAAACACAAGTCACATGTGATCAACTACTCTAGTGGGAGCGAAGCCTACGAGGGCTTTCGCCAGGATGCCTCGGTCGTCTTCAAATTGTTCCAGCCCTTTATCATTAGAATGGGAGTAGCCACACAAGAGGAACTCGACCAGCTCTACCACCAGATGACGTTCGAGATGATGAAGGAGGACTTCCGCGGCCTGATGTTCCCGCTCACGGCATGGGGAGAAAAGCACTAGGGAACGCTTTCAACGTCTCTTCTATCTCTACACTGCCTGGTATGTTATAATGGCGGCGCAAGCCATGCAATCCTTTGCCCCTCTGCACGAGGCGCCTGGCCGCAAATCTGCAATACCTGGAGAATGTAATGCTTATGATGCCGCACATGAAACGTATCGCACACTGCATGTTAACCCTTTCCTATAGCCTCCTTCTTTTGTCTCTCCTGGCCGCTTGCCAGATCCAGATCGGAGGCGGGACCACTGCTGCCCCAACTCCTACACCGAAGCCACCGGCTGCTCCCACTACTCCGCCAACAATTTCCGCGTCTAAGCTGGTCACATATACCGGTGATGGCTACACCATTGGCTATCCACAGGGCTGGACGGTAAACCAGGGAGGTGGCGGCCTTGTGACCTTCGACGATCCGCGGGGCATTGCCTATCTGAGTGTAAAGGCAACTCCCAACCCTGGCGGAACAATCACCACCGCCAATCAAGTGAGTATTGGCTTGCAATTGTTCCAATCACAGGCGAAGAACTATCGAACGGTGAACGTGGCGCCAACTACAACTGTAGGCGGCGACAACTGGAGCCAGGGGTCTGCAACTGGAGATATTGTGCCCAGCGGGCAAACCAGTGCTGTGACCGCGAGGATCGTGGTGATAGCCGCTAATCATCCTGGCGATTCACCCGCCACCGTGAGCTTTGAGATTGCATACCTCACGGGCCAGCAGGTCTTTGACCTGGCCAATAGCGCCGCGTTCGGGCCCATGCTGCACTCCTTCAAGTTCACGTCTCTCGCTGCTGTTCTGCCCAATCTCAAAGCTCACGGTGGCGGGTGAATTGGCAGGATGATTAGCGGCTATCACCACGATCTGTACGGTATCCTTAGAGTAGAAGTAGTCTTGTTGGCGATGGTGTGATGGTTTCTCAGGCTGTGCACCATCGCCAGGGGGCTACGCAGCCTCCTGCTTGCGCGTGCTCGGCCTGGGTCGCACCCGAGGCGCATACTTTGGCCGCACGTGATACACCTCGATATCACTTTTCAGGTATTCATTTTCACGGTCATTCTTTGCCCGAAACGTGATCTTGTGGGCCTTGGCGAGCATACGCACATAATCTGATGAAACCGTATGGTCAGTGTTCGCAGTGAGGATCACCGCCGCTTCATTGGCAGAAATCCATTCCTCTTTCTTGCGGGCCATACAAGAACCTCCATTCTATCCGGTATGCCTCAAGTATACATGACAAATATCTGAGTGTCAAGGTTTTAACGGATATTTGTCAATTCCAGAAATTCATCATAAAATGGCCTAAAAAGCCTTGACAAATATCCGCGTGTCGGTTATAATATAATCAGTGAAGGGGAGGGACAAACGAGCACCAGAGGGGCGACAGACAACCTCCCCCAACAACTGAAGAAGGCAAAAGGAAGAGCGACCCGAAGGCCGCTCCAAGCTGGCACCGCTTCTAGACTCTTACCCTGGAGCGATGCCTACGAAAGGATTATATCATGAAAAACAAGACCTACGGCGTAACCGATGAGCAGCTCGACGCTTGCACCCGCGTGATTGATGAGAAGACCCATGAAACCTTCTACATCGTTCAGAGCGCGACCGACCCAACCGTTACCTACCGCGTGCACTACTGCAAGGCTCACAACTGCCTCTCTTGCACCTGCCCGGCGATGAACCCCCCAACCGATGAGCACGGCTATTTCAAGTATGCGCCTCGTACCTGCTGGCACCAACGTGCCGTAGCTGCTCACAGCCGCCAGTACATCGCCGCCAAGAAGGCTGAAGCGGCAGCCCGCAAGCGCCAGGAGGAAGAAGAGATGCTCGCCCGCGTGCTGAATGCGAAGCCCTTCAACTACACCGAGGCAGAGATCCAGCGCGATCTGAAGCGCTACGCACCCCGCCCGTTCTCACTACTTCGCTAAATCAACCGGGGACCTGGAAACGGGTCCCCTACTTCTTTTGAAAGGATATCCCGATGAACACCTGTCAGCGCTGCAACGCTATCCAGGGCGTCGATCCTGAAGTGACGCTTGTCACCTGCACCGGTTGCCAGCGCACGGTGTGCACGCTCTGTGTGATGAGCGACAGCGACCAGCCATGCCGCTGCGTCGAATGCGAGAAAGTACAAGCTGCTCGCACCTTCACTTACACCGATGAAGATGGGCAAAGCCACCAGGCCAGGCGCATCGATTGGAACAAGATTTTCGATGACGGCGACGAGCAGCGCGAAGCCGACCAGGAGCGTAACATCACGCACCAGTGTGCAGACGGCTCCTGGTGGTAGTCCCCTTAGTGGCGTGCTGGCGGCCTTATAGCCAGCAGGAAGGATTTCTATCATGGCAGAGATCGGAACGAACATCCGCATTGAAGTGAAGGACAACAAGGCCATTATCACGATTGACCTGGCTCATCGAGGTGGATTGTCCAGTAGCGGTAAAAGTGTGATTGTGGCTTCCACTGGCGGCAATGTTCCTATCCCAGGCACCAACGTTATTCTCGGATTGAATGCCTATGTGAAGGCCAACGGCAAGTAGTCCCGATACGCAGCACGAAGCCCGCTCCCCATTCCGACCAAAGAAGATGAGCGGGCCAGTGCAGAAAGTTCTGAGGCTTCCTATGTTCGATTCTATACCGCCTGCGATGTTGCGTCAACGGGTCTACCTGCTGCATTTTATAGAGCCATACCGACACGCAAAACATTACCTCGGGGTTGCTGACGATCTCTCAGCCCGCCTCGCTCAGCATAGAGCAGGAACGGGCGCACGATTGACGCAGGTGGTGAGAGAGGCCGGTATTTCCTGGGTGGTTGCAAGAACCTGGCGCGGTGGCCGCCGCCTGGAGCATAAACTCAAGGGCTATCACAGTGGGGTAAGGCTTTGCCCGATCTGCCAGGGCAAAATCACGATTGAGGAGGTGTTAGAAGCGCAGCCGCCTCCCAGCGGGCGCGTTATTGGTCGCCGCATGCCCATGCACGATTGACGGGGATAGCCGGTGCAGAAGAGAACTGCACCGGCTTTTTTTATGTGGATGAGAGCACATCGCTGGGAAACACCATATCGGGCCAGCCACCCCCAGGAGGTTCGACTACGTAGGTGATGCCAATGTCCCGATCACCTATCCGACCAGGCGCGCAGATATAGATGATCGTCCCTGTTTTTACGAGGCCGGTTTCAATGTCTTTGTAAGTGATCGTATCGCCGCGCCGGTGCTCAGCATAGCGGGCAGCCGGGCCGTAGGCTTCCTCAAGGTATTCTTCCTGTGACACCATGGCACACTCCTTTCTCTCGATTTAGAACATTTGCTGCCAAATGTTCTAATTTGGCCTTGCTTATCTCAGCCGTATCGGGTATATTGCAACTAACGGCATTTAGTTGAAATAGATATGAGCAGGAAAGCTCTTGTTTATTGTATTGGAGAAAAGAATGGAAAAACCTTCACCCTTCAAAGCGGTCCTTATCTGGATTGCTGGTGTGGTTACCACGCTGATCATTGGTGATATCAATGGCTGGTTTCTGTCGCAAAAATTTCCTATTGTTGTGTACATAAGCGGCTTTCAATTCAGTATCGGGCTCGCTTCTGTCTTAACGTTGTTTGTCTTGGTCATGATGACACTCTCCTTCTATCTGGGGTTCATCTCTCCTATTCATCTCTTTTTCCGTGCGATCCTCAAGACGCCAGTTCCTCTCAGTTTTCGTATTGCAAGCATCTTCTTCTTCCCTCTTGGGCTTATTTTTAAGCTTAGAAATAAGCTTACTCCAAAAAGGCAAGAGCCAGAGAAAAGTGAATGGGCGAAACATATTCTTGAGCAATTAGAGCAAGGGAAAGAGCAATGACCCACGATCTTACCATCTACCAAGGGCCTCCCATACTCACCATCGATCAGGCCGTTACTGCCTGGCTGGATGAGAAACACCATCGCTCAGAGAGCGTACCGACGCAACACGCCTATCGTACCACACTGCAAGGATTTAGAGACGCCCTACAATCCGCAGGGCTGGACCTGGCCAGCGACCCCGCCTTGATTGCGCCTCTAGCACAGGGCTGGGCGGGTCATTCAGCACGCGAAGGTCATACAGTAACACCAGCCACCTTTAACCAGCGCCTGGCCATTGTCAGTAGCTTCTACGAGTATGCCATCAGAAATGATGTGCTGCACTACAACCCGATGGAGCGCGTCAAGCGCCGGGTGGTACGTTCCAAGAACGCCGCCCGGCCCATTGCAGGGACTCGTGTCAAATCCGGATTGCAGCAGATCGACAGATCAACACCTGAAGGCCTGCGTGATTTTGCGCTGCTCTCGGTCGCGCTCTCTACTGGTCGCCGGGTGAGTGAGATTGCAGGATTGCGCTATAAGCACCTGCGGCGCGATGGATCCACCTGCATTGTCGAGTTTGAACGCTGCAAGGGTAACAAGCATTTCACGAACCGCCTGGAGGCCAAGACAACCCAGGCCCTCTATACCTACCTGGAAACCGTGTATCCGGGGCAGCTCCTCGCCCTGCCAGGGGAAAGCCCACTATGGGTATCATTCTCGCCGAGGAACCGAGGAGCGGCAATCAGCACGCGCACGCTGGCCAGCATCTGCGAAACCTACCTGGGCACCTCCAAGTTTCACGCGACCCGCCATACGTGGGCTGTGATGATGAATAAGAAGGGTGCAAAGCTCACCGATATCAGCAAGGGCCTGGGCCATAGCAACGTCAAGATCACCTCTGATTACCTTGAGGAGCTGACCGGCTACGAGAACGCCTATGCAGCTCAGCTAGAAGAGGAATTTGGGATTTAGCTTCCCTAATCCAATACCCCCCCTACGAGATGGGCGTACACCCGTCACTGAGCCAGTAAGCGCTACTGTTTGGCCTTACGTTCAATCTCTGGCTTCACGCCCTGCTGGATGGTTTGTTGATTACCGCTACCCTTCTGAAGCATCACTCCCAATTCTGGATCATACGGTTCACCAGTGAGGGGCGAGATTGGCAATGGAGGCGTAGCCCCTGGTTGCTGTGATCCTCCCGGATTCGCTGGAGGTGCTGGCGCATTAGGATCAGGGGGAGGTGACGATGGTTGTGGTTGCGGCGATGATGGTTGTGGCTGATTAGACATAGTGTACTCCTCAACATACAGTTTGATACAACAAAAGCAGCACCAGAGCGGCTATCTCCCCCAGAAGCAGACGAGCTGCCCATCGTATCCAACCGGCCTTCTTGTCCAAGGTTTTCTCATTATCCATTGAGAAATGGGCCATTGTCCTACCCAGTAAAAGCTTGAGATCTTGCTCGGACTCTTTCATGATCTTCAAGGCTTTCTTAGGATTTGGAACGGTCCAATACCCGCGAATGCGAAAAGCCTGGAGGGCGAAGATCATCGAAAGGAGATAGCAGAGTAGAAACGGTACATAGGGCACTGCCAGCCTTACCAAAACCGGCCATTGATGAAGCCAGATCGGGATGAGAGCTGAACAATTACCCACAGGATGATGCTGGACCAGGAACGCAAAGCCAACCATTGTCGTTCCTCCAACCAGGATGCCAGAGGCTTTCGTATCTTGCTGGTCTGCTGTCTGATGCTGCAAGGTCAAATATTCACGGATGAGCGTGAACATGAGTTCTCGCCCAGGGTATGGGTCAGGTGGATTAGCAGGCATCCCCTGCGGCGTCTGTACTACGGATATAGGTGTTGGCAATGTTTGGCGATGCGAAAAGAGACGCAATCCCCACAAGTGTAAACGCGTGAACAAGTGATTCATAAAGCCAAGTATAGCAACCTAACTGACGGTTGTCTACCAAATCATCATGATGATTTACGGGGAGGAATTTAGCCGCCTGAGTACAATGTTCATAGAACATGATCGAATTGGGGCAAAGGCGAGAGAGTATGGAGATCACGCCAGTACAAGCCGCCTCACTGCTGGGCAAGAGCGAGCGCACGATCCAGCGCTGGATTAAGCTGAAGAAGCTCCCAGCCCGCTTACTCACTGATGGAAGCTACCGAATAAAGGTGGAAGACCTGGAGAAATTCCGGCAGGACGATGAGTCATTGCTGGCCAGGGTAGAGGTGCTGGAGCAGGAAGTAGCTAGACTCGTCAATTGGATAGGCAGGATAGAGGCGCTGGAGCAAGAGATCGCGGAACTCAAGCGACGTCTCGAGGAGACGAACGTCAGGCTCATCTATCGTTTTGGAGAGCTTGAAGACCTTGCGCGGCGCGTCGATGCATTGAGCCGTTCACAGCAATAGAGAGACGGCCAACCTCGCAGCCAGCCGCCTCGGTTCTCACGTTGGGTCCCGCCCCAGAAGTGTATCAGGGCCCAACAGTAAGTGAGCCCA
>WNGQ01003704.1_pt1 | contig 23682 bp, 22 predicted proteins | sample 5407661 | NCBI WGS metagenome assembly WNGQ01 (sample SAMN13153382, study PRJNA577476) | soil metagenome | isolation source: 60 cm soil or saprolite under Garry oak tree replicate 2 | place: USA:California | collected 2016-06-15 | reverse complement strand
CCCCGGGCGCGATCGCCGATGTGCGTGCAGCCTAGGGAGCGCTGACCCCGGCCACGCGAATCGCAGACGTTAGGAGACGAAGATGCCCGCCGAAGACAACACCATCCACCCGTTTCAGGTCGGTTTTCCGGACGAGGAGAACTATCGAAACTGGAACGAGCCTGCCAGGGCCGCTCATTCGCGCAGCGGCGCGACGCCGCGATCATCTCGGTGTTCCGTGCGACCGGGATCCGGCTGTCCGAGCTGGCCGGGATCCGCTACGACCCGGAAGATGCAGAGCGTAGCGACCTGGACCTGTGGCAGCGGGAGATCACCGTCCGCGGCAAGGACGGCAAGGCGCGGATCGTGCGGATCGGCTACCAGACCGCCCGCACTCTGGACCGGTACATCCGAACTCGGAGCCGTCATGCCCAGGCCTGGCGGCCGCAGCTGTGGCTGGGGGTGAACAACCGGGGCCCGATGACGGCGAACGGCATCTACCAGATGATCGCCCGCCGCGGCCGCCAATGCGGGGTGGGGGTATACCCGCACCGGTTCCGCCATCATTTCAGCCACACCTGGCTGGACCGCGGCGGTGCTGAAGGCGACCTGATGGAGCTGAACGGCTGGTCCTCGCCGCAGATGCTGCGCCGCTACGGCGCCAGCGCCCGCAGCGCCCGCGCCCGCCGCACCTACGACCGCATCATGAGCGACATCCCCTGACCCACGCCAGCGATATGTCTTCGCTGTCGCGCTGCCACACGCCTCGGGCCCCAGCAGACGCTCGGTCATGCCGAAAGTAGTGCGTCTCCGGGTGCGTATAAGAGTGCGGGGCAATGCATAGATTTGCATGACTCCGGCCGGAGCGCACTTCGATCCAGCGCTTGGCTGGAAGGTAGCAGCGCTGCCAGATCGACTATGCGTGCGAGCCGAAGTGATGTCGTCCGGTGTTCTGTGCGCCCGCGAACCGGCGATCGGGGTCACCCAGGACCAGCGGGAGGCCACGTCGTTCTGGGGCACTTCAGACACGGGCGCCTGGGCCAGGCTGGCGGGTAGTTCCTGGGCGCCGGCACGGCTCGATCGCCGGCGCACGTTCCACGAGACGTTCCTTCCCTGTCTCCGCTAGATCCCGTAGAGGATCGCTGACCCCGTGGAGCGTGCCATGGGCAACCGGTGGCTTCTGTCGTGTTGAAGTGCTCGACACATGCCGATATCGGCATATAATGAAGCGTGGCCAGAGCTTCCACGACGTCGGATGTCTTCAATGCGGTCGCCGATGTGCACCGTCGCGAAATCCTGGACGCGCTGATCACAGGCGAGAAGCCGGTCGGGGCGATCGTGAACGACCTCTCGATGTCCCAGCCTCAGGTCTCAAAACACCTACGGGTGCTCAGTGAGGTGGGACTCGTCAGGTGCCGGGCGGAGGGGCGTCGCCGGCTGTACCGCCTGGAACCCGCGCACCTCCGGCCGATGCACGAGTGGCTGACCAAGTACGAGCAGGCGTTGAACGACCGGCTGGATCGGATGGATGACTACCTCCAGGACCTGCAAAGAAGGGAACGAATCCGATGAAGGGCACGCGACATGGCTCGGCCACGGTCGAGTTTCCGAGCGACCGTGAAGTCCTGGTCACCCGGCAGTTCGATGCACCCGCCGAGCTCGTCTTCGACGTGCTCACGAAGCCGGAGCACGTGCGCCTGTGGTTCGGGGCCAAGGAACTCGAGGTCTGTGAGATCGACTTTCGCGTCGGTGGGAAGTACCACTTCGTGGGCTTCGTGATGGATGGTGACACCGCGACCTGCTCCTTCCGCGGCACCTACCGCGAGATCGAGCGGCCCGTACGGCTGGTGGGAACCTGGGTGTTCGATGGAAGGCCGGACGCCGACGCCGTGGAGACGGTAGAATTGCACGAAGAGGACGGCGTCACGACGATGACGGACCGCCTTGCCTTCAAGGACCAGCCGACCCGCGACTCGATGACCTGGGCTGCGGCAGATGGAGTGCACGCGGACGAGGGCGGCCAGGTGCCCTGGGACCGGCTCGAGGACTACCTCCCCACACTGGCGTAGCCGCGGACACCGCGATCACTTCGGGACATCGGTAGTGGGTCATTTTCACGTTAAGAAGCGTGCTCTTCGAGCAGGCCGAAAATCCAACTAGGAAAGGCATCATGAAGCTTCTCCTCACTTCCGCTGGCGTCAAGAACACGAGCATCCGCGACGCGCTGGTCGGCCTTTTGGGCAAACCGATTGCCGAGTCCAGCGCCCTCTTCATTCCTACCGCGATATACCCCTTCCCCGGCGGTGCTGGCATGGCCTGGCAGGCGATCTGTGGAAAGGCCAAGGGCTCCTTGTGCGAACTGGGTTGGAAGTCGTTGGGAGTACTGGAGCTCACCGCGCTGCCCAGCATCGATGAAGAAGTTTGGGTCCCGATGGTCCAGGAGACTGACGCCCTGCTGGTTTGGGGCGGCGATGTCTTGTTTCTGGGCTACTGGATGCGGCAGTCCGGATTGGCAGACCTCCTGCCGTCGCTGCGCCGCGAGACGGTCTATGTGGGGGTGAGCGCCGGGAGCATCGCGGCGACCTCCACCTTCGGCGAGACCTACGTTAATTCGCCCAGCGGCAGCGGTGAAGCGCTCACGTCGGAAGACATCGTGTTCGCTACACCCCAGGGAGAAATCAGCAGGATCTTGGTCACGGCTCAGGGAGTGGGACTGGTTGATTTTGCGTTGATCCCGCACCTGGATAACGAGGATCACCCGGACGCTTCCCTGGCCAACGCAGAAAAATGGGCCGCGAGGCTACCAGTGCCGACGTACGCGATTGACGATGAGACCGCCATCAAAGTGACCAACGACACCGTCGAAGTGGTCTCCGAAGGGCACTGGAAGCTGTTCACCCCCTAAAACCGAGAGGCTCAGCGGAGTCGCTCGCGATCTTTGGCCTTTTGTGGCTGAAATTGGGTGGGTCCGAAGAGTTAAATCGCGCATTAAGCCTGACGGTGCCGCCCGCCGTTCACTCGGGTAGGTCCAATCCTGCGGTCGCCCCCTACCACGTGTCCTCGTGTCTCACTACCTCGTCCGGACCCTGCCGGCGAAGTGCCGTTCGGGGGACGCCCAGAACTGCCACACAGAACTCCACCGCCTACGAGGTCGCTCCGCGACCGATCGGCGGGTCGGCGCGCCTATTTGGCGGCCTATCACGTCGCCAACGTTCCGGCCATCGTGAGCATCCGCGGCACGATAGCGAGCGTGCCCTGAATATTTATGCAGACCATCGTGTCCCCGGAACGCCCGCTCATAGCCGCGATGAGGTACGTCGGGAAGCAGCCCGATCTCTGCCGGGATCCGGTCACGGGGCGCACGGGCCGACAACGTGTTCAGACCGGTCACTGCGTCCTGGTATCTCCCGGGCCGAGACATGGCAATCCCCTCGGATCACTTAGCGTGACTGGCTTGCCTTGGCAGCACGCGCGAGTAACCGCCTAACTGCGCGGCTGCGGGATCGAGCTGAGGCACACCGGCGACCGTCCAGATTGGCCATTATGTGAGCCGGAGCGGGCGGTGATCTGCGATCACCCGCAGAATGCCGGAACTTGTGCCTTGTGGCGGCCACACGAGACCGTGCAGAGACAGCTAACGATTCTGCAGCTGTGGCGAGTACGGAGTCGATCACGCCGGGTCAAGAGGCGCTGCGCCGCGGGGTTTCGCTCATCAGGCTTTCGGCAGCCGATGCGTGCGGTGCGGGATGGGGTCTTCGCCGGCCTGGGGGGAGGAGATGGTGGCGCTGGCCATCCCCATCGCGTCCATGATCTTGGTCCAGAGCTTCGTCCTGGCCGAGCGGGGCAGGCCCTTGCTCATGAGGGCGCTGATCAGCCGGTTCGCCCCGGCCCGGCACGACCGTCGATCTCCTGCCCAGCGACGCGAGCGCCGCTGCCACCACACCTCGGGGGGACGGAATTTCATTGGTCCCTTGCCATGCTTGGCACCTATGGGTGATGTCTGGTTGCCGAGCCAACCCCGACAGAAGATTCTGTGCGCTTGTGGTCGTGACCTTCCGGTGCGTGGGGGTGGTGGTGAGGCGGCCAGCTAGGGCCGGAAGCTGTCGTTGGTGCGGACGGAGGTGCCGAACGCTGGCAGCGCCCCGCCCACGGTGAATATTCGCCCGCCGTGGGAGGTCACTCCCATTTCGCCGCGGGGATGCCGCATCGGGGTCGCCTTGCTCCAGGTGTTGTGGGCGATGTTGTAGACCTCGTTGGCCCGGGACGGCCTGCCGGCCGCGTTGAGGCCGCCCATGACGTAGATGTTGCCGCCGACGATTCCGACGCCGTAGAAACCGGCCCGGGCGGTGGGCATTGGTGCGCCTTTGGCCCAGGTGTTGGTGACCGGGTTATAAATCTCGACCGCGTGGGAAACGGTGGAAACCCCGTTCGTGCAGCCGCCGAAGACGTAGATCTTCCCGCCGTGGGCGATGGCTCCGATGTCCGAACGCCGCGCCGGAAGCGGCGCCACCCTGCGCCAGGTGTTGCTGGCAATGCCGTAGCGCTCGACCCTAGCCAGCGGTCGGCCGCTGCACGGCCCGCCGGTGTCCCGGCGCCCGCCGATGGCGAAGATCGCATCGCCGGCCACCGCCGCGGCTAGCCCGGTGCGCCCGGTCGGCATGGGAGCGAGCACGGTCCAGGTGTTGGTGGCCGGGGTGTAGCGGTGGTTCATGTGATTCTGGGTTCCGTCCCGCCCCCCCAGGGCGTAGATGCTGCCGCCGTGCGCGACGGCGGTGCCCTCCGAGCTGGGCCCGCCGGGCGCGGCCGCGCCGCGGCGCCAGGTGTTGGTGGCGATGTTGTACAGACGGGTCACGTTGGTGTCCCCGGAGAAACGGTTGAAGCCGTAGGCAGCGACGATCACGTTGCCCACGTGCGCGACCGACATCCCCTCGGTGGGGGCCGGCACCGGTGCCAGCGATGTCCAGGTGCCACCGCGGTGGCTGGCCAAGGCCGGTGCCGCCATTGATGCGGCGAGAACGCAGCCAAGCCCAGCGGGGATGATCACCCGCCGCGTCCAAGTTCCCCAGCTCATGTCTACCCCTCCATTTGATCGGCACAGGTGCTATCCCCGGCTAAGCACGCTCCCGCCCCTTTGTCAAGGGCCAGAATGGGCCCGATGCTGATGTGAGGTTAACCAGCACCAGGGCCTCCCGCGCGATTGGCGCTCCATGTGGACCTGACTACTGTGTTCATGGGAGATCCTGCCAATCACTCAACACGCGTGGGTTTCGCCAGCATCAACGTTCCCGCGGAGCCTATTCCGCCCGACCTGGAGCTGCCCGGCAAGCAACCCGGGGGCCAGCAGCAGACTCCGTCTGGCAGGCGCAGAGCAGTGGGGGCCCTGGCCGCCGTGGCCAGCGGGCAGTTCCGCAAGGTCGGCTCGGCCTCAAGCTTTTGATGGCAGCGCCAGCGGGGGGTCATTTCAGGTGTGGCGGTTTCTAGCGGTCGTCGCAACTCGAAGGGTTCGGGGGTTGCGATGGGCGGCGGGGACCGGGCGCGTTGCCGCAGGCGGAGAAGCGTGAGCAGTTCGCGCGGCTGATCGCGCAGGGCTTTAGCAATTCTGAGGCGTGCCGGATCGTCGGGATCAGCCGGCGGACCGGGAAACGGTGGCGACACGGCCGCACGATCACTACCAGGGACGGCAGGAAGCTGCATTATGCTCCCGTGGTCGGCGCGGGGGCGGTCAGGCGGGAGATCTCGCCGCGGTACCTATCTGAAGATGAGCGGGTGCGGATAGCGGATCTGCGCCGGGCCGGGCTGGGGTGCGGGCGATCGCGGAGCAGACAGGCCGCAGCCCGCCGACGATCAGCCGGGAGCTGCGCCGGAACCGGGACCCGGGCAGCGGCCAGTACCGGCCGTTCACCGCGCATAAGCTGGCCGCCCGGCGGCGGCCGGGCAAGATCGCCGCTGATCCGGTGCTGCGGCAGTTCGTGCAGGAGCGGCTGGAGAAGCGGTGGAGCCCGGAACAGATCAGCCAGGCGCTGCGCCGCGAGTTTCCGGATGAGCCGGCGCGGCATGTCGTGCACGAGACGATCTACCAGGCGGTCTACCGTCCCGGACTGGGCGGGCTGTCCCGCGAGCTGCCAGCCCGGGTGCTGCGCACGCGCCGGCGGCGGCGCAGGCCGCATCGCCGGCCTGGCGAGCGCCGGCCGAACGGGATCATCGCGATGGCCATGCTTGATCAGCGGCCCGCCGAGGCGGCCGGCCGCAAGGAATCCGGGCACTGGGAAGGCGATCTGATCACCGGGGCGTCCAACCGGTCCGCGATCGGCACCCTGGTGGACCGGGCGCCGGGGTACACGATCTTGCTGCACCTGCCCGGACGGCACACCGCCGAGGCGGTCCGCGACGCGCTGATCGCCGCCATGGCCGTTCTCCCGCCGCGGCTGCGCCAGTCGCTGACCTGGGACCAGGGCAAGGAAATGGCGCTGCACACCGAGATCAGCGCCACGCTGGGCATGCCGGTGTACTTCTGCGACAAGGCCAGCCCGTGGCAGCGGCCATCGAACGAGAACACCAACGGGCTGCTCCGCCAGTACTTCCCCAAGGGAAGTGACCTGCGCGCGCACGGGCCGGACGAGCTGGCTGCCGTGGCGGCCGAGCTGAACGGTAGGCCGCGCAAGACACTGGGCTGGGACACGCCCGCCGCGCGGCTCGGCCTATGAACCCTCTGACCGTGACGTCCCTGCCAGCGGGCGGGCCTGCGATGATGGTCCGCGTGCCAGACATGCGGCGCCGCTCCCCAGAACCGCCCGCCGGGCCGCCCGGGATCCAGTTCAAGCCGGGCATGGCCGGCGACCTGCTCCGGGAGCTGGCGCCGCCTCTGGCCGAGGAAGGCATCGACGTGGACAACGTCGACGTGCCCGACGTGGAGACGCTGCAACGGGCACTGAACCGCGCGATGGAGCGGCACAACATGTCGCTGTTCACCCCCGTCGGGCAGGCCCGCGAACTAGCCGCCGTCACCTTGCGGCTAGCCGCCGAGGCCATCGCTGACGGCGATACCCGGCTCGCCGCGGGAGTCCTGGACCAAGCCCAGCCTGAATCCCCTGACGGCTCCGTCCCAACCGTCGCCGCCTGCACCGGCCTTGCCCTCGGCCTGCTCGACCATTGGCTGGCCGGGCACGACACCGATGCCCCGGCCGGCCTGGCCACGATGACCCGCCTGCCAGCCGGGCACTGGACCGGTGAGCGCGCCGCCATCGACATCCTCACCCTGGCACGCAAGGGACGAGCCTTCGCATCGCTCGACTCGCTCATCGTCCGTCAAGGCGGCCAGCACGTCCTCTACGGCAGCGCCCTGGTCCTCGCCGCCGCCCTCCAGTCCTGGGCACGACACACCGAAACCCCGCTCATCGACCTGGCTCGCACCGTGGTCCGTTAAGCCGATACCATTCGCGCCATCAGTGGCCAGTGTTGCGACGATGGCTGGAATCCGCCTGTGCTGGCGGTCATGCATGGGCTTGCAGCCGGGCCACCTCCTGAGCTTGCCCCTGCGGTGGAGGTCAGCGACGCTTCTACCGGGTGCCGGCCTGGTCAACCCGGCTATCGTGGTGACGGCCGGGAGCAGCGTCAGCATCGAGGTCATCAACGCCGACCCGGACACCGCGCACGGCGATTCCCATTCCCGGCACGCACTACGCCCTGACCACCGACGAGGTCTAAGCGACCTTCACCGACCCCAGCTTCGGCTGCCCGTGGGGATGGGTGCGGATCATCAACGTCGCCGACCCCGCCAACCCGGTGATCGTGGGCGAGTACAAGATCGCCGAGGATCAGCAGTCGTTCTGCGGCAGCTCCCGCGACGAGCCGCTGACCGAGCAGTTCACCAGCTACTCCTCCCACAACCCCACCTCCCTTCCGGATCTGGCCTTAGTCGACGGGCACTCCGGCGGAATCCAGGCCATCGACCTGTCCGACCCGGCCAACCCCACCCAGGCCGGCTTCTTCCTGCCCAAGCCGCTGAACAAGGTGGCGTTGGAAGACCCGGCGCTCAGCCGCGGGCCGAACAAGGTGGTGTTCTGGAGCTACCCGATCATCCGCAACGGGCTGATCTACGCCATCGACATCCGCAACGGCCTGTACGTGCTCAAATACACCGGCCCCCATTGCAGCCGAAGTCGTTGGCATCTCCTTCCTGAAAGGCAACTCCAACCTCGGCGACGCCGTCAGCCTCGCCACCCCGTAAACCTCACCTGAACCCCTTTCACAAGCACCCACGTACTGATACGGCAGGGCGTTCGCCCGAGCCTGCCAGGATGCCCAGTAATGGATGATCTGCGCGCGGCCACACTCGCGGCGGTTACGGCCACCAACCGCTCGTAATCGGCGATATGCGCTAAATGTGCCGCGCCAGGATCCCATCACGTTCACCCTCCGTGACAGCCGACTGTCCGGGCTCGATTGGCTATCGACGGGCATGACCTATAGACGGCCGCAACATGACTGAAGCGATCGAGAGCGGCCAGCACGATGGGGAAGCTAATCGGCTGGTGGTTGCCGGGCCCACAAAATGCCCACAGAGCGGCTGCGAATGAGGGTGCTGGCACGGGAAACCCACAGATCATACGGACGTAGGCGGACGTGGGCGGAACAGTGGTAGCATGGCTGCGTTAGTTCACTGACCAGCGTTTATGCTGGTGATCTGGGCTTTCACACGGCCTCTGGGAAATGGTCCGGGTAAGGGAAAAACCGGCTGAAAAGCGGAAGGTCGGCGGTTCGACCCCGCCCCTGACCACCCAGACGTCTTCACGTTTCACCAGAGTCCATGTTCACGTTTGGCACTGACAGTCTGGCTCTGGGTCCGTGGGCTGACTGCCCCGGACGCCAATGATCTTCGGCGTGGCCTGTCTGCGGGGCTGGTGCTGGGTCGTGCCTGGCTGCGCGCGTGCAGACCGTCGTGGTGGCTGAACGGCGGGCGGCGGGTGGGCTGGGCGAACACTTGCCGGGCCTGGTTATGGCGGGGCGGCGAGCGTGGCGAGTGTCGTGCGGCGCCGCTTGCGGGTTTTGGGCGGGAGCCCGGCGGCGGCCCGCCGGGCGTTGAGCGCCTGCCGGGCTTCGAAGGCGTCCAGGATGCGCTGGTTGCGGATGGTGAGCAGGCAGGCGAGCCAGAGCGCGAGCGGGGTCAGGCCGGTCAGGCGGCACCAGCCGCGGCTGATGTTGTTGCTGGCGGGGTCCTTGGTGGTGGCGAAGGTTCGTTCGGAGCTGGTGCGCCGGGCGTAGGAGCGGCGGTGCCCGGGGGATGGGTAGTCGTGTTTTTGCCGGGTCTTGGCGGCTACCTCGGGCGGGACGGTGATGGTCTGCTGGGTGCAGCAGGCGGGCGGGTTTGCGGGCGGGGTGAGGATCTCGGGCCGGCCGCGGTCTAGTTTCATGGAGGCGGGCCGGAGCGGACAGCGGATCTTGCCGAGGGCGGCGGGGCACATGATGCGGTGGTAGCCGTCGGCGTCGTCGGTGGTGATTCTGCCGAGCTTGTGCCGGGCGAGCTCGGCTGCCTGCTGGTCGTGCGCGGCGATGTCTTCGGGGGTGGCATCGCGGGCTAGCGGGCCGGGCTGGAGCAGCGGTTTCGGCGTGGCAGGGCAGTACAGGTTCCCGTTGGCGATGATGGCGCCGTGGTGGGTGCCCTGGGGTCCGCGGTCTGAGGGGTGCAGGTCCTGGATCAGCTGCGCGCCGGCGGCGCGCAGCGGGATGGCCCAGGCCCCGGCGTCGCGGTGGGCGTAGCCGGAGTCGGCGAGGATGTCGCCGAGGCCGGTGCCGTCTTCGGCCATGCGCCGCAGGACGGGGACGAGGGCGCGGACCGGGTCCAGCTTGCAGCTGGTGAGGGTCATCCGCCGGGCGAGCCCGGGGATGTCCGGGCCGCGTTCCTCGCGGGTCATGGTGCCGGCTGAGTGGTAGTAGCCGTAGAACATCTCGCCCTTGGGGCCGGGCAGGTTACTGTTGCGGTGCCCCCAGGACGCCTCGGGGCCGGCGCACTCGGTGGTGCCGCGGGGCGGCGGGCGGGAGAAGCTCTCCACGTCGGTCCAGCCGGCGGCCAGCGCGGTGCTGGCGTCCTTGTATCCGGCGGGGATGCTGGCCTCCGGCAGGTCATCGCAGATCCAGGCGAGAATGTCTGAGGGCGCGCCGTCGGGATGCTCTTTTCCCAGCGCCTGCGCCACGAGGCCGTAGGTGCGCCCGGCCTGCCGGCGGGTGAGCTGGTGCGGGCCGTTGTCCCGGTCCCCGGTCACGGCGAGCCGCGCCTGGCCGGGCTCGGGGAGCGCGGTCAGCGCTGCGTGCACCTCGGTGTGGCAGGCGGGCCGGCGGTCAGCCAGGGCCAGCAGCATCCCGGTCAGTAAGGTGCGGACCTGCAGCTGGCGGTGGCGCACGCCGGCGGGCAGCAGTGCCTCGATCCGGGGAGCGACGCCGGAGCCGTCGATGATGTCCTCGATCCTGGCGAGCGTGGCCCCGGTCACCGGCTGCTCCCGCCGGGCAGGTTCACCGCGGCGGCCTCATCACCGGGCTGCAGCGTGGCGATGATGTCGCCCAGCCGCTGGCTGCAGGTGATCCCGGCCGCGTGCAGGAAGGTAGCCAGGCCCAGCATCTGCGCGCAGCCGGCCAGCCAGGTGGGCCGCAGCCGGCTGGCGTCCAGCCGGGGCAGCCCGCTGCCGCCGGCCAGAGCGGCGGTCAGCGGGTTAGTGATGTTATGCCGGTCCGGGTCGGTGCCGCCGGTGACCAGGCCGGTCCCGGCAAACTGCGCCGAGGCCAGCAGCGGGCGGTGGTAGCGGGCCAGCACCGGCACCACCCGCGGCCTGCGGCCGCGGACAGTCACCAGGACGCCGCCGGACCGGCAGGCGATGCCGGTGCCGCGGACCTGCCGCAGGCCGGCGCGGATCAGCCCGGCACCGGCGCCCAGGCAGACCAGGCCCGCCGCCCGCATCCGCCGCGCGGCGGTCGGCTGGGCGCCGGCGAGGGCGAGGTAGCCGCCGATCTCCGCGGGGCTGTAGGGCGGCCTGGCGCGCTCCCGGGGCAGCGGCGCGTCCGGCGGGTGAAGCTGCGGTACCACCTTCCGGGCGATGAACCGCAGGTTCGTGCGCAGCGTCCGCCGCGTCACTGCGGTCAGGCCCGGCGCGTGCGCGGTGAACCGCCCGGTCACCGACGGGTGCAGCAGCACCTCCGGGACCGGCTCCAGCCCGGGCCCGAGCCCGTAGCCGGCCAGCTTCCCCGCCGCCCGCAGCAGGTTCTTCGCCCGCTCCCGCCCGCCGGGCGCCGCCTGCCCGGCGACCGCCCGGGCAAAGACCGCGGCCTGCGGCGGCACCGACGACGGCCGCCAGGACGCGATGTAGCCGGCGACCGGCCCCGCGGCCGGGCGAACGGGCGGCGCGGGCGCGGCCCGCGGGACAGCCTTCACACTGTGTACATACCGCAAGACATGACCGGGGTTACCGGCCCATGCCACCCTGAGACCGTGCACGTCGCCGCCAGCCACCAGGACCAGGCCCGCCAGATCGCCGCCGAGCTGGCCGCCATCGCCGCCTCGGGCATGGTCCTGCCCGGCTCGATCACCCAGCGGCGCACCCGCTGCGGCCACCCCAACTGCGCCTGCCACGCCGACCCGCCCGCCCTGCACGGCCCCTACTGGCAGTGGACCCGCAAGGTCGCCGCCAAGACCGTCGGCCGCTGGCTCAGCGCCGAGCAGAACCACGACTACCAGGCCTGGATCGACAACGACCGGCGGCTGCGCGAACTGCTCGCCCGGCTCGAAGCCCTCGGAACTGCCGCGTTCGAAGCCGACCCGCGCTGGCAGCGCAAGCCCCGGGCCGCCGCCCGCGATAAAGGCCAGACCACCCCATAACACCGTGGGCACGGCCCGCTTAACCTGTGGGCGGCACCCCGATCACGCCACGAACGGCCAGGTCACGCCCAAACGTGAAGACCTGACATAGAGGTCTTCACCTTTGACCTGGCACTATCTTCACGTTTGCCGCCGGCATTGGTGTCCGCCGGGGCTGATATGGGTGTTCCGCCCGGGATGATCTTCCGGTTGTGCCTGTGCCGGGGTCTGCGGGCTGCGCGGCTGGCTTGTTGCCTGAATGAGCGCGCGCGGGACTGGTGTGGTGGTGCCTGCGGTGTGAGAAAGGCGCTGGATGGCTGCCGGGCGGGATGGCTTGCCGGTTACGGGGGCGCCGTGGTGAGGCTGGCGAGCGTGGTCCGGCGCCTGCGGCGGGTCTTAGGCGGCCTGCGGCGGGTGACCGTCAGCCTGGACTCCCTCGACGACGCGGTGTTCATGGCGCTCAACGACGCCGGGTTCCCGGTCGCGCGGGTGCTGGAGGCCATCGCCGCGGCTGCTGGTGCCGGGCTGGCGCCGGTGAAGGTGAACATGGTGGTCCGGCGCGGGGTGAACGAGCAGTCGGCCCTGCCGATGGCGGCGCATTTCCGGCACAGCGGGCATGTGCTGCGGTTCATCGAGTACATGGACGTCGGCACGACCAACGGCTGGCGGCTGGACGAGGTCGTCCCGGCCGCGGAGATCGTCTCGCTGATCGGCGGCCGGTGGCCGCTGGAGCCGGTCGCGCCGGCCTACCCCGGGGAGGTCGCCCGCCGGTGGCGCTACCGGGACGGCGCCGGTGAGATCGGCGTGATCGCCTCGGTCACCCAGCCGTTTTGCCGCGGCTGCACCCGGGCCCGGCTGTCGGCCGACGGCCAGCTCTACACCTGCCTGTTCGCCGCCGCCGGGCACGACCTGCGCGGCCCGCTGCGCGCAGGCGCCAGCAACCAGGCGCTGCGTGAGCAGATCAGCTCCATCTGGGCGCGGCGGGCCGACCGCTACTCCGAGCGGCGCACCCGCCAGACCGGCCGCACCCAGCGGGTGAAGCCGAAGGTGGAGATGTCGCACATCGGTGGCTAGCAAGCCGCCCAGCCAGCGGGCCAGACCCGCCCGCGCAAGCCCGCCGGGCGCAGAGGGCAGGTCACCGAGGGAGGTGGGGGCGCCCATGACATACGTGATCACCGAGCCGTGCATCGGCGTCAAGGACAAGGCCTGCGTCGGCGAATGCCCGGCCGGCTGCATCTACGAAGGTGAGCGGATGCTCTACATCTGCCCGGCGAGTGCGTCGACTGCGGCGCCTGCGAGCCGGTGTGCCCGGCCGGGGCGATCTTCTGCGAAGACGACGTGCCCGGCCAATGGGCGCAGTTCACCACCGAGAACGCCAGGTTCTCCGGCCAGCCCGGATCGCCCGGCGGCGCCCCTATGACGCCGGCTGCCTCGCCAGCTACCTCACCGGCCGGTGACGGCGCCGTGGCCAGGCCCGCCGCGGCGCCAGGCGCCACGCCCCGGAACAGGTGACCGGCATGCGCTACCGGCTCGAGGTCCGGCTCACCGCGGCCGACGTCGGCAAGCGGGTCGTGATCCGCTGGCGCCGGCCCGGCCCAGATGATGGCGAGCAGATCGCCGACGTGCTGGGCATTCTCGAGGAGCATGACGGCCATTCCTTCGCGGTCCGCACCAGTGACGGGACACTGGTCGTGGTCCCCACCGGGCGCGCCCAGGCCGGGAAAGTGGTGCCACCACCACCCGCCCGCCAGCGCCGCGCCGGCCCCAAGCCTCCCTGACCGGCGACCCCGCGGACGCGGCATGGCCACCGTCCCGCTGCCCGCCGGCGGCTGCTCACCTCGCCCGTGATTCCGCCCATCAGCCCGGCACCTCACCCTGCGCTGAACGGCACACTCCTCGCGTTGCCCGAACACCCCGCTCCGGCGGCCCAGTGCGTCCGGCCGGCGATCCGCCCCGATACCGTGAACATCGTGGATCACCCTCAGCATGCAGACGCGCCGCACGTCCGGCTCTCGGTCGCCATCGGGCTTGGCCTGATCTCCATCGCCGGAAGCATCCTGCTCCTCACCGCGGACGGGATCGGCGGGAGCGTCCGGTGGACCCACCACGCCGGCGCCTCAGCAGCTCCGCTGCTGCTGGTCGCCGGCGCTATCGCGGCCGTAAGCGTCGCGCATCCGCCTAAAAGACGACACGGATTCATGCGGCTCGTGGCCGTCCTCGCCTTCACGGCCTGGGGCACCGCACAGCTATTCCCGGATTCTGCCGCTGCCGGAGCTCTCAACGATGTGGCAATACTGCTGTTCGTCATCGACGCCGCATGCGTGGTCATCTCGGACGCACGGACGCTCCGGCAGCCACGTCGCCCACCTCCTGCCTGGGGCGGCCGGGCGAACGCCCGATCTTGAGGACACCGGCAATGCGGTCCAGCGCCCTGGTGGAGTCAGCAACGATCAGCCCGGAAGCCAAGTCGTGCTGCACGAGAACGCGCGAACTGTGCGGATGCGCCGCAACCCCCCGGGCCCGCATCCATGACCAGGCACTGAGCCAGCGGGATACACCGTGAGGAAGACACCCCGCGGCAGCCGCGTAGCGGTCCTGATCTTGTCCAGACGCGGCAGCTAATCGCATCCGCGCGTGTGGTCAAGACCGAGCGGGGCCGATCGCGAGGTGGGCGAAAGACACCCAGAACGGGGTGATCTGCGTGCGGCGACCCGCCCGGTCAGCCCAGCTGTCAGCCGCTCAGAGTCGGCGCTCGGGCGCGGCAGCCGGAGGATACGTGGGTTCGTGCTGCCGTCAGGGTTGTGACCTGGCGTAACGGGTCACGGTCGTCTTACCGTGGGATTCTTATCATTTGCTGGGGCCTGGCCGGCCCCCGCCTCCGGGTCTCAGCCCGACCCCGGAGGTGCCCGATGACCACCACGATCCCGTCCGCTGCTCTCATGCCCGCCGTACCAGTGTTCAGCGATACCGAGCGGCTCGCATTAGCAGGATTCCTCGCCGGCTACTCCGTACGCCTCACCCGTGAGGCGTACGGACTGGACCTGCGGCAGTTCGCCAGCTGGTGCCATCAGCATCACCTGCGCCTGTTCAGTGCCCGCCGCTCCGACATCGAGTGTTTCGCCCGCGACCTCGAAGCCCGCGGCCGCGCCCGGGCGACCATCACGCGACGGCTCTGCACGGTCGCCGGGTTCTACCGGTACGCCGTCGAGGAAGAACTCCTCGATCACTCCCCGGCGGTGCATGTCCGCCGGCCCCGCCTGGACTACGAATCGCACGCCACCGGCCTGGACCGCAATGAGGTCGGCGCGCTGCTGGTCGCCACTCGGCATCGAGCGCGGCCACCGCACCATGGTCATCACCCGCAAAGGAGGCAAAGTCGTCACTATCCCGCTCGCGCCCCGCCCGGCCCGGGCGATCGACCTGGCGATCGGAGAACGCTGCGAGGGACCGATCTTCCTCACCGCTGATGGCCGCCGGCTGGACCGGCACTGCGCCGGGCGGATCGTCCGCCGCGTAGCCCGCCGCGCGGCGATCAGCAAGCCCATCGAACCGCACACTCTTCCCCATGCATTTATCACCGCCGCGCTCGACGCGGGCGTGCCGCTCCGCGACGTGCAGGAAGCTGCCTCGCACGCTGACCCGAGAACCACCATGCGCTATGACCGGGCCCGGGTGTCCCTGGACCGGCACGCCACCTACATCGTCGCGGCCTACATCGCCGGAGCAGCCCGCTAAGACAGCCGCCACGCCAGTGCCGAACAGGTCACCAGGCGTGAACGTGCACGACCGCTCGCGAACCGCCGTTCTGGACGGCAGCGCATCCGTCGGCGTCGTGTGCGCAGGTCGCTCCGTAACGGATGTTCTGGTCCCATTCCTACTGGAGGCCAGCGTGATTGCGTCAGCTAAAGCGCGGCGGCAGGTCCGAGGCCGAGGTCAACGGGAACCTCCTCACCGGCCCCCCGGAACGAGAGCTTCAGGGCATGGGCGAGCGGGTCGAGAGGGGGCAGGAACCGGAGGGCGAGTTCTTCGTAGCCGCGCGGCCAGGGCCCGGTGCTGCCGTCGAAATTGTTCAGGTACGTGCCGCCGCGGTCGTCTTCGGCATGGACCGAGACGGGGTTCCACTTGCGGTGGCGGTCATCGTTGTGATTCCACCATCCGGGCGTCGCGCGCAGATACAGCCGCCAGCTGCCGGGCCAGGAGATCAGGCTGTCGACCTGCACGGCCACGCCGTCGATCGGGGGCAGGGCAGCCCCGATGTCAAGATGATGGCGGGGACCGTCGGCCCGCCGCGCCGCGTCGAGCATGCCTGACCAGCTGGAAGGAAGGCGGTCGGCTGGGCGGTGCTCGGTAAGCACGGCGCACAGCTGCGTCAGCTGGTCGGGCAGCTGGCTGGCGGGGTCGAGCTCTCCAGATCGCTGGATCTCGGCCGTCCTGGCCAGAGCGGCCGAGCAGCGTTGCCTGAGGATGTCCTCCGCGACCTGGCCAGCGTTGGTGAGCTGAAGCTCGATCAGCCAGAGGGCTTGGTCTGACAGCTCGCGCTCGGCCGGGCTCACCGCTGTCGGCGTGAGCTGCCCGACCCGCACGGCCGGACGCGCCGAGGGCAGCAGGCGGGTCGCTGCCCCGTCCTGGCTGCGCAGCTCGAGCCACCCGACCCCCCGCTCTGGAACCGGATCGAGCTCAAGGCGCACGGACATGGGCCCGGCGGGTTCTCTCGATGGCCCCTGTGCGCCCGACATTGCCTCGACACGAAGGGCGTACCTCGCTCCCCGATCATCGACGACGGTGACGTCCTCGAACCGAGCCAGGGCCCTCATCGTCGCCACGGCGGCTTTGGCGCGCCGGCGGCGGGCCCAGCGGGCGAACGGCATTCCGGGTGCTGGCAGCCGGCGCGTCGGGGCCGCAGCGGGCTGGCCGTTCCCCGAGGGCATCAAAGACGCATCCAGCGCGGCGTGACCGGCGCCGGCGACCAGCGCTTCGGGAAACAGCACGCCCGCGGAGGTCTCGATGGCGGTGGCCCTGCCGAAAGACCACCGTTCTTCGGGCGCACCCAGCGAACCCCGCTCCCCGCCGCCCGGCAAAGGCGGGCTCGCCGCCGACTCAGACAAGCGCCGGCGGCATTCTACTTCGGCTCTCAGCGCCGGCCAGCTCCGGTAGCCGTGCTCGCGGGCCACGGCCAGCTGCGCCGCCGATAGCGTGACCTGTTCGGAGACCGCGCGAAGCCTGGTGACGGCGCGGGGCTCGCCGTCGGCGGCAGCGCGAAGCAGCTCTCGTGCCTGGCGGCGCAGCTGGCCGAGGTCGGGCCGGTCGGGAAGCTCGGACATGACGTCTCCTCGCCGCCCGGGCTCGCGTTCGGGCGAGATGCGAAGACGATCCTGCCGGAAAGCACGACCTTGTCAAAAGTTGTGAAGGTGGACTCAGGTCCTGCCCGCGAGCCCGGCGGCGCCCTCCTGCGCCGATGCCGCCAGCCTACCCGTCGCCCGCGCCTTGTCACCTGAGCGCTTGTGGCAGGAACGATCGGCATCTGTCTCGCAGGAGAGTCCGATCACGTGCCCGCCGTTCTGTCGGCCACCGGGGCGCTGCGCGCCAGTCGAGACGGTTCCCGCGATGGCTGGTGCTCGACTGCCGCCGTGCCGGATGGTTGATCTGGCCGTCATAGTCCGATGACTGGCCCGGCGATGACGCGCCCAGATTCGCCCGTATGGCGCAGCGGGGCTGGGCACTCCTCCACAATGGTGGCCTTGCACTGCGTGATCGGCCTTCAGCTAGGCCAGGCGCACATTCCCGCCGTTAGGCGCGCGAGCCGGATGCAAGCGTGGCCGTCTGTTGGCCGCCCCGTAATGGTTGTTCGGTGTGCTTGCGCGGATGCGGTTCAAGGGCCGGGAAAGTCCATCGGGGGGTGGAGCAAAGGTTGCCTTATCGGGAGATAGAAGGTGGGCATGGGTCCAGACCGAGGGGCCGGTATGAGTGATATGGCGCGGCAGGCAGCACCACACGCCGAGGGCGACGCGGGCGATGATGCCGCGCTGATCGCGCGGTCGCTGCGCGCGCCGGAGTGTTTCGGTGCGCTGTTCGACCGGCATGCGCCGGCGATCAGCCGGTACATCGCCCGGCGCCTGGGGCCCGATGCCGCAGATGACCTGGTCGCGGAGACCTTCCTGGCGGCCTTCCGGAGGCGGGGCCGTTATGACCCCGCACACGCTGACGCGTGGCCGTGGCTGTACGGCATCGCTACCCGGCTCATTGCGCGGCACCGGCGGGAGGAGGTCCGCTTCTTGCGCGCCATCGCCCGTACCGGGGTGGACCCGGCGGCCGAACCCGTCGCCGACCAGGTCACCGACCGGGTAGCCGCGCAGGCCGCCAGGCGTGAGCTTGCGGCCGCGCTGGCCGGGCTTTCGCAGGCCCAGCGAGACGTGCTGCTGCTGGTGGCGAGCGGGCTGGGCTACCAGGAGGCGGCGCTGGCGCTTGGGGTGCCCGCCGGGACGGTGTCGTCACGGCTGGCCCGGGCGCGCCGGAAAGTTCGCCAGGCGCTCGGCGGGCAAGACCCCACCTGCCCAGGAAGGGATGTACCGGAATGACCGAGATGGAACAGCTTGAAGAGATGTGCCGGGCGGTGCCGCCGCCCGATCCGCAGCGGCTCGCCGGGGCGCGGGCGCGGGTCCTTGCCGCCATCGCCGAGGGCCAGGGGCCGGCCAGCCGGGCTGCCCGGGGCTGGCCTTGGCTCGCCACCCGGGCGCCCGGCCGCTGGCGGGGGCTGGTTGCACCGCTGGCCGCCGCCGCTGCGGTCACCGCGGTGGTAGCCGGCGCCCTGGCCGTTGCGGGCGTGATCCATGGCGCCGGGGTGACCCCGTCGGCGAGCCTGGCTCACCAAGCTATCGCTTACGTCACTAACCAGGGTTCGGGGACGGTGACCCCGATCCGGGCCGCCACCAACACCGCCGGAAAGCCGGTCAAGGTGGGTCGTGAGCCCGTCACCATCGCGGTCACCCCGGACGGGGAAACCGCCTACGTGGTCAACAACGGCCCGCCGGGGACGGTGACCCCGATCCGGGCCGCCACCGACACCGCGCTCACGCCGATCAAGGTGGGGCGCTCCCCGGTCGCCATCGCGATCACCCCGGACGGGAAGACCGCCTATGTGGCCAACTACGGCTCGGGGACGGTGACCCCGATCCGGGCCGCCACCAATACCGCGCTCAAGCCGATAAGGGTAGGGCTCCACCCCACCGCCATCGCGATCACCCCGGACGGGAAAACCGCCTACGTGGCCACCGAGGGTTCGGGAATCCTCATCGGCCCTCCGGGGTCGGTGACCCCGGTCCGCACCGCCACCAACACGGCGCTCACGCGGATCAAGACCGGGCGTGATCCTCTCGCCATCGCGATCACCCCGGACGGGAAGACCGCCTACGTGGCCAACTACTGGTCGGGGACGGTGACCCCGGTCCGCACCGCCACCAACACGGCCCTCACGCCGATCAAGACCGGGCGTGACCCGGTCGCCATCGCGATCACCCCGGACGGGAAGACCGCCTACGTGGCCAACAACGGCTCGGGGACGGTGACCCCGATCCGCACCGCCACCAACACGGCCCTCACGCCGATCAAGGTGGGGCGGCACCCCGTCGCCATCGCGATCACCCCGGACGGGAAGACCGCCTATGTGGCCAACTACGGTTATCCGGGGTCGGTGACCCCGATCCGGACCGCCACCAACACGGCGCTCACGCCGCTCAAGACCGGGCAAGCCCCTGGAGCCATCGCGATCACCAGGTCAGGGCGCCGGGCGCTGCGGCCGGGCGATAGGGCCAGGTGATCAGCTCCCACGCGAGGACCGCACTGCGCCGAGGAGCAATTCACTGTGTGCTACCCTCCGCCGATTGGGCAGGCTCGCCGGCGAGGATGACATCGCTCACGAGATCGCCTCCGCGGCGTTCACCCGGCTGCCCGCCCGCTGGCAGGGGAGGACAACCCGCACAACCTCTACGTGATCTCAACCAAGCTGGCCCGCGGCCAGTGGCGCAAGACCAGCAGGAAGCGGCTCGTGATCAGCACCATGAGCGCCGCGGCGGCAGGACACTGGCTGCCTGTCGTGACAGACGCGGACATGCGCGTCACCCCCTCCCGTAGAGGCGCTCACCACCGCGTACCCACAGAGCCAGCCCGAGGCACCCGGCTGGCGGCGCACCGGCCATCCCAGGCGATCAACCCGATCGGCGCCCCATGAGCGCATTCGGCTTCCATCGTCAGGTCGTAGGCGCTCACGGATTGTCATCGGCCACGAATATGGGCAAGACGCGCATCGCCGCCGATCTGGCGCCTGTCCCCGCCGCCGGGTGCGGCTGACTTCTGCGCGCAGATCCGAGTGTTCTGCGCGCTCCCGCCCGCGTAAGTCGGCAGGCTGAACCGACGCTCACATGCCGAGATGAGTGCGACTCTCCCGCATAGTTTGCGAGCGGCCGGAGGCGCGATCCCTGCCCGGCAAAGCCGGCGGCAGCAACGTGCGCCGGCGCCGAATCGCGCGGCCGCTGACCTACCTGACGATCTTAGTCGTTGGAGTCGGCGACCTCGACGACCATTTCAATCTCGACCGATATCCCGAACGGCAGCTCGGCCATGCCGACCGCTGACCGGGCGTGCCTGCCCCGGTCGCCGAGGATCTCGATCAGCAGGTCAGACGCGCCGTTTATCACCGCAGGCTGCTCTTCGAAGCCAGGTGCGGAGTTGACCATGCCGAGCACCTTGACGATCCGGGTGATCTTGTCCAGGTCCCCGATCTCGGCCTTCACGCTGGCCAGGCAGTTCAGCATGACCAGCCGCGCGGCCTGGTACCCGGCCTCGATGTCCAGGTCGCGTCCCAGCTTGCCAATGCCGGTGAACCGGCCGTCGCGCATCGGACCGTGCCCAGACACGAAGACCAGGTCGCCCGTGCGCACGGTCGACACATACGCGGCAACCGGGCTGGGCGGCGGCGGCAACTGCAGGCCGAGGGCTTCCAGCCTCTCCTCAATACGCGGCATGGCGGTTTCCTTCCGCTCGGGATGTGGCTTACGCCGCAGGCCACCCGGCACCGGTGCGGCCCGGGTCCGCGGCAGCTCGGCCATGCCGACCGCTGACCGGGCGTGCCTGCCCCGGTCGCCGAGGATCTCGATCAGCAGGTCAGACGCGCCGTTTATCACCGCTGGCTGCTCTTCGAAGCCAGGCGCGGAGTTGACCATGCCGAGCACCTTGACGATCCGGGTGATCTTGTCCAGGTCCCCTATCTCGGCCTTCACGCTGGCCAGGCAGTTCAGCATGACCAGCCGCGCAGCCTGGTACCCGGCCTCGATGTCGAGGTCGCGTCCCAGCTTGCCGATGTCGGTGAACTGGCCGTCGCGCATCGGACCGTGCCCAGACACGAAGACCAGATCGCCCGTGCGCACGGTCGACACATACGCGGCGACCGGGCCGGGCGGCGGCGGCAACTGCAGGCCGAGGGCTTCCAGCTTCTCCTCAACACGCGGCATGGCGGCTCCTTCCGCTCGGGATTTGGCTTGCGCCGCAGGCCGCCCGGCACCGGCGCGGCCCGGGGGCGCGGCGGCTACGGGACTCGGGCGTCCAGGCCGGGGCGCATGACCACGCTCTCCTGCTCGTTGGGATCGGTGCGCGCGCCCACGAACACGGCCGGCGTGTCCTGGCTGCGGTTGACCGCGACGTGCGGCACGCCCGGCGGGATGTAGAGGTAGTCACCGGGACGGGCGACCGCCAGGAAGAACGCGGACTCGTGATGGTCATGCACGTGAGCCCTGGTGCGCCCGCCGGGCGGGATCACCACCGTGCCAACCCACAGGCCTGCGGAGCCGACCGTCTGGGCGCTCACACCCGGCGTGTAGTCCAGGCCCTGCTCGCCCGCGTAGGAGCGGCCCGCTGGTACGACCCGGCCCGATTTCGCCCGCTCGCCAGCTGACATGCAGCACCTCCCTTAACCACGGTGATCGACTCGCAGCCGATAGCCTGAACCGCGGCCTCCCGCACCGCGGGCCGACAGCACCCCCCTCGTCAAGAGAGGAGCCGCCGTCACCCACCCGGTCATTGTCTTCGACGAGCGCGGCCCCCGCAAACGATCTAGCCAACGTAATCGCAATCGAGGCGCCGCTCCCACGCGAAGGAACGCGCGCTCATGCCGCTATCAGCGCGAACATATCGCTGGCCGGCGGGTGGCAGTGCGCATACGCGGGCTCTTGATCCCGGTCGTGGTGCGGAGGAGTCAGCCTCGGCCGGAGCCTGGCTCCGGTGGCGGGCTGGACGCTGGTTTCTTCCAGGTGAGGGAGTAGCGCCACAGGAGGTGGCGCCGGTAACGGGCGCCTGGAAGAACCTGCCGGGTGATACGCCGCATCTCGGCATAGGTGCGCGGCGGCGGCCAGACCACGGGGGCGGTGACCTCGCGGTATCCCTTCCGTGCCCTGAGCAGGCGGTTTGCCAGCACCGCGGCCAGGTCCACCGGCAGGTCACCCGGGTAGTGGCTGCGCGCGAGGCCGACCACGGCCAGCGTCCCGCCCGGCCGCAGGAGCTGGCGCATCCGGCGCAGTGCAGCTACCTCGTCCATGTGGTGCAGCGCGGCAACCGAGACGATCACGTCAAACGACGCGGGACGGAATACGCAGGCGAGGAAGTCACCGCGAAGATACGCGACTCCGGCGCCATCATCTTGCTGGCGGGCACGATCAATGGCCGGCTCGTCACAGTCGATCGCAGCAACGCGGGCCACGACGCGCCGCAGTTCCCGTGCGAGCATGCCGTCGCCGCACCCGACGTCCAGACCCTGCTGGCAGCCGTGGGCAACGGCATCCAGGATGAGCCGGTGATAATGGATGTTGTGATTCCACGACGCGGATTCCGGCCTGACGGCGCCTGATCCCCTCATCGCCACACCCTCCCCATGCCTCTGCCGGTCCGTCCACGGATGCGCAACGAGTGCAGGACATGCCCGGTCATGCCGCGGATCGCGTCGGCTGTCATTCCGATGAAGCCGGCGTCATGACGGTGTCCGTCAGGGCCCGCCCTCAAGGCTGTATGCCTGGTAGTGATCTGGGCCGGTGCGGAGGTAGACCATCATTGCGCATACCAGCGAGTTGCCGACGGCCAGCCGCTGCGACCTGGGGGCGGCCGCGGCGAACAGCCCCTGGCGTGACCACCCCAGCGGCGGGTACTGGCCCACGGCACGGACCGGGACTGGCTCCTGCGAGGTGATCTGCGGCCAGGTCCGCGGCGGCCCGCCGAAGGACTCATAATCCCGCCCGCACCAGCGCACCCGGGCAGAGGCCCCCTGGCCCGGCCACACGTGATAGGCCTGCCGGTACCAGACGGCGACGCCGCCCGCAGCGACGATCATCAGGGCCAGCACGCCGGATGCGACCCCGATCGCGAAGCGCGCGCCGCGCATGGCCATGATGGCGCTCACGCCGCCATCATGGCTGGCCCATCCCAAGCCCTTCAACCTGCGCGGTGTATCCGCTTCTAGCCGCCGACCGGGCGATCCGCCCGGGTCTTCGGTAGCCGAGAAACCCTGGGCGGGGTGTTCCGGCAGCGATCCGCCGGGGGTCCGGCGGCGTGGGTAGTCTTGGGTGTCGTGCTGGATCGGCTGACGTTGTCGGCGCTGCCCACGTTGCAGGGGGAGCGTGTCATCCTGCGAGGGCGCCGGGAATCGGATGTTGATGACCGGCTGCGCCATCCCATCGATCCCGCGGAAGAGGACGGCTACGGCTCGTCGTGGCGGCGGGATCAGGATGGCCGCCGCTATCACACTCGCGAGCAGCTGACCGCCGGCCGCGGGCCGCTCGATCCCGGCGCTTATACGTGGGCGGTCGAGCACCACGGCCACTGCA
>WNGQ01001562.1_pt1 | contig 23691 bp, 20 predicted proteins | sample 5407661 | NCBI WGS metagenome assembly WNGQ01 (sample SAMN13153382, study PRJNA577476) | soil metagenome | isolation source: 60 cm soil or saprolite under Garry oak tree replicate 2 | place: USA:California | collected 2016-06-15 | reverse complement strand
GATGCCATTGCCGATGATGCCAGACGAACGGAGCAATGCAAACCAGCCGCCGATTATCAAGAGAAGTCTTCCCTCCAACCGCACTCTCTGCCAGCACCCAGGCATCAATGCAGTGCGCTTCCCAGACCTCAGCCAGCTTCTTGCTCGTTTTCTTCAAGCCCAACTGATCCCGCAACGCTTTGGTTTCGTAGCCCTGTTTGCTTTGAACAGGAGCCAGCTTGCCCAATCCCACGTAGAACCACTGTTTGCCTCCTTCCAGTGGAGAAAAGCGTTGATCCCATCGCCTTTTTCCCTGGCTGCGAGCCTTGATGTCTTCAACCACGAAGACGCTGACCGGGAAGAGCTGACGGAGGAACCGAGCCAGACGAAGTTTCCAAGGCCCTCGTGCCCTGGCTTCGGCCTGGATATTGAGGGAGGTATGCGCTGCCGAGAGAACGCTCTACCCCTCACGCAGGCTTTCGGGATCAATCCCCACGGCGAGAGGTTGGACTTCCCGCGCTGATGGCTCAGCATTCAGCCGCACACAGAACAGGCCCCCTTTCCAAAATGCCGTGGCCTTGCCACTTTTGATCCAGCGACGAACGCGGGATGGCGTTGTTGGCATCAATGGATGTTGATCGCCGTCGATGACCGGGACAAACATGTGCGATAAGCCTCTTTCGAGTAAAATGTTCCCTTCGCTGCTGATCACCGAAGCGGAGCGAGATGAGGGAGGCTCTCGCTCGTTGCCGTGGGCTGCCATACCCAGGTGATTCAGCTTCCTTCAACTGCCCATTTCTGAGCTTGGACAAGCTCGTTTCGCAGTTGCCCTCGGTGGTTCTCCGATGGCAAGTCGGATCGCTTCACAAGCCCCCCGCATGCTATGCGGGGGTGCTTGACACCAGAGGCTATTTTCTGCACAATCTTGGTCACTTGATAGCCTCGACTTGCCGCATACGTCTTGAGTCGCTCCACCTGTCGATCAAGGTCGGCTTTCTGTCCCTGAGTGGAGACACGAGCATACAGAGCTATTCCCTTTGGAGCGTTTGTTTCCGGTAAAGGATCTCTGACGATGATGGTACCCGTATCGAGTTGATAGGCATCAAACCTTCCTGCTCGCCACCAACGAAACGCTGTTTTGTAGCTCACGTTCATCTGTTTGGCATATTGGCTCAGTCTCATGAGGAGAAAGGATCATCAAGGGGCATACATGTCAACATCCTTTGTAGCTGTCTCCTTCCCACGGATTTTCCCGTACATTATCTTTCACTTTTCAAATTACTCAGCGCTAAATGCTTCATGAGGGGGCCGCCGGATACCCCTACGATTCATCTAGGGGTAAGGCGGCCCTCACGAGGGACTTCACAAGAGTTGGAACATCTGTTACAATGACATGCATGGATGCGCAACAGACCAAGCATGTCACGTATAAGCTGGCTTACCACTTTGTCTGGTGTCCCAAGTATCGGAAAAAGATTCTGGTGGGCAAGCTTGCTGCATTCGTCGAACAAGAAATTCGTCGTCTCTGTGAAGCCAACACCTGGACGATAGGTGCGCTCAATGTGCAGGAAGATCATGTCCATCTCTTTCTCAGTGCTCCTCCGAATGGTTCACCTTCACAGATCGCTCACGCCCTCAAGGGTGCCACCGCCCGTAGAGTATTTCAACGCTTCCCTGAAGTGAAGAAATATCTTTGGGGCGGTGCTTTCTGGTCTCGTTCGTATGACGTGGGCAGTGTGGGAGATATGAGCGTGGATACCGTGCTTAAATATATCGAATCGGGTCAGGACTGAAGCAGAGAGGCAAATATTCAATTCCTCTTTCTCTACCGCTGACCAGTCTCACGGCGTCTCAACCTGAATACTTGGGCTATCTCGTCGCCTACCTGAGGGGACCTCTTGCCCCTGACGAAGCGGAACGTTACCGCAATAGCCTTGCTCAACAAGAACGTATTCGTAGGACGGTCACAGTCTAACAGGAACATGGGACGGGACCGCGCTTCCCGTCCCACACAGCGTGCGAACGACATGAAACAGATTATCACAGCAAAACTCAAGCTCATCACCACTGCTGACCAGTTTGCCGCATTACGCACAACGCAACTGGCCTATCGTGATGCGCTCAATGCTGTGAGTCAGTACGCTTTCGAGCATGGCAAAACCAGCAGTGTGACCACGCTGCACAAAGGGATGTATCCCGAACTGCGCACACGCTATCGCCTTCCCTCCCAACTGGCCTGTAGCGTCGAGCGACAGGTAGCCTCTACCTACAAGGGACTGTGGACGAAAGTCAAGAAGAATGTCGAGCATCGTCGCAAGAAGATCACCAAGAAACGCTTTAAAGGTCTGGACAAGCCTCCCAAGTATAGCTCTCCCACTGTTCAGTATACCTATGAGCGTGACTACACCTTTCAGCGAAAGCGACAGGTCAGTGTGGGTACACTGGGTGGGCGTGTCAGCATTCCGTACCAGGGCTACGAGAAGCATATGGCACTCATTCGGCAGGGAGCCGGCATCGGTGATGCCAAGCTCTGGTACGACAAAGCCAGGAAAACTTTCTATTTACTCGTTTGCTTAGAGATCGACGTACCTGAACCAACATGCGAACAACTAAGTGAGGTGGTCGGAGTCGATGTTGGGATTCGTTATCTGGCAGTGACTTCTACTTCGATGGGGAAGGCCACCTTTCATCCAGGGAAGCGAGTCCGGCACAAAGCCAACCACTACGCACGACTACGCAAACGCTTGCAGAAAAAAGGCACTCGCGGCGCGAAACGACGCTTGAAACGCATCGAGCAACGAGAGAGACGGTTAAAAGCGCAAGCGAACCATAGCATCGCCAAACAGATCATCAAAGAGCACCCACATGCGCTTCTTGGACTAGAGCAACTCACCGATATTCGAGAGCGAACAAAGCGTAAGAAACGCAAGCGCAAGAAGAACGGCAAAGGCTCTGAGCGAGTCTCGGAGAAGACACGCAAAGCCAATCGCGTCTACTCACAGTGGTCCTTTGCTGAACTGCATGCGCTTATTAGTTACAAGGCGACACTTGCGGGATCGTTAGCCATCAAGGTGGATGCCGATTACACCTCGAAGGCATGTCCAATGTGTGGACACACCGCCGATGAGAACCGTCCACGCAAAGGGTTGCTCTTTGTCTGTCAGAACCCGGACTGTCGGTACACACTGCATGCTGATCTGGTTGGCGCAAGAAATCTGGTGATGAGAACGCTCTTGCTTCGACAGGATTGGAGCACGACGGGGCACCTGTCAATTGCCCCTGATGCATCGGACCGTGAAGCCAAAGCGGCACGCCTGCAAAGGTATGCCGAGTTGCGGTGGAGTCCAGATTGCAAGCCTCCGGCTTCTAGCCGGAGGTGCTTGACAGACAAACACATTATTGACAGTCGTCGATCAGGGAAGTTATAATCCCCTCTATTGAGAGTGGAAGCAGTAAGCAGGTCTGATTATGCGTGTACAAGAACACATAAAATTATCCACGGCAGCGGCAGTGGTCGCGTTACCGTGGCTGAAACAGGATGTATGGATTCCTTTTATCGCAAGTATAGGTATTGATGTTGACCATTATCTCTGGCATGTCCTGGCACGCCGCACCTTGAGTCTACGAGCCGCTGTGCGCTATTTCGGGCAGGCCGACCCACCCCGCTTACCACAGGCACGCCTGCTTCACCATCCAATGATATTGGGTCTCTTAGTATTTATCGCAGCCCGCACTCGCTCACGCATACTCTGGCTGATCCTGGCTGGCCTCCTGTTTCACGTCAGCCTGGACGTCATCCATGTCACGCAGACGAATCACCTCAAGAGAGCGCTGAGTGGGCAGGCAAAGTACACCTGCCCTGAATGTGGACAGCACTTTGACGCGTTACAATTGCACACCGTCTCTTTTGCAAAGAACCTGTTTGATCACTACAATCCGCGTCATTTTGTAGTGCTGTGCCCAAGCTGTCATGAAAAAGCACATCTTATATACTAGTTGGTAGGACCATTGGAACACTACCATTGCAAAACGGTTCTTATCGTCCAGCGAGCGGTCAGGTGCGCGCCGGTAACCTTTACCTGGGCATTTCCTATCAAAGATACGAAAGTACTCTCTTTTGATACGTTTGTAACTTACCTTCTCCTACACACTTCTCTACACTACTAACAGTGGAATTTCTGTGAGAAATCAGGACTTGAAAGAGATTTCCGCCGTTTTAAGATACTTTTGATGCCACGCGCCCCCTCTGGCACGCTGAATGGTCCTTCCTACCGCTTCGGGCGCGTTTCACGCTCGAAAAACTATCGGGGTGACGCGCTTTCGTACCGGATTCGTCTAAACGCCCGTCATTGATAAGGAAGAGATGTATTTTCTATGAAGCATAGTACGAGGAAGATCTTAGCCACTTGTGTGGCATTAGCAGTGGCTGCCGCCAGTACTCTTCTTGTGGTTGGGTCTTTCACCGGTGCACATTCTGCGTCAGCACTTGCATCTGGTATCAGTAGCGTTACCGACTATCCTGTTCCTGGGGGCGATCCCTGGGGAACCGCATTTGATAGGAGTGGACGGGTATGGGTAGCTCTGCCCGGCTGTGATCTGGCACCGAGTTGTCCCAGTTCGACTCCTCCTGGTAAGCTCGCCTTGTTTGATCCCAATGCGCTGAACTGGGCTACCATCGTTTCACTCCCTGCGGGCTACGGTCAACCACTCTTTGTCTCTGTTGATTCTACTGGCAAAGTCTGGTTCACCATGCCGGTCACGAATGCCATCGGTGTGTATGATCCTGCCAGTACGACCGTTGCACAATGGGCTGTCCCGACGTCCAGCGCTGGGCCCTGGGGTATTGCTATTGACTCAAAGGGAACTATCTGGTTTACAGAGCATTATACGAATCAAATCGGCTCTTTTGATCCTAACTCGCGAACTTTTCATGAAGTTGCGACCCCCGCATCGAATAGTCAACCCTATGGTATTACGGTGGACGCTACAGGTAATATCTGGTTTACTGAGAATTTGGATGCTGTTGCATTGATCGGGGAATATACCAATCGGGGGGTCTTACAGGAATATAAGATACGAAATACACCAACAGGTGGTACTGGTCTGACTCCTCACCTGATAACTATTGATCCTAGTGGTAATATCTGGTGGTCGGAGGGCTGGGTCAGTGCTATTGGTCTGCTAAATATCGCTGTCGCTCAGCCGGGGACGAATAATGGCGTTACTGAATATCACTATACCCCCTCTTGTAGCAGTTGTGGTTCGCATACCTCTGGCATCAGCGCCGATAAGCAGGGTCTGATCTGGTTGGATGATTCTCTGCAAAATACTTTTGGTTCATTTCCGATCGGTGGAGGGTCTTTCACTTTCTATAATAGCCCTGGAGGCCACCCTCATGACGGCCTCAATGTTGATTCTCAGAATCGTGTCTGGTTTGATGAGGAATTCGCGAACAGGTTAGCGGAGGCTATTCAATCTGGTTCGCCCACAGCCACGCCTACAGCCACGCCCACGAGTACGAGTACGCCCACGCCAACCCCGACGCCTGGTGCACCGCTGGGGACGGATACCTTCCAGCGCGCCAATCAGTCCCTCTGGGGGAAGGCTTCCGATGGGCAGACCTGGGGTGGCGATGCCAACAGCCGCAGCGCTTTCTCCATTTCAGGCAATGCCGGAGTCGTCTCCAACACCGGGGGCACCAGTTATAGTGCGGTGTTAGGGCCTACAGCTTCTAACGCTGAGGTGTATGCGACCGGCTCGCTGAGCTCCTTTAGCAACAGCAACTTTGGCGATGTGCTGCGCTGGACCGATGGCAATAACTGGTACAAGGCGTTTGTCGATGGGTCCAGCTTGATCATTCAGAAAAGGGTGGCCGGGACGACGACTATTCTGGCAAGTGTGCCATTTACCGCTAGCGCCGGTGTCTCCTACACCATCCATTTCCGTGTGGTGGGATCGACTCTGACTGCCAACGTCTGGGCCGCTTCGGCTTCTGAGCCCAGTGGCTGGATGGTCACGGCCAGCGATAGTGCTCTTACCTCTGGCTACTGTGGTCTGCGTTTGCTCACGCAGAGCGGCACGGCGACGGTGACCTCCTTCCAGGCGAAGTCGCTCTAGGAAATGCCCTCTATTTTAGTCTAAATGCCACTGTAGGAAAGAAAATAAAGTAATGATTCTTCAACATAAAAAGCTTGTGCCGGGTGTGGTGATACTGGTATTGTTGCTGGTTGCCTGTGGCTCTGCTAGAAGCGATAGCAGCAATGGAAATACGGGAACCAGTTCAACTCAGGATCGGGGATCGACACTTTCAGCAACTGTTGCTGCCACTATCACACCGCAACTGATTACTCCGAAAGCCGCCAGAGGGTCAGCAGGCAAAGGACCACTGGTTATTTCCAGTCAGACGCCAGTACCTGGTGGCAAGGCTGGTAGTCAGCAGATCGTACTGGGCGACCGTACTTTGATCATTAACAGTGTCAGCAAGCAAAAAGGAGCAAGCGCAAACTCTACTTTGATCGACCTGGACATAGCCGTTCACAATACGAGCAATAAAGCTATTATGAACCAATCCACCTTCTTCCAGTTGATGGGGCCTGAAGGGGATACTTTTGGGTATCAATACAATAGCTCTGATAGCATCTATGGCACCATCGCTGCTCGCATGACTCGCAGCGGTACGATGATGTTTCAGGTGCCTACGGCGGCTATGTCGAGTCTGCGCCTGTTGTATCGCCCTGAAATTGCAACAGAAACGGCCATCATCTTGTTGAACGTATCGTGACGACTCCCCATGCAGGAATGACAGGGGCTGATCGCCGATTGAAAGTGGTAAAAATGTAGAAAGTCCAGGTGTCTTTTGGAAAGAAAACGAGAGGCCCATATATTCAAGCGGTATCAACGTTTGTTCGCATCTGCCACAATCACCGGGAAATGGCTGCGCGTGTTGGCTGCCTTTGCTAGCATGACTCTTTTGCTGGTCGTCCTTCGGGCGGGGACCAACACCGTGATCGCCTCGGATAGTTTCAATCGCACTGTGCAGGGACACCACCGGTCACACCATCGCCGTCTCCAACAGTGACCGTCACACCATCACCAACGCCAACACAGTGCTTTGCCTGTTCTTATCCCAATACCCATGGACCAAGCGTTAAAGCGGCTTTCTACACTTCAAAACTCTCGCTGCTTGTTATTTTTTTAGTGTCACTAATACAAGACAGGTGCTTCCCGTTCCTCTGGGAGGAGCACCTCTTCGCTTTTTATGTCGCTTTCTTCAGTCCCCTTTTTCATGACAATGGGGATCGTCAAGCCGAGTGTCTTCAGGCATACAAGGCCAGCCGTACACATGAGCACGGCGGCCCAGGGATGGGAAAAGATGAACATAGCGATAACTTTGTCCGGTGGCAAATGGAGTAGTCCGCCGAAGACAAGCAGGCCCATGGCTTCGTTGCTGCCCACCTGTCCGGGAGGCGTTGGGAAGATGTAGAACATGTTGTAGAGGGTATATCCGAAGATAGCTGTCCCAAAGGGGATGGGGAAGCCAACTGTCCAGAAGGCGAACATGGCGAAGAGGCTGTCGAAGATGACGGCCAGGCAGGTGAGCAGCACCGCGGGGATGAAAATCTTTGGGCGGCTCGCGCCGATGAGCAGCGAGTCGACAAAGCCAGTGGCAAAGCCTTCGATTTTGCCCCCCATGGCCCTGGGGAGTATACCCGTTATTCTTCGCAGCAGGGTGATGGCGGCAGCGCGTTTCCACACCGCCAATGCGATAAAGACAAGCAGGCAGATGAATAATCCGCCCACGATGCCCAGTACGAACCAGAGCTTGATATCCATCTGCAAGCCCAGGAGCGGAACGATGGCCATGAGGAAGAGGGCGGGCAACAAGTCAAACGACCTGTCCATGGCGACGGTGGGGAGCGATCGACTGATGGGTATGGCGGCGGTGCGTTTGAGGATGAGGGTTTTGACGATTTCGCCGCTACTGATTGGCAGGAGGAAGTTGAGAAAGATGCTCACGAGGACGAGCCGAATAGCCGTGAAGGTGCTGACTTTGCCGATGGGGTTCAGGAAAAGTTTCCAGCGCATGCCTCGGATGGAGAATGCGAGGAGGAAGGAGGCGCCCGAGAGGAGGGCGAGGACGATGCCACGAGGCGTCACCAGGTTTTGCTGCAGCATGCGCAAGCTCATGGCGATGTTGACAAAGCGTGAGACGAGGTATAACAGGCCGATGCCTATCAGCAAGCCGATGATTATTTTCGTCGCAGGGGCGCGGAGTAAACCTTTCATGGCTTTCGCACTCCTCCGAGCGGGGCATATTGACTGGCCTGGATGACAAACGGCTGTTCCATACCGCCGGCATTGAACCACGCTGCTGCCAGCCTGATACCTTCCCGTACATCGACCTCTGGCTCATAGCCCAACTCACGTCGTGCCTTCTCTACGCTATGCCTATTATCTGTCCCAAACATCATTGCACCAAGCCGCGTCACGATAGGTTTGGTGTGGGTGATAAAGGCAACCTTCTCTGCAACGATGCCGCCATAGTAGATCGGCAGGTAGGGCAGATGCCGTATAGGGCGTTGCCCGCCGACATCATCTGCGATGGCGTTGAATATCTCTTGCTGCGTAAGAGGGTGGTCGTTTGAGATGTTATAGACATTGCCTGGAGCCTTCTCGTGAGAGGCAGCCAGCAGGAAGCCCTGCGCCACATCGGTCACATAGCAAAATGGCAGTGCATTGTTTCCTCGCCCAATAATGATCCCCTTGCCATTCTTCATGCGCTGTGCTATGCGGCCAAAATGCAGTCGATCTCCTGGACCAAAGAAGGTGCCAGGACGAATAATCACTGTCTCTACATCGCTTTTGAGCATGAGGCGTCGCATCAGGTGATCACCTTCTGCCTTGGTAATGCTATATGGATCGGGATCAGGCCGCAGTTCATCCTCTTCAGTCAGGAAGCGACCATAGCCGAGCCCATAGACAGTATGCGAACTGGTATGAACGAAACGGCGTACGCCTGCTACCTGCGCTGCCCGGTAGAGATTCTCAGTGCCGGTGACATTCACTAGGCGATAATCTGCAAGGGGACGGTCCACACCCATCATGCCTGCCAGGTGCAAGATAATTTCAATACCCTTGACAGCTGGAGCCAACGTGGTGGCATCCGTCACATCCCCACGCACCACCTCCACCCCCTGCGCTACTAGCTTCTCCGCATTTTCTACCGGCAAGACCAGCGCACGAATCTGGTCACCGCGCTGCTGCAATTCTTGAATCAGGTGCCCGCCCAGCAAACCTGTGGCACCAGTAATCAGCACTTTCATCGAACAGTCCTCCAACTTCTAGATGAGTCATCCAAATAACCATGCTTGTAGTACCATGCAGCAGTCAGTTTCATGCCTTTTTCCAACCCGACTTTGGGCGCGAAGCCCAGTTCGGATGTGGCCCGGCTTATATCGTAGATGCGACTATTGGTCAGAAATTTGACGCGACTACGCGTCAGTGGAGCGCGCTCACCCTTCATGCCTGGTACTACAGCAAAGATATCTGAGGCAAGGTTGGCAAGCCAGAGCGGGATACTGCCCACGGGGAGTTCTCTGTCCAGCGCATGAGCGATGGCTGCGGCAAGCTCGCGAACGGTGGCGGGATGCTCTCCCGCAACGTTATAGCTGCGACCAGAAGCTTGAGGTCGCTCGGCGCAAAGGAGAAGAGCGGCCATCAGGTCATCAATATAGACTGGGTGCAGCGAGGCTTTCCCGCCATCGATGACGCGAAACAGGCCTTTGTTAATCGTGACAAAGAAGCCCAGCAGGTGCAGGTCGCCGGGTCCATAGACAAGCCCGGGCCTGACCACAGTCACGGGTAGACCTTGCTCCTGATAGGCGCTGAGTGCGAGCAATTCGCCTTCCAGTTTGGTGGCTTCATAGGGATTGGTAGGAGCAAGAGGCGCATCCTCGGTGGCAGGCACCTCACCCGTGACACCGTACACGCCAGTGGTACCGACATGCACGATGCGTTGTACTTGAGTTTGTCCCTGGCATGCCTTGAGCAGAATGCGCGTGCCTTCCACGTGCGTCCGGCGATACAGTTCTGTCGGGATGCTGGGATGATAGAGACTTCCCGCGAGGTGGTAAATCGTGGTTGCGCCATCGACCACCTGTTGGACTGGCGCCGCATCGGTGATATCTCCTAGAACGATCGTTACTGCGTCAGCAAATTGCTGGCGCGCTTTTTTTTCGTCACGTACGAGTATACGTACCGATTGCCGCTGTTTGATAAGTTTGGTCACCAGGGCGCTGCCCAGAAAGCCAGTTGCGCCTGTTACTACTGTGGTCATAATGGCTTCCTCGTTCCTGAATAGCCCTTGACGCTGATGGCGTTCTCTGGGCATGCCTCGTAACAGAGCAGGCAGCGCTGGCAGATCTTATAGTTCACTTGCAGCGTTTTCAGATCAATCACATTTGGCAGTGGGCAAGTTTCAACACAAATTCCGCAGCGCGTGCAGCTCGCCTCGTTGATCTGTGGGCGTGTTCCGACTAGCCCGGTGCCATAGAGCGTTGTGCAGAAATGCTTACCGCGTTCTGCAATCCAACTATAGGGATAGTCTAATGGGTACATCAGCCAGAAGATGAACCGGTAGACGGTCTTCTGCTCGGGGAGGCGAAACTGTTTGATCACGCCAGTATCTTCACCAACCAGGTTCCACGAGGGCTGGCCCAATTGCTCCAGGGCCAGCTTCAGGTGCGGGATAGCGCGTGGCTTGATGCCGACCAGTTGGCAGCAGACCAGGTCAACGGCCAGGCTATCGCGTCCAGCCACCAATACTTGCAGGTCAGCTTTATCGCCATAAAGCGGCCCCTCACCATCTTGCCCCACGCTGCCATCGATGATGGTCAAGTCGGGCTTGATGCCGCGATTCATGTCGACGATGCACTGAGCAATCCCAAGGGTATGCATAGCTCGTCGGTCAGGGCGGGGAAGAATGCCCATCGGGTTTTTCATGCCAAGGGTCATGGTCGAGACGACATGCGTTTTGAGCACCGGCAGGTTAATGAAGCAGGCTTCTTGCATGAAACGGGGGATGCGGAAGCGGCGCAAGCGCTTTGCGCCCGCAGGTTGCAGTTCGATCCAATCCTGCTCGCCACCCTCCGGGTCGATACGGACAATGCGGATGCCATTGTCCGCGCAGAATTTCTCTACTCCCAGGATCGTATAGGTTGCCTCGCGGTCAAACTCGGTACCAGGGGTTTCACAGAGCACCGGCTCTGCGCCACAGGCGTGTACCTCTTCAGCGACAGCCTTGAGCAAGGCAAAGCTGGTGGTTGACCCTGTCTCGGCGGACCTGCCGGCCACAAAATTGGGTTTGAGTAGCGCGACTTTCGCGCCCTTGATAACAGGGGCCATGCCACCTATGTGTGAGATGACGCGGTGGGTGGCAGCTTCGACGGCGTCGAAGGTGCGTGTGATGGCGATCGTATCGCTATCGGGCCGTGTTGTCAGCATGATTTTTCCTCCCAGGTGCTAAGGGATCCATTAGCGCATTACCTATACATGCCTGTGCTCATTGTTTCACCTCGTTCAGCATTACCGTGTTGGCGGCGATAGAGTCAACGCTTACGTCATAACCAGAAGTAATCGGTTCCGGTCGAAGACATCATCCCGGATTTTGTATGTGAGGATGTCATACCTAAGCATCTATTCACAAAGTACCAAAAAGGGACGAATCTTCTCAAGGAGCGAAAGTATCAATTAAAGGGCTAAACGTATCCTCCCATTTCTTCGGCTCAGGTCGCTTTATCTCACATGGGCTGCAACAGTGGGAGGATAGTCTTGATAATGGTGATGTAACGGCGTTGAACCTTCACGTCAAGTGATACCTTAGTATCAGGGTTTGATACCGTTACCACTTCATGTTCAGGATGGAAATCCTCCATAATAGGGATTCAAGGAAGCTAACATCAAGGGGAACCAAAGCGAGTTGGGGGGCAGACTGTAACAAGACGTCAGCAAGGAAAGGCAGAGATAATGGAGAAACAGAGTGGACGGAACAAAAATCCTGGCTTCTGGATTTCCGTCTTTCTGAGAGTCTGTATAGTCGGAGGATTGGGAGTCTTTATCATTTCAACCTACGCCGCCAGGTCCGCTTCTAGTACAGCTCATATTGTACCTCCAGGCGAGACATCGCAACCGACCCTGAGTTTACAGGAGCCACAAAGCGCACCTATCAAACAGGGCCAGACACTTACCTTGCATGGAGAGCACTTTGGCGTTGGCGATACTATATCGTTCTTGCTTGACTCTACCACTCCCATCATGGATGAGCATGGTACAATCATATCTGTGCGGACCTCCAATGCTGGAGGATTTGATGTACGAATACCCGTACAGGGTTCGGGTTGGTCGGCTGCCTCGCACTATATTCAAGCGCTGGATAATCGCTCTGAACAGAAGGCCTATCTACATGTAGTGGTAAGTCCCGCAAGTATTCCTGAAGCCACAAGCAAAGACCTGGCCCTCTCCTTGCAAGGTGAACCCGTAAAAAAGCTCATATTTCACGCTGTTGTTGGACAAGGCGATGACGATCAACAGCGTGTTACTCTCACCAACACCAGCGGTTTACAGTTGCCCTGGACGGCCACTGCGATCGCAGATCACAATCTTAGCTGGTTAGTGATTGACGATTACCACACTGCTGGGAACCTGAATATCAGTGGCACGGACAGTATTGGCATCAGCGTTCTCATAGCCGGTTTGAAAAGCAATCCGGCGGCACATCCCTATACTGGCCAGATCGTGTTTACAGTGAATGGTCAGGGGCAACTGACGTTGCCTGTAGAATTACAGGTAGCCGATCCTCAATCTGAACTGGTCTTCACTCCCAATCCTGTCACTGCCGCCTTATTAAAGGCGGGCAATACCTGCAAGTTGACGGCGCTGACGCTGCTCAATTTAGGTAAGTCGTTTATCAACTGGAAGCTGCTGCCGTATGATCCTAACGCCAGAGACCATATTCGGTTTATAGCCGATGGACGACCCATGGGTCAGGGATTGTTAGCGGCTTCAGGTACTTCTGGGGATACTCAGGTACTAAACGTACATTGTCAGGGCGTGTCTGCAGGAAATACGTACAAGTTTACGCTATACGCTAACGGCACAAGCCGGCTTGTTACCATTTTCATACGAACGGCATCCTGATCCCGACAAGCCCTATGTTGGCAACCTGCTTATGTGGGAGAGTTGCCCATCGACAATTGTTGGCAAAGGGTCTCCAGGTACCTGAGACAGGCTTGGCGGTACTTGCTTATGCACTACCTGGTAGATTGAAATGACAATTTGCTTCTCACTGTCGGTGGCTCGAAACTCTACACGCACTATTGAGTGCTGCAACGCCGTGTTGAGCACCTTCATCGGTGTGCCAGCGGTCTCAATGTCGTGAAGCATTTCCGAATCGGCGACAATATAGTCGATACGATCCCAGTTACCTTGTAAGAGGAGATCATGCAGTTCTGGATCATAGGCAAGGTTCCAGTAAACGTGAGCATAGGGATACACTGCTCCACCTCCAACACCCTGACCACCTGCTTCGTGCAAATCCATGTAGAGATAGCTGTTGATAACGATTACAGCGCTACGCGGGACATGATCACGTACCCAGACCATCGCGTCCCTCTGCGCTGACGTAGGATGCAGGGTGAAAGCGATCTGAGCATGCTGCAGGTTATATGGCACGATTACCCCAATCATGGCATAGATTAACAGGGCGCACATCAGCTTGAAGCGCACCAGTTTACCAACCAAAGTCAAGATCAAACTCACGGCGGCGGTTATATTGAGCGCTAGAAGCGGTATCATGGGAATGATATAGAAAGGGAGCACGACGCCCCCTCGCACAAGCAGGAGCCAGTAGGAGATGGCAAGCAGCGATAATGGCAGATGCCTGTCCTCTACGGTTACAGCATCGCGCACCCACCATCTTTTAAAGAACCTGAACGGTGGCAGCAAGATCAGCAAATGCCTGTGGTTCCACAATCCTACGAGCATGTTAAAGGTGATAGCGATGATGCCCACCTCTATCAGCGGGCGGTCTGCACGTGTCCACTCATACCACCCGTCAGAAAACTTGCCCTGCTCTTGACCCCGCTGAGCTTGTTGAACAAAGGTATCGAGCATGCTCAAGTGTGGATGGTGGTCCCAGGGAAGATGCCAGCTATATGGGAACAACTCACCTTTCAAAACGGCCATCAGGACGAAGATTACACCGCAGGCAATTACAATATAGGTGAAGGCAATGATGGTAAATTTGCGCTGATACCTGGTACTGTGCGACCACGCAGTATAAATCAAGACGGGCATGAAGAGCAGGAGAATTTCTTTTGAGAGAAAAGCACAACCAAAAGAGAGGGCAGCCAACGCGATGTAGGAAAGACGACTTTTACTTGCGATGAGCAAATAAAGCGAGAGTAACAGCCAGAAGGTGCCGACATTATCTAAAAACACCTGGCGCTGGTAAGTCAGGCTGATTGGTGAGAGCGAGAAGAGAAGCATAGCGAGCAAACCTGCGCTGCGACTATTACATATCTGACGAGCAATCAGGTACACTATGAGCGAACAGGCGAGCGCAAAAAGCAGCATGAGCACGCGACCGCTATTGATCGCATTGCCGAAGGTAAAGAAGCCGCCTGTAAGCTGTATCCAGCCAGCAATCTGTATCCAGGCGAGTGGAGGATGACCATACCCATAGGGGTAAACAGTGATCATCCCATTCAAGGTGGCCCAGGCGCTCGACATGTAGGTGCCTTCGTCCAGTTCGTAGCGTGGGTAATTGAACATGTTATAGGCGTGGGCAGCGAATGAAAGCGTGAGCCCTACAATGACAATGATGGTCTCTAGCCAGGCAGGGACGTGGACGGCCACAAGGGTCGTCTTCGCGGTAGCAGGTGCCGAGGTCTGCGTCTCCGATTTCGCTTCGCTCTTGCTCTCCTCTCCATGGGATGCGCCATTGCCAGTGCGTGGCGGCATGTGCTGGCGATCAGCAGGGGGGGCAGCAAATACACAGAAGTTTGCGTGACGATGCAGGATGCTCGGGTTATCCTGGGCGCTTGGGAGAGCCGGGAGAGTTGCGACAGGCACAAGTTCGGGCGCAGCCGGCACGTCCTCTACAGATTGAACGGGTAGGGCAGGGTAAGCGTTTTGAGAAGGTCCTTGTGGGTCTTCAGTCGGAGTATAAGAAATTGTCATATCGCCCTCTTTCAGACATCTACGCGATACGGGTAAGGCTGGCTGGCTCACGTCCCCTGCGTGTTCGCTTTAACGAGATCGCGATGCTGTCCAATATGGGCAGTTTTCTCCCAATTCGACGCTCCCTGAATGTAACGATAGACAGCACGACAGGCCCCCACTCCCAGGATGAATTGATAGGGGAAGAAGGCCAGGGCTACAATCACTGCTTCACGCCACCTCCACTTGCGCCCGTGCGCCTTCAGGAACTCGTGCAGCCCTGCCAGGTCTATAAAGAGGGCCAGGACGAAGCAAAAGAGCGGCATGAAGGTAAACATGGCAAGCCAGAGCGGGAATTTGACTAAAAAGATCATCGCGATTGCGACCGGCACCAGAATTGCAAACAACGCCTGTAGTTCTGGTAAGATGAGTACGTAAAACGCCAGCAGGCGCTGGGAAAGCAGTGGTAGCCTCAGCCACTCCCGCTTGAAGAGGATTTGTATGAAGCCTTGATTCCAGCGCGTGCGCTGCTTGATGAACTGCTCAATCGTATGTGGCGTCTCTTCGCGTGTGACATACTCGTCATCATAAATGATGCGCATGCGTGCATGTGCGAGACTCAGGCGGATACCAAGATCAGCATCTTCGGTCAGGCAAGACTCGTCCCAGCCACCCAATTGATTCAGCAGTTCGCGCCGCACAAAGATGGTATTGCCACCGAGTGGAGTCATCCCGACGCGCGCAAAGAAGTGCAGGGTTGATTTGAACCAGAAGAAATATTCCAGCACATTGAGGAAACAGAACCACCTGGTATTATAGTTCATGAGCTGGACGCCACTCTGGACCACATCCACATCGTTGTCAAGCATTGCCGTATTGATGATATTGAGGATATCCGGATGTGGCTCATCCTCAGCATCGAAGATGGTCACCACATCGCCACGCGCCACCCTTAACCCCATGTTCAGCCCATGGGGTTTGTTAATCGGCTTGTCATTGAAGATAAGCAGCTGGACGTTCGGATCGCGCAGTTCATCTATTTTGGCCCATGCTTCGGCGATGGTGCCCGGATCATCTTCGCGGCAGATGGCGAGGATTTGCACCAATTCCTTGGGGTAGTTCAGATTGTACACCTTCTGAAGAGTCTCGCGATAGACATCCTCTTCATGCCGGGCAGGCAGTAAAATGGAAAATGAGAGGTGGGGATCACGATAAGCAGTCGGCGCATGATTGAGCCCCGCATGATCTGGCTTCTCCCAGATGAAGAGGCGTAGGCGTATGTTGAAGATGGCCTGGATGGTCATCAGTAGGTTCAGCAGCAGGTAGAGAAGCTCAAAACATTGTCCGATCACGCTTAAAAACACAGTTTCTTCCTCCAGGTTGGACGCAACAAACCAGGCCCTTTCAATTAACAAGGTTTAACATCAGCTAAAGGGTCGAGATTGTTGCCGCATACGGTATAGAGCAATGGGACGACGTCTGGAACATTGCTGTTTGGCACGGTGTAGCTGTATGCTTCTGCTCCGCCGCCGCGGTGCAGGGTAACGAGCGTGATACCATAGCCAAAGAGAGTGAGATCGACGCCAGGCCAGGAACTGAAGCCAAAGAATCGGTTCTGGGCACGTATCTGGGCGATTTGTGTCGAATCCGACGTATTGACAAAGAGCAGGCTGAGCGTCTGGTGCGCGTCATCCTGTGTAGCATAAACGCCCACCGGGTTCTGTTGTACCTGCAAAGGAACAAGGTTATGCTGCAGATGTGAGAACACCTGCATCACGCGAAACATTGGCGTCTGGCGTAGCCCATCGCTGGTAAACATGGGAGAGGGTGTATCGACACCCTCTGCTGAGAAGAAAGCGACATACCCCACCTCTTGATCCATGAGCATACCCAAGGTGTCGGCCCACCAGAGCGCGGCGAGTCCACGCGAGGGTCCTTGATTTAAGGAATTGGAGTTGATTTCCGTTACCGCAATGGGCGCATCTCGACCGAGGTCCTGCCGAATGAGTTGACGCAACGGCGGCAGCAGGTAGTTCCATACAGCGGTACTGCTCAGGAGGAGGCTGGAATTCCTGCTGGCATCGGCGAAGGGATAGAAGTGGAAGGAAACGCCGTCGAGCAGATGGAATTTGAGTTCAGGATGCGTTTTTTCGTACGTCCCCACACCAGTAAGGAAACTCTCCATCCAGGGTAGTCCATTCTGGTCGGTTGGGTCTCCGCCTACCCCGTAGAACTGGCTTATTTCCGGACCAAACACCTGGATCGTGGGGTTATTCTGGTGCATCATCAGTGAGAACTGAATAAATTCATTAACATATTCTGCAACCGTAAATCGTTTCCCTGTGTCTGGATTGAGAAGGAGATCTGGCTCGTTGCCCACCGTCCAGAATTTGATTGGATGGAAGGGGGCATTGGCATATTTACCCATACGTAAGCTACTGTGAGGGTTATTCATATAGTCTACCCAACGGCCCGCCAGGTTGGCCCGATCTACCAGTGATGCCAGAACGTGGGAACTTTTGCCAGTTGGGCCTGTGAGGGGCACCTGTATCATGCCATCAGCCCCTACCTCCGATAGAAGGACGCTAAAGTCGTTGAGCTGGTCGTAGGAGAGCAGGTGCTCTTCGCCCCAGCTTCCGCCAGGAAAGCGGAGAAGGTTTATATGGGCGTTGCGCAGTCCACTGGTGATGGGAGAGCTGTAATTCATAAAACCGCTGTAGCGTTGATCCACCGAGTCGCTAGAAATTTTGGGAAACACATTGGCCCCGAAGAGGTAAGGACTGATTGCCGAGCTCTGACGCAGGTCTACGAGAGCCGTTCCCTGGCTACCAAGCGACAAGCGCAACTGATCATCGGTGGCGCTCAAAATCGAGGCCAAACGCACAAGGGCAAAAATAAGCGTAATGAGAAGGATTATATTCATTACGCGCAATATGCGACGGCGCTTGACGCGGGGTCGCGATAATCTGGAGGAAGAGGCGGGCTGCGCCACGAGGTTTTCCAATGCCAGCGTTGAGAGGGTTTGTTCTTCGCTTTGTCCATTGTGAACGGCTGGCGCACGCGATAGAGGCCCAACCCCTTCTGCTTCTGTCGACGGAAATTTCAACCCGCGCGGTGAAGGCTCGACCGTTTCCTTATTTTCCACGGAATCCAGGTGATCCCCGATCGTGATGGCATTCTGGGCCGATGGAAGCTTGACCGTTTCCTTATTTTCCACAGCCATCAAAGAGAGTTCAGAAGGTGCAACGCCGCTTGCCACATGCGGTGAGGGAAAGATAAAGCGGTTGAAGAGGACAAAGTCCAGACACGCCATGACCCCAAAGACAACAAGGGTGAGAATGGGCCATACCCACGGGAAAGACTTGTTGAAATTGAACAACGCTACCGCAATGCACACATTCAGAAGAATGAGCATACTGATCTTCCAGACGCGCCCGGCAGCTGGTACTTCGCGCCACAAGCGCTGCATATGCTGCAAGGCCAGTATGCCCTGCCGCATATTCGCCTTGCTCTGCCCACGAGCCCGCGCCCGAAAATGGTACGGAACTTCGAGCACGTGCCGCCATCGACAGCGAATCAGCAGCTCCAGCAGAATTTTGTAGCCAATCGGGCGCAACGGTACATCGGCTAGTAGCGAACGGCGCAGGAGAAAAAAACCGCCCAGGGGATCAGAGATACGCAATAATCGCTCAGGAAAGAGCAGCTTGGCCGTCCATTTTAGGCCAACAGAAATACATCGCCGCCCCACACCGGCCAGTCCTTGATAGCTCCCACCCTTCATATAGCGGCTGGCTACTACCAGGTCCGCATGCTGCGCGACCGCCTGATCATATAACACACGCAACTGCTCCGGGGGGTGCTGAAGGTCAGCGTCGATGGCCGCGACATAGCCGGCCCGTGCTCTGTTCATGCCGTGTACAACGGCAGTCGCCAGCCCACCGGCACGTGCACCTCCGGCCAAACGATGCTCCAGTTCGATACGAAACAGAGACGATCCCATCGTCCTTGCGGCATCCTCGATGACTCCCGGCGTATCATCATCGCTATCGTCAACGAAGATGACTTCTACACACAAGCCTCGCAAGGCATCCTGCAACGACTCCAAGAGAGGCCGAATGTTATCGTGTTCATTTCTGGTTGGAACGACGACGCTCACATCAGGAGTGGTAGAGAGATCGGTCTGTGAGACAGCCTGCTTTCCATCCCGCTGCCGCCTCTGCAGAGAGCGAATATATTTTTCTCGCGCTGTTGCGACAAGTACCTGCGTCGGTTCTGCGACTTTGGAACTATCTATCTTGTGCTGGTTACTTTCAACCGTCATAGAGCTCCCACTCAGATGCGACTATCCGCCAAAGCACCCTGTGCTTCCAGATAAAACGACGAAATGCGCGCTCAACTCCTGCTTTCTTGCAAGAACCTCACTGTTGGTAATATAGAGGCGTGCGCAGGAGAAGATAAGTTGCAAACGTATCAGGGAAGAGTACTTTCGTATCTTTGACGTTTTTGCTTGCACCTTCGTCTCAGTGCTACCTTGGCGAGAACCTCGGGATCATGTTCGTTTCCTCCATATCAAGTGACACATGGAAATGTTTGTGCTATAGTTCCGCTATGAAATTGAGTCACTATACAAAACAGCAGGGCATAAGCTACCGAACGGCGTTACGATGGCGGAAGGTTGGACTAGCGGCGCTATGCTCACCTGGATGCTCAAGCCTTTGCCTCCAAGAACCTCTGGAATCTGGCCAATAACCACGTGCGCCACTCCTTCATGCTTGAGCAGGTCTACCTCGATAGCGTCAAAGTGTTTCATCTCATCAAGTGAGGAGCTGCCTGTCCTTTTTTTGTCCTTATTGGAGAACTCTCTCTCAAGAGGAGAGACTCCTTTGTTTAGCCACAACCACCACGCGACAGGATAGAGATCATGGAGCCTGGAACGCTCGTCGTTGGAGGGAAAGCGCCACGAGATGGTGCACGGCTTCGCATTGTGTTCCGCCTCCAGGGTGGCAATGCGGCTCCCGCAAGCCACGCAGCTTTTTGCTCTGTTGGCCCATTCGCACTCACCTCAAGTCGACGTGCACACTGGATGCTCACGGGATCCAGGCATCTTTGTTCAACGACGGTGGTGCACCAATCGCCACCGTCGCTGATCATTTTGCCTGCTCCTGTGCGCGCATATCTCTACGGGTCCGGCGGCCCTTCTCAACGGAGGGCTTTTCGATTGCACCCTGTAGCGCTTGATTCCCCGTTCACAACAGTCCATCAATTCGTGGCACCGTGAAGTCGCTCTTGTATCCTGGCAGTCATCGATGAATTCCATCAGCTCCACCGCCTCATCCGGTGTCAAGTCAAGACTAAACCCCACCGGGTGGATGAGGGCCAACCCGGTCTTCTTCATACGCGCCATGTACTTGCCGATCATTGTTTCCATCTTAGCTCCTCTCTTAATACGTGATGTTCCCCTTTTCATCGGCATTCATCGCTTGTGCTGCAATGATGGCCCCGGCGAACAAGGGGCTGCTGACAGTCACACTTCCATTCTTTGCCTTCAAGGCAAAGGTAAGTGAGCTATAGGCTACCGTAACTTTGACCTTCCGACCTCGCATGCCAGTCCGCACAGGAGTTGCTTCAACTATCTTTTGGATACGCCGAGCCACCAGTTCAGCTCCGTGTTGCTCAGCGCGAATGACGGCCGTCATGATTCCAGGCCCATTGATGGAGAGTTTGTCTTCTTTGCGCATCTTGCTACGCACCAATGGTAAGAGCTTCCGGGCCGCCTCAGTTGCCTCACGGTCATCACCCTCGAGGTTCCTATCATACCCTTCGGTCCCCTCAAGCATGAAGCGAAAGACGAGGACACTCTGGGCGTTACATATGCGTCGCACTTTCTGCTTGCCCGCCTCCAGGTCCTTGGTTGAGTCTACCATTTGCCAGATATGATGTTCACGTTTATGGCGATAGTCATAGGAGCCCTGCAAACGTGCCAGGCCTTCCAGGGTTACCGCACCCAGCGTCCACATCACTCGTTTGGGGTCACTGAAGGTAAAATCACGACTGGCGAGAAGCCGGCGGGCGATGGGGCCTACCTTCATCGTCGAGGCTACGTAGTTCTGCTGATCGCGCACTTGCAAGTGCCCCGCGTAGATACGGCGGCGCTGCTTGAGAAAATCGCGGATGGTGAGCGGCCCTTTGTTATAGACAATACAGGCGGGTTCATAGATCAACTGATAGCCGAGCTGGGAAATGAGCGCCTGTATAGAGATTTCATCAACAGGGCTGTCAATTGGTATACCTGAAATGACATTACGGAAGGCGATCACTTCACCAAGTTTTGGCTGGGTACGAGCCAGGTGGTCATGTAAACGCCAGAGCAAATGGACCGTGTGCCCCATAAACGTTGCCGGATTATTCACCGGGACAGGACGACCCCCAACCATCCCAATCTTTGGATCTTTGAAAGGGGCGCACAAATACTCGAGAGCAGAGGTATCGGGAAGCACATCTGCGCCAATTAAGACGACGATTGGGCTGCTCGCCTGCTTGAGAAACAGGTTGATCGCAGAGGCTTTGCCTTCACGCTTCTCCTGGATACACACTCGTACGCGAGGCTCGTGAAGCGCAATTTCAGCTACAATCGGTACGGTGCGATCTGTGCATCCACTGGCAACGACGATGACTTCCGTTAGGCACACGGAGATAACCTGCTGTTCAAGAACAGCGAGTATGGTGCGGCCAATATTGGCTTCTTCATTATGGGCCATAATGCCTACGCTGCAATGGACATACTCGTCCCCTTGCTGTGCCTGCCAACCCACCTGCATTGATCGGACATCATGTACGCTCTCCATGGTCATGATGAACTTCCCCTTTCCGTCGCAAGCAACTCTCTTGATCTTCTAGAGTAGAGTATGAAACTTTGCCCTTCTAGAGGCAATCTTCTAACGGGTCATGAAAAGAGACTTTGGTATACACTTTTCCAAGTGCTTTTTCTTTTAGCTTGAAATAGTCCGTTTTCTTAGGCAGACACGCGTTATCCAGGTAGACCATTAGTACTACGCTCTTTGGAAGGAGTCGAACACGAGTATACTATACAGGTATACTAAATGAGAGAGAAAGCGAGGAATAGTCGAAGGAAATGCAGACACAATGGTACAGCAAAGGCACTTCATTTTACCCGCGGGAGTTACCGTACGTGATCCCCAGGGAAACCGCTTTGTCATCGAGGCGGTCCTGGGCAAAGGGGAGTTTGGGGCTGTCTACCTGGTGAGGCAACGGGAGAACAAGCACAACCTGTTTGCCCTGAAAGAGGTCGTGAACCCCAATAAAATCGCTCGCGAGCGCTTTGCCTTCGAAAATGAGGTCCTCAAACGGCTCCAGCATGAGGCACTGCCTCGCGTGCATCACGTCTTCGAAAATGACAGGCTCAAGCGGGTGTACTTGCTCATGGACTATATCCAGGGGCGCGATCTGGAGGTCTTGCGGGCCGAGCGACCAGGCCAGTGTTTCCCCTTGCCCCTGGTCCTGGTCTTCATGGCCCCCATTGTGGATGCGTTGATGTACTTGCACGCGCAAGATCCCCCGATTGTGCATCGCGACATCAAACCTGCCAATATCATCGTCCCGTCAGAAGGGGGGGAAGCGATGCTGGTCGATTTCGGGTCGGCCAAAGAATATGTTTCGGGCTCGGCCACTACCTCGATCGGACATTACTCGCACGGCTATGCCGCCCTGGAACACTACCGGACGGGGACCAATCCCTCAACGGATATCTACGGCCTGGGGGCGACCTTCTACGCGCTGTTGACCGGCTCGGCGCCGGTCGATGCCCCCTCGCGCGTCGTCGGCCTCCTGTCGAGCGGGGTGGATCCGCTCAAGTCAGCTCACCTCCTCAAGCCCGGCGTCCCTGTGGAGGTGGCCCAGGCGCTGCAGCGCGCGATGGCCATCAGTAGCGACGACCGCTTTGAGAGCGTTGAGCAATTCTGGCAAGTGGTCCTGGCTCAGGGCAGGCAGCGGATCCAGCGCACTCCCGCTGAGCATGCGGTCGAGGAGAGGGGGAACCAGCCCCGGCAGCAGGAGCAAGTTGCCCCCCATGCGCGCGAGCGGGAAGCATTGCTTCTCCCTGTTGGCTCGCTTCTTCTCTGCGGGCTTGGCATAGTTTGCTGCTTGTATCTCCTGGGCGCGAGCGTTCTCCTGCTTTGCGCGTTGGGCGTGCTGCTGCTCTCATTGGGTGCGCTGCTCTACGAGCTGACCTCGCGCAAGCGCACGTCGCAGAAGAACCCGGAAGCCGCCCGGCGAAAGACGTGAGACTCTGCTACCGTTGCTAAAACATACAACTCTGCTTCCTTAAATGTAGTAAAAAGTGTTACGACACTTTCGTACCTGCTTCATCGCAGGAAGTTTCACTCTCTCCGCGGAGAGAGCCAGAGCTTCCCGCTCCACAGGCGAATTTCTGTCCCGACGAAGCCACTGCCGGGACATCCGAAATCATTCGGAGAGCTT
>WNGQ01006824.1_pt1 | contig 23694 bp, 18 predicted proteins | sample 5407661 | NCBI WGS metagenome assembly WNGQ01 (sample SAMN13153382, study PRJNA577476) | soil metagenome | isolation source: 60 cm soil or saprolite under Garry oak tree replicate 2 | place: USA:California | collected 2016-06-15 | reverse complement strand
CGGGCGATGCGCAACCTGCGTGGTTCGCCATTGCGAACCCCCCACCGAACCAGCCGCCGGTGGCGAACTTCAGCTCAAGCTGTAGCGGGTTGACCTGCAGCTTCTATAACATGAGCAGTGATCCGGACGGCTGGATCGCCGCCTACAGCTGGACCTTTGGGGACAGTGGGACGTCGACCCTGCGCGGCCCCTCCCACACCTATGGATCCGCGGGCACGTATGCGGTCACGCTCACGCTCACGGACAACCAAGGTGCCACGGGTTCGGTATCACACACGGTCAGCATCAGCCCGCCGCCGCTGCCGATGCACATGGCCGATCCGGACGGTTCCAGCGCGAGCGCTGGGTCGAGTTGGTCAGCCACGGTCGTGGTCACGGTGCAGGACACGAATCAGGTTGGGGTGAGCGGCGCCACCGTCACGGGGACCTGGAGCCTCGGCGGCGAGTCATCCTGCACGACTGACGGCAGCGGGGCCTGCACGGTGGCGTTCTTCGGCGCGAAGAACCACGTGCACGACGTGACGTTCACGGTGAGCGGCGTGACGATGGCGGGCGGCGTCTACAACCCCGCGGCCAATCAGGATCCCGACGGCGACAGCAATGGCACGTCGATCACGGTGAGCCGCTAGGCGCGCTAGGACGCTTTGCGCTTCTTCGCCGGTTTGCTCTCGGCGGCGCCTTTGCCACCCTTCAGGCTCGCCTTGAGCGCTTCCATCAGGTCGAGGATCTGCGTCTTCGGCGCCTCGGTCGGCTCCTCGGTGATCTCCTTGCCCTCGACCTTCTGCTGGATCTGATCGAGGATGCGGCGCCGCACGTTGTCCTTGTATGCGTGCGGCTTGAACTCTTCCGACGTTCCCTGATCGATGAACTTGATCGCCATGTCGAGCTCGGACTTCTTCACCTCGGTCTTCGGGATCGGCACGTCGGCGATCGACCGGAGCTCCTCCGGGTAGCGTAGCTGCTCCATCGCCAGCCCGTTCTCGAGGGGTCGCACGAGGATCAGGTACTGCTTGCCGCGCGCCGCCCACTGGCCGATGCCGATGCGGCCCGTCTTCTTGAGCGCGTCGACGAGGAGCTTGTAGGCGCGCTCGCCCCCCTTGTCGGGGCCCAGGAAATAGGTCTTGTCGGTGTAGATGCGGTCCACCTGGTCGGCCGGCAGGAACTCGGTGATCTCGATCGCCCCGGTGCCGCGCGGCTCTTCCAGCTTCTTCAGCTCGTCGGTCGTGAAGAGGACGTACTGCCCTTTGGTGAACTCGTATCCCTTGATCATGTCCTCCTTCTCGACTTTTTCGCCGTCCTTGGAGCAGACGTACTGCTGCTTCAACCGGGATCCGTCCTTCTTATGGAGCCAGTTGAACGAAATGTTCGCGGACGATTCGCCGGCGGAGAACATCTTGACCGGCACTGAGACGAGGCCAAAGGAGACCGTGGCCGAACCGATGGAATGAGCGCTCATAAGGGGCTATGATAACCACACCGCTCTCATGCCCGCAAACCGCAAGGGTCCACCGCCCCCGCCCACGAACGACCCGCTAAGCGCGTATCGCGCCAAGCGTTCCCTCGACCGCACCACTGAGCCGGGCGCCAAGCCCCCAGCTCCCGCGCCCAAGGCCGGCGGCCTCTTCATCGTGCACATGCACGCCGCGACCCGGCTGCATTGGGACCTGCGTCTCGAAATGGAAGGGGTGCTGCGCTCGTGGGCCGTTCCCAAGGGGCCCTCGGCCACCCGAACCGACAAGCGGCTCGCGGTGAACGTCGAGGACCATCCGATGGAGTACGGCGACTTCGAGGGAATCATCCCCGAGGGCAACTACGGCGCTGGCGAGGTGATCGTGTGGGATCGCGGCGTGTGGGTGCCGCTCGAGGACCCGTTCGAAGGATTCAAGAAGGGCAAGCTGCTCTTCGAGCTGAAGGGCTACAAGCTGCGCGGCAAGTGGACCCTCGTGAAGCTCAAGAAGGGCGTCAAGGAATGGCTCCTGATAAAGGAGAAGGACGCATACGCCGACCCCGACAAACCCTATTCCGACGAGTCGGTGCTCTCGGGAATGACGGTCGAGGAGCTGCGCGCCGCGAAAGATCGGGCAGCGCCCCTCAAGAAGGAGCTCGAGAAGCTCGGCGCGCCGCAACGCGCGGTGCGCGTCAAGGACACGGAGTTGATGCTCGCGGAGACGCGTGAAGACCCGTTCTCGAAGGCGGGATGGGTGTTCGAGCTGAAGCTCGACGGCTACCGGTTGCGCGCCGTCCGGGAGAACGGCGCCGCCAAACTCGTCTCCCGCAAGGGTCACGACATGACGGCGGCGTTCCCCGAAATTGCGCGCGCCGTGGCCGCGCTGCCGTATGAAGGCTTGATTCTCGACGGCGAGATCGTCGTCCTCGATGACGTGGGGCATCCCAGCTTCAATCGCCTGCAGAACCGCGCCAGGCTGTCCGGCCTTCCCCTCATCAAGCGCGCCGCCGTCGAAACACCCGCCACTTTCTACGTCTTCGATCTGCTCGCCTTCGAGGGATACGACGTCCGGCCGCTGCCGCTCGTCAAGCGCAAGGCCGTCCTCGCGAAGCTCTTGCCGCGCGCCGGCGCGCTGCGCTACTCCGATCATTTCGAAACGAAGGGCGAGGAGCTGTACGAGCACGTCGTCCAGCTCGGGCTCGAAGGGATCATGGCCAAAAAGGCCGACTCGGCGTATCGCGGCGGCCGCTCGGCGAACTGGCTCAAGATCCGCGCCGCCCGCACCGACGATTTCGTCGTAGTGGGCTACTCGCGTCCCAAAGGCTCGCGCGGCGGATTCGGCGCGCTGCTCGTCGGCGGATACATCGACGGCAAGCTCACGTTCACCGGGCGGGTCGGGTCGGGCTTCGACGCGAAGCAGCTCAAGGACGTAGGCGCGGAGCTTGAGGCTTCCGTCCGGCCCACCACACCATGCGAGGCGGGGCCCATCCCCCAGGGTGATGACGTGGTCTGGGTCGAGCCACGGTTGGTCATCGAGGTGCGCTTCAAGGAAATCACGCCGGACGGACTGCTCAGGCAGCCGGTGTTCATGCGGTTCCGGGACGACAAGGAGCCGAAGGACTGCGTGATACCGGGAGATAGGAGCCGGGAGTCGGGAGACAGAGATGTCGAGCTCGCCCCGGTTCCTATCTCCCAGCTCCCGACTCCTGAGGTTCAGTTCTCCAATCTCGACAAGATTTTCTGGCCCGAAGAGCAGTATACCAAGGGCGACCTGATCGAGTATTACCGGGCCATCTCGCCCTGGCTGCTGCCGTACCTGAAGGACCGGCCCGTCGTCCTCACGCGCTTCCCCGACGGGATCAACGGCAAGTCATTCTTCCAGAAGGATGCACCCGGTTTCATCCCCGAATGGCTGCGCACCGAACGGATGTGGAGCGAGGACACGCAGCGCGAGATCGACTACTTCGTCTGCGACAATCTCGAGTCGCTGCTGTACCTCGCGAACATGGGGACGATCCCGCTGCACGTGTGGGGCAGCCGTGCGGCGACGCTCGAACAGCCCGACTGGTGCATCCTGGACCTCGACCCCAAGGACGCGCCGTTCGAGCACGTCGTGAAGGTGGCGCGCGTGGTGAAGGATCTGTGCGACGAGATCGAGCTCCCGGCGTTCATCAAGACGAGCGGCTCGACGGGCTTGCACGTCATGCTGCCGCTGGCGCGACTCGTCACCTACGAGCAGGCGCGCCAGCTCGGCGGGTTGCTCGCCCGGGTGGTCGCGAACGAGTTGCCGGACATCGCGACGGTCACGCGGCAGGTGGGGAAGCGCGGCGGACGGGTGTATGTCGACTACGTGCAGAACGGGCACGGCAGGCTGCTCGTCGCGCCGTTCAGCATCCGGCCCCTGCCGGGGGCGCCGGTCTCGATGCCGCTCGAGTGGCGCGAGGTCACGCCCAAGCTCGACATCCGCAAGTTCACGATCAAGACCGCGCCGGCCCGCATGAAAAAGCTCAAGGACGACCCGCTGCTTCCCGTGCTCGAGGTGCAGCCCGATCTGGTGCGGGCGCTGGAGCAGCTCAACGAACGACTCGAGTGAAAAAGCGTCCTCCCTCCCCGAAAACTGAGTTATGACTTTTAGGGCGCTTTCGCTTGACCAATCTCGACGGACCGGGGTACGTGCTTGCACCCACCGTAAGGAGCGTGCCTCGTGTCCATTCGCCTGGTTCGCATTATTGCGCTGAGCGCCGCAGCGGGACTGACCGCCTGCGCGGGAGATAACCGGCTGCCGGTCAGTCCACCCGCGCTCGATGTCACCGCGGGTGGCGTAGTTAGCGGTAACGTGCTGGGGCCGTCGGGCAGCATCTGCAATTCCCTCCCCGCTGGCACCCGGTTGCAGGTAAACGTCATCGACATCGTCACGGGGCAAGCCGCGGGGCAGCAGGTTCGCTCGTGTCCGGATAACACCTATGCGTTCTCCCTCCCGCCGAGCACGTATCTCCTGCGCGTAACGCTCCCGACGAGCACCTTGACGGCGAGCGGCTTCCCGTGGCGGACGATCACCGTGCCGCCGGTCGAAGTCACGGACGCCGCTGTCGCCCGCGACTTGCCCGTGACGCCTGGCATCCCGTTGGGCGGCGGTGTGACGATCGACGGACAGCCGCTCGAGGGCGTGGCGCTGAACCTGACGTATGCGCAGGCGCCCATCTTCGCCGCCGCCGCGACCACGAGCGGTCCCGACGGGGCGTGGGCGGAATTCTTCGGACGGAGCCCCGCGCTTCTCCAGAGCGGGATTCGCGTGCAGCCGTCCATCCAGTGCGACGCCCTGGGCGCCCTGCTGGTCACGCCGCCGCGCACCGCTGCGTTCCTCTTCCCCGACGAAGCGAGCGGGATATCGTGCGGCTTCACCGAGGCGCCCGCGGTGCAGTTCTCGCACACGCGCACTCGGCTCGTCGTCACGCCCGGCCCCGGCGACATCGGCGAGACCGGACTGGACCTGTCAGACCAGTTCGGATTGGGCTGGGGCGTGCAATTCCCGGTGAACCCGGGCGAGAGCCCGCGCCACGGGTCCATCACGTTGTCGCAACTCTTCTTGGGCGGCTTGATCGTGGGCATCCGGCCCGACCGCGTATTGACGGGCGTCGATGTCAACGGGGAAGCGCAGTGCGCACCCGTCTGTCGCGATTTCGGCCTCGACGGACGGGTCCAATACAATACGTCGCCGCAGTTCGGCACCAAGGTGACGTGGCACTATTCGGACGCCACCTCCTCCGAGGGGGTTGGCCTCAAGGTCGTGCAGAAGTCCTACGACGGCGTACCGCCCGCGGACTACGTACTGTTCCGGTTTACACTCACGAATTCGGCAGCCGCGCCGCTGACATTCTACGCCGGCATGTTCGCCGATTGGGACATCGACGACGATTACCTCGACGATGTGGGTGCGACGGATTTGAACGGCCGCCTGATGTACATGACCAACGCGAGCGGCGGCATCGCCGCGGGCTCACTCATCCTCAGCGACGCGCCCGTCTCGGGCAACGCATTCTTCAGCGCGTTCGATACTCCGACGGCGACGTTGGTCGCCGCCATGGCCGGCGACTTCTCGACGCCGTCGGTGGACACGCCCGACGACTATCGGTACGTCCATGCGGTGGGCCCGATCACCCTCGGCCCCGGCGCGGCGCAGGACGTTTGGATTGCCATCGTTGCGGGGGACGATCCGTCGCAACTCCTGACGAACGCCGCCGCCGCGGCAGCCGACGTGGCCCAGCGGCGCAGCGGGGGCAATAGCGCCGAGGCCATGGCGCCGGAGGGCACGGCAGCAGAGCCAGTCATCTTGAACCGCGGCGCGCCCGCAACACGCTCCACCCCCATCTGCAAGCGGGGGTGTGTTCCGGCCCGGCTCCAGTAGACGGACCGGCTGCACGAAGGTGGAGGGCGTCGTCTAGCTGTCGCGGCCCTGGGGCCGTAGAATCTCAGCCCGCACCCAACCCTAGGGATCTATGACGCTTCTGCTCCTCGCCGCGCTGGCCCTGCAACGCCCAGCCGCGCCCGCACCCGTGCGTGACACGACCGCTCGCGACTCGGTGACGAAGTTCCTCGAGTCGTTCACCTATCGGGGCCTCGGCCCGGCGGCGTATTCGGGCCGCGTCACGGCGATCGCGGTGCCTCGGGCGGCGGAGCCGCGCCCCAAGACGTTCTACATCGGGTCGGCGGGGGGCGGCGTCTGGAAGACCACCAACGAAGGCGTGACCTGGCAGTCGGTCTCGAGCGGCCTCGGCAGCGAGACCGTGGGCGACCTCGCCGTCGCGCCATCGGATACGAACGTCGTGTGGGTCGGCACCGGCGAGAAGAACAGCCTGCGGTCGCAGTACTGGGGCGACGGCGTCTACAAGTCCACCGACGGCGCCCGCAACTGGATCAAGGTGGGCCTCGCCGACTCGCGCGCGATCGGCCGCATCGTGATTCATCCGACGGGCCCCGATACCGTGTACGTCGCCGCCCTGGGCCATCTGTGGGGCGCGAACAACGAGCGTGGCGTCTACAAGACGACCGACGGCGGCAAGACGTGGAACCGGATCCTGTTCGTCAACGACACCACCGGGTTCGTGGATCTCGAGATGGACCCGCGCGATCCGAACACGCTGTACGCCGCCGCGTGGCACCGAGTGCGCTGGGGCGGCAGCCACATGGAGGGAGTCGGCGCCGGAAGCGGGCTCTACAAGACGAGCGACGGCGGCCGCACCTGGGTGCGGCTCACCGATCCCGCCAAGCCGAACGGCCTGCCGACCGATCGCATCGGCCGCATCGGCATCGCCATCTCGCCGCAGAATCCGAAGCTCGTGTTCGCGATGATCCCGGTGGACCGCGGCGTCACCGATCCGGCGCAGGGGCGGTTCGGCGGCGTGTTCCGCTCCAGCGACGCCGGCGCGACGTGGACGCAGGTCAACGACCTGCAGGCCATCCCGCACTACTACTACGACGAAATCTGGGTGGACGCCGCCGACAGCCAGCACGTGTTCGTGAACGCGGCGCCGCTGATGGAGAGCAAGGACGGCGGCCGGACCTTCGCGCCCGAGTCGCTGTCGCGCGTGCACGGCGATCACCACGCGTTGTGGTTCGATCCCCACGACGCGGCACACCGTATCCTCGGCAACGACGGCGGCGCCTACGTCACGTTCGATGCGGGCCGGGCCTGGTGGCACATGCCCATCCCGATCGGCCAGTTCTACACGGTGATCGTGGACAGCTCGCTCACGCCCTATCAGATCTGCGGCGGCTTGCAGGACAACGGCGTGTGGTGCGGGCCGAACGCCACGCGGGACGCGACCGGCGTCACCGACGCCGACTGGTATCCCGTGAACGGCGGCGATGGCATGTGGGTGCAGATCCCGCCCAACGATCCGTGGACGGTGTATTCCGGCTCGCAGTTCGGTGTCGTGTCGGCGTTCGATTTGCGCACCGGGAAACGGGACGACATCCAGCCCGCCGCGCTCGACGCGGGAACCGAAAGCGGGTACGAGTTCACGTGGGACTGGACCGCCCCGATCCTCGTCTCCGCCTTCGATTCGACGACCGTGTACCTGGGGGCGAACCGGCTGTTCCGGCTGCGCCAGCACGGCAAGGATTACGACACGTTGGGCCCGGACATGACGCGTACGCCGCGCCAGAATCCGGCGCCCGAGGCGGGGCACACGAGCTATCACGCCATCTTCTCGATCGCCGAGAGCCCGAAGACGGCGGCGGTATTATGGACCGGGACCGACGACGGCTACATCTGGGTGTCGCAGGACACGGGGCGCACCTGGACCAACGTGACGAGCAATTTTCCCCGCGGTGCCGCCACGACCTGCTGGGTGTCGACGATCGCCGCGTCCTACCACGCCGCCGGGACGGCGTGGGTGACCTACGACTGCCACTACCGCGACGACTACCGGCCGCACGTATGGCGCACGACCGATTACGGCCGCACGTGGACGGAGCTCGTCAACGGTCTTCCCGCCGACCGCGGCAGTGCGACCGTGTTCGAGAGCCCGCGCAACCCGCGCGTCCTGTGGGTCGGGACGTCGGACGGCTTGTACGTCACCGTGGACGGCGGCCAACGCTGGCGTCGTTTTGGGAAGAACTTCCCGCACGTAATGGTCGAGCGCATGGCGATGTCGTTCCGGCAACACGACCTCGTCGTCTCGACGCACGGCCGCGGTTTGTACGTGGTGGGCGTCGGGCCGGTCGAGGAATACAGCGACTCGGTGCTGACCGACTCGATTCATCTGTTCGAGGTGGCGCCCGCCTACCAGTATCGCGAGCGGCGCACGCACCCCTCGTTCGGCAGCTACCCGTTCGTCGCCCCGAATCCGCCGCGCGGGGCGGTGATCTCGTATTACCTCAAAGACATGCAGCCCGACGGCGTGAAGCTCGTGATCACGAACGCCGCCGGCGACACGATGCGCACCCTGACCGGCGCCGGATTCCCTGGGCTGCAGCGGGTCACGTGGGACCTGAACCGTGACCGGCCGCGGCCGCGCGGGTTGGGTGACCCGACATCCGCCGAGGAGCTGCGACAGGCACTGCCGGGGGAGTACGTCGTTCGCATCACCCTCGGCAAAAGGCGGCTGCAGCAGAAGATCGTCGTGACGGAGCTGGGGCCCGATCGCCTGGGCAGAATCCGATAGGGGTGAATCACGTCCTCGTCGCCCCTCCCCAGTCGACGGCGCTGCTCGTGCTGGCGCACGGGGCCGGCGCGGGGATGCGCCATCCGTTTCTCGAAACGATCTCGCAGGCGCTCGGAGAACGGCGAGTAGCGACGTATCGCTACGAGTTCCTCTATATGGAAAAGCGGGCGGGCCGGCCCGATCCTCCCGCTGTGGCCGAGGCGCGCGTGCGCGAGGCCGTCCTCGATGCGGCTCGCGTAGCGCCAGGGCTGCCGCTGTTCGCCGGCGGGAAGTCGTTCGGCGGCCGGATGACGTCGCAGGCGCAAGCGAACCAGCCGCTCCCCAGCGTGAGCGGCGTCGTGTTTCTGGGGTTCCCGCTGCATCCACCCGGCCGGCCGGGCACGGGCCGCGCCGAGCACCTGTCGCAGGTCCGAGCCCCGATGCTATTCCTTCAGGGGACGCGCGACGAGTTTGCAGGACTCGATCTGCTGCGACCGATCATCAAGCAACTCGGTAAAGACGCGGCGCTGCATATTGTCGAGGGGGGCGACCATTCGTTCAAGGTGCTGAAGCGCACCGGTCGCACCAGTGCTGACGTGATGAACGAGCTTGCCGATACCATCACTGCCTGGGTGGGTGAGCATGCCTAACTACTGGTTGGTCAAGACCGAGCCGAGTACCTACAGCTTCGACGACCTGAAGCGCGAGGGCGTCGCGACGTGGGACGGTGTGAAGAATCCGGTCGCGATGAAGCATCTACGCGCGATGCAGGCGGGAGACGAGGTCTTCGTGTACCACACGGGCAGCGAGAAGTCCGTCATCGGGACCGCGACGGTCGTGGCCCCCGGTGATCCGCCGAAGCTCAAGGCCAAGGGACCGCTCGCCCGTCCCGTCACCCTGGCGGAGATCAAGCAGGACAAGGCGTTCGCGGACTCGCCACTGGTGCGCATCGGCCGTTTGTCGGTGATGCCTGTGGCGCCGGCGCAATACCAGAAACTCTTGAAGCTCGGCGGGGCGGGCGTATAATAGCGGCTCTCTTCGACCGGAGCCTCGCCGTCCATGTCCCGCCTCTTCGTTCTCGCGGCTTGCGCGCTGCCCCTCTGCGTTCCCGCCGCCGCGCAACGACGTGCCCGTGCCACTCCACCCGCGGCGACCGCGACTCCCGTCGCCGGCTTCGATACTTCGCTCTACAACGCGCTCGAGTGGCGCTCGATCGGCCCGTTCCGGGGCGGGCGCGTCACGACCGTCGCGGGCCACGCCGATCAGCCGTCCACGTTTTACTTCGGCGCGACGGGCGGCGGCGTGTGGAAGACGACCGACGGCGGTCTCACGTGGCAGCCGATCACGGACAAGGACTTCCACACCGGCTCGATCGGCGCGATCGAGGTCGCACCCTCCGACCCGAACGTCATCTACGTCGGCACCGGCGAATCGCCCATCCGCGGCAACGTGTCCCCGGGCGACGGGATGTATCGGTCCACCGATGCCGGCAAGACGTGGGTCCCATCCGGGCTGCGCGACGCCGGGCAGATCGGCGCGATCCGCGTGCACCCCGGCAATCCCGACCTGGTCTACGTGGCGGTGCTGGGCCACGCCTTCGGGCCGAATCCGGAGCGGGGCGTGTTCCGCTCCAAGGACGGCGGGCGCGCCTGGGACAAGATCCTGTTCCGGTCGGACTCGGCGGGCGCGGTCGACTTGGCGATGGACCCGGTGAACCCGCGCATTCTGTACGCCGCCTTCTGGCAGGCGCGGCGCGGCCCCTGGTACCTCTCGAGCGGCGGCCCCGGCAGCGGCCTGTTCAAGTCCACCGACGGCGGCGACACCTGGAAGGAGATCACGCGCAATGACGGCCTGCCCAAAGGCGTCATCGGCAAGATCGGCGTGACGGTCTCGGCCGCAGACCACGAGCGCGTCTGGGCGATCGTCGAGGCTGAGGACGGCGGCGTGTTCCGCTCCGACGACGCCGGCGCCACGTGGCGGCGCACGAACGAAGAGCGGAATCTGCGGCAGCGCGCCTGGTACTACACCCACATCCACGCCGATCCCAAGGACCCCGAGACCGTCTACGTGCTGAACACCGGGCTGTATCGCTCGGTGGACGGGGGACGGACCTTCACGGCGATTCGCGCGCCGCACGGCGACAACCACGCGCTGTGGATCGCCCCGAACGACCCGCAGCGGATGATCAACGGCAACGACGGCGGCGCGAACGTGACTTACAACGGCGGCGTCACCTGGACCGGTCAGGACAATCAGCCCACGGCACAGTTCTACCACGTCACCGCCACCACGCACTTTCCTTACCGGGTCTGCGGCTCGCAGCAGGACAACAGCACCGTGTGCGCGCGGCAGGACGACCCCGACATCGTGTACGCCGGGAGCTACAGCTACCTCTCGCGTCTCGACCACCGCACCAACCAGGAACGCAACGTCACGCCTTGGCCTGAGAACCCGATGGGGTGGGGCGCGGCCGATCTGAAGTACCGCCTGCAATGGACATTCCCGATCGCCCTGTCGCCGTTCAATCCGCGCGTGCTCTATGCCGGCGCGCAGGTGGTGTTCCGCTCCACCAACGAGGGCCAGAGCTGGGACGTGATCAGTCCCGACCTGACGCGCAACGACAAGTCCAAGCAGGGCCCGTCGGGCGGGCCGATCACCAAGGACAACACCAGCGTCGAGTACTACAACACGGTGTTCGTCATCGCGCCGAGCACGCGCGACAGCAATCTCATCTGGGTCGGGACGGACGACGGCGAGGTGCAGCTCACCCGCGACGGCGGCAAGACGTGGACGAACGTGACGCCTCCCGCGCGTGACCTGCCGGAGTGGTCGTTGATCAGCTCGGTGGAGCCGTCGCCGCACGACGCCGGGACGGCGTACGTCGCCGCCACGCGCTACAAGTGGGACGACTTCCATCCCTACGTCTTCAAGACGACCGACTACGGGAAGACGTGGCGCAAGATCGTCGCCGGTATTCCGGACACTCATTTCATCCGGGTGGTGCGCGAAGATCCGGTGCGCCGCGGGTTGCTCTACGGCGGCGGCGAGTTCGGCGTGTACGTCTCGTTCGACGACGGCGCGGACTGGCAGTCGCTGCAACGCAACCTGCCCATCGTGCCGATCCACGATCTCGTGGTGAAGGACAACGATCTCGTCGCGGCCACGCACGGCCGTGCGTTTTGGATCCTCGACGATCTGACGCCGTTGCATCAGCTCGCCGACTCGGTGGCGCGCGCGACGCGGTTCCTCTTCACGCCGCGCGACCCCTACCGGATGGGCGGCGGCGGCGGCTTCGGGTTCGCGCCCTCGGGCGTGGGCGCGAACCCACCGAGTGGCGCGGTCGTCTTCTTCTACCTGAAGGACAAGCCCGATTCCAGCGCCGACGTGCGGCTCGATTTCCTGGATTCCCGCGACTCGGTGATCCGGCGGTTCAGCACGCGCCCCAAGGACTCAGGTGATTCGCTCAAGGTGCGGGCGGGGATGAACCGGTTCGTGTGGAACCTGCGCCATCCCGAGGCGAGCAAGTTCACCGGCATGATCTTCTGGGCGGGGGGCACGCAGGGACCCGTCGCCGTTCCGGGCACCTACAAGGTCCGGCTCACGGCGGGCGACTGGTCACAGACTCGGGGCTTCACGCTCAAGCAAGACCCGCGCGTGGCGGCTAGCCCCGAGGACTATCAGCGCCAATTCGATCTGCTGATCCGGATCCGCGACCGGGTCAGCGCCGCGAACGATGCGGTGAAGCGGATCCGCGATGTGAAGGAGGCGCTCGACGGGGCGGCCACGCGGGCGCGCGGCCTGCCCGGAGACGCGGGAAAGCGCATCGGGCAGCTGGCCGACTCGATCAAAACGCGGCTCTCCGCGATCGAGGGGGAGATCTATCAGGTGAAGAATCGGAGCAGCCAGGACCCGCTCAACTATCCGATCCGCCTGAACAACAAGATCGCCGCCCTGGCCGGAGTGGTGGCGAGCGCCGACGCGGCGCCCACCGACCAGTCCGTTCAGGTATTCGAGCAGCTGACGGCCGCGCTGCAGGTGCAGCTCGACCGGCTGAAAGCCGTTCTGGACGCCGACATCCCGGCTTTCAACAAGCTGGTGAAGGACAGCGACGTCCCGGCGGTGATTCTGAAGTAACTAGCGGCGCCGCGCGAGCTTCTTCGTCGAGCGCGCACCGTCGCGGGCGGCGGCCAATCCAGCGGCCACGCCCGCGACGAGGGCCGCCTTGCCGGCGGCCTTGAGCACGCGCCCCGTCTTTTGCAGGGCGTGCTTGACGCGGCGCCGCCGCGCGGCCGATTCCGCCCGCTGACGCGCCGCTTTGAGGAGACGGTCTGCCTCACGCAACGCCACCGTTGCCGCCTGCTTGGCTTTCTGTGCGGCCTGCTGGGCCACTCGCTTCCACCGATCGGTTCCGGTTGCCATGGCTCGTGCCCTCCTTTGTGGGGTGTTCTGACCCCGGGCACACGCTCGGGTTCCGCTCCGGTCAAGCCTCCGGCCGGGACGCCGCCCGGACCGTCGTCACCGGGGCTGGGGCGGGGCGCCAGCGGCGCGTCGCGAGCCACGCGGCGGCCGCGATGGCGCCGAGCGGGATGATGACGCCGAGCGACTGCACGAGCACCGCCAGGAACGTCACGAAGTTGCGCCAGGCTTGACGAAACGCCTCGCCCATGACGCTCCTCCCGGCGGTCCCCACGACCGGCAGGGGCTTGTGGACCGATACCGTCAGCGTGCTCATCGCGGTATGGGCCTTGAGATAGCGAAGGCGGCCCTCGTAGCGCTCGATCTCTTCACGTACCCGCGCCAGCGACTGCTCGACGTCGAGCACGTCTTTCAGTTTACCGGTCCGTGTCGCGAGCAGGTCGATGAGCCGCCGCTCCAGCCGATGCGCGTTGTCCATCCGCGCCGTGACATCCACGTACTCTTCTCCGACGTCCTCGGTCTCGACGTTCGCCGACTCGAGCTTGCCGATCGGCTTGAGGCCCGCGAGGGCTTCGTCGAACCGAATGGCGGGGACTTTGACTTCGATCGTCGCACTGCGCAGCTGGCCCTCTCCCGTTTGAATCGTCGTGTTCGCGACGAAGCCTCCCACGCGCGCCGCGAGGTCGCGCACCGACGCGACCGCGGGCTCGAGCGAGTCGACCTTGACGGATGCCGTGGCGGTGCGGATCACCATGTCGGTCTCGGTCGGCATCGGTAGGGCGTCGGCAGCGTCCGTCACGACGACTTCGCTGAGACTCGCCGGGGCTGGGCGGCCCTCGGCGCTGAACCCGAGCATCGGTCGGCGGGCGGCACTCGCTGACGTACGGAGCAGGTCGGCCTGATTGGCGGCCGACGAATCGGAAGCCATTCGAGTTGCGGGATCGCCGCAGGCGAGCAATGTGAGCGATGCGAGGGCGAGCAGCGAGCGTCGTTTCACGGGGCAGCTCCTGTGAGGGGACTGCCTTAATGAGACGCCGCTCCCATGAACGCATGCACAGGAGCGGCGTGACAGATCGCCGAACGGTCGATGACGGTTCGGTTACATCATGACGCCCAGCGCTGCCGCGGCCTTCTTCAGGTCCTTGGACTTCACCCACAAGAGCGTTCCGAAACGTCCCATTCCCGAACAGATCGCGGCGACCGCGGTCACGTTCAGCTTGGCGGCGCCGAGCTTGGCCAGGACCTCGGACAGCGCCCCGACGCGATCGTCGCCGTCGATCAAGAACGCCTTCTTCGGGCCTTTGAGCTTGAGCTTCGCCGCCTTGGCGATGGCGACGAACGCCGCCGGATCCGCCGGCACGAAATCCGCCTGCGACTTGCGCTGGCTCGGGAACGCCGAGAAAGCCAGCAGGTTCACCCGTGCGTCGCGCAGCACCCTGAGGAGCTTCGCCCCTTCGCCCGCTTTGTCGGGCACCATCGTGTAGAAGTAATCCACCAAGCGTGTCGCGTCTGCCATGGCCGCCTCCGGTGGGCCGTTGCGCCTAGGTATGCGCTGGGGGAACTGGGTCGTCAAGGACGCCGTAGGTTTGGGCATGCCTGAGGGTGGATTCGCCGAGCGGCTCGCCAAGTTGCGCCGTGAAGCCGCGCGGGAGTGGAAGCGGCGCAGCAAACAGCGCAAGCGCCAGAAGCGAGAGCCACGCGACTGGCGGCTGCTGGGCGTCGAGCTGCTCCAGGGTCTGCTCCGCCTGGTCGCGGTCGTTGTGCTGCCGTTCGTGGTGTTGGTGCGTGGCGCCGTCTTCTTCTACGAGCACGGCAACGTCCCATCCTGGCTGGCGCTTTCCGTCTCCGCGCTCCTCACGATCGGGTTGGTCACGCTGTACGCCGCGTCGCTGCTGCGCCGGTTCACCGGGCGCCCGCCCGTGCTCCTGCTCGCGAAATGGGTGGCGCTGCCGCTCGTGGTTTCCTACTGCGGGTTTTCGCTCCTCTATCTCTCGCGCGTCAACGCCAAGCCCGAGGTGCGCGACTACTACGGGAGCGTGCACCCCTTGCTGCGGCTGGCACTCTCCACGTGGATCCTGGTCGACGACAAGCTTGTCGTCACCGACATGCGCCGCGCGCGCGAGGACTACGCCCGCATGGGGTTGCCGGTCAACGAGACGTCGCTGCATTACCGCCAGGCGGACGGCTGGGTGCACGCGGTAGATCTGCGCACGGCGAACCGCGGCTGGTTCAGGAACCGCCTGACCCAGGTCTACTTCTGGATGATGGGGTTCAACACGCTGCGACATGTGGGGACGGCCGATCACCTGCACGTCGACATCCGCTAGCCGAACAGCTGTTGCAGCTCCGCGTAGGGGATCCCATATGCCGCGAGCGTGCCGTACGTCCCCTTGTCCTTCCACTCGCGCGCCATGCGGCGCACCAAGCCGAGCGTGGCGCGCATCGGGGCGGATCCGAACGTCACGCGCCGCACGCCCAGCGCTTCCAACGCCGTGAGGGTCGGCGCGTCGGGAGCGCCGAGGATGTTGAGCGGCGCGTCGATTTCCTTGACGAGCCGCTCGATCGTTTCGGAGTCGCCGACGAAAGGAACGAAGACGCAATCGGCGCCGGCTTGACGATACGCGTTGCCGCGGCGCACCGCCTCCGCGAACTGGCGGTCGGGCGGCAGCGTGCCGCGGTGGAAGGCGTCGGTGCGGGCGTTGAGCACGAGCGGGACCCCCACCCCCGCCGCCGTTGCCGCCTCGCGCGCGGCCCGGACGCGCGCCACCGCGAGGTCGAAGTCGAGGAGGCGCTCGTCGACCGAGTCCTCGAGGTTCATCCCCACCGCGCCGGCCGCGAGCACGCCGCGCACGGTTTCGGCGATGGCGTCGGGCGTGCGCCCGAAGCCCGCCTCCATGTCCGCGGTCACCGGGACCGTCACGCGCTGCGTAATGCGCGCGACCGCGGCGAGCATCTCGCTGCGGCTGATCCTTTCACCATCCGGGTAGCCCAGGCTAAAGGCGATGCCCGCGCTCGTCGTGGCGAGCGCCGGGAAGCCGGCCTCCACGAAGATGCGGGCGGAGCCCGCGTCCCAGGCGTTGGGGAGCACGAGCAGAGGACCGTTCGTGTGGAGTTTCGCGAGTGTGACGGCTTTGTCGCGACTCGGTTGCATCGGGGCTGATCCGCTAGGGCTTCCCGCGCGTCGCCTTCCACTGGCGGGCGTCCCAGAAGCCGTCGCGCACCGCGACGTTGGCCTGAATGTCGTGGTACTCCTCGAGGAAGAGACGCTGCCCGTCGACCAGGAACTCGACCTCGGGCGACAACCACCCGCCCGCGAGCGGTGCGTACTTGTTGAAGCGCGTCTCGGAGGTCCGAGACGAATCCTGCCCCGCGGGCGCGAGCATCCGCACGAACACGAGCCGCTCCTTGTCCACCCAGAACTGCCGCGTGTGCAGGTCACCCGCCTTCGCGCCCACGACCCAGACCGGCCGTCCTTGCCAGGTCGCCTCGGAGAGGACCGAGAGGTCGAACCGGCGCTGCGTCAGGACCGCCAGCGTCCGCTCGACGGGCTGGGCGTACACATCGAACCCGAGCACCAGCAGCGGGTGGATGAACGGCCGGGCCAGGGTGATCGAGTCCTTGGTGAACGCGTACTGCGAGTCGGCGGCGAACAGCATGCCGCTGGCCGAATCGGCCGGCTGGAACTCGATCCGCAGCTTCCCGGGCGCCACGAGCCACTCGCGCCACACCGAGTGCGTCACCGTGCTGTCGGGGTGGTACTCGCTGTTGTTCTGTACGAAGGTGAGGGTGCGGTACCACTTACCCTCGTAGCGCGCGCGCATAGCCTCGAGCAGGTCGCGCGGCGTGGTGATAGGGCGCTGCGGCGCCGCCGCCTGCAGCAGCGCGACGAGCAGAACGAGTCCGTGATGCACGATGCCTCCCTTTGTGATCGAAGCGGTTCAGCGGTCCAGCCGGTAGCCGGTCTTGCGCACGGTCAGGATGTGCACGGGGTTCGCCGGGTCCGGCTCGAGTTTGCGGCGCAGCTCGGCGACGTGCGTGTCCACCGTGCGGCTCATGACCTCGGCGCTGTAGCCCCACACCTCGGTCAGCAGCTCCACGCGCGTCGCGCACGCGCCGTTGCGGCGCAGCAGCGCGACTAGCAGATCGTACTCCTTGGGCGTCAGCAACACCGGTTCGCCGCGGCGGAGCACGGTACGCGACGGCGTGAGCACCTCGACCGCTCCGAACCGCAGCGTCGCGGGCTCGGCGCTGTTGCCGTTACGACGCGGCGACGCCGTCCGCCGGAACAACGCTTCGACGCGCGCCAGCAGCTCGAGCACACCGAACGGCTTGGTGACGTAATCGTCCGCGCCGAGTCGCAGGCCGCGGACTTTGTCGGCCTCCTCGCCGCGCGCCGTCAGGATCAGCACCGGCATCTCACCCGCGGGGCCGTCGTCGCGCAGCGCGCGCAGGACCCGGAAGCCGTCCATACCGGGGAGCATCAGGTCGAGGATCACGAGGTCGGGCTTCGCCGCGCGGGCGCGCGTCAGCCCCTTGGCGCCGTCGCCCACCACCTCCACCTGGTAGCCCTCGATCTCGAGGTTGTTGCGCAGGCCGTACGCGAGATCGGCGTTGTCTTCGATGAGGAGAATGCGCTTGGCGTGCGCGTTCACGCCGGCAGCTCGACGACGAAGCGGGAGCCGCCCGACTCCGCATCCTCGACCCAGGTGCGGCCGTGGTGCAGGCCCGCGAGCTCGCGCACGACCGCGAGGCCGATGCCGCTGCCGGCGATCGCGGAGCCGCGGTCGCGCTCGAGCCGCCAGAAGCGGTCCCACACGCGCTCGCGGTCGGCGCTGGGGACTCCCGGGCCGCAGTCGTCCACCCAGAGGCGCGCGGCGCCGTTCGGTCCGGCGGCGGCGCCGACCGTCACCGTTTGCCCCGTCGGCCCGTACTTCACGGCGTTGTCCAGGAGGTTGAGCAGCATCTGGCGCATGGCGCCGGGATCCACCGGCGCGACCAGCCCCTCGGTGACCGTCGCTTGCAGCGACACGCCGCGCGCGGCGGCGAGGGGCGCGAATCCCTCGATGACCTCCTGCACCAGCGGCGCGAGGGCGGTCGGCTCCGGGGCGACGTGCGCCGTCTGGCGCTCGGAGCGTGAGAAGTGCAGCAGGTTCTCGACCAGGTGGGTGAGGCGGCGCGCTTCCTGGTCGATGATCGCGAGCGAGCGGCGCTCCTCCTCGTCCGAGCGCACGCGGCCGAGCACCAATGTCTCCGAGAACATGCGGATCTGGGCGAGCGGCGTGCGCAGCTCGTGCGAGACGCCGGAGATGAAGTCGGCGCGGAGCCGGGCCAGCTCGTACTCGCGGCGCAACTGCACCAACGCGGTCCCGATCAGGACCGCCGTCATCCCCAACAGGCCGAGGATGAGCGGCAGGCGCGACTTGGGCAGCCCGCCGATGATCAGCTGGGCGGCGACTTCGGGCCGCAGCGTCGCCGTCGCAAACAGGTTGCCCATGTCGGTGCCGATCGTGTCGCGCGCCGTGAACGGGGAAGTGTACTGCGCCGGCGAACGGTACAGCTCGACGCCGTAGTGGTCGGTGATGATGAACGACCCCATCGAGTCGTACTGCACGCCCGGGGTGAGGGGCCGGGGCAGGAGCGGAAACTTTTCGGTCGCGCTGGCGAAGAACGGCCGCAGTCCCGCGGGGTCGGCGTCGAACCCGAGCGCGGTGCGAAGTGTCTTGGTGCGGGGGTCGCGCACCACCGGTCGTACACGGTGCGCATGTGCACCGGCAGCGAGTCGAGCAGCCAGGCGCGCGTCGCCGGCGAGGCCGGTGCGCCCGCGACCTCCAGCTTGCCCGTCGGCAGGTCGAGCCGGAACGTGAAGCGGATCGGGAGATCGAGTTTGCTCTCGCGGTCCATTGGTTCGGTGTGGAGTGCGGCCGGGGCGGGGAGGGGACGGTGCGGCGCGATCTCGTGAGCGCGTTGCAGTTCCTTGAGGGTCGGGATGATGCCGTAGTAATAGATCTGGTAGGCGCTGCGCTGCGCGACTCGGGCGGCGGCGAGCGCCGCGTAGTCGCGCAGCACGCGATCCGCCTGATCGCGGTGGGAGCGGCCCAAGCGGTACGCCTGGACGCCGAGCACCGCCGCGACGCCGAAGGCGAGCAGTAGCAGCGCGGTCACAACGCGGCCTCTCATGATCTGAAGAATCCCTCCGTGCCGTCGGCGTGGCAACCGGCCCCGCTCGGCACTTGACCGTTCCCTGACAAAGCTCGCACGTCGGAGGGCGGCGGCCGATGCACAGATTGAAGGCAGGTCGCGGAGGAAGTGTCAGACGGCCACTTCGCCCGATCTACCGACCCGGAGTGCAGCGCGTGGCTCCGGGTTCGGTTTTTTTGGGGCATACTAGTTCGAGAAGAAGAACCCTCCGCCGCTGCCGAACCGCGGGTTGACGACGTTGGCGAACTTCGAGCCGAACGTGTAGCGCAGCCCGACGAACCCCTGGTAGCTGTACGAGGTCGCGAGCTGTCGTCTCCTGAGCAACACCTGTTGCTCCGTCGCCCCGCCCTTCTGAATCGACAGCTGGTCGTGGATCAAGTTCACGAAGCTGAAGAAGTCGAATGACAAGCCCTTGAACAATCGGAAGTTCCCGTTCCCGAAGATCTGCAGGTGGTTCTTGCTGAAGTCGTAGAGGTAGTTGCTGGCCTCGACTGATAAGCCGGCGGAGCCCCACGGCTGCTTCACGTCGAGAGAGACGGTGAGGCTCTGGGTCGCTCTTACCTCTGAGAGGCGGTTGAAAATCGTCGTGTCCCGGTAATTGAAGGAGGCAAGGCTGAGGTTGTAGCGAAGCGCAAGCAGCTTCCGTGTGGACTGCGAATACGGATAGATGTTGAACTCAACGGCGGGACCGAACTTCAGCGTGAGGTCCTGATTTGAATACGTGGATGAGAAGATGGATCCTAGCGCCCCTGCGGACCAATGGGGCCCCATGCTCCGGGCGACCAGTAGATCGCCCCCGTAGCTCCGCGTGATGTTTCGGGAGAGGACCTCCCCGATCTGGGCGCCCGTCGAGTCGTACACGGGAAGCAGGTAGTCATTCTGCTGGTAGCTCTGGTTCGTCGAAAGATCGATCTTCCATGCCTCCGTGATCCGGCGCGCCGACAGCCCGGCGGACATGTAGTTGTTCTTGTAGCTGTGCTCTCCGTAGAAGTTGCTGCTCACGCGCACGTTGAATACCCAGTAGTTCCAATTGTCCTTCACTTGTGCGGCGGCCTGGGCCGGAGCGCTGTACGACACCTCGATCCGCTCGCCGAGCGGGGTCTTCGACGCGAACCGCACCAATCCGAGGCGCATCGTGCGGCCGAGACCCTTCCGAATGTCGTCGTCGGTGTCGGTGGAATGGGACAGGTAGCGGAGCGTGTCCTGGGCGCCCGCGAACCGCTCCAGGCCGATGAACGTGAGGGTATACTCGCGCCCGCTCCCCGTGCTCTGCGAGGTGATGAGCAGGTGCAGCTGCGCGAACGTACGCTCACGCACCCAGTTCACGAACGTGATTTCAGTTCTGTAGTAGTCGAAGTCGCAGAAGGAATTGGGGCAGTCGAGGAACACGCGCAGCGCCGAGTCCTGAGCTGCCCGGGCGGTGTCGCTGGGTTGCTGCGCGAGCCCCGCGATCAGGAGCAACCCCGCGGTGAAGGTCATCGCCGGCTCAGATCCTGATACAGAATCTCGACGAACAGGGCCGGCGTGATGCGGCCGCTGCCCCAGACCGCGTCGAACTCCGCGGTGGGCTTGGCCGCCTGTACCTGTGCGAGCGTCTGGCCGGCGGCAACCGCTCGCTTGATGCGGTCGCGCACGGTGACCAGCATCGTGCGGTAGGCCTGCAGCGCGGCGCGGTCGCCCAGCGGGCCGTGCCCCGGGATGATCTTCGTGTCGGCATTAAGCATGGCGAGCACGCGATCGGCCGCGCCGATAAGCCCGCTCGACGCCCCTCCGCTGGCGATGTCGACCAGCGGGTAGCGGCCGTTGAAGAACGTGTCGCCCATGTGCACGACGTTGGCGTGGCGGAACCACACGATCACGTCACCGTCGGTGTGCGCCGGCGCCACGTGGAACGCGGAGATCGAATCGCCATTGTAGTAGAAGGTCACCGCGTCGCTGAAGGTCACCACCGGCAATGCGGCGGTCGGTGACGCCGGAATCGATTGCGCGAACGAGGTCATGAACTGTTCTGCGCTCATGCGGCGCCGCACGTTCTCGTGCGCCACGATCACCACGCCGGCCTTGCCGAAGTTCTCGTTCCCACCGGTATGATCGAAATGCCAATGGGTGTTCAGCACGAACCGGATCGGGCCCGGATTGAGCGATGCGAGCGCGGCCCTGATCTTGTCGGTGAGTGGGGCGTACTGGTCGTCGACGATGATGACGCCGTCGGGCCCGGCCGACACGCCGATGTTGCCGCCGAACCCCTGCAGCATGTAGACGCCGTCGCCGACTTTGACGGTGCGCACCTGCACGGTGTCGAAGTTCTGCTGCGCCACCGTCAGCATGAGCGACAGGCCGAGGTGCAGGATCATCGGACCTCCGCGTCGAAGACGCCGGTGAGAATCCTGTGTTGCCGCTTGACCTGAACCCACAAACGGTAGCGGCCGGGCTTCGGGAAAGCGTACGGGAACGACACCTCGGCCGTGGTGGGCGCGTTCATCTGGCTCATGGCCGCTTGGGCCTCGGTCATCCGCCGCCCCACCATTCCCCGCGTCGTATCCGCCGGGCCGCGCAGCAGGAACGTCTGCTGTGCCGCCCAGGAGATCGTCCCCAACGGATGCAGGTGCACGAACACCGTCCCGTCGTCGCGGCTCAGCATCAAATGGCCCGCCATGCCCATGTATGGCTCGAGCGCCGCTGGCCGTCCGTCGGGCGCGGTCACCGTGAAACGGAGCGGCGCCTCGTGCCCCGCGATGAGCGGGCTGGCGCCGCGCTCCCACGTCATCCGTGCGCCGTCGCCCAGCGCGACGGTGTGACTTGTCCCTCCCTCCCCCTCGGGCGCGCTCTCGCCCGTCGCCTCCGTCCACGCGTCGTCGGGATCCGTCGGCCGCCACGTTCCCGCGCCACCGGTTGAGCTCACCGACACGGTGTCGGTCAGCGTCTCGGCGAAGCCGCTCTCCCGCGTGATGTCGGCATACACCCGGTAGGGTCCGGTGGGGACGGGCGGCAGCGCCGCGTCGAACGTGTTCGAGTCGACGAGCAGCGGGTGCAGGTGGGCGAACACCTCGCCGCCCGCGCCGATCACGAAGAGGTGCACGAGGTGGCCGTGGTCGGGAATGAGCGGAGTCATCTGGCGCGCGCGCCACGCGGAGTCGAGGATGGAGAAGCGCAGGATCTGCTGTCCGTGGTCGGTCTGCACGGCGGCGCTCGACGCGAGCGGGTGGTACAGCTCGCGTGCGAAGTCCCGATCCACGCCGTTCCACCAGCCGCGGCCGCCGAACAGCGCGAGGGCGAGCACGGCGCCCCCTCCCCCCGCGGCCCAGCGGGCGCGCCGCAGTCGCCGTGGGTCGGGCGCTTGTCCCGGCGGCAGCACCGCTTCGCGCACCGCCGCGCCCACGATCGTCACCGCGCCGATGAACAGGAACGCGCCGAAGGCCGCGAGTCCCACCGCGAGCGGCACGTCGAGCCCGAGCCGCCGTGTGGCGACCGCCTGCACCGGTACGGTCGCGGTCCCGGTCCCGGCGGCTCCGGCGACGGTCACTTGCACGCTATAGGAGCCGCGCGTCATGAGCCATAAGGCGGCGTCGTACAGCGTGGAATCGCCCGAGACGATCCGCGCGGTGTCGGGCGGAGGCGGCGCCGCGGTGCGGGGATCCCAATAGACCGGGAGCACCGTGACCGTCCCGGCGCGCGCTCCGTCGAGCAGCCGCACGGTGATCTGCGCGAGACCGGGGACGATGCCGGGAGCGCGCACGATCACGCGCACCCGGTAGGGTCCGGCGGGACCTTCGAAGTAGGTGTCTGGACTGCCGATGTGCGCCGAGCTGACGAGGGTGACCGCGGCGAGGACACCGATCCTGCCGAGCCGTCTCACCGCTGGACCCGGGCGAGTCCGTTGCCGAGCCAGAGCCCGGCGCGCGCCGAGACGAAGGCAAAGACCGCCGCGAGGCCCAACTTCAGCGGCGTCACCGGGTCGACGGCAATGCGCCAGAACTGGTGCTCGAAGTCGCCGGGCAGGCTGTTGTAGTTCCAGCGGTTCGCGCCGAAGAAGAAGTTCTCAGACCCGGGCGATATGAGGAAAGGCGTTGCGAACCATTGCGTGACGAAGAAGGCGGCGAGAAACCCGAGGCCGGTGAGGACGGCGAGGCTCCAATCACCTCGCGGCCGCCGCATCAGAACGTCGACCACCAGCGCGGGGACGACGAGGAGCAGCGGGAACGGGGGCGGTGCCATGTGCGTGAGCGGCCGGTACACCGGCGCCAGCTTCGGCGTGGCGGGGAACAGGGGCAACACCCACAACAGAATCAAGGTGATCCCCATGTAGACGGCGGCCGCCGTCGTGGCGGGCCAGCGCAGCGTCGAAGCGCGCGCTCCCGCGACGAGTAGAATCGGGAAGACGGCGGCGGCCACTAGATAGTAGAGGGCGTTGTGGGCGGCGTTCGAGAACCCGATCTGCTCGAACCCCATGATCGCCTTGTTGAGGATGAGGATGCCGAAGCCGTAGGC
>WNGQ01006431.1_pt1 | contig 23700 bp, 17 predicted proteins | sample 5407661 | NCBI WGS metagenome assembly WNGQ01 (sample SAMN13153382, study PRJNA577476) | soil metagenome | isolation source: 60 cm soil or saprolite under Garry oak tree replicate 2 | place: USA:California | collected 2016-06-15 | reverse complement strand
CTGACTGAGCGGATTACTCATATTGCTATGTTCTTTCCACTGACTCTCTCACACTACGGCTCACGCCGTCACTCCGTGCGCGCCGTTCGGAAAGCTGTCTGCGGACCGCGGCGCGCACGGAGTGACGCGCCCTACCCGCGCTCTGCACGACGTAACGAAACTTATGCGTCGCGGTACGGTACTAGTGTAGTGTCTCGGAATTGGCTGGTGTTATGTTTATTGGCGTTTCTTCCGTAAGCTGATGAATTGCCAAAGAATTCAGCCATAAAATAACTCCAGTCGTTTATGGGACACTACACTAGCACGGGCCAGGCAAAGGCCGGGGCAAGGCCGGCATTTCCTCCCAAACCAGCCTTACTTCGAAGCGGGGCCAGCCGGGGAAATCGTAAACGACACCTTCTGGATTCCTTGGCCATGGACCACGTCCAGGACCCGGATTACCGCGCCGTGCTTTGCGTCTCGGTCGGCGCTGACATACACCGGAAAGTTGGTGTTGGCTCGGAACCTGTTGGACAAATAATTTCGCAGGTCCTCCAGCGTGACCTGGGTCTTTTCGAGGTAAACCTCGCCCGCTCTACCGACCCCGATATTGACGAGGTCGGGTTTGAAATCCCGCGTCGCGGTTTTGGCGGCGGGCAAATCCATCTGGACGGACTGGAGCCGGATCATGTTCAAGCTGGCCAACATAAACGAGGCCAGCAGGAAGAACATGATGTCGATCAGCGGAATGATTTCGATGCGCGCCTTTTTTTCCGGCAGTGGAGAGCCTATTCTCATACGGCCTCGTTTACCGAATCTATTTCGCGCCCGGGGCCACCGGCGAAATCGCAAACGACACGTTCTGAATTCCCTCGCTGCGGACCAGGTCCAGGACCCCAATAACCATGCCGTGCGTCGCGTCGGGGCTGCCGGTGATATAAACGGGCACGTTAGTGTTCAGCCGAAACCGGTTAGACAGATATTCCTGAAGCTGGTGGTAACCGTAAGGCTGTTTGTCAATGCTGACATTGCCCAGTTGGTCCACGGCCAGGTTGATCATGTCGGGTTTGGTATTGCGTTTGGCCACGGCTGCTGTGGGCAGGTTCATCTTGATGGATTGCAGACGCATCATGCTCAAGCTGGCCATCATGAACGAGGCCAGCAGGAAAAACATAATATCAATGAGCGGGATGATCTCGATCCGCGCCTTTTTACGGGCAAATGTAGAACCGACTTTCATAAAGGCGCAGCTACGCTGGCCTCTGTGCGTCCTCGCGCCGAAACTCCATCGTGTCAAATCCCTTTAGCTTCGCGGCGGTGACCATGACTTCGACGTTGGTCGCCGCGGATTCGAACTCGAACTGGAGTTGGGCCAGTTTGCGGGTGAAAAGGTTGAAGGGAATCAGCGAGATGATGGCGATGGCCAATCCGCACATGGTGGCGATGAGCGCCTCGCCAATGCCGCCGGTGATCGCCTGGGTGGCGCCTTCGACGCTGGCGCCGCCGATGGACAGGAAGGTCTTGAAAATGCCGGAAACGGTGCCCAGCAGGCCCAGCAACGGCGCCAGGGTCACCAGCGTGTCCATGACCGTCAGAAAACGCCCTGCTTTCTGCAATTCCACCCCCGCAGCCACTTGCAGGGCCCCTTGCAACGAAGTGTGGAAATGATTCATCCCATGCCAAATCATCCGAATGACGGGGTCGTCCGAATCTTTGGACAGCCGCGAGGCCCCGCGGAAATCGCCATTCTCAATGGCGGCAAAGAGTTTTTCCAGCGTGGCGGGGTCGCGTTTGAGGCTCTCGCGCCACCACCAGAAAGTGCGTTCGCCCACCACGGCTACGGCCACAATTGCCGTAATGAGAATCGGCCACATAATCGGGCCGCCCGCTTCGAAGTACTTGACCAGGATGTTTGCTAGCATAGCTATACCTTTGGAGATGGTGGTCTAGTCAACGATCCCACATTCTTGGGATAAAATCCAGCCCGCGAAGCCAAAGACCGAGGATACGTTTAGCACGGAGCGCGGACATTCCTGTCCGCAGCAACGAACTTCGCAAGACCAAGCCAGGAATCGGCGCGCGCTGGCGTCTGGAAGTTGCTGCGCACAAGAATGTCCACCCTCCGCTAAACAGACACCAGCCCAAAGGTTTTTGCACAACACGCCCCGTCCTCCGCCCCGTCCGCGAAGCGGACAAACATGAATAGCCGTGGGTGCCGAACCCACCGAAAAATCGACAAAAAAACCTCCTGACCCTGAATGGGTCAAACAACTCCGATCTCCGATCTCCGTCCTCCGCCAGGACGCGAAGCGGAACGCTGTGGAGACCTTCCCTGCCAATTCTCGGCTGCATCTTCGCCGCGCTTTGACGTTCAAGTTCATGCGTTGTTGGTGAGGCAACTCAAGTTTACTCCAGTTTGAACTGGAAGGGATAGTAAAAGAGATCTGTTCCTCCGGGCAGCCAGCGGAACTTGTTCTTGACCCACTGCATCGCGAAGTGGTCCAGCACGTAATGGCCGGAACTGCCTTTGACTTCGACTTCGATGGGGACCCCGCTGGAATCAACGACGACGTAAAGCGTCACGGTCCCCTGGATCTGCTGCTCAATAGCCTCCCGCGGATAATCGCGCCCTGTGGGCGACGGGAATGTGCCGCCCCTGCCCTGGCCGGGCACGAACGTCTTTGGGCTCATCGGCGTCTGGCCTACCGGCGGCGGCGGAGTCGCAAAACGCGCTTCCTTCACCACGACCGCGCCCTCAACTGGCACCGGGAAGGCGACGGAGGAAGGATCGGCAGCCGCAACCACCACCGCGACCTTCGGCGTTTCCACCGACGTGTCCTGCGGCTGCGGTTCATCGGGCTTGACCTCGGGTTCAGTTTTCGGCGGTTCCTCTGGCGGAGTAAAAACGACCGGAACCGCCTCTGTGGGCTGGCTCAGGGGCCGTTCCACCACTCTTGGCGCCTTAAGGCCCACTAACCCAATTACCAGGAACAAAAAACAAATCGAATCCACCCAGGCCAGTTTCCGGTATGAGTCCGTGAAGGCTGCCGGCAAACACAATTTGGCCAGGTCAGATGAAAGTGCATACTCGTGCTCTCCCTCGCCGAAAGGGGAGGCGGGCATGAGGGAAGACTGAGTTGACACCGACGACTCGCTCATTTGACCCATTTGACCCTTCGAACTCACCTAACGCTTCAATGCCCATTCACATGGCACACAATAAGCTAGGCCACTTTTGCCGGGGCGCAACCCTTTCGTAACTGATTGGTGACTTTTTGCAAATATTTTCTTGCAATCCATTTCAGAACGCGTTACAAACCGCGTTAAGTCATCCCATAACAACCTTTAACGCAGGCGAACGTTATGATCAAAAACCCTCCCTCCAAAGTCTCCTTCTCTCCACGCAGAACATTGCTGCTCGGTCTGGCCGGTTCCTGCATAGGCGCCACAGCCGCGCTGGCAGAAGATACCAACGCACCCACCACCATGAAACCGGTCGTCATCACCGGCTCGCTGATCCCAACGGCAGAAACGGTCGGGCCGGCGCCGGTGCAAACCATCGGTGCCGCAGAAATTGAAAGGGCCGGCGCGCAAGACGTGCTCGATGTCGTCAAAAAACTCAGTACCGTCTTCGCCGGAAACAACAACGTCGGGCAAACCGTGAACAACGGCGGCTTCGGCGAAGCCAACGTGCGAATCCGCAATCTGCCAACGCTCGTTATGGTCAACGGGCGCAGATTGGCCAAGTCGGCATTCAGCAATGGCGAGAACGTTGACCTAAACACCATACCGTTAGCGATGGTTGAGCGGATCGAGATACTTAAAGACGGCGCTTCCGCGCTGTATGGGTCGGAAGCTATCGGCGGCGTGGTCAATATCATCACCAAGAAGGATTATAACGGAACAGAAATCTCTGGCCGTTATGGCTTCTCACCCAAAGCCGGCCACGTCACCGAGCAGCGAGCTTCGGTTGTGTCAGGGGTCACAACCGAGAAGGGGTCATTCATAGCAGGCGCGCAGTATTACCATGAGGATCCGCTGATAACGCGGAACCGGGCCGTTCCCTCGTTAAGCAGGGACCAGTTGACTGCCTTGGGAATCGATCCGTCATCGAGCGGCTACTTCAGCCCGAGCTTTCCGGGCAAGATACAAAGCGTGCACCTCGTTCTCGTGGGTACCAATTTGGTGCCCAAATCGGTCAGTTATCTTTTGGCCAACTCACCGTTTCTAGGCCCGCAGTCGCCCACGGGCAGCCCGTTTCCGGGTTACAACCCAAATCTGATGGGCGGGCCAAATGGGACGACGCCCGGTTCACCCCCGGTATTTCCGGGTCAAACGTTTTCCGGAATCGGTTCGGTTGACGATTACAACAACTACGCCTACGCCCACGGGTACCGGGACCATCCGGGCAGCACCGATGGACTTGGCCCCTACGTGGCATTGCCGGCTGCGTTCAGAACCGCCGGCCTGCTCAACACGGCATTGTTCGATGGCCATGCGTCAATCCTGTCGCAGGATCGAAAACAGGCCTTTGCCAGCGGGGAGTATGATCTGTTCGGAAAACAAATGCAGTTTTTCGGGCAATTCCTCTTTGCCAACACCGAGAGCATTGGGGGATTGGCCCCCTCGCCGGTTATCGGCCTCGACCCCATCAATTCCAATATTAATGTTCCCGCCGACAATCCGTACAATCCGTTCGGCGTCGCGTTGGGCCCGGACGGTGTTCCTGGCAATTTATCCAACAATCGGGTCCGCTCACGGTTCATCCAGAGCGGCCCCAGGATCTTTGATAACCAGACCGACTTTTATCACATCGTCGCTGGTTTGAAGGGCGAGTTCGAAAATGGCTACACCTACAATGCGGCTTACACTTGGAACCAGGGCGACCAGATTCAATTCACCCGTAACGCCATCAACGGGGCCGCGCTGGATGAGGCGCTCCAACCGAACGCCGACCCGGCTCTCGCGGCAGCGGGCCTCAGCCGCCTGCGCGATGGGAATGGTAACCTTGTGCCCATGTACAACATCTTCTTTTCGCCCACCGCTCCGTATCCCACAGCGATGGGGCCAAACAGCCCGGATACACTCCGAGCCATCTCCACGTCCCTCTATGAGATCGGCAAGGCCACCGAATGGGATATGGACGGCAACATCACCGGAGAGCCGTTGGATCTCCCGGGAGGCAAACTGGCTTTCGCCGTCGGCGGCGGCTTCCGCTCCGAGGCGCTGGCGACAGACTTCGACGGCTTGACGCGGATCGGCAAGGTGCCGGGATTGAATGCTGCAGAGCCTACCAGTGGCCACCGCGATTCGTGGGCCGGCTATATTGAAACGCGCATCCCCATTACGTCACCGGACATGAACGTGCCAGGATTCCACAGCTTCGAATTAACCGCCGCCGGGCGATATGAGACAATCGATCCGGGTGGCGATTCCGCTGTGCCGAAGGTACTCGTTCGGTGGCAGCCGCTTGATGAACAGGTTACACTCCGCGGCTCTTATTCCCAAAGTTTCGTTGCGCCTACCACGTTCGATTTGTTCGGAGGCGCAGCCCAAAACAACCCCGTCCTTTCATTCCCCGATGGCACTATCCAAGCCACGACGAGGAACGTCTCGAATCCAAACCTCAAGGCCGTGGATGCGGAGAACTATGGCGGCGGGATAGTCGTTACGCCGAAAATCATTCCCGGCTTGACGGTCAGCGTGGACTACTTCCACGTCAAGACCACGCATGACATCTTCCGCGACTCGGAGCAGGCCATACTCAACGACTTGAACAAAAACGGTTCCAATTCGAAATTTGTCCTCAACTACCGTGACATAGGCGGTAACCGGCTGATGACTCCTGCTACGAATCAGGTCACGACCACCTCCTATGGCACGATGAACGTCCCGTTCGAAAATGGCGCATCCACCGAAACGGACGGTCTGGACCTGGGCGCGAACTATCAACTGCCGCTCGACCCGAACAAGTACGGTAAAGTCAACGTCTTCGCCAACGCGACCGTCACGTTCAACCTCCTGTATGATGATCCGACCATTCATAATAATCCCAACGGTCTGACCGGGCCTTACCAATACGCCGGTCAATACACGGATCGAGCCAACGGAATCGGTGGCGGGCAGGGTCTTATCCCGGACTGGGCGATCTCGATGGGGTTGACCTGGCAATACAGGGACTTCACGTATAACATCACGGCCCGGTATATTCCCTCGGTGAAGGACGAAGGTGACGCCTTCCCATCTGTGGGTACAGTAGATAATAACGGTTTGCCCTTCAACGATTTCACGCTGAATGGTTCAACATGGACGATTCAGAGTTGGTATTCCATTGACATGCAACTCGCCTACGACTTCAAGGCCGAAGGCAAATGGTATAACGGAACCAGGCTCGCGGTGGGTTGCAACAACGTGACCGATGAAGCTCCGCCGATCATCGCCTCGAGTTTTGAAGACAACACCGATAAATCCTCGTACGACATTTTGGGCCGGTTCATCTATTTCGAAGTGTCGAAGAAATTCTAAGAGAGTTATTCCTCAACAAAACTTGAAAAATGAGTCGGCATGGGGCACTTTGGTAATGTAGATAAATGCTCGTGATAGTTATGAAAACCAAATCGTTGATATTTGCTCTGATAATCAGCTTCGCCGCCGCGTCGGTCGCTTTGGCTTCCGACAAGGCCAAGGACGGCAAGGAAGCCAAGCCGGCGGTTGCGGATACCGCAAAAAAGACACAGCCCCAGCCTGCCCAGCAAGAAAACAAGGCCATCCTGACTGGGTCGTACACCAAACACAGCATCCGCCGCAACGGGATGATCACTGATGGCCCGAGTCAGCTTCTGGTGATCGACCGCGGAATGATCGAGCGCAGTGGCGCCTCCGACGTGCGACAATTACTCGTGCACCAGGGAATCCACTGAGAAGCTAATTGGCGCAGGGTGAACGGTGACTGGTGAGGCGTAGCGACGCCGAGTTGGTGGCGGGCCATCACAGAATCATTTACGCTGGCTCTGCCGATAACCTCCAGTCGCGGACATCGCAGGGCGCTGGAGTGGTGTGTCCTGCTCCTTTGAGGTTTATGATTCTGTCCTGCCATGATTCTGTTGGCTCTTATCTTTTGAAATCGTGGTAAGCTCCGCCATATGCCGGTTTAAGCTTATCCACTGAATCGCCCGGCTGTCGCCATTTTCGTCTTGGGCCTCCTTTTTGGGTCGGCGCATTTTACTCATCCGGTTGTGAGCTGGGGTTTGGTTTTGACCTGCCCGCCGCGACCTGTAACTTGCAACCCCTGCGATGAGTTCCCAGACAGCCCATCTCAGTCCTGAGGCCAAGGCGTCGCTGCCTCGGCATGTGGCCATCATCATGGATGGGAATGGCCGCTGGGCCAGGCAACGGCACCTGCCGCGCGTCGAAGGCCATCGCGCCGGGGCCGACTCCGCCCGCATCATCATCCGCACGGCGGGCGAACTGGGCATCAGGTACCTGACGTTGTACGCCTTTTCCGTGGAGAACTGGACCCGGCCAAAAGAGGAAGTGGACGCGCTGATGAAGTATCTGGTGCACTACCTCAAGACCGAGACCCCAGAGCTGAGCAAGAACAACGTCAAACTCGAAATCATCGGCCAGGCCTACCGGCTGCCGGAAGGCGTGCAGGAACACTTGAAAAGATCCATGGCCACGCTCTCGAAAAACAACGGGCTGACTTTGGTCATGGCCCTGAGCTATGGCGGGCGCACTGAGATTGTGGACGCCGTGCGCGGCATCGCCAAAAAAGTCAAAGCCGGCGAATTGGATCCCGCGGACATTACCGAACAGGTGTTTGCCCAACACCTGTACACTCGCAACCTGCCCGACCCGGACGTGCTCATCCGCACCAGCGGAGAAATGCGCGTCAGCAACTTCCTGCTGTGGCAAATCTCCTATACCGAACTGGTGGTGACCCAAACGCTTTGGCCGGATTTCCGCAAGCCGCAATTCTACGCCGCTCTCGAAGAATACAACCGCCGCCACCGGCGTTTTGGCGCATTATGACCACCTGGTTAGGCACTATTCGGAACCGCTAATCTGCGCTAATAAACGCTAATAAAACAAAAGCTATGAAAACAGAAGCTTTCCCATCCCTAATTCATTAGCGGAGATAAGCGTTGATTAGCGGTTCAACTGTCATTAGCGAAAATTAGCGGTTCAACCTCTCACCTCTGAACAGCTACATTTAGACCATGGAACCCGCCCACATTGCGACGCCGCCAAGCAAGGCCAAAGTCTTCGTGCGCCGTTTGATGACGTCGTTGGTGTTATGGACGGTCGTGCTGGCGGCGCTCTTTTCCGGCAACAAATTCGTGTCGGATTATGTTTTTCTTCTGATCATGATTTTCCTGGCCACCACCGGTTTGACGGAATTTTACGGACTGGTGGACAAGCGCGATTTGGTCTGCTTCAAAGGCTGGGGAATCCTTGGCGGCGTCCTGCTGATGGCCGGCACCTTTTTCAATCTCACCGGCCAGTTGGGAACTTACGGCACGCCCTCGCGAGTCAACGACTTCGAAACCAGTTTCCTTATTCTCTTTGTGCTCGGTTTGTGTTTGCGACAGTTTTTTTCGCGTAGCAACACCGCCGGCCTTCTGGCCATTTCCACGACGTTGTTCGGCTTGATGTACGTGCCCTGGCTGCTCAATTTTATTCAGAAAATCAATTTCTTCCCCGGTGTCCAGGGCCATTACTTCCTGCTTTATTTCGTGCTCATCACCAAATTCAGCGACACCGGCGCCTATTCGGTCGGCTCGCTCTTGGGACGGCACAAGATGATCCCCCGCATTAGCCCGGGCAAGACCTGGGAAGGTTTCGCCGGCGCAATCCTGGTTTCGACGCTGGCCAGTTTGATCTTCGTTCACTTCCTGGGCCATCAGATGGCCGGGATGAACTGGCAACACGCGATTGTTCTGGGTGTCATCCTGGGCACCGCCGCCGTGGTGGGAGATTTGATCGATCAAGCGCGAAGCGGGCGTGAAGGACTCGGGCGAATTCTTCCCGGGCATCGGCGGCATACTGGACTTGCTGGACAGTTTGTTGTTTAATGCGCCCATCATGTATCTGTACTTGAGGCATGTATTGACGGCCAAATGAAAGGAATGCTGGAGTAAAGGAGCGATGGAGTGCTGCGAAATTTAAGCGGCCCTTTCCATTACTCCAATACTCCATTAGGGCTCGTGCAAAAACAACTTCCGATTTTGGCGCCTCTGCTCCCTCTCCCCGTGAGGAACGAACGGGGAGAGGGCCGGGGAGAGGGGAGTCTCTTAGAATGTTTGAATTACGCCTCCGGCTGGGGATTTATTTTTGCACACTCCCTTACTTCAACACTCCGGTCATGAAAAACGTGGTTCTCCTGGGCAGCACCGGTTCGATCGGCGCCAGCGCCATCAAGGTCGCGGAGGATCTGCCGGACCGAATCCGGCTCCTGGGACTGGCAGCGGGCAACAATCTCGACCTGTTGTTGGAACAAACCCGCAAGCACCGGCCTGAAGCCATTTCCATTACCGACCCCGCCAAAGCCAAAGAACTCCGTAACGCCCTCGGAACGGCCACCGAAGTTTATTCGGGCGCCGAAGGCCTGGTCAGACTGGCCACCCTGCCCGACGCGGACATCGTTCTGATTGCCATTGTCGGCACAGCCGGTTTGCAGCCCGCCCTGGCCGCCATCCGCGCGGGCAAAGACCTCGCCGTGGCTTCCAAAGAAATCCTGGTCATGGCCGGCGAGATCGTTATGGGCGAAGCGCGCAAGTACTGCGTGCGCGTCCTGGCGGTGGACAGCGAACACTCGGCGATTTTCCAATGCCTGGACGGCAAGTCTCCCGGTTCGGTGCGCAGACTTTGGCTCACGGCCTCGGGCGGACCTTTTCGCACCACCCCGAAAGAGGAATTCGATCAGATCACCGTCGAACGCGCCTTGAAACATCCGTCCTGGGTCATGGGACGGAAGATCACCATTGATTCGGCGACGCTGTTCAACAAGGGGCTGGAGATGATCGAAGCCCGCTGGCTGTTCGACATTGAGATCGATCGAGTCTCCGTTGTGGTCCATCCGCAGAGCGTGGTCCATTCCATGGTCGAATTTGTGGATGGCTCGATGCTGGCCCAGCTTTCCACGCCGGACATGTGCCTGCCCATTCAATATGCGCTGACCTATCCCGAGCGGGCGCCCAGCGAGCGGGTGCAAACCAATCTCGCCAGACTTGGCAGTCTCACTTTCGAGCCACCGGACCTGGAGCGTTTTCCGGCGCTGGCTCTCGCGCGGACCGCCGGTGAAACCGGTGGAACCATGCCCGCGGTATTCAACGCCGCCAACGAAATCGCCGTCGAAGCGTTCGTAAACCGCCGGATCAATTTCCCGCAAATCTCCCAAACCGTCCGTCGCGCCATGGACCGGCACCAGCTCATTTCCCATCCCTCTCTCGAGCAAATCCTTGAAGCGGACACTTGGGCGCGTAGCGAGGCCGCAGCCTGCCAGGCATTGCCAGTGGCATATTGACTGCTATATTCATTGGTGCCCGTTTTAGGGCTGATTCACTGAACATATGTCAGTTTTGAAAGTTATTTTCATCTTCTTGGAAGTGCTGCTGCTCTTCAACCTGCTCATTTTCGTCCATGAGCTCGGCCATTTCCTGGCTGCTCGCTGGCGCGGATTGAAGATCGACCGCTTCGCCATCTGGTTCGGCAAGCCGATTTGGAAAAGAAAAATCAATGGCGTCGAATACGCCCTCGGCTCGATTCCCGCCGGAGGCTACGTGTCGCTGCCCCAGATGGCGACCATGGAAGCCATCGAAGGCAAAAGCGACAGTTCCAGCCAACCCCTTCCGCCGATTTCCGCGCTGGACAAAATCATTGTCGCCTTCGCCGGCCCGCTGTTCAGTTTCTTGCTGGCGGTCACGTTTGCTTTCGTGGTGTGGGGCGTCGGCAGACCCGAGCAGAATCTCAAGGAATCCACCGTCATCGGCTGGGTGGACCCCAACGGCCCAGCCGCAAAAGCGGGTCTGCGCGCCGGCGACAAGATTTTGGAAATTGATGGCCACCCGGTCACGCAATTTGCGGCGACGACCCAAGACAGCGTCATCTGGCGCATCATCACCAGCGAGGGCACCAACATCCCCGTAAAATACTTGCGCGACGGCAAACAGGCCATGGCTTACCCGGTGCCGACGAAACTGCCGACCAAATGGTACGAGCGGAAATCGCTGCGCAAAATTCTCGTCGTGCCGGCGCACCCGGCGATCATCGCCGAAGTCGCCACCAACAGCCCAGCCGCCATTGCCGGGTTGCGCGAAAACGACGAAGTGATCGCGCTGAACGGCGAAAAAATCTACGCGCCGGAAGCGATCATGTACCAGGAGGAAACGCTCACCAACCGACCGTCGCGGACCGATACCTTCACCGTTCACCGTGGCAGCGACCAGTTTGACCGTGCGTTACGCGCGGAAAAACCAATCAAACCCGCCGACGCGAATCCCTCCTTCGGGATTGTGGCCTGGCTCTTGAACAGGAATGAAACCCTGGTTCACCCTAATCCGCTGCGCCAGGTTGGCGAAAGCGCCGGCCAAATTTTTGCCACCATTCAGACCGTGATCTCGCGCAAATCGGATGTGGGCATCCAGCAGCTCGGCGGCGCGGTGATGATCATCCGCGCTTACAAGAGTTTCTTTGACAGCGAAAATGGCTGGCGCCGCGTGCTATGGTTCAGCGTCGTGCTCAACGTAAATCTCGCGCTGCTCAACCTGGTTCCGTTTCCGGTCTTGGACGGCGGCCACATCATGCTGGCGTTGCTGGAAGTCATTCGGCGGCGTCCAGTCAGCGCGAAGATCCTGCAAACCATCCAAACGGCGTGCGCGGTTGCCCTGATTGCCTTCATGCTGTTCATTGCCTTCTTTGATACCGGCGATTGGCTGCGCAGCGCCCGAAGGAACCATGAAGCACCCATGATTTTCGCTCCAAAACATTGATATGCGCTACTGCGAGTCCCCCTTCCTTTATCACCGGCGCGAGACCCGCGAAGTCGCCGTGGGCGACCCTGCGCGCGGCGGCGTCATCCTTGGCGGCGACCATCCGGTAGTGGTCCAGTCCATGCTCACCTGCGACACGATGGACACGGCCGAGTGCGTCAAGCAGACCTTGGAGTTGGTGGCTGTGGGTTGCCAAATCGTCCGCATCACGGCGCCGACGGTCAAGGACGCGGCGAACCTGAAGAACATCGTTGCCGAGTTGCGCGGGCGCCACTGCCTGGTGCCAATCGTTGCCGACATTCATTTCAAGCCTGAGGCGGCGATGGAAGCGGCCAAATGGGTGGAAATGGTCCGCATCAAGCCAAATGGGTGGAAATGGTCCGCATCAATCCGGGCAACTACGCCGACTCCAAGAAATTCGTCATCAAAGAGTACACCGACGAGCAATACGCCGGTGAGCTGAAACGCATCGAAGAAAAATTCACGCCCTTGGTCAAGCTGTGCAAAGAGCTGGGCCGCGCCATGCGCATCGGCACCAACCACGGCTCGCTCAGTGACCGCATCATGAACCGGTTCGGGGACACGCCCCTCGGCATGGTGGAGAGCGCCCTGGAATTCGCCCGCATCGCGCGCAAGAACGACTTCCACAATTTCAAATTCTCGATGAAGGCCAGCAACCCCAAGGTGATGATTGAATGTTACCGGCTGCTCGCCGCCAGATTGGAGCAGGAAGGCCCGGACTGGAATTATCCGGTTCATCTGGGTGTGACCGAAGCCGGCGAAGGCGAGGATGGCCGGATCAAGAGCGCCATCGGCATCGGCTCGCTGTTGTGCGATGGGTTGGGCGACACCATCCGCGTTTCGCTCACCGAAGATTCGCCGCGCGAAATCGAGGTCTGCCGCGACCTGCTGGCGCAGATCCCGACCTTGACCGTCGTGCAGGCTTTCCAGCCGGCGCTACGAGCGACTGGCTGGCCGTTCGACCCGTTCACTTTTGAGCGCCGGAGCACGCCTGAAGCTGAGCTGGCAGAAGGGGTGAAATGCGGCAGCGAACAGCCGGTGCGCGTGGTTGTCACGCGCGCAACCTGGGACAAGGTCGCTCCCAGGATCAACCCCAACGCCGATGTCAAGCCGGAGGCGATTTATGAAGACTTGAACGTTTGGGAAGTCGATCCGACCCAGGATTTTGAGGTAAACTGCGATTCGCAGCTAATAACGGTCAAGGACGGCGTGCCGCTGCCGCCCATCACGGCGTTTCGTCTTCTGGCAGCGAAGTTGAAGCGCTTGGGCCGGACCAATCCGATTTTGCTCAAGGATGGTTTGGCTTTTACCGAAACGCCCCTTGATGCGAAAACCGCGCTGCTCCGCGCCTCCGTCGTCATCGGCTCGCTCCTGGCCGACGGAATCGGCGATGCGATCTTGATTCGGGGCGAGGCCGGCGCGGGACAATCCTTGCGTTTGGCTTACAATATTCTCCAGGCCGCCGGTTGCCGCTCGTTCAAGACCGATTACGTGGCCTGCCCATCCTGCGGGCGCACGCTCTTCAACTTGCAAACCGTTACCGCTCGCATCAAAGCGCGCACCCAGCATCTCAAAGGCGTCAAGATCGCGATCATGGGCTGCATTGTGAATGGCCCGGGCGAAATGGCCGATGCGGATTTCGGCTATGTCGGCGGCGCCCCCGGCAAAATTAACCTCTATGTCGGAAAATCTCCCATTAAGTTCAACATCCCCGAAGCCGAGGCGGTTGACCGGCTCGTGGATCTCGTCAGAGAGCACGGCAAATGGGTGGAGCCTGAGGAAAGGGTCTCCGCCGAGTTGGCGGCCCATTAAACAATTCTGAGCACTTCTGCCGGGTTGGAGCCTTGGACCACCGCAAGGTAGTCTCGGCCCAAGCGGAGGAGACATGAAAAACTCCAAGCCTCAAACTCCAAGCTGCAGGGAAACTCCAAAATGAAAAGCCTCACGGGGCGGAGCTTGTGGCTTGTGGCTTGTGGCTTCCTTGGTGCTTGGTGCTTGGTGATTTCGTATGGCTGCCACACGCAGATTGACGGGGAAAATCGCGGGGCCCAGGCCGACTTTTCGGCTTTTCGCTCTTTCAACCCTGGGCAAACAAATCCATCTGCGGCGGCGGGGCGAGTTGTTGCAGTTTCGCGCGCTCCTGGTCACGGCGGGTGGACTGGCGCACGGTGCCTTCGGGCGTGAGCTCAGACTCCTCTAGGTTCCCCAAAATCTCCTTCGCCCGCTCCAGAATAGACTTCGGCACTCCGGCCAGCCGCGCCACCTGGATGCCGTAACTCTTGTCGGTGCCGCCTTCGACGATCTTGCGCAGGAACACAATCTGATCGTGCCACTCGCGCACCGCCACGTTGAAATTCTTCAACCGCGGCAACCGGGCCGCCAGCTCGGTCAGCTCGTGATAGTGCGTGGCAAACAGCGTCTTGGCGCCCACCTGATTGTGCACATGCTCAATAATCGCCCACGCCAGGCTCAACCCGTCGAAGGTGCTCGTGCCGCGTCCAATCTCGTCCAGGAGGATCAGGCTGCGCGGAGTCGCGTTATTCAGGATGTTCGCAGTCTCACACATTTCGACCATGAACGTGGATTGCCCGCGGGCCAGGTCATCGCTGGCGCCGATGCGCGTGAAGACTCGATCCACCAGATCGATGCGCGCTTCTGCCGCCGGAATGAACGAACCGGTATGCGTCAGCAACGCCAGCAGCGCCACTTGCCGGACATAGGTGCTCTTGCCCGCCATGTTCGGCCCGGTGATGAGCGCAATTTGGGTTTCGCGATCAAGCCGCGTGTCGTTTGGCACAAACCGCTCGTCGCTTAAATTTTGCTCCAACACCGGGTGCCGGCCCTCGCGGACCAGCAACACGCCCTCGTCGCCGAGCTGCGGGCAACAGTAATTGAACAGCCGCGCCGTCACTGCAAACGATCCCAGCACGTCCAGTTGCGCCAGCGCCGCAGCCGTCTGCAGGATGTCCGACATTCGACTCAGCACCTTCTCGCGCACGCGCTGGAACAACTCGTACTCCAGCTTCACGCTGCGTTCCTCCGCGCCGAGAATTTTGCCTTCCATCTCCTTCAACTCCGGCGTGATGTAGCGTTCGCCGTTGGCGATGGTCTGTTTGCGCACGTAATGCGGCGGCACCTTGTCAAGGTTCGCCTTGGTCACTTCGATGTAGTAGCCGAACACCGAGTTGAACCGGACCTTCAGGGACTGGATGCCGGTTCGCGCGATTTCGTCTTGCTGCAATTTCGCAACCCAGTCCTTGCCGCCGCGCATGGCCAGGCGCAATTCGTCCAGCCCAGCGTCGTAGCCGTCGCGAATCAGGGCGCCCTCCTTCACCGCCAGGGGCGGTTCATCCACAATTGCCCGCGAAATCAACTCGACCAGGTCCGGCAGTTCGGTCACTTGGGATTCTAATTCCTTCAGCAACCAGGGCGAACGCTGCAGCGCCTCCTTCGTTTGCTCCGTAGCAGCCGGCGGCGCGGTAGGGCGCGTCACTCCGTGCGCGCCGCCTACCGCCTCAGACGGCGCGCACGGAGTGACGCGCCCTACCGCCACCTCGAAGCTTGGCGTGGCGGCTGCACTCAGATCGCCAAGAATCCGCTTTAGCCCCGCCAACTGCTCCAGCGCCGCGCGCAACACAATCAAATCCCGCGCATTTCCGTTCCCCGTGCTCAATCGCCCGGTGGTTCGTTCCAAATCCCGAACGTGCGCCAACTGCGCCCGGAAGCTTTCCAAGCCGGCGGAATTCCGGATGAAAGCCTGCACGGCTTCCTGCCGCTGCTGGATGGGCCGCAGCGCTGCCAGCGGTTGTGACAGCCACAGGCGCAAGCGCCGGGCGCCCATGGGCGTGACCGTGCGATTCAGGGCGCCATAGAGCGATGCATTCCGCGGGGTGTCCGAGTGCAACGGCTCCAGAACCTCCAAATGTCGCAAGGTCGTGTCATCCAGCGTCAGGTAATCGCTGCGTTGGTAACAGGACAGTCGCGTGATGTTAGCCGCCTCGCGCCGCAGATTTTGCGTCAGATAATGCAGCACCCCGCCGGCCGCGCCAATGGCTGCAAGCCGGTCTTTTAAGCCGAAGCCGTCGAGCGAGGCGACTTTGAAATGGTCGCGCACCGTAAACAGCGCAGTTTCCGGCGCAAACACCCAATCGTCGTACTCACTGAGAATCCAGCCCGGGCCGGAGGCCGGAGACCGGAGATCGGAGGCCGGAGGTCTGTCCGGCCTCTGTCCTCCGGCCTCCGGCCTCCCGCCAGCCGGCGGGAGCGTGGAGCGTGGGAGCGTGGAGCGTGGGAGCGATGCTTCGACGCTCTGACGCTCCCACGCTCCACGCTCCACGCTCCCCCCAGACCGTCCACTACTTCCACGCAACAAGTCCCGCAACGCCGCTGCCTCACTGGGGTAAATAATCTCCGCTGGCCGAAGCCGGTGCAACTCCGCCAACAAGGCGCTTTCGCCCGCCACCTCCGTAGTCATGAATTCGCCCGTGGTCAAATCCGCAAACGCCAGACCAAAGGTTCTGCCGGCGGGACAAACTGCCGCCAAAAAATTATTCCGCTCCGCCGCCAGTATTCGTTCATCGAAATGGGTGCCCGGACTAAGGACTTGTGTGACCTCCCGCTTGACCAACTGGCCTGGTCGGGCGTCTTCCATTTGGTCGCAAATGGCCACCTTTCTACCGGCCCTGAGCAAACGGCCAATATAGGCTTTGGCGGCGTGAAATGGGATGCCGCACATCGGCACCGCCCCGCGTTTGGTCAGCGCCACATTGAGCAATTGCGCCCCGGTTTGCGCGTCCTCGAAAAACAGCTCATAAAAATCGCCCAACCGGAAAAGCAGCAGCGCATCTTTGGGCAATTCGCCCTTGATGCGGCGGTACTGCGCCATCATCGGGCTCAGTTGGGCGTCGCCGGCCATTGCCGCAACGTTAAATGGGAATCGTCGAGAGGTCGAAACGAAATTTACTGATAAGGACGCTTTCCACAGCGTCCCTGATCTCTCCCTGTCCCGGTTTCGAAAGTGGGACGCTGAGCAAAGCGTCCTTACCCCTGCCGCTACTAACCGGTTACCTGTCAGACAGGAACCGCTTGGGCTTCGCTTCGTCTGTCGCCGGCTTCAGACACCGTTCGGATTGCCTCTGTCCAACAAATCAAAACAGCGAGGCAGTCGCTAAGGAGATAGGCGCTCCCGCAAGCGGGATAACTGCCACTAGGTGGCAAGTCCTGACGCCCCGGACAAAGATCTCATACCCGGTACTTGGACTCGAGCGTATTGCCTCGCCAAGTCTTAAACTAGCGCAAACGTGCCAACACACTCAAGCGAAACTTATTCACTTATTCACAATTATTCACAACGGTGCCAGCAGCTCTCATTGCGGACCAGATGGGGACGCCAGGGCGCCCGGCCTACAAAAGGGCGGTTCTGTGGGGGGTGTAGGCCGGGTGCCCTATCCCGGCGCGCATCGAAGCGGCCATAATGAAAATTGCTGCAACGGTACTTTACTTTCTTGCAGCTTTCTGCTTTTATGCGTACCTGTGGGCTGGGAATGGGTCGGGGAAAGCCCCGTACGGCGGCGCACGAAGCGGCAGCCAGTCAGCGTGAGCAAACAAAAAATCAAAGTATTGGTGGTGGACGACCATCCCGTGGTGCGCAAAGGTCTCCAAATCTGCCTGGCTGGCCAGGAGCGCCTGAAAATCGTCGGCGAGGCTTCCGATGGCAACGAGGCCCTGCGCAAGACCCGCGAGCTGGGGCCGGACATCGTGCTGATGGACATCAGCATGCCCGGGATGAACGGATTGGTAGTCACTGAATTGCTGCGCAAGGAAACCCCTAAAGTCAAGGTGCTGGTGCTCTCGAGGCACGGCAAGCGGGAGTACATTTGTCGAATCATCCAGGCCGGCGCCCATGGCTATGTGTCCAAAGGGGCGCCGCCGGAGGAACTGGTGCGCGCCATCGAATCCATTTGCGCCGGCAAGCCATTCTTCAGTCCGGAAGTAGCCCGCGCCGCCCTCGACCAGCTCGTCAACAGTGGCGGAAAAAAGGAGCCATTCAACCGGCTCACCCAGCGGGAGCGTGAAGTGCTGACCTTGATTGCCGAAGGGAAGAGCAATAAGGAAATTGCCAGCCAGCTTGGCATCGGCGTCCGCACCATCGAGACCCACCGGGAACGTATCATGCGCAAACTCGGAATCCACACCGTCGCCGGTCTGACCCGCTTCGCCATCAGCAGCGGCGTCATCTCCCTCGACGAGTCCAATGCCCCGCTGCCGCAGTAAGGCAGACACTCCTGTCTGCCGCTTTGGGATCTGGGTCGAGCGCAGGTCAAGCTTCCAGCCGGCAGGACCTCAATCCACATAACCGGTGGAACCATCGCAATGCCTGCCGATTGAAGCTTGGCGCTTCCCTGGAGTTTGGCGTTTGGGATTTGGAGCTTCTGCACGCACCTCTCTCTCGAACCCAGCGAAGTAACGGAAGGCCTCCCGCTTGAAGCTTGGCGCTTCTCTGGAGTTTGGCGTTTGGGATTTGGAGCTTCCACACACCCCTCCCCCTCGAACCCATCGAAGCACCGAAACGCCTGCCCTGAACCTCAACAAGCACAGTTCTCCAGCGTTGCGCTCCGGTGGCCTGCCGACCACTCGCGGATGCGCTTCCTTCCCCGCGCAACCGGCCTTCCCCTTGCCTTGGGCGCACTGGCTTGGCAAACTGAAAACAGATGCGTGAAAGGCTTCGTGTCTGGATCGAAAACCTTGAGACTTTCCTGTTGGAGGTCATTCTCGAAGAACGGCAGGGAGCCATTGAGACGGCGGTGCGCGCGCTTGCCTTGGTCTGCTCCAAGCTCTTCCAGGTCCTCATCAAAGGCCGCCGCTTCCTTTACAATGTCCGCATCCTGCGCGACTCGACACTCGGGGTGCAGGTTATCGCCATCGGCAATCTCACCGTCGGCGGCACGGGCAAGACACCCGTCGTCGAGAAATTCGCGCGGGCGTTGCGCGATGAGGGCCGCAACGTAGCCATCCTCTCGCGCGGCTACCGCTCGCGACCGCCCCCGATTCACCAGTGGCTGCTCAATAAAATCTTTCTGCGCGATGACAGCACCCCGCCGCGCGTGGTTTCGGACGGCAAGTCGCTGCTGCTGGATTCCGAGATGGCCGGCGACGAGCCGTACATGCTCGCTTCCAATCTCAGGGACGTGGTGGTCCTGGTTGACAAAGACCGAGTCAAAAGTGGCCGTTACGCGATTGAAAACTTCGGCTGCGACACGCTGTTGCTGGACGACGGGTTTCAATACTGGAAACTCAAGGGCCGGCGGCAGGACATCGTGCTCATCGATCGCCAGCAGCCCTTCGGCAACGAGCGGCTGCTCCCGCGCGGCACCTTGCGCGAGCCGCCCTCGCATTTGGCGCGGGCGAACACGATTTTTATCACCAAGAGCGATGGCGATACCGGGGAATTGCGCCGGCGGATTGCGCAATTCAATCCGCTGGCCGGCATCATCGAATGCATCCATCATCCGCTTTATCTGGAGGACGTTTTCACCGGCCAGCGCGTCGGCCTGGATTTTCTCAAGGGCCGCAAGGTGGCCTCCGTCAGCGGCATCGCCCAGCCGGACAGTTTCGAGCGGAGCCTGGTGGCGCTGGGCGCCGAGCTGGTCTATTCGAAGCGCTTTGCCGATCACCACCGGTTCAAGCAGCAGGAAGTCATTAACGCCATCAACCGCGGCAAAAAGCGCCAGGCCGAAGTCATCATCACCACCCAGAAAGACGCCGTGCGCTTCCCGAAGATCGACCGCCGCGATTTGCCCATTTACTTCATGCGCGTGGAAATCAGAATCCTGAGCGGCGCGGATGACTTTCAGGATTGCGTGCGCAAAATCTGCTTCCGTTGAGCGATGGACCGGCCGCTCTATTACGTGGTGCGCGCGTTGGTGGCCCTGGTCCAGCGGCTGCCGCTGCGGTGGGCGGCGCGGCTTGGCCGGGCGGGCGGGGCGCTGGCGTACTGGTTTGACCGGCGGCACCGGCGCGTGGCCTTGCGCAATCTGACGATGTGTTTCGAGCAGGAGAAAGCGCCGGCCGAAATCCGCTCCTTGGCGCGGGAGAACTTTCGGCGCCTGGGCGAGGGCTACGTCTGCGCGATCAAGACGGCCGCAATGAGCGTCAGTGAACTGCGCCCGCATGTCGAAATTGTGGTTCCCTCTGGCCTCCTTCCGCCGCCTGCTCCACAGAAGCCGCAGCGCGTCGTCGTCGCTGTCGGACATTTCGGCAACTTCGAGCTTTACGGGCGCTTTGGCCAGTTCGTGCCCGGGTTTCAATGCGCGACGACCTACCGCGCCTTGCGCCAGCCCTCGCTAAACCGGCTCTTGCAATCGCTGCGGGCGCCTTCAGGCTGCCTTTATTTCGAACGCCGTTCCGAGGGCTCCGCCCTGAAGGCCTTGATGAATCAACCCGGCATTTTGCTCGGGTTGCTCTCCGACCAGCACGCCGGCGACGGCGGGCTGCGGCTGCCGTTTCTCGGTCACGACTGTTCGACCTCGGCCGCCCCGGCGGTGTTTGCGCTGCGCTATCGCTGCGCTCTGTTTATTGCGGTGGTCTATCGCCTCGGGTTGGCCCAATGGCGCATAGAAGCAAGCGAGGAGATTCTGACTCGGGTAAACGGCAAGCCACGCTCCACCGAAGCGATTATGCGCGACGTCAATCGCGCCTTCGAAGCCGCCGTGCGGCGCGACCCGGCCAACTGGTTTTGGGTGCACAAACGCTGGAAGCCCAGAAAAGTTCAAAGTCCAAATTCCAAACCCCAAAGTCCTGAGGCCGCGACGGCGGGATCCCTCTCCCATCAGATGGGAGAGGGCCAGGGTGAGGGAAATTGAAGTTTGAAAATCTCATATTGCTGAAATAGCGCCAGCATGCCGAACCTTCTTCCATCTTCGATTCCCGTTGATGCCCGGATTCTCGTGCGCGGGGTCAATTGGCTGGGCGATGCGGTCATGACTACGCCCGCGCTGCAACGATTGCGCGAGCGGTTTCCCCGGGCGCACATTGCCTTGCTGACCCACGAAAAGCTTGCGGACGTGTGGCTGCGTCATCCGAGCCTTGATGCGCTTATAACGGTCACCGGCAAAGAAAGTGCGTGGTCCGTTGGGCGCCGGTTACGGACTGCGGCCTTCACCACGGCCCTGGTCTTGCCCAACTCGCCTCGGTCGGCGCTGGAAGTTTGGTTGGCAGGGATTCCGCAACGCATCGGTTACGGCGGACCCTGGCGAAACTGGTTTCTTACCTGCCTCGTGCCGACTCGCCCCGGCCATGCGCGAACGCGCAAACGCTCAGCCAGGGAGATTAGGAAATTAATCCACTCTCGCGCTGATGACGCCCACCACGCATCCCCCATCCAACATCCCCTGGCCAGCCACCAAATCCACCAATACCTCCACTTGACGGCGGCCTTGGGCGCCAACCCCGAACCTCTCGCGCCGAAGCTGGAAATCACCGCAACCGAGCTGCAACAGGTTGAGCATCGTTTCCTGTCGGACTCGCGGCGCCCAGGCAGCGACCACGCCTCCGCCGGGCCGTTAATCCTGGCAGGGCTCAATCCCGGCGCTCGCTATGGACCGGCTAAACGTTGGTCCGCGGAGAACTTTGCCGCCGTCGCCCGCCAGGTTTCGCGGAGACTCAACCATTGTTTGTGGCTGGAGTTTGGCGGCCCGACTGATTGGAAACTCACCGAAGACATTGCGCGATTGGCGGGCGTGGGCGTCTGCAATCTTGCCGGCAAGACTTCCTTGAGAGAGTTGATGGCGCTCTTAAAACTCTGCCGCGTCGTGCTCACCAACGACACCGGGCCGATGCACCTAGCTGCTGCCCTCGGCACACCCGTCGTCGTTCCCTTCGGCAGCACCTCGCCAGACCTGACCGGGCCGGGCCTGCCGGGCGACAGCCGGCACCACTTGCTTAAATCCGATGCACCCTGTGCGCCATGTTTTCGCCGCACTTGCCCGATTGATTTTCGTTGCATGACCGGCATCGGTGTGGAGCCCGTCGCTAACGCGATTTTGCAGGTGCTTTCCAGCCAGTGACGCCAACCAGCGTGGCGCGCGGGCGTTTCGCTCGCATCAAATCATGTAACCTTACACTGCCTCTTTCCAGTCATGCAATCTGTCTCGTTGTTCTGCGCCATGATTGCTTCCGGTCTGGTGGTTGCGGCCGCTTGCGTTCCTGGGCCAGTTGCGGGATACTGCCTCCTGTGCAGTTGACTGTTACCGAGCTCACCGACCGCCTGGTTGCTTCCTACGCCCGAGCCGGCGGGATCAATCATCTCGATGGAAAGAACCTGCCCTCTAAACACGCGATTGCGGACATCACGGTGGATTTGCTGCGGCTGTTGTTCCCGGGCTTTTTCGACGAAAAACTGATTCACTCCTCTGAAATCAAAGTGGAAACCGCCTCCTTGCTGGACGCAGTGCTGGGTGATCTGGAGGACGAAGTCTGTAAGAGCCTCGAATACCACCCGCCTGCGGAACTGCCCAAAAAAGACCTGCGCCCCATTGCGCATACCCTAACGTTGGAATTCCTTGGCAGCCTGCCGCGTATCCGCGATTTGCTCCAGACCGACACCGAGGCGGCCTATAATGGCGACCCGGCGGCATTGAGCAAGGAGGAGGTCATCGTTGCTTATCCTTTCATTGAGGCCATCGCCGTGCAGCGACTGGCCCACGAATTGTATTTGAAGAACATTCCGCTCATCCCGCGCATCATGACCGAGTGGGCGCACGCCCGCACGGGAATGGATTTGCATCCGGGCGCGCAGATCGGCACCCATTTTTTTGTGGACCACTGCACCGGAACGGTGATCGGCGAGACCAGCATCCTTGGCAATCACGTCAAGATGTATCAGGGAGTGGGCCTGGTGGCCAAATCCCTTTCCGCCGGCCAACTGTTGCGCGGCCAAAAGCGGCACCCGACCCTGGAGGACCGAGTGACCATCTACGCGGGCGCGACCATTATGGGCGGCGACACCGTGGTGGGCGAAGGCTCGACCATTGGCGCGAATGTTTTCCTCACTTCCAGCGTGCCCGCTCATTCGCTCGTGGTGCAGGAAGAAGCCAACGTTAAGGTGATGAGGAAAAAAGAACGGGGGAATGCCCTCGCAGAATTTCATATTTGAGAGAAAAGGTTTAAGAAGCTTCAAGCCTCGATCACCAAGCTTCAGGGAAATTCCAAGCTGCAAATTCCAAGCTCCAAAGTCCAATGGGATCGCTACGAAGGCGCTTGGGTTGGAGCTTGAGACTTGGGTCTTCCCTGGGGCTTGGGATTTGGAGCTTGAAGTTTTGTCTTCCCTGGGGCATGGGACTTGGAGCTTAAAATTTTGTCAGCCGCTCCAGTTCCTTCACTCTTTCGTCAATATCAGCGCGCGTAATTCTCGTGATGCGAGTCAGCCCAAACCCTTCGCAGCAGAATGCGGCCACCACACTGCCGTAAATCATCGCGCGACGGATGGCATAGTCAACCGGGCCCCTGGCCGTCGCCAGGTGTCCCATCAGCGCCCCCACGAAGGCATCGCCTGCGCCGGTCGGGTCCACCACTTTGTGCAGCGGATAGGCGGGGCAAATGAAATAACCTTTCGGCCCGGACAGGATTGAGCCGTGAGAACCCTTTTTGATGATGACATATTTGGGGCCGAGCTTATGAATCTTGCGCAGAGCGGCGAACACGTTGTCCTCCT